>OFQR01000085.1_pt1 | contig 11864 bp, 15 predicted proteins | sample 1542891 | NCBI WGS metagenome assembly OFQR01 (sample SAMN05442522, study PRJEB24371) | freshwater metagenome | isolation source: Freshwater Lake | place: Canada: Niagara | collected 2012-08-09 | reverse complement strand
GTATTTAAGTCAAGATAGTTTCATCTTTTTATTTAATTGGTTTAAATTCACCCTGTGACTTGAACCCTGGCACCTGATTTCCTTTAGCATACATACATTGCTGATAAGCGGTGTTGTATTGGTTTTGTGATTGAGTTTCCTTATTGGATGCGCCGATTGCCCCGACTGCGGCGCCCCCCACCATGCCAATTGCAGCTCCTGTGCCAACGTTCTGGCTACTACCACCTTGATACAGTGCTCCCGCTGCTGCGCCAATCGCCGCCCCAGTGGCAGTGCTAATAGCTCCAGCTTTGAGAGCCGCTGCATTGCCATCCTGAACAGAATTTTGAGCAAATTCTCGACACTCTTGATCTTCCTTTTTAAATACATCAAAGGGCTTTCCTTCTCTAGGCATAACAGCGATGGTCGGACCCGTTGGGGCAGAGACGCAGGCGGTCAGGGTCAGATTGGACAAAGTTACACCAACTAAAAGAATGGAATGTAGTTTCACGAGCAGCCTTAATTAGTGATTAATAGATGGATGATAAGGGTTTGTAGACTGAGGCGGTGTTGCTGGTACGACCTTCCAAGCTTCATTGCACGTGCTTGCAATCGGGTAGTACTGCTGTTGTGGTTCGCAGTAATACCAGACCGGCGGTTGTGACTGTGAGATCAATGGAAGCACTGCGGGAGCGGTGTAATAAACAGGTGGTGGCGAATAATAACCACGATAGTAAGGACTATAGTGACGTCCATAAAGGGGTCGGGGGTAATAAGGCCCCACATATGGTCTGCCGTAATAGCCAACCCCAGTTCCTACTGAAATATTCCATGAATATTGGGGTGCTGCTTGCGCCAATGAACTGACTATCATGATGAGCAAAAAGGGCAGATAACTGATTAATCTCATCTTTATCTCCTATTTGGGTGATAGCAACGTCGTATACATACTATTAACGCACCCTATCCCATGCTGGCTGACATGAAAGATCTTTATTTTATTCCGCCCTTGAACCGGACTGCTGAACAATCTTGCGCCATTTTGAGGCTTCTTGCTGAATATAGCGACTGAGCTCTTCAGGGCTGCCTGGGTTGGGCTCTAACCCCCCGTTTGTGAGACGAGACCGAATTTCTGGTTTTGATAAGGTCTGAACGGTTAGTTGATTCAGGCGAGCTTGTATATCTTTGGACAATTTGGCTGGGGCCATTAAGGAGAACCACGATACCGCCTCAAACCCTTTTAATCCCTGCTCTGCCAAAGTTGGGATATCAGGGGAAGATGGCGATCGTTTCAGTGTAGTTACCCCCAATGAAGTCACTTCATTTGCCCTGATTAATGGCAAAGCGGATGCCAAGTTATCAAAGAGCATTGAGATCCTTCCGCTTACAAGATCGGGAAGAGATTGTGCTCTGCCTTTATATGGAATATGCCTGATTTGCACTCCAGCTAAATCTTTAAATAACTCCCCCGACATATGAATCGAGGTTCCAGTACCTGACGAGCCAAAGGTCAACTCATTAGGCTTTGCCTTAGCTAGGGCAATAAGATCTTTGGGGGATTGAACGCCTAGCTGTTTGCTAACAATTAGAACATTCGGGGTGCTTGCCAGAAAACTAATGGGTGTGAAATCCGCAATAGGGTCATAGGGTAATTTATCGTAGAGGGCACCATTAATCGCATGAATGCCTACCGTCCCAATCAATAAGGTGTAGCCATCTGGATTACTCTTAGCAACTAGATCTGCACCAATATTGCCACCGTGCCCAGGACGGTTCTCAACCACAATAGGAATACCCAAGGTCTTTTGCCAATCCTCTGCCAAGATACGTGCAAGAGTGTCTGGTGCGCCCCCAGGTGTAAAAGTCACCACCATACGAATGGTCTCACGAGGCCATGATGAATTCGTTTGAGAATAAACAGAAAAAGTGCTAAGCAGAATGGCTAGCCCAATAAACACTCTTCGTATTAAGTAATTTGAATTTCGATTCAAGTTACTCGTCATCACTGATAATAAGTGCATTATCTTTAAAATGGGGCTAGTAAGCGAAATCTCATTAAGTTGATTTTACTTGAGCAATTCACACAAACTTAAAATAGTTTTATGTTTAGAATGCAGTCATGAGTCCTTCTGCCCCAGGTAAAAAACGCCCGCTCCCCCTGATGGGTGTGAAGGTGCTTGATGTGAGTCAAGTCATGGCTGGCCCCTACTCCTGTATGTTGCTAGCGGATATGGGGGCCGATGTCATTAAGGTGGAGCCGCCAGGTAGTGGTGATCAAACCCGCGGTGCCATGGGATTCAAAATGAAGGGGCCCGATAGTATGGGCTTCCTCAACATGAACCGCAATAAACGAAGTATTGCAATCAATCTCAAATCAGAAGCAGGTAAAGCCATTTTATTTAAGCTTGTCAAAGAAGCTGATATCTTGGTTGAAAACTATCGTCCTGGGGTTATGAAACGCTTAGGCGTTGGTTATGAAGTCATGAGCAAGATCAATCCTGCACTCGTGTACGTTAGCATCTCGGGTTTTGGTCAAAGTGGACCATGGGCAATGCGCCCTGGTTTTGATTTAATGGCACAGGCCATGTCAGGGATTATGAGTGTGACCGGTAACGGGGATGGCAAACCCGTGAAAGCTGGTGTACCCGTTGCTGATATTGGATGCGCACTCTTTGCAACCTACGCTGCCCTCTCTGCCTACATTGGTGCCAAGAATACCGGTCAAGGACAATATATTGACGCATCCCTATTTGATTCAGCATTGGCGTTCTCGATCTGGGACACCTCAGAGTACTGGGGTACAGGCAATCCACCGGTTGCTTTGGGAACGGCAAATCGTATGACCGCTCCATATCAAGCAGTCAAAGCCAAGGACGGTTATTTTGTGATGGGTGCAACCAATAACAAACTCTGGCAATTACTTTGTGGGATCTTAGAGCGGCCCGATCTCTTACAAAAGGTGGAGTACCAAACTATTGCAGGTCGTCTAGGCCAGCGTGAACAATTAATCCAAGAGCTTGAGAATTCCTTTGCCCTAAAAAGTGCTGATGAGTGGATTGATTTACTCTTGGAGCACGGTATTCCAGCAGGTCCGATCTTAGACTATCCACAGGCATTTGAGAGTGAGCATGGCAGGCATCGCCAAATGCGTATTGAGATTGATCATCCCCTAGAGGGTAAAGTGCCCAATATTGGTTTTGCAGTGAAGATGCAAGGCACTCCCCAAGAGGTGCGGCGCCATCCTCCTCTTTTGGGTGAGCACACACAAGAGGTTCTCATGCAGGCAGGCTTTACGCCCGATGAGATTAAGGCATTAGAAGAACAAGGGGCCTTTGCCGTATGAGTACCAATGCTCGTGTGTATGTAGAGATCAAAGGGAAGTTTGCCCATCTCTTTTTTGATCAGCCGGCCGCACGCAATGCGATGACCCAGGAGATGTATGAGCAATTACGTACTATTTGTCTAGAGCTTAACCAAAACTTCCAAATCCGTGCAGTGATATTGCGTGGTATCGGGGGGAAGTCATTTGTCTCTGGAAGTGATATTGCCCAGTTCACCGCGTTTAAGGATGGTGAAGATGGGGTGCGGTACGAGAAGTTGATCGATCATTACCTCAGCCCCCTTCAGCAATTAAGTATGCCAACGATTGCGGTTATTGATGGATTAGCCGTTGGTGGCGGCCTAGCGATTGCTTCTTTGTGTGACTTTCGACTTGCAAACCCCGGTGCTAAATTTGGGGTGCCGATTGCGCGCACCCTTGGTAATACCTTATCACCCAGCAATATTGCCTGGTTAGTGTCTCACCTAGGTGTTGCCATTGTGAAACGCATGCTACTTTTAGCAGAACTAGTCTCAGCAACCGAGCTACATGCTCAAGGCTTTATTTATAAGATGGGGGAGCAAGAGCAACTCGAACAGATGGCTCTTGACTTAGCAGAACAGCTTTCGGTCTTAGCGCCTGTCACTCAGAAAGCATCCAAGCAGATGATGGCACGGGTCATTCATCACTCCTTACCCGATTGCACTGATTTAATTCGTGAGGTTTATGGTAGTTCTGACTTTAAAGAAGGAGTGCGTTCATTCTTAGCAGGTCAACCAGCCCAGTGGAGGGGAAAGTAATGCCTGAAATCGTTCGTAATGTCTTTGGGCAGCCTTTGGTACCCTGCTCGTTTGATCCGCTTACAGGATTTTTTCGGGATGGTTGCTGCAAAACCAATCAAGAAGATGTTGGTTTGCATTTGGTCTGCGCCATTATGAGTGAAGAGTTTTTAGAATTTAGCTACCAACGCGGCAACGATCTTATTACACCGCGCCCTGAATATCAGTTTCCGGGTCTACGCGCAGGTGATCAATGGTGCTTGTGCATTACCCGTTGGCAAGAAGCGCTTGCAAATGGTTGTGCACCCCTCATCAAACTTGAGAGCACTCATCTCAATGCCCTCGATCATGTTGATCTAGATACTCTAAAGTTATTCTCGATTGAGAACCAAACAGAGCTTTAAATAATCTAGACCATCGTGGTCTTGAGCACTGGCAGTCCATCAACGTGGCCTTCCAGAACATCTCCCCGTGCTACCGCGGCAACACCGGCTGGGGTCCCTGAAAATATTAAGTCGCCAGGCATCAGAGTAAATAGCGTGGATAGGTAAGCAATCGTATCTGGTACGTTCCAGATCATCATTGCTAGATCTCCATCTTGCTTTATCTGTCCGTTCACCTTTAAATGGATTCGTCCTTTTGCAAGGTGACCACATTGACTAACGGGCACTAGGGCTGAGCATGGTGCTGATTGATCAAAGGCTTTCCCGGTATCCCAAGGACGGCCCATCTTTTTTGCTTCCCCCTGAAGATCGCGGCGGGTCATATCAAGACCAACCCCATAACCCCAAACATGGTCGAGTGCCCGATCTGCAGGAATGTTCGCTCCACCCTTACCCAGTGCCACTACCATTTCAATCTCGTGGTGGACGTCATTTGATAAAGAGGGATAGGCCATGTTCTTACCATCGGTCACAATTGCTGTAGCAGGCTTCATGAAAAAGAATGGTGGCTCACGATCCGGGTCATGCCCCATCTCTCTTGCATGGTCTGCATAGTTACGGCCAACACAATAAATACGATTAACTGCAAAACGCTTACTATCACCCTGCACAGGGAGCGTTGGAATCTCTGGGGGCTGAATAACGTAAGTAGTACTCATAATGACTTTCTATTTGATTGTTCGTAACGATTAATGTACTTCATTGTAATTTACGATAATTGTGTCAAGACATCAATTGCTTGAGCTGCTCCATAAAGAGCTCTTCTCCATGGTTAATCTTTTCATGCCACTGTTCGCCTGCTTTACTGTCTGCGGCGTCGCTGATGAACTTAAAGGATAGCCAAGGTATTTGATGTTGGTGGGCAACGGCTGCAATAGCAAAGAGTTCCATATCCACGACATCAATATGTTGCTCAAGTAACCACGGGTCTTTGCTAGTGACAAAGCTATCCCCACTGCCACAGGTATATAGACCTGATTGCGATTCGTACTCTGCTGGCTTTGTACAAAATGGGGTAACGCCTCTAGGGGCTAATGGCTCTGCATTCATATCCCGTTGCACAACGCGCTTGATGGTGATGAGGCCCGACAGAGACAGATTGATTTTGCCAACAGTACCAAAGTTAATGATGAGTTGCGGCTGATGATGCATGATTGCAGTTTGAGCAACAGTCGCTGCATTAATCTTCCCCACACCAGTATATGCAACTGGAATACTCTTTGGGATTGAAATCGCCTCAAGTTCATTTTTGAGGGCAACTAGCAGTAAGATGGGGCTTTGGTTAGAATTCATACAGAGAGTTTAATCGCATGAGACTGGAAGATTATTTACCCGGCGTTCCTGATTTTCCGAAACCTGGAATCCTTTTTCGGGATATTAGTCCCCTGCTGGCGAATGCTAAAGCATTCACTGCTGCGATTGAGGGGCTAGCTAGCCTAAGTAAATCAGATCAATTTACCCATATCCTAGGTATTGAGTCTCGAGGCTTCATCTTTGCCTCTGCCTTAGCAAACCACCTTGGTAAAGGCTTGGTGCTGGTCCGCAAGCCCAATAAGCTTCCCCCAGAAATCTATCGCGAGTCGTATGGGCTGGAATACGGTAACGATGCCCTGGAGATCAGTACTTCGGTCTTAAGTTCGGATCATGCAGTATTAATTGTCGATGATGTATTGGCAACTGGCGGTACTATCTTAGCGACTAGTAAGCTGATTCAGAAAACAGGTGCTCAGGTCGTGAGTGCAATTTGCCTGCTAGAGATTGCAGGCTTGCCTGGAGCAGAGCGTCTTCAGAATGCAGGCATCTCGAATCAATGCCTTCTGAAAATGTAAGGGCGTTATTAAATTACGCCTTTTTTCTTGAGAAGCTCGTCAACCCATGGCGTAGCATACTGACCCGCCTGAATTGTTTTTAGAATCTCTTGTTCTTGTTTTACTTTCTCCTGACCTAAGCGTGCTGATTCCAGTGCTTGAGCAGGCGGCACCGCAATCACACCATCGCTGTCAGCAAGAATAATATCGCCTGGATGAACAATCATTCCGCCAATCGAGATTGGAACGTTAATGGATCCAGGGCCTTCTTTGAGGGGGCCACGAAGATTGACTCCTTTAGCCCAACAAGGAAATTGCTGTTGATCAAAGGCATCCACATCCCGCACAGCACCATCCACCACAATCCCTAGTACTCCCCTGCTCTTGGCCACGGTCATCAAGATCTCACCAATCACTGCACAGCCAATATCGCCCTCCACATCAATCACCATCACATCACCTGCTTGCACCATTTGTAGAGCTTTATGAACCATTAAATTATCTGCAACATGCAGTTTGATGGTAAATGCATTGCCACAGACCGATATGGGCGATCGATTAATGGGGTGAATACCGTTTGCTACTAAAGTGCGCCCCAGCATATCGCTAATCACTGTGCTTGGTATCCCTCGCAAGGCTTGGATGCCAGCAGTTGCCGGTTCAGCACGCGGGAGAATATGAATACCATGGCTCATCAAGACGGTCCTTTTCTGGGGTTTTATTTGATTGTATTGCTTTGTCTACCTCTAGGAATTTAGGGCTCTGTTCCAGTATGATATTCAATACTGATTAAAGGAACCTTATGCGAACTCTTATGAAGAAGATTATTGCTACCCTATTTGCGCTTTGCGTGATTACCCCCGTACTTGCTCAAAGCTGTCTCTTATACACATCTCCGAGCCCACGAGACCAGAGCATTGCAGTTTTCCCTCCGGGTGGCTCTGTAGATCAAGTGGCACGGATATTGGCGCCCGTTTTGCAAGCAGAGCTCAAACAAAATGTAATTGTGGAGAATATTGGTGGGGCCTCTGGTGTCATTGGCACGACTGCAGTAGCGCGTGCAACTGGTGACGGCTACACCTTTGGTTTGGTGTTTGATACCCATGGAGTTAATCCCTCTCTCAAAGATAGTTTGCCTTATGACACCCTCAAAGATTTGGTAACGATTAATATGATTGGCACATCGCCTATGGTCTTAGCGTCTAGCAAGAAATCGGGTGTTACCAGCATGAAGCAGCTCATGGACGACTCCAAAGCCAAGAAGCCTTTTACCTATGGTTCCATCGGCATTGGCAGCTTAGGTCATCTTGCTATTGCTGACTTTGCCAAGAAAACAGGTGTTGATTGGGTGCACGCCCCCTATCGTGGAGGTGGCCCCATGGTTCAGGATGGTTTGGCGGGACAAGTTCCTTTGGTGGTCGGCAGTATGTTCTTAATAAAGCCGCATGCTGATAGCGGTGGCTTGATACCCTTAGCAGTAACCACCGCCAAGCGCTCACCAGATATGCCTAAAGTTCCTACCTTGTCAGAGAGTGGCTACCCAGGCTTTGAGGCTCCTGCCTGGTGGGCGGTCATTGCTCCATCGAAGACCCCACCCGCGATTGTGAATGCGATGTATCGGGCGGTTGATAAAGCCCTAAAGACCCCTGCAGTTGCTGAAAAACTCAAGAACCAAGGTATTCAGGTACAGAGCTTGAACCCAGAAGCAGCCAATGCCTTTGTAGCCAAGCAGATTGGTATTTGGGGTAAGTTTGTGATTCAGAACAACATCAAAGAGTAACTACATTAACTCTCTGATTCTTGGGCGCAATCGCGCATGGCGCTAGCAAACAACTCGGGTGCTTGCTCCCCTTGAATCATGTATTTGTTATCCAAGATAATTGCAGGCACTGAGTTAATCCCTAACTCGATGTACTTCTTTTTCTGATCCCGAACCGCTTGGGCGATCTCATCACTCTCCAAAATAGCGCGCGCTCGGTCAATCGATAAGCCAGTTCGTTCAACTGCATCGAGTAGATTCTTGGGGTCGTCCACACTAACTGCTAAGGTGAAGGAAGTCGCAAAGAGCTCTTTCTTGAGTTTATATTGCGCTTCTAGCCCGTGTTCTGCTAAAGCCCAATGTAAGAGGCGGTGCGCATGAAAGGTGTTGTATACGCGCTTGCGCCCTTCCGGATGGAATAAAAAGCCCATCTCGGCGGCACGTTTGCGAATATTTTCTTGGTTGGCTTTAACTTGGCTTACGGTAGTGCCGTATTTCTCGGTCAGGTACTCAATCACATCTTGCCCACCTAGGGGCATGTGAGCGTTTAGCTCAAAGGGTTGAAAATGAATTTCAACATTGACCTCATCACCAACAACGCTTAATGCTTTTTCGAGGGAAGCCAAACCAATGGCGCACCAGGGGCAAGCTATGTCGGATACAAAATCGATGTGAACGGTTTTCAATTATTCCCAGCCGCCACCCAAGATGGCATGTTTTTTATATTCCACACGGGACTCTTTCCATGCTTCGCCAATGATACGCAAAATAGCGATGAGGCGATTTAGCAGCCCCTTAGCTGTTACGTATGCATCATGGACGGTTGGGGTGTTGATTGCAGGTTTAATGCTAACTGTTTGGTTCATGACATTCTCCAGTACTAGGGTTAATACTTAGTAGTATACCCTTAATTTTATTGCAATGCACAATCTGGAGAATACGATTTATTACTTACGAAACAGGGTTTAAGGGTAGGTTAAAGATGACATTTTGGGGTTTGAGCTTTAAGTGTCCCTCCGCATTCATGGCCATCCCTAAATAAATGGGCTTTCCCCGTATTTGGCTTACCACTGCATTGGGGTCATTAAAGTCTAGTTTGAAAAGACAAATAATTCTGGAGAGAGTCGCTTCATCGACCCGCTCTTTGTTGTACAGCGCATTCAATATCTCGGTCGCAGAGGCATCTAAGCCAACATGCCATACCCACTTAGGATCGTTAATCTCTTTTAAGGGGGTGATGGTGGTCGCTATACCCAAAAAATGATTAATCCATTTTTGCAGCACAGATGCTAGCGCGGGTAATGTGGCTTGATCAAAATTAAGCTGGATGGCAAAGTCATGGCTTTGGTCTCTACCCCAATATGATTTGGCATTATCTTCATGCAAGACATCAAGATCGACCGTACGCATTGCCAGCGATTGACTCTTGAGCAAATCAACAATGTTGCCAAACTCACTAGCCTGCGCATTGCGCTCAATGGTCTCGTGATCGGCGGCCATCACAATTCCATCTTCTAAAATAGTAATCTTTTGGGGTCGATAGAGCAGTTCTGCAATACGAGCTTCAAGCGGATCAACTTCAGGGCCCAGAATATGTCGGAGAAAGATTTGAGTCAGCTGAGCCACAAATAAAGGTGGTACATCAACACCCTCGCCTTCAAACAAACTCATATAGAAGTTCTCGAGAGAGCTTGCTACTAATAATTTGCTGCGGTAGCGAAACCAAATCGCATAATTGGCCTGTATGTCGGCATCGGCCATCTGTTCGATTTCTGCGGATGGAATTTCTTCACGAGGATTATTGAGAAGTCGCTGATGAATCGCTCTTTCTTTAAGGCAAGATTCTGGAACTAAAGCTAGCTCTGGTCTTGATAAATAGGTTCTTAAGAAATCATCAGTCACCAATAATTGGTTATCGGGACTAAGGCTTAGGGTGTCAAAGCCACAGTGGGCCCAGTAATTTGGCATAGGGTCAGTAATTAATAGTAATAATTGGTATTGTCCACGAGATCAATGTCGCATAATTAACAAGGTCATCCCCGCATTACCCTCTTTTAATTGTTTGAGGTGTTGCTTGAGTGTGGGGCGACGTTTTATCAACGCTTGATATAACTCGCTTCGATGCACTAAATCTTCTCCATGATAGTACTCGTCGACTCGGTCTGAGAAAAAGTTATTCTCAAGCGCCTCTCGAACCGTGCGTCGTATACCCCCTCCCCGCCCCGATGAGCCATAGCCGTGGATGACAATCAAGACACGGATTTGTACCTCAGCAGCAGCTCGGATGTGGTGCGTGAGCGTATCTAAGGCCTCCTCACGCGTAGGCCCGCCAATCTCTAAATTAATGGTGGCAGTATCAGTGTTGGCACTGGGTATCTCTTGACTCCCGCAAAAGGGGCAATCCCCCAACATTGGTCGCGGGTTACCACAGGTGGGGCAGACAAAAGAAATTACCATAAAGAATGAATCTATTTGGTAAGAAGCGCATCCCTCACCATGACCTCCATACGCTCGGCAGAGGTACCCGGTGGGAAAAAAGCTAAATATTTTCCTTGGCGATTCATAATGTAAACAAATGCTGTATGGTCAATTAGGTACTGGCTCCCTCTCACGTTCACTTTTTCATAAAAGGTCTTATACTTTGTAGCAATTTCCTTTGTCAGAGTCTCTGTACCGCGCAAACCAAGGATACGGTTATCAAAATGATTTGTGTACTTTCCTATGAGATCCTGGGTGTCTCTGGCTGGATCAAGAGTAATAAATATTGCCTGAACTTGGTTACTGTCTTTGCCAAGTAATTTTAATAAACGCGCGACATTCGCCAAATCCGTTGGACAAACATCTGGACAAAACATATATCCAAAGGAAATTAAAACAATTTTTCCTTTAAACTCAGACAGGCTCCGTGATTTACCAAATTGATCGCTCAGCGTGAAAGGTCCACCCACATTTCCTTTACCCGACATAAGTTCATTCATTAGTCGAGCTGACTCCGCTCTTGATTGTGCAGTTTGCGCCAGGGAATGGATGGGAGAAATTCCCAAAAAAATAAAACTAGCTAGCAGAATGCTAGCCAGTCGAAACCTACACATTAGCCACCAAATTGAAATTCTGTTCCGGTTGTTGAGGTAACCAGACGATCATTGAGCAGATTCTGCATTGCTGTAACAAAACCTGGTCCCGAACAATGCAATGGAATAACGACATCTGGGTTGAATTGCTTTAAAGCCTCTACCGTTTGCGTTAAATAATCATTCGGGGCTGGAAATAGATGAAATCCACCCAAAATAGCGTGTACTTTTTTTACACCCGATACATTAATAGCCTGCTGAACAGAATTTACAATTCCGGCGTGACCACATGAAGAGATTACGATTAGGCCTCTATCCCGCAAGTTGTATGCTGTGCAATGTTCGTGAATATGATCATCCTTTACAAACTTTCCTTCTGCTTTGGAATTTAATTCAGGCAAATCACAACCGATACCATTCTTCTTGGAAAATTCCACAAGAGTATTTGGGATTACCTTTTCAAAACTACCCCGATTAATAACTCCTGTTGTAAATGCGTGGCCCTGAATAATTGTTGGTTTCTCGCAATACACAATTTTTACTTTTAACGCATCAAGTTCACGACGATCCAACACACCCCAATCTGCAAAATGACCAGGTGATCCGCTTGCGGTTTTGCGATTACAGAAATTATCTTCGCCTCCAACGTACAGAGTAAGGTCAGCTGGTAACTTGCTACGATTAGCTTGTAAAAATGGGATAAGCC
>OFQR01000082.1_pt1 | contig 11911 bp, 9 predicted proteins | sample 1542891 | NCBI WGS metagenome assembly OFQR01 (sample SAMN05442522, study PRJEB24371) | freshwater metagenome | isolation source: Freshwater Lake | place: Canada: Niagara | collected 2012-08-09 | reverse complement strand
GTTTAATTACAGGTCTTATACTTTTCGTCGTTGGTATGATTGGAACTATTTTATTCTTTATATTTTTAACTTGGGTAGAAAATAATAAAAAATAATTAAGAACAAAGTTTAGAAATTAAAAAATAAAGCTCCATACCTTTAGTTTGATAAGAATAAGCAACTGCCAAAAGAAATGAAGCAAAACCTACCCATAAAAAAATTATTGATTTTTTCATACTGCTTTTATTTCTAATCTTGAGATCGTTTTTTCTTCAATTGGATAATTAATAATTGCCCCAAATACTCCAAGTGCAATTGAAATATACCAAACAATATCATAAGAGCCTGTCACATCATAAACTTTGCCCCCCAACCAACCACCTAAAAAAGCTCCCACTTGATGAAATAAAAAAGCAATTCCATAGAGCATGCTCATATTTTTAACACCAAAAACTGTTGTGATTGTTCCTTGAGTTAGTGGAATTGTTGAAAGCCAAAGCACTCCCATTAAAGCAGCAAATATGTAGGCTGTTAAATTTGTAACAGGAAATAAAATAAAAATTAAAATAATCACTGCACGTGATGCATAAATAGAACTTAAGAGTAAAGGTTTTCTAATCTTACCTCCTAAAAATCCTGCGTAATAAGTTCCAAAAATATTAAATAGTCCTATTAAAGCTAATACAATAGTCCCTATTTGCGGTGATAGACCTCTATCAATTAAGAATGCTGGCGCATGAGTCATAATAAAAAGAATATGAAAGCCACATACAAAGAATCCAATGCATAACAGCCAAAATCCTTTATGGCTAAAAGCTTCTGTTAATATTTCTCTTAATGATAAATCTTGAGCAACTGTTTGTTGAATTGGCTTTTCAAACATAGGAACGGCGAGGACTAACATTACTAGTGTGAAAACAGATAAAATACCAAAGGCTAAAGTTGGACCAAAGTTTTGCAATAACACTAAAGATGCAGGCAACATTATAAATTGTCCAAGGGATGCGCTCGACATTGCAATTCCAATTGAAATGCTTCTTTTCTCTGGCGTTACAGACCTGCTAATTGCTCCAAAAATTGGAAATGTAACTCCTGATATTCCAATTCCTAAAATTCCTGATGCAATAATAAATCCTGTTTTGGTTGAAAGAGATCCCATTAAAAACAAACCTAATGAATAAAGAATGCTACCAACAAATACGACAACACCAGAACCTATCTTGTCAGAAATTCTACCGGTAAAAGGTTGCCAAATTCCCCACATTAAATTTTGAAAAGCAAGACCCATTGCAAACACTTCTCTGCCCCACTCATTCTTTTCACTAATAGGAATTAAAAATATTCCAAAGGAGTGTCTAATCCCAAATGCAAGGGCAAGTAGAATAGAACCTGCAATAAGCACAAATATTGGTTGTTTAAATTTATCTAACACTTGAAACATTGTTATTAACTAATAACATTATTTTAAAAATAAAGAATTTATATAATGAGTAATAAAATATTTAAAATTTTATTTGGTTTATTAGTTATCTCAGCAATAGCAATGCTAACCTATTATCGAGGAATAGACCCCACTCCTTTTAACAGTGATTTATTTTTCTGGGCTTTATTGTTTGGATCGATTGCTGCATTAATCGATGGTAGCTTAGGAATGGCTTATGGTGTGACAGGTACAGCTTTTTTATTAGGCTACGGAATCTCTCCTGTTAAAGCGGTCGCTTATATTCATATAGCTGAAATTTTTGTCTCAGGATCGTCAGGATTAAATCACTGGAAAATTGGAAATGTTGATACAAAATTATTTAAAAAACTTCTGATACCTGGGATCGTTGGGGCAATTCTTGGAGCTTTAGTAATAACTAAAGTTAAAATTCCCTATTTATCAATCGTAATTTCTATTTATTTATTCTTCATGGGAATATTTCTAATTGCAAAAGCCTATTCAAAAATAAAATTACAATTTAAACAAAAAAATTCAGCTGTTATTCCTCTTGCGGTAACCGGTGGATTTGTGGATGGCGCTGGTGGAGGTGGCTGGGGTCCTGTTGTTACAACAAGTTTATTAGGTGGAAAAATGTTGCCAAAAAAAGTTATTGGAACTGTTAATGCTTCCGAATTTTTTATTAATTTAGCATCAGCAACTACTTTTGTATTTTTAGTTAAAATTACAGACTGGGAAGCGTTAGCTGGGCTTATAATTGGTGGTTTTTTAATAGCTCCTTACGCTGCAAAAGCTACCTCAAAAATGAGTATTAAAATGATTTTAACAGTTGTTGGCTGTCTTATTATAATAATAAGTTTACGAAAAATTATTCCGCTATTTATATAATTTTATAACAAATAATTGCAACAATCGTAGGTCCCAAAGCGGATAAAAACAAATACAAAGGACTAACGATACCTCCAGAGAATTTTTTATTTAAAATTGAATAACCTGCAGGGTTAGGAGCGTTTGCAATTACAGTTAATCCTCCACCAGTAATTGCTCCTGCTGCAATTGCGTACTTGAATTGGTCTGAAAGGCCATCAACAAGCGAGGCTAAATAAGTAAGAGCAGCATTATCTGTAACAGCTGTTAAGGCTGTTGCAACATAGTAAATCTGATCTGGGGTTAATTTAGCAAGAACTGTTTGAAGCCACCATTTTTGTTGTCCTCCTAAAACCACTAATCCTGCTAAAAATAACGAAACTAGAAAAGCTTGATTAATAATCAGCTTATCTTGATATTGATTAAAGGCATTTGCAACTGCTAAAAATATTAAAAAAAATCCAAGAAAAATTATTAAATCATGAACAAAAAAGATTACTCCCAAAAGTAAAATTAAATGTAAAATCAAAACAAAAGACGGAATTTTAATTGTTTTAATCTTAGATTCTCCTAATTTAGTAAGTTCATTTCTAAAAAGAAAAGTAAGAATTATACTATTTACAAAAACGGCAAGTGCAGTCCTCCACGCAAAAGTATTAATCATGAAATTTAAATCCCAATTCCATTTAGCGGCAACCATAAGAATGGGAGGCGCAGCAAATGGTGTCATAGCTCCACCTATGCTTACATTTACAAATAAAGTTCCAATGATTCCATATTTAAATTTATTTGAAATTTTTTTTGAGTAAAAATGATCTCTTAAAATTAATGCCCCCAAAGTCATTGCTGCAGGCTCTGTTATAAATGAACCCAACAAAGGCACAAAAGACATTGTAATTAAAAAAAGACTTAAAGATTTATTAACAGGTAACAATGCTGATATTTTTTTAACACAAGATAATGAAAAATCTAAAATCGGCTTACTAGCTGCTATTACCATTATTACAAAAACAAATAATGGCTCAACATAACTTTGGTTATTTAAATAATTAACTGTTTCAGTTTTTCCTAGTAAAAAGAATATAATTAAAACCAAAACTATAGCCCAAAATCCAAAAACAATTTCAACCTCTCCCAACATATCAAAAATATTATGATGCCTTGGAAATTTCTGAGCTAGAGATTTAAAAAATTTTACAGAAAATGTATGAAGAATTGCTACAACAAATATTATTAAAGCTATACTTTGAACTAACGTAGGGCTCATAAAATATATTTAACCTAATCTACAAAAAATACTATCTTATAGACGAAATGGATTTGTAATTTTTAATAACTTTTTAAAAACTTAGTGAAAAACTTCTATTTTGAGTAATTTTAGAGGAGGGGGATTTTTAAAGTGCTAACCAGAAGTTAGCACTTTAAAAAAAAATGCTTACTTCTTAGCCGGAGCTAGAACAGCAGAAGCGGCGTTGATTGATTTAACGCAATCAGCTTCTTTTTTAGCTGCTAGTGCATCACCAGCTGCTTTTCTAAGATCACCAGCTTTTTTAGTTGCTGCTGCATCTAATTTTGCTGTTTTTACTGCTGCATCGTAACCTTTGATTAAATCAGCGCAAGATTTAGCTTGAGCATTTGCAAAAGATACGAATAAGAACATACTTACGATTGTTGCTAGTATAGTTTTCATTTGTTTTACTTGTTGTTAAGTTAATTAGGGGCGAAACTATTTAATTTAGGCTTTCCTGTAAATGTTTTTTTGACAAGGAAAAGCCTTCATTCTTAATAAAGATTCTTAAATACCCAAGTAAATCAACGATTTTTAAACAAACTACATACCTGGCCTATGTGTAGTTCTGTTAGTTAAGAATTTATCTTAAATTTATAAGAATCGATTTATTTTTTGGCTCTTATGCTTGCTTGGGCAGCAGATAATCTTGCAATTGGAACTCTATATGGAGAACAAGAGACATAATGCAATCCGGCTCTATGGCAAAAATCTATAGAATCTGGATCTCCACCATGCTCACCACAAATTCCAAGTTTGATATTTTTTTTTGCTTCCAGTCCTCGTGAACATGCAAGTTTTATAAGCTCACCTACTCCATCTTGATCAATACTTACAAATGGATCAATTTTGAATATTTTATTTTCAACATAATCATCTAAAAATTTACCAGAGTCGTCTCTGGATATGCCAAGTGTAGTCTGTGTTAAATCATTTGTTCCAAAACTAAAAAAGTCCGCATGTTTTGCAATATTATTTGCATTAAGAGCAGCTCTTGGAAGCTCAATCATAGTGCCTACTAAATAATCTACTTTAAAATTATTCTTTTTTTGAATTTCTTGCGCAATACGATCAACTAATTCTCTTAAAATTTCAATTTCTCTTTCTGTTGCAACAAGTGGAATCATAATTTCCGGAATGACAGCTTCAACTTTTTGTTTTTGTAATTCATATAAAGCTTCAAAAATTGCTCGACATTGCATTTCATAAATTTCAGGAAAAGAAATTGCTAGACGACAACCTCTGTGACCCAGCATAGGATTTTCTTCATGCAAATAATTAATTCTATTTTTAATTTCACTTGAATGAATTTTTAAAGATTTCGCTACAATATCTATTTCTTTTTCAGTTTTTGGTAAAAATTCATGCAAAGGAGGATCTAACAGTCTAACTGTAACAGGTAGACCTTTCATGATTGTAAAAATTTCGACAAAATCTTTTCTTTGAAATGGTAAAATTTTATCTAAGGCTTTTAGACGATCTTCTTTAGTTTTTGAAAGGATCATCTGTCTTACATATAAAATTCTTTCTTCATCAAAAAACATATGCTCTGTTCTACAAAGTCCAATTCCTTCAGCACCAAATCCTCTAGCAGTTCGAGAGTCTAATGGGGTTTCGGCGTTTGCTCTAATTTTTAAAGTTCTAACTTCATCGGCCCATTTCATCATCTCAGAAAAATCTCCTGAGATGTCTGGGTTAATTGTCTTAACTTCTCCAAGCATTACTTCGCCTGTTGAACCATCGATTGTAATAATGTCGCCCTCTTTTACTTCAGCGTTGTCTACTTTGAAAAGTTTAGCTGCATAATCTATTTTTATAACTCCAGCGCCTGAAACGCAGGGTCTTCCCATTCCTCTTGCAACAACAGCGGCATGGCTTGTCATTCCTCCTCTGCAAGTTAAAATTCCAACAGCAGCGTGCATTCCGTGAATATCTTCTGGAGATGTTTCAACTCGAACTAAAATAGTATTTTGATTATTAGCCTTCATTTGCTCGGCATCGTCTGCATTAAAAGTAACTTTTCCGGTTGCAGCACCTGGTGATGCTGGAAGTCCTTTTGCTATTATATTTTTTTTAGCTTTTGGATCTAAAGTTGGATGAAGAAGTGTATCTAAAATTTTTGGATCAATTCTAAGTAATGCCTCATCTTTTGTGATCAATTTTTCACTAACCATATCTACTGCAATCTTAATTGAAGCTTTTGCAGTTCTTTTCCCTGACCTTGTCTGTAACATCCAAAGCTTTTTATTCTCAATGGTAAATTCAATATCCTGCATATCACGGTAGTGAGTCTCTAATTTTTTATAAATTTTTGTAAGTTCAGCGAATGCTTCTGGCATTGTCTCCTCTAATGATAAATCCTCAGAAGATGACTCTAATCTTTCTTTTTTAGTAATATTTCTTGGAGTTCGAATTCCTGCAACAACATCTTCTCCTTGTGCATTAATTAAATATTCTCCATAAAAACTATTTTCTCCTGTGGACGGGTTTCTGGTAAATGCAACGCCCGTTGCACAATCATTGCCCATATTACCAAACACCATAGATTGAATATTGACTGCTGTGCCCCACTCTTCAGGAATATTATTTAATCTTCTGTATGTTTTTGCTCTTTGATTTTGCCAAGATTGAAATACGGCACTTATTGCTCCCCATAATTGTTCATGGGAATCTTGAGGGAAATCTTTTTTTGTATTTTTCTTTACAATATCTTTATAATTGCCAACAATTGTTTTCCAATCTTCAGCTTTAAGATCTGTGTCTGACAATACACCTTTTGTTAGTTTATAATTATCAAGCAAATCCTCAAAATTATGATGATCTACTTCAAGGACAACGTTGCTATACATTTGAATAAAGCGTCTGTAGCTATCATAAGCAAATGTTTCGTTATTAGTTTTTTTAATTAATCCTAAAACAGTTTTGTCGTTCAGTCCTAAATTTAAAACAGTATCCATCATTCCGGGCATAGACACTCTTGCGCCTGATCTAACTGATACTAATAAAGGATTGTTAACATCGCCAAAATTTTTTCCTAAAATTTTTTCAATATTTTTTATGGCGTCTTCTACTTGAATTTTAAGATCGGCAGGATATTTTTGATTATTTTTATAAAACTCAGTGCAAACTTCTGTTGTAATTGTAAATCCCGGAGGAACAGGAAGGCCTAATTTTCCCATCTCCGCAAGGTTTGCACCTTTTCCACCTAAAAGAGGTTTTTGCGAGACAGTTCCTTCGCAATTTGAACTATTAAACTGATAAACCCACTTTGGCATTTTTAAACCTCAAATTTTGAAAAGTCAGCAAAGCTATCAAAAGTTTTACACAATAGAAATAATAACTCTAATCTGTTCTTTTTAATTTGTTCGTTTTCATCATTAACTTTTACGTTATCAAAAAACTTATCAACAAAACCTTTTGTGCCAGCTAGCAAACCCATCGTCTGTTCTACCGTTCGTAATCGTGCAGGAGTTGTATAATGTTCTCTAATTTCATTTATTTTTTCAAATAAAAAATTCTCTTCGTTATGTTTAAATAAAACAATTTCGGGATCTCCAAAAAGTTCTTGTTTAAGATCTTTTTTTGATTGCTCTAAGATATTTGCACATCTTTTGTACACTGCAATAACATTTAGCCCATCATTACTTTTTACTACTTTGTTTAAATTTTTAATTTTAGTAAACAATGAATAATAATCATCGGATCTACTATTAAATAAAACAGATTCAATAACATCAGGTCTAACTTTTTGATCTTTAAGTAAGTTTTTAAAACGATCTGAAATGAAAACCAAAATCTCCTCAGCAAACTTAGGGTTTTGTATATTCACTCTTTGCGTAAGATATGAGTTTTTTGAGTTATTAATTAACTCTTTTAATGAAATAGAAATTCTATTTTCTATTAATATTCTAAGAATACCAAGTGCTGATCTTCTTAGCGCGTAAGGATCTTTTGAGCTTGTTGGCTTTTCATTGATACCGAAGAATCCAACTAAATTATCAATCTTATCAGAAAGAGCGACTGCAATTGAAATTTTTTCTTTTGGCACTCTATCTTCTGGTCCAATCGGTAAATAATGATCTGAGATTGCATTTGCGATTTGTAAGCTAAAACCTTGCTCTACTGCAAAATACTTTCCTAACACACCCTGAAGCTCTGGATATTCTCCTACTAAATCTGAAACTAAATCTGCTTTACAAATTGAAGCTGCTATTTCTGCATCATCTTTTTTACAATTAATAAAATCTGCAATTAATGATGCTAAAACTCTTATTCTTTGCGTTTTATCATGAAGCGAACCAAGACTTTGATAAAAAGTGATTCCCTTAAGTTTATTTACTTGTTTTACTAGATTTTGACTTTTATTTTTTTCCCAGAAAAATTTTGCATCTGATAAACGTGCGGCAAGAACTCTTTCATTCCCTTTTATAATTTTATTTGTAATATCTTCTTTATTTGCAACTACAATAAAATTATTAATTAACTTATGATTGTTAGTAGAGCGCATTGGGAAATATCTTTGATGATGCTGCATTGTTAAAATGAGAAGCTCTTCTGGTAATTTTAAAAAATCTTTTAAAAATGATCCTTTTAGAACAATTGGATCCTCAACAAGATTAATGACTTGCTTAAGTAATTTATTATTAATTTCTAATTCACAATCATTCTTTTTAAGAAACGATTGAATATTTTTAGTAATTAATTTTTCTCTCTCTGCGTTATCAAAGGTAATTCTTTTATCAGTTAATATTTTTTTAAAATGACTATAATCTTTTATAACAACTGCTTTATCATCCAATGGACCATCCACATAAGTGACATTTGTTGATGTTAAATGAAAAAAATTAAATGAAATAGTTTGTTTATCAAATAAACATAAAATTGATTTTAAAGGTCTGCCCCAAGAAAGATCATGATTGCCCCAACGCATTTTTTTTCGCCATTGCAGGCCATTTAAAAAATGAGGAATATTTTTCTTAATTTCCTCAATAACTGGAGTTTCTTTTTTTTGTGTTTTTGCAAAAATAAACTTTCCTTTGTCTGTGTCTTCTTCATAAATATCTTTTGGATCTAAATTATTTGATTTAACAAAACCTTGCACAGCTTGTTCTGGTGCTCCAACTTTTGGACCTCTTAAAACTTTGGCTTCAGTTTTGATATTTGTTGGTAAATTACTATAATAAAAAATTAATCTTTTTGGAGTTGAGTAGATTTCACTTACGACTTTTTTAAAACCATTCTTTTCAAAAAAAGATGTAAAATTTGCACTAATATTACTCTTTGCGTCTTCTTGTAGTGTGGGTGGTATTTCTTCAGAATATAATTCTAATAATAAGTCAGACATTAGTCAGGGTTCTTTAACCAAACTTCTGCTGTGCTTTTAACAAGTGTTCTAATTTTGTTAATAAATCCAGCTCTTTCTGTCACGGATATAACTCCTCTTGCATCTAAAGTATTAAAGATATGACTGGCTTTTAAACACTGATCATAGGCAGGAAGTGCTAAATTTTTAGATAATATATTCTGACACTCGCTCTCTGCCATCGCAAAAGATTTTAGAAGATTGTCTGTGTTTGCAAATTCAAAATTGTATGCTGAAAATTCTTTTTCATTACGTTTATAAACATCGCCATATTTAACCCCTTCATTATTCCATCTAATGTCGAATACACTGTCTACTCCTTGAATGAACATTGTAATTCTCTCAAGACCATAAGTAATTTCTGCTGAAACTGGTTTACATTCAAACCCTGCCATTTGTTGAAAGTAAGTAAATTGAGTAATCTCCATTCCATCGCACCAAACTTCCCATCCAAGTCCTGATGCTCCTAATGTCGGACTTTCCCAATCATCTTCTACAAAACGAATATCATGCTCTTTATAATTTATTCCAAGCGCACTTAAACTTCTAAGATAAAGACTTTGAACATTCTCTGGCGATGGTTTGATTAAAACTTGAAATTGATAATAATGTTGAAGTCTGTTTGGATTATCTCCATAACGTCCATCCGTTGGTCTTCTTGAGGGTTGAACATAAGCTGCTTTCCAAGGTTTAGGTCCTAGAGATCTTAATGTTGTTGCGGGATGAAAAGTACCAGCTCCAACTTCCATGTCATAAGGCTGCATCACAACACAACCATAATCAGACCAAAATTTTTGTAATTTAAATATAACTTCCTGAAAAGATAAATCTTGAGGTTTGGATTTTTTTTTAGTTATAACTTTTTTTTTTGTTATAACTTTTTTTTTATTTAATTTCTTTTTAGCCACCATTTTTATAAGCCATATTTGTTCCAGATCGATCTTACTTCCAGTTCATTTATAACTTCTGAGTACGATCCTGGTAGTTGTGAGGAAAGTTTTCTTTTTAGCCAACTTTGCGCTGCTTCAAATTTTTTAACTTTAAGGTCTTTACCAAATTTTTCTTTTAAAATTTCTTGTAAAGTTCCAACTCCATCAATTAAACCAAGTTGTAATGATTTTTTTCCAGACCAAAACTCCCCAGAGAACAACATTGAATAATTTTCAGATTTTAATTTATTTTTTCTACTATTCTTCACTAAATTAATGAACTCTTCATGCAAATCTTTTTGCAAAGATTTTAGCTTTTCTACATCTTCTTTTTTTTCTTCTAAAAATGGATCTAAAATACTTTTACTTTCGCCAGCAGTATGTACTCTTCTTTCTACGCCAATTTTTTTTATTAAGTCTTGAAATCCAAATGCTGAGTAAATAACTCCAATAGATCCAACAATTGAATTAGCGTTTGCGTAAATTTCATCTCCTGCGCACATCAACATATATCCACCTGAAGCAGCCACATCTTCAGCATAAGTAATTACTTTTACTTTTTTCTCTTCCGCTTGTGATCGAATAAGATCATACAAAAGATTAGACTGAACTGGTGATCCTCCAGGAGAATTAATGGATATAACTACTGCCTTAATATTCTTTAAAGCAAAGGCTTTTTTAATAATATCTGTTTGAGAGGAGTAGCTCATGCCTTGGCTAAATCTGCCTACATTGCCTATAACTCCATTTAATCTGATTAGGGAAACCGTTGGTTTTGATTTAAAAAAAGAAAACATATTTATTCATACCTATTAAACGTTTATTATCAGTATTCCAGAATAAAAATTTAATAAAACTTTATATTTATTAATGCTACAAACGCCTCGTGAAAAATAATATCGTACAACTAGAAAAATTTCAGAAAAAAAATCCTTACGATTCTCTAAAGGAAATATTTAATAACGACTTAGATAAAGCAGAAGAATTTACTAAATCAAAATTATCAAGCGAAGTAGATCTAATTGGAAAAATGGCCCTATATCAATTAGGCTCTGGGGGAAAAAGATTAAGATCTATACTTACTTTAGCAAGCTCAAAAATTTCAGAATATAAAGGAGAGCATAATATTCATTTAGCTGCATGTGTTGAGCTTATTCATAGCGCAACTTTACTACATGACGATGTTATTGATAACAGCTCCGTAAGAAGAGGTAAAAAAACTTCGAATGTTATTTGGGGAAATCAAACCTCTATATTAGTTGGAGACTATTTCTTGAGCAGATGTTTTGAAATTATGGTTGATGTCGGCTCTTTAGAAGTTTTAAAATTACTATCAAATGTGTCTGCAGAAATTGCTCAAGGTGAGGTACTTCAGCTTCAGCACAAAAACGAAGTAGATATTACTGAACAGGTTTATTTAAATATTATAACGCAAAAAACAGCTTCATTATTTGGTGCCGCAATGAAAGTGGGTGGTTGTCTTGCAAATAAATCTGAAAATGAAAAAAAAGCATTACAATCATGTGGAGTAAACCTTGGTATCGTATTCCAAATCAGTGATGATATTTTAGATTACAATTCTACCAAAGTATTTGGAAAAGATATCGGTAATGATTTTTATGAAGGCAAAATTACTTTACCAATAATTATCTTGTTCCAAAAATCAAATGAAACTGAACGTGAACAAATTAAGAAATATTTTACTCAAGAAACAAGAACTGAAGAAGAGTTAAATAAAATTTTATCATTAATGCAAAAGTACGATGTAATTACTATTTGCAAAAAAAGAGCAGAGCATTTTTCAAATATATCTGCTGACTCTTTAAATATATTTAAAGATTCTGATATTAAAAAAAATCTTCAAGAACTATCTTTTTATTTAATTAATAGGTCGAATTAAGAATATAAATGGTGCTATTTAAATATAGCGCAAACGTCGACCAGGCAAAATAAGGAAGCATTAGCAAAACGGAAGGCTTGCTGTATTTTGAATATAAAACCATCAAATACAAAATAAAAAAAATAATAATCGAGATTATAAAGCT
>OFQR01000059.1_pt1 | contig 14005 bp, 12 predicted proteins | sample 1542891 | NCBI WGS metagenome assembly OFQR01 (sample SAMN05442522, study PRJEB24371) | freshwater metagenome | isolation source: Freshwater Lake | place: Canada: Niagara | collected 2012-08-09 | reverse complement strand
TCTTTCAAATTAGCTCGATATTTCGCGATCAGATTCAAAGAAAAGAAACGAATTAGATTCGGCTAGACTGCGCACGTTGGGGGCAGTAGCTCAGTTGGTTAGAGCCCCGGACTCATAATCCGGTCGTCGTAGGTTCGAGCCCTACCTGCCCCACTCAGTAAGTTATGATGAGATCGTGCCCGTAGGAGAGATTGCTAAATACTCATTTGATCCCTCAAGAGCTTGGCTTCTTCCCTCTCAATCTAGCGAGGAAGTTAGTGAGAGCAGAAAATGAGCCCTCTTTCCTACCTTAGATACTTAGCCTATGCCCTCTTTGCGCTAGGGCTAATTAATCTACGTTATCAAACTGGCGCTAGCGATCTCTTTCTAAAGACAGTATTAATCTCAGGAACGGGAGTAATTATCTTTGCCCTGACCTATCTAGACTTTGGTAAGGCTCTTTTCGCAAAGTCTTTCGGCAGAACTATTACCTGGGTTATTGGTATTGCTGCGATCATCTTTGCAATCATTAATTAGCATAAAAGTGGAGTTAGCAGAGATAAAATCTCGTTGGAATGATGTCTTAGATCTTCTAGAGCGAGAAAATCGCGTGGCATGGCTGGCATTCTTTGATGCCAGGTTGGTTAGCTTAAGTAACAATGAACTTAAACTTTCCTTCATTGATGCTGAGAAGTTAAGTGGAGCACATAATTATGCTCAGGTGAGAAAGGATTCGCATCGCCACGCCTTAGAAGCTGCAATAGAAGAGATTTTTGGAGTAAGTATCGTCATAATTACCGAGTGATTTCTCCCCGCCGCATATCGCTGCTCCTACTTATTTGGGCTCTCCTGGCCAATATAAGTTCTCCTATTTCGCAGGCGGCAACAACTTCATCTTTTAATTTAACTCAGACCCCAGCCTTTCCCGATTACAAGGTAACTTTTCATGGCGTCATTAAGCCGAAGGTAAAAAACGCAGTAGTAAGAATCGATGTAAAACTTGGCAATACTTGGAGCGATACCCGTCTTAGAACCAAATCAACTCCAAGTGGAGCTTGGAGAATTCAAGCTAGAGCCACCGCCCTTGCTGCCAACGCAACTTATCGAGCTAAGGTAACAATCGGAGGAAAAACCCTCACCACAAAGACAAAGCGAATTATTATCGAGCAGAACCCAGCAATTGCAACCCCAGATGAATTGATCTCACTTAGCGGTCCTGGTGGTCGAATTCATGGCACTGATATAAGCCGCTGGCAACATCCTCAGGATAAACCGATTGACTTTGTAAAGATGTATAACGCAGGAATTAGATTTGTAATGATTAAAGCCTCTGACACAAGGGATGATGCCGACGCACTTGCTCTGAAATATCTTCTGATGGATCGTGATGCCGCTCAAGCAGCCGGTATCTATACCGGTTATTACCATTACACAATATTGCCTAACACCACCGATAGAGCTGCAGTAATACTCGATGCTAAGGCTCAAGTGCAGAAAGCTATTTGGCGATTATCTAGCCTTGGCGGCTATAGCGATAGAGATCTGCCTTATGCCCTTGATTTGGAATACAACTGCGTGCAAGTTACCAATGGAAGCTGCAGTAAGTATGCCCCGAAGTCTGTAGTCACTCTCTGGGCTGAGACTTGGCTTGAAACTATGTATGAAAAAACTGGTCGTAAGCCATTTCTCTACTCTTATCCAACATTTCTCGAACAGGCGATGGTTAGAAGTGAGAAATTGCGCCAATATCCACTATGGAAAGCGCAATATGGAATTAATCCTGCAGATCCCATTGCTGAGCCAGGACGAAAAGCATTTGGCTGCTTTGTTCACTCTTGGTCAACTGCTAACTGCTCATCACTCTGGCAGATCTGGCAATACTCATCCTGCGGTATTGGCGAGAAATATGGCGTGCCCTCACCAAGGGTTGATTTAAATGTATTTAGAGGAGATAGCGCTTCATTTCTTCAATTAACTAGAGGCGTCTGGACCCCCGCGGTTGGTGATTATCTACCGGTAAAGGAGCCAACAACGCTGCTTATAACGAGTGTTAGCGCCACCAGCACCGATAAGCCGGTGAAGATTAAGGTGGAAGTTAAGCGCCCAAGTGGTGAACCTGTAGTTACTGGAACTGTAGCTTTTAGAAGAAGCCCGGTTGAGGGAGGTGGTGCGGTAATTAAAGTTGAACAGAACCCCGTTCGAGATAGAGCTGGAATCTGGACTCTCACTCTTAAGAATCTTCCTGCAGGTCTTACTCAGGGCTATATCGCCTTTGTTGATCAAACTGGAACTCACTTAGAGATTCGCCAAGATTTATCAATTAATTTAATCCAAGGCCCTGAAGTTATTGTTACTCCAACGCCAAAGCCAACTAAGCCGGTAGTGCCTTTTGATTCCTGCAAGAATCAAATTAAGAATTAACCTACTTTACTTTCCATCTGAGTAGCTCTCTCTAAATTTTTCTTTTGGCGCATAATAATCTGCTCATATTCAGTAATTGATTTGGTGATCTCCTTCTTTCCAAGCCCTGCAAACTTGCCAAGTAGTTCGCCTAAGTAAGTAGTAATGCTCAGCCCAGAATCACTTGCTTCAAATGCAATACGAGTCCTTCTTGAAAGTAGATCATCAATACTTAGAGCCAATTCATGGGTTATGGCATAGCGCGCTTCTGCTTTGATATAGGGCAGACCTTCGATTAAAGGCTCAAGTAAAGTTGAATCATCTTTTGCTGGAGCTAAGAGTTCATCAAAGAGAGAGCCGTAGCGATCAAGAAGATGTCTTATCGTCTCCTCAGCTAGGCCATACTCTTTAGCAAGTTTTGGAATCTTATTTATTAATACTGAATAACCTTCAGCGCCAATGATTGCAAGGTTTTCAGTTGTTGAATCAGGAACGATTCGCCTTAAGTGATTTACAGCCTCATCAACAGCATCCTCTGACATCACGCGATATGTGGTGTATTTGCCGCCAGCGATTGAAACAAAGCCAGGTGCAGGGCTATCAACTACATGCTCTCTTGATAACTTAGTTGTTGGCGAGTCAGGATCAGTTGAAACAAGTGGGCGAAGGCCTGCAAAAACGCCTATTACTTGATCGCGTCTTAGCTTGGGTTCAAGCACTCGATTTGCTTGGTTAATTATGTATGAGACATCATCGCTACTTGCTAGCGGCTCTTCTTTACTCTCTTGGTAATCAGTATCGGTGGTTCCAACTATCCATTGTTCTCCCCAAGGGATAATGAAAAGCACTGAAAGATCAGTTTTGATAATGACGCCACTTTCAGAGTTAATTGCGCTCTTTGGCACCACAATGTGTGATCCCTTAGACATACGCACGCTATAGCCAGCTTTAAGTCCAAACTTCTCATGGAGCTGATCGCTCCAAACCCCTGAGGCCATAATCGTGGCTTTTGCGCGGACTTCAATTACCTCATCACTTAATAGATCTCTAATCTTTGCGCCAACTACTCGCTTACCATTTTTAATGACCTCTTCACATCTAGTTCTTGTGGTAATAACTGCGCCATATTTAGCTGCGGTTCTAGCAATGCTCATAGTATGGCGAGCATCATCTACTTGAGCATCAAAGTATTGAAATCCTCCAGTTATTACATCAAGGCGCAGTGATGGCGCAATCTCACTTACCTTCTTTTGAGTTAAATGCTTATGCCAAGGAAGAGCTCTCTTAAAGCCTCGTAGCGCGTCATAGAGAGCCATTCCAGCTCCTACATAAGTTCTCTCTATTAGTTTTTCATGAAGTGGGTAGAGAAATGAAACTGGCTTAACTAAGTGAGGAGAGAGAGTAGTTACCATTAACTCTCGTTCATATAGCGCCTCTCTTACAAGACGAAAGTCATATTGTTCAAGGTAGCGAAGGCCGCCATGAATTAACTTTGAAGATTTCGAAGAAGTTCCCGATGCAAAGTCGCCGCTTTCAACTAAAGCAACACTTAACCCGCGTGATGCGGCATCGAGGGCAATTCCTACGCCATTAATTCCGCCGCCAATTACCAAAATATCAAATTCACTCTCGCCCAAAGCAGTAATCGCAGAGCCTCGCGCGGCGATATTTAGGCTGGAATTAGATATGGACACGCCCCTTAGGATACGGGCTATGGGCTATATCGGCGCGCTCGACCAAGGGACCTCAAGTACTCGCTTCATAATCTTTAATCAAAGCGGTCAGATAGTTGGGCAAGAGCAATTAGAACACTCTCAAATTCTCCCCCAAGCTGGATGGGTTGAACATGATGGAGCTGAAATCTGGCGAGCATGCATCAGTGTTATTACTGGCGCGTTAAAAAAGGCCGGGATTAAGGGCTCAGATTTAAACTCAATTGGAATAACTAATCAGAGAGAGACCACTCTTATCTGGGATAAGAGCACCGGGCAACCTCTTCATAACGCCATAGTCTGGCAAGACACTAGGACTGCAGAGTTTCTAAACGGTTTAAGTGATCAGGTTAAGGAAAAGATCGTCTATAAGACTGGCCTTGCAATCGCCCCCTACTTCTCAGCAAGCAAGATCAATTGGCTAATTAAGAACTCTCCAGCAGTTGCTCTGGCCATTAAAGATGGAAGGGCGCTGGCAGGAACTATTGATTCCTGGCTCCTATGGAATCTAACTGGCGGAGTTAATGGCGGGGTCCACTACACCGATGTGACCAATGCCAGCAGGACTCTACTTATGGACCTTGAGAGCCTTGATTGGGATAGTGAACTTTTAGAGATCTTTGAAATTCCTCGTCAGATACTTGCTGAAATCAAATCTTCTTCGCAAATTTATGGCCAAAGCCATATTAATGGACCTGTTGCAAGCGAAGTTCCAATCTCTGGAATTCTTGGTGATCAACAAGCAGCGATGGTCGGACAGACTTGTTTTGAACTTGGAGAATCAAAGACTACCTATGGCACCGGAAACTTTGCCTTACTAAATACTGGCACTTCAATTGTTAGATCTAAGCATGGGCTATTAACAACGCTCTGCTATAAATTCGGTGAAGATAAAGCGCGATACGCCCTTGAAGGCTCTGTTGCTGTTACTGGATCTGCGATTCAATGGCTTAGAGATCAATTAGGCATTATTACCTCAGCTCCCCAAGTTGAAGAGCTAGCAAAGAGCGTTAGCGATAATGGCGGGGTTTACTTCGTTCCAGCATTCTCTGGCCTCTTTGCCCCTTACTGGCGAAGTGATGCAAGAGGGGTAATTGTTGGATTAAGTAGAGCTGCTACCAAAGCACACCTTGCCAGAGCAGCCCTTGAAGCAATCTGTTATCAAACTCGAGATGTATTAGATGCGATGAGCGCTGATAGCAAAGTTGCTCTTACTGAAATTAGAGTAGATGGCGGCATTACCGCAAATGAATTATGTATGCAGATGCAGGCAGATATTTTGGGGGTAGAGGTAATTAGACCAGTAATTATTGAAACTACAGCCCTTGGCGCTGCCTATGCAGCAGGACTTGCAACAGGTTTCTATAAAGATACTAGCGAGCTCAAAGCTAAGTGGCGAGAAGATAAGCGCTTTATGCCAGATAAGGCCAGCGCCCTTGCAACTACAGGATTTAAGAATTGGAAGAAAGCGATTGAAAAAACCTTAAACTGGCTTGATTAAAGGGCAGTTATCTCAATTAAAAGCGCTGATGCTGGGCGCAAGATAGGGGCGCTTAGACCAATATTTTCAAGCTCTGAGCCAGTTAATTCAAGAGCGGTAGTTAGCCATTTTGGCGGTTCTATCGCCATGAAATTTGAATTTTGGATACCACTTATCGCCTCAACTCTATATCTGCGATCAGAATCAAGTCCTCGTATGCGAAGGCGCGGCGGGTGTGACTCTGGAATTGTCTCAAGACAGGAGAATGAAAATAGCGCTGATCTCTTATCCTTAGAGATAACACCATGGAGATAGTGAGAATCTTTTGGATAATCAATACGGATTACATCGCCGCTATGGAGAAGTTCTCGCTTCTGCTTATATAGTTTTATCCAACTCTTTAGCTCAGCTAATTCACTACTAGATAGCTTGGTGATATCTCGCTCCACACCTGCATGGCCAAAGAGAGCAGTCAGAGCCCTAAAGGAAAATGAGAGAGATCTTCCAGTTTGGTGGCCAGGATCTGCTCCAATATGAGTTCCTAGTAGCTCTGGCGGAATAAATTGCGCGCTCCACCTCTGGATTCTTGCTCTCTCAAGGGCGGCATTATTATCGCTGGTCCAGAAGCGGTCGACTAAATCAATAATTCCTAAATCAATTCTTGCTCCCCCTGAAGCGCAAGATTCAATCTCTAGATTTTTGTGGCGCTTCTTTAACTCAGCAAATAGTCGATAAATTCCCTGAGTTTGCCTTCTTACCGCAGCTCTATTATTTGAGCCAGCATCGATTAGAACTCGATTATGATCCCATTTGATATAGGTAATCTGATATTGGGTAAGAACTTTATCAACTGAATCTAAAACATAGTTATAGGCATCTTGGTTATCAAGATTAAGTACTAATTGATGGCGCCAAGTTGGACCGACGCGATTATTGACCTTTAATATCCAATCAGGGTGTGCTCGATATAGCTCTGAATCAGGATTAACCATCTCTCCTTCAAACCAGAGACCAAACTCCATTCCTTTATCTCTTATGTAATTAGCAATTGATCCAAGGCCATCTGGCCATACCTCTTTGCTTACCTGCCAATCACCAAGGCCACTTAAATCACTTCTTCTTGAGCCAAACCAGCCATCATCTAGAACAACTCGCTCAAAGCCAGATTCAGCTGCCGCATCAACAATCTTCTTTAACTTCTCCTCATTGTGGTCAAAGTAGATTGCCTCCCACAAATTTAGCGTCATAGGGCGAGCGCTCTTTGGATGCAGGCTCCTTGCTCTTAAATGCTTATGCATATTTGAGGCAAGGCCATCAAGGCCAGAATTTGAATAGAGAGCATAGAGATCTGGCGCTTTATAACTTTCACCTGTTGCAAGAATTACTTCGCCTGGAAGCAGAACTTCTCCTGCTGAAATGCTTGCACTTCCCTCATAATTTTTTTCAATGCAATATTGGCTATCACCGCTCCAAGCAAGGCTTAGCGCCCAAGATTGCCCTGATGCAAAATTAGTTTCTTTCTCTAAAGCAATCATTCCTATCGTGTAATTATGTCCAGGTCTTCCCTCATGGCTATCACGGACATATCTGCCAATGGCAATATCTCGCCGCTGAGGATTTCGCTCATTAGACCAACGCCCCACAAAATCTAGGCTCTGCGTTGCGCAATCACTTAGCGGCATCCAATAATTTAATTCATCTAGAAAGTAAGTATCTCCAAGGTTAGTTAATTCCTGTGAAACTTTTAATACTCCAAATTGATCAAGATTTGCGCTGATATCAAGAGTTAACTTCGCATCACTATCTTCTAATTGAATTCTAAAACTATTCTTATCGCTTTGAAGTTCTTTAACGCTAAATTTTGTCGACCAATCAAGACCTGCCCTATGACCTTTGATTGTCGGATAGCCAAGATGGCCCCTTGAATGCTCACGCATAATCCCTGGGTTAGTAATTTCATCAAAATCACTATTAGCAATTGAGCGATCAAAGAGGTGTTGGCTTAGCTCTCCCTTAAAACTTGCTGCCCAATATCTAATAACTGGAGCGCCATCTATAACCTCAAGGAGGAAATCAACGCCACCATTGCTTAGATGCGCCCTTTGCCCTGCCTTAGATGAAGGTATTGGAGAAGACATACGGGTAGAGTAATAGCCATTATGTCGAGTAAGAAACTCCCCGCAGGCGTTATTCGAAGTGATGCCACGCTCATGGATGGGCGCACCATCCGCTACTACGACACAAAGGGCCAATCACGCACCGCAGTAGATCAAAGAAGCAGTGAAGAGCAACCAGGTATCGGCGAGATGCGCCTTGATCCACTAAATAATGAATGGGTAGTAATTGCAGCCCATCGTCAGGGGCGCGTATTCCTGCCACCTAAGGAATTAAACCCGCTTGCGCCAAGTAAGCCGGGCTCACTTACTGAAATTCCAGAGAGTGATTATGAAGTAGTCGTCTTTGATAATCGCTCACCTTCTCTAGCCGCTCCAACATCGAGTTTTAAGGTAACTGATAATCCAGATTTCTCTAGCCCTGCAATTGCCTCAGCTGGAAAGTGTGAAGTCATCTGTTTTACCTCTGATTATGAATCATCTTTTAAAGATCTCTCGCACCTTCAGATAAGAACAGTCCTTGAAGCTTGGCGTGATCGCACCGCAGAGCTCTCTGAGCTTTCCTATATTGAATATATAGCTGCCTTTGAAAACCGAGGGGAGGAAGTTGGAGTAACTCTCAATCATCCTCATGGTCAGATTTATGCTTACTCTTATCTCCCCCCAAAAACTCAGAGGATGCTGGAAGTTGCCACAGCTCATAAGAAGAAGAGTGGAAATATTCTTCTTGAGGATATTTTGGCTAGAGAGCTTTCAGATAAAGTCCGTATCGTTGCTGAAAATGAGGAATGGGTTGCATATGTGCCATATGCCTCAAGATATCCATTTGAAATTCACCTTGCCCCAAGAAGAAGAGTTCCTGATTTTCTAGCTCTTGATGAAGCGGCATCAGATGCATTTGCGCCAATTGCTAAAGAAGTACTAACAAGACTTGATGGCGTCTTTGGCGTGAAGATGCCCTACATCGCTTCATGGCATCAGGCGCCGGTAAGAACTGGTAGAGACCTGCTTAGTCTGCACTGGCAGATTGCCTCAGTAAGAAGAGCGCCAGGAAAGTTAAAGTATTTGGCAGGATCTGAGTCTGCATTTGGAGCATTTATGATGGATCTAAAGCCAGAGCAATCTGCGGCGCAGCTGCGCGATGTGGCGCTTTAAAATAAAGTGGATATAACAGAGTTATTTGCTAAAGGCTTTGGCTATCCCCCTGAGGTAGTAGCAAGCGCTCCTGGACGAGTTAATTTAATTGGAGAACATATTGATTACAGCGAAGGCTTTGTTCTTCCCTTCGCTATCGATGCAGTAACTAAATGCGCCATAGCAAAAAGAGATGATGAGAAGATAAGAATCATCTCGGCACAGAAAAAAAATGAAGTTATTGAAAGTAATTTAGAAGCAATTGCAGCCAAAGAGGGATCTGCCTGGTCTAGATATATCTATGGCGTCATCTGGGCCATGGAAATAGAAACTGGCCTTGATATCTATATTGATGGAAAGGTGCCACTTGGCGCTGGATTATCTTCCTCGGCTGCCCTTGAGTGCTCACTTGCAACCGCACTAAACCATCTATTTCACTTAGAGAAAACTTTACCTGAGTTAGCTCGCCTCACTCAAAGGGCAGAAAATGATTATGTCGGAGTGCCTTGCGGAATTATGGATCAATCAATTTCGCTAATGGCAAGAGCTGGTTATGGACTATTACTTGATTGCCAGGATCTCTCAACTAGACATATCAAAATTGATTTTGCTTCAAGCTCTTTAAGGCTTCTAATAATTGATACCCAGGCCCACCACGCTCTAACAGATGGCGGATATGCAAAGAGGCGAGAGAGCTGCGAGGAGGTGGTAAAAATCTTTTCAATTCCATCTCTGCGCCAATTAAGTATGGAGAGCCTTCTAGCCCATAAAACAAAGTTAAGTGATATTCAATTTAAGCGAGCACGTCATGGTGTAGGTGAAATGCTTCGAGTATTAGATGCGGTAAAGGCCCTTGAGGCAGAAGACTTTGAAGCACTTGGCCAATTGTTAAATCAATCCCACAACTCACTTCGCGATGATTATGAAGTCTCATGCCCTGAGTTAGATCTAGCCGTTGAAACCGCGCTTCGCTCTGGGGCCCTTGGGGCGAGAATGGTTGGCGGCGGTTTTGGAGGAAGCGCTATTGCGTTAATTAAAGAAAGTGATGCTGGAACAATTTCTTCTACAATTGAGAGAGCTTTTGCTAAGAGTGGATTTAAAGCACCGAGATTTTTTGATTCGCTACCAAGTGATGGAGCTAAAGTTATTTCTTAAACTACTGGGGTTACTGAGATGACCTCAACGCCGCCAATTGCGCTTAATACATTTACTAAATCTTGCGGGTCACTTCCTGGAAATGCCACGGTAATGTCATCTATTCCTCGCCCACCTTCAGATGAGAGAACAACTAGGCCGCGAATATCTCCGCCAGCAAAACCAATTGCAGATGCCACAGCGCCTAAAGATCCTGGGCGATCAGGAAGAGCTACACGAATACGGACCATTGCCATAGGGATGAGTCTAAATGAAAAGCTCCCTGACTTGGACTCGAACCAAGAACCTGCCGGTTAACAGCCGGCTGCTCTGCCAATTGAGCTATCAGGGATCGTTCAGCGGCTAAATCTAGGTCAGAGACTCCCCAAGCGCCAATTCCCGCAGGGCCCGCCTCTTTGCCTCCATCTCAACTAACCTTGAAAACATCTCATTATATTCACTCTCACTCTCAAGCGGATTTAATCGCTGGAGGCTTGATTTAACTTCAGCGATAGATCTGGCAAGTGCTACCTCATTTAATCTGGCAGTGATACTTGAGACATAGCGATCAGAGATTTCACCATCGGTACGTATCGGTTCAACCATTAACTCAGTAATAAATGACTTAAGTTCATCAGAATCTGTCGCCTCTAAATTAAGTGCCATTAAATCTTCTTGGGTATCGATAAATTCTCTTAGCTTGATATAGGCAGGATGTGAGAAGGCATTCTTTTCTAACTCTGGCCAATTTCTAACTAGCGCTGGCATCTGCAGACGAACCTTTAGAACTTCTCGCTCAAGAATTAATCTTGGCTCACTTGGATCTGGCCGCCATTGTTCGCCAGCTAGCGCAGCATCAACGCTTGTCGACCTAGTTGAAGTGTTTTTCTTAACCGCAGCCATTACAACTTCAACTTCCATCCCAAGCCAGCCAGCAAGAGATCTTGCATATTCTGGTCTTAGTGAAGTATCACGGATTCTCCCAATAAGAGGCGCAGCAGCATTTAGCGCTTGAACTCTGCCGTCGGCATTACCTAAATCAAATTGTTTTATAGAGCTCTTGATTGCAAACTCAAAAAGTGGGACCCGCCTGGCAATCAGATCGCGAAGAGCAGCATCTCCCATCTCTTGCCTTAAATCAGATGGATCTAAACCGCTTGGCTCAACAGCAACAAAGGTTTGAGTAACAAACTTCTGGTCATCACCAAAAGCACGTAGCGCTGCTTTCTGTCCTGCAGCATCACCATCAAAGGTAAAAATCACCTCGCCGCGGAATGCATCATCATCCATTAATAGCCTTCGCAATATTCTTATATGTTCATCTCCAAAAGCGGTTCCACAAGTTGCAACGGCGGTTGGAATTCCCGCTAAATGCGCTGCCATTACATCGGTATAGCCCTCAACTATTACTACCTGGCGCTTCTTTGCTATCTCCTTCTTCGCCTTATCAAGACCATAGAGAACTTGGCTCTTTTTATAGATCGAAGTCTCAGGGGTATTTAGATACTTAGGACCAGTATCTTCTTCATCACTTGCTAATTTTCTTGCGCCAAAACCAACTAAATCACCAGAGATATCTCTAATCGGCCAGATTAAGCGATTTCTAAAGCGATCAATAGCTCCTTTGGTTCCCTCTTTTGTTAATCCAGCTAGCAGAAGTTCCTCTGCGCTAAAACCTTTTCCAAGTAAGAATTTACTTAAGGCATCCCATTGATCTGGAGCGTAGCCAATTTCAAATGATTGGCTCGCTGTTTTATCAAAACCACGTTTGATTAGTAGCTCTCTGGCATGGCTTGCGGTAGGAAGTTGTAGCTGTTCTTGATAAAAGATTGAAGCTTGGTTATTAGCTTCAAGAAGTCTGGAGCGCTGAACTGTCGGAGCCTTTGGCCCGCCACTACTTTGTTCATAAGTTAATTGATAACCAATTCTCGAGGCTAATCTCTCGATAGTCTCCGTAAAACTCAAATGATCAATCTTCATTACAAAAGCAATTACATCTCCGCCCTCTTGACAGCCAAAGCAGTGAAAATATCCGCGAGCAGGGGTTACATGAAATGAGGGGCTCTTCTCATCGTGAAATGGACATAGCCCTTTCTTCTGTCCCCCACCAGCGCTCTTTAGTTGGACATAATCACTTACAACTTCATCAATTGGTGAATGATCGCGAACATAGCTCACATCAGTATCGCGAATTCTTCCAGACATAGCTGTAATCCTAGGCCCCAATCAATTTCTCATGGAGGGCGTATGCACCCATATCTGTTAATGAAGCAACTTGATCGATTACTACCCGCATCTTCGCCTCAGCGCTCTCTGCAACCTGCCATTGCTGGAGGAAGAAACTCTCAAGGCTTGCTGGAGCAAGGCGGCTAACTGCCTCAACTAATTCAATAATTACCTCTTCCTGTCTTGCATAACGCTCCTTAGATATTTCAGCCCCGATAATGTAGTAACCGGCCATTGATTTAAGTATCGCTACCTCAATTCTTACCTCGCGAGGAACGATCAGATTTGCTTGATAGCGAGTTAAATTCCCCTCTCCATATCTCTCTCTTGTGGCTCGCTCTGCATAGAGAGCGAAGCGACCTATTAATTGACTAGTTAGATCCTTTAACTGAGCAAGGTGTCTATGGCTTCTATCAAATTCTTTTGGCCAACATGAGAGCTTATGCAAAGAGTTGAGAGCAGATGTGGCCTCTTGCTGGCTCAAATCAGGTAGGTAATCTCTAATTGCAGTCTGATAGAGATGCTCTAGATCGTCATTTAACTTTGAAATATCAATCTGTCCAGTAACTAAACCATCTTCTAGATCATGAACGCTATAGGCCACATCATCTGACCAATCCATAATCTGGGCTTCCATACAAGTCCTTGATTCAAGAGATTCTTGCCTGACCCAATTAAATATCTCTAAATCATCTTGATAGACGCCAAACTTATCTGGATTCTCTCTGCTGCTCCAAGGATATTTAGTTGCAGCATCAAGGGTTGCTCGAGTAGATTTAAGCCAACCGAGAGTCCATCTTGATCAACAGTCTTTGCCTCAATCCTTGTTAATAACCTAAAGCTCTGAGCATTTCCTTCAAAGCCGCCAATATCTTTAGCAATCTTTGCAAGTGCTTTCTCGCCATTATGTCCAAAGGGAGGATGTCCTAAATCATGAGCAAGACATGCGCTCTCTAATAAATCAGGATCTGCCCCAAGGGCGGCGCCTATTTCTCTTCCAACTTGTGCGCACTCAAGTGAGTGAGAGAGTCTTGTCCTTGGAAAATCACTTGCCCAAGGAACTGCTACTTGAGTCTTTGCAGCAAGGCGCCTTAGAGCAAATGAATGGATAATCCTGGCGCGATCTCTAGCAAACTCAGTGCGCCCCTTTCGCTTTGCTGGTTCATCGAGAAATCTTTCGCGATCAAGGGCGCTATAACCTAGATGCTCATTTGCAGGATGAAGGGCCATAAGGTGCTTAGGCTACGTGGTCGCTGATATGTATGCCACGGCGCCCAAGGGTTAGATAGGCAAGATAGGCCCCGCTCTCTCGCAATAAGTAGCGAAATCCAGCCTCTTCAAGGCTTGCAATACCAACCCTAGTTGGCGAGCAGGTCGCGCTAAATCCAAAGTCACTTGCCATCGTCATAGATCTTAAGCAGTGATAAGGATCGGTAACAATAATTATCTCTTTTATGCTTTTGACTCCATCAACTTTTGAGAGCGCTTCAATACTTCGAAAAGTATCGCGCCCCTTAGCAACTGCTGTAATGCTCTTTGCTCTTACTCCTTTAGAAATCAAATAACTCCTTGAAGCTGCTGCCTCTGTGAAGCGATCTCCTGGAGCTCCCGCTCCTAAGGTATAGATCTTTGTAGCAAATCCTTTCTCATAGATCCGAAAGCTCTCTTTCAGCCTTGCCTCTAAAACTTCACCAGGTCTGCCATCTAATTGCGCAGCTCCCATAACAACTATCGCATCAGCTTTTCTAATGGTTTCATTCTGCGCGGTATACCAAGTCTTTCCCATAGCCCAAAGTGGAATCACTAAAACAACTAAGAGAAGAAAG
>OFQR01000054.1_pt1 | contig 14401 bp, 17 predicted proteins | sample 1542891 | NCBI WGS metagenome assembly OFQR01 (sample SAMN05442522, study PRJEB24371) | freshwater metagenome | isolation source: Freshwater Lake | place: Canada: Niagara | collected 2012-08-09 | reverse complement strand
AAGTGAATAGTCTCTGCGTCAAAAAACCGCAAGCAATAGAACAGAAATTAGGAATAAAAAATGCGCATAGATCATTTAATCGACGGACGCTCGGTTGCGAGCGCTGAGACTTTTGAAACCCGCGATCCCGCCACACAAGAGATTTTGGCAGAGGTGTCATCTGGCGGCTTGAATGAAGTCAATCAGGCGGTGGCCTCCGCCAAAGCCGCCTTTCCCAAATGGGCCGCCACACCCGCCACAGATCGCGCCAAGATCATGCGCAAGTTGGGGGAGCTCATTACCAAAAACGTCCCTGCCATTGCCGAGACCGAAACACGCGATTGCGGTCAAACCATTTCTCAAACAGGCAAGCAATTGGTGCCGCGCGCAGCCGATAATTTTTCTTACTTTGCAGAAATGTGCACGCGTGTGGATGGCCATACCTACCCAACACCGACCCATTTGAACTACACACTGTTCCATCCAGTGGGCGTGTGTGCCTTGATCAGCCCTTGGAATGTGCCCTTCATGACGGCCACTTGGAAAGTGGCACCTTGCTTGGCCTTTGGCAACACAGCCGTTTTAAAAATGAGTGAGTTGTCGCCCATGTCGGCATCGCGTTTGGGTGAGCTGGCGTTAGAAGCCGGTGTGCCGCCTGGCGTTTTAAATTTGGTGCACGGTTATGGCAAAGAGGCTGGCGAGCCGTTGGTATCGCACCCTGATGTGCGCGCCATTTCTTTCACCGGCTCTACCGCCACTGGCAACCGAATTGTGCAAAGTGCTGGCCTCAAAAAGTTCAGCATGGAGCTGGGCGGCAAATCACCTTTCGTGATTTTTGAAGATGCAGATTAGCCACGCGCACTCGACGCCGCAGTGTTCATGATTTTCAGCAACAACGGTGAGCGGTGTACAGCAGGCAGTCGCATCTTGGTACAGCAAAGTATTTATGCCGACTTTGTGCAGAAGTTCACAGAGCGTGCAAAACGCATTTCAGTGGGTGACCCGCTGGACGAAAACACCATCGTGGGCCCCATGATCAGTCAAGCGCATTTGGCCAAAGTTAAAAGCTACATTGAGCTTGGGCCTAAGAGGGCGCCACCCTTTTGTGTGGTGGCTTGGACAAACCTTCTTACGCGCCTGAACTTTCTGAGCGTGTGAAGAAAGGCAACTTTGTGTGGCCCACGGTGTTTGCCGATGTCGATAACCGCATGAAGATTGCACAAGACGAAATCTTTGGTCCTGTGGCGTGCTTAATTCCTTTCCGCGATGAAGCGCACGCCATTGAATTGGCCAACGACATTCAATATGGTTTGTCCAGTTATGTGTGGACTGAAAACATAGGTCGCGCTCACCGTGTGGCAGCTGCTGTTGAAGCCGGCATGTGTTTTGTGAACAGCCAAAATGTTCGCGATTTGCGCCAACCTTTTGGTGGTACCAAGGCCAGTGGCACCGGCCGCGAAGGCGGCACCTGGAGTTACGAAGTATTTTGCGAACCCAAAAACGTGGCAGTGTCCATGGGTTCTCACCACATTCCACATTGGGGAGTTTGAGTATGGGACAAGTTTCACTTGCGGCCAAAATCACGCACGTGCCGTCCATGTATTTGAGCGAGTTGGATGGGCCGCAAAAAGGCACCCGGCAAGCCGCCATAGATGGCCATCACGAAATTGACAGACGCTGTCGTGCTTTAGGCGTTGACACCATCGTGGTGTTTGACACGCACTGGTTGGTGAACTCGGCTTATCATTTGAACAATGCGGTGCATTTCAAAGGTAACTACACCAGCAATGAGTTGCCCCACTTCATCAGCAACATGCCCTACGAATACGATGGCAATCCTCAGCTGGGGCACATCTTGGCCAAGGCCTGCAATGAAGCAGGCGTGACCACTTTGGCGCACGAGCACACCAGCTTGGCCTTGGAATATGGCACCCTGGTGCCCATGCGTTACATGAACGCAGACAGGCACTACAAAGTGATCTCAGTGTCTGCGTTGTGCATGGTGCACTCATTGGGCGAAAGCGCTCAATTGGGTTGGGCCATGAGGCGCGCAGTAGAGCAACATTACGATGGCAAGGTTGCATTCTTTGCCAGTGGCTCTTTGTCGCACCGATTTGCACAAAATGGTCTTGCCCCTGAATACGCCAACAAAATGTGGAGTCCGTTTTTAGAACAGCTCGACCACAATGTGATTGAGTTATGGCAGCAAGGCGATTGGAAAACTTTTTGCGCCATGCTGCCCGAGTACGCCGCCAAAGGCCATGGTGAAGGCTTCATGCATGACACGGCCATGTTGTTGGGTGTGCTGGGATGGGACCACTACCAAGGCAAAGCCGAAGTGATCACACCTTATTTTCCAAGCTCGGGCACCGGACAAATCAATGTGGTGTTTCCGGTCCATCCTGTGAGCGCAGAAGAAGGCGACGAGGCATACGCGCTCAACCTCAACAGCTTGAAAGATCCCGCTGCGGTGTATGCCGCTGGTGCACGTCGTTTGTAATTTAGAAAGGTTTCCGATGCCTCATTTGGTCATTCTCTATACCGGTCAGTTGGACGCAGAAACCAACATGAAAGTTTTGTGCCGCGACTTGGCCGATGCCATGCTCACCGTGCTTGATGAATCCGGCAAGCAAGTGTTTCCTACTGGTGGCACACGCGTTATGGCCTATCCTGCGCCCCACTACGCGGTGGCCGATGGCGGCGCAGCTGGGCGCAAGGCCGCGCAGTTTGACCACAATCCACAGGGCGGTTCAGAAGACTACGCCTTCGTCTATTTGAATGTTCGAATGGGCAAGGGGCGCAGTGAGGCCACTCACCAACGCGCTGGTGAAATGTTGGTGGAAGTCACAAAAAAACATTTCGCAGATTTGTTTGCCACAAGGCACATCGGCATTACTTTGCAAATCGATGTGGGCCCAGAAGTGTTTGATCACAAGCACAGCAATGTCCACCCTTTGTTTGCTGCGCTTTAACAAAGCGCACAACACGTCCCGTTTTGAAAGACAGCCTTTATGTTTGATTCAGCACAAATTGCGCAACTGGCAGCCGAGTTGCAGCAGTCGCAAAAAACACGTCAGCAAGTAGAGCACTTTTCCAAGCGCTTTCCGGGCATGAGCATTGAAGATGGCTATCGGGTCAGCCGCGCATGGGTGGCGCTGCAATTGGCCGAGGGCCGCAAAGTGATCGGTCACAAAATTGGCCTCACGTCACGCGCCATGCAGCAGGCCAGTCAAATTGACGAACCCGATTACGGCACCTTGCTAGATAACATGTTGTACACCTGCACTCCGGGGCACGTGTTGAGCATTGCCCACACAGACTTTGTGGTGCCTCGCGTAGAGGTTGAGTTGGCCTTCGTATTAAAGAAAGACCTGCAAGGGCCAGACGTCACGGTCGATCAAGTGTTGGCAGCTACAGACTATGTTACGCCTGCGATTGAAATCATCGATTCGCGCATTGAGCAATTTGACCGCCACACCAAAGTGATGCGCAAAGTGTTTGACACCATCAGTGACAACGCAGCCAACGCAGGCATTGTGATGGGTGCAGAAAAAGTCAATCCACTCACAACCAATTTGCCATGGTGCGGCGCTATTTTGAAATTGAATGGCGTGGTCGAAGAGACGGGTTTGGCAGCAGGTGTTCAAGGCCATCCTGCGGTGGGCATTGCATGGCTTGCCAACAAGTTGGCCCCATGGGGCGAGCATTTGAAAGCCGGACAAATTGTGTTGGCCGGCTCCTTTACCAAACCAGTTCCAGCCAAAGTGGGCGATGTGTTCGATGCCGACTACGGCCCACTTGGCCGTTTGCAATTTCAATTCATTTAAGAAAGAGACATGATGAAAACACCCGTGAATCGCTTCAAGAAAGCCATCACTGAAAAACACGCCCAAATTGGTTTGTGGATGGGCCTCGCCAGCAGTTACAGCGCAGAGATGTGCGCCATGGCTGGCTTCGACTGGTTGTTAATTGATGGCGAGCATGCGCCCAACAACTTGCAAAGTATTCAGCAACAACTTCAAACCATTGCGGCCTACCCGGTCAACAACGCAATTGCGCGCGTACCCGTGGGCGACACGGCACTCATCAAGCAGTATTTGGATTTGGGCGCCGAGACCTTGCTCATTCCGATGATTGACACACCCGAGCAAGCTGAGCAATGTGTACAAGCCATGCGCTACCCCCAAAACGATGGCAAGGGCGGTGTGCGCGGTATGGGCGGTGCGCGCGCTTCGCGCTGGGGCATGTTTCCCAATTACACCAAAGAAGCCAATGAACAAGTTTGCTTGTTGGTGCAAGCCGAAACGCGTGAAGCCTTGAAAAACTTAGACGCTATTGCCAACACGCCTGGCGTGGATGGTGTGTTCATTGGCCCTGCAGATTTGTCGGCTTCATTGGGTCATGTGGGCGACCCCAACCACCCTGAAGTGCAAGCCGCTATTGAAGATGCGATTGCATGCATTTTGAAAGCAGGCAAAGCGCCAGGCATTTTGACGTCAGATGTGACCCAAGCCAAACACTACTTGTCGCTCGGCGCATTGTTTGTGGCGGTGGGGCTGGACACTCAAATTTTGGTTCGTCAAACTTCGGCATTGGTGCGTCAATTCAAGCCAGATGCTGGCATTGCGTTGCCAACTTCAGGTCAGGTGTATTGATCATGCTGACACATCAACTGCCTGTTGCGCGTTCGCTGCAAAATGAAGTACATCCCAAAGAGTGGGAGGCTCGTGTCCAGCTGGCAGCTTGCTACCGTGTGTTCGCTTTTTTGGGCTGGACCGAAATGATTTACAACCACATCACCTTGCGCTTGCCGCAAGAGGCCTGTGGTTCAGAAAAACAATTTTTGATCAACCCTTTTGGCTTGCACTACAGCGAAGTTACCGCCAGTAACTTGGTGAAAATTGATTTGAAGGGCAAGGCGCTTGATGGTTCACCCTATCCTGTGAACCCTGCTGGTTTCACGGTGCACGCTGCGTTGCACGACAACTTGTCTGAGGCACATTGTGTGATGCACACGCACACCACCGCGGGTGTGTCGGTGGCCTGCATGAAAGAAGGTTTGCAGCAAACCAATTTCTACACCGCTCAGCTTCACAACATGATTGCATACCATGACTTTGAAGGCATCACGATTCATTCTGACGAAGCACCGCGACTTCTAAGCAGCATTGGCAACAAACAAGCCGTCATCTTGCGCAACCATGGCTTGCTGGCCTGGGGCGCTACCTTGCCTCAAACATTTGCCATCCTCTGGACTTTGCAGCGAGCCTGTGAAATTCAATTGGCTACGTTCAGCATGGGCGGCCCTTCGCATGTCATTCCAGTCAGCGAAGACGTTGCAGCCAAGTGCACACGCGATGCGCTGCAATTCAACCCGAACCATGGCGCAGGCAACGATGTATTAGATGCCCTGATTCGACAAGTCGATCGCCAATTGCACAAACCCGAGGAAAGTTACCGCTTATGAAAGTTTGTATTTACGGCGCAGGCGCCATTGGCGGTTGGATCGGCGTGCACTTGGCGCGAACGGGGCATGAGGTGAGCGTGGTCGCGCGCGGTGCCACGCTGGCGGCTTTGCAAAAAAATGGTCTGCAGTGCATTCAAACGCAAGCGCAATTTGAAACGAATGAAACGCACTTGAAGGCGAATGTCAAAGTATCTGCCAACCCAGCTGATTTAGGCCCGCAAGACCTGGTCATTGTGTCGGTCAAAGCGCCCGCCATGGCCGATGTGGCCAAAGGCATCGCACCTTTGCTGGCCCCGCACACCATGGTATTGACAGCCATGAATGGTGTGCCCTGGTGGTTCTTTGAAGGTTTCGGTGAGTCGCTTCAAGGCACGCGCCTGAACACCATCGATCCTGAAGGCCTCATTGGCCAGGCCATTCCTGCGCACCATGTGGTGGGTTGCGTGGTGCACTCAAGTTGTTCCTTGGATGCGCCAGGCGTGGTGCGCCATCACTTTGGGCATGGCTTGATCGTGGGTGAGCCGGCCACGCAAAATGGGCCAGCCAGTGAACGTGTGCAACAACTCGTGAGCGCTTTACAAGCCGCAGGTTTCAATGCCAGTGCCTCGACGCAAATTCAAAAAGATGTTTGGTACAAGCTGTGGGGCAACATGACCGTCAACCCCATCAGCGCCTTCACGGGTGCCACCACAGATTTGATTTTGCAAGATGACTTGGTGCGAGATTTTGTCTCCAAGATCATGCTTGAGGCTAAAGCCATTGGTGAAAAAATTGGCATACCGATTGCACAAATGCCAGAAGACCGACACGCCGTTACCCGAAAACTGGGTGCTTTTAAAACCTCCATGTTGCAAGACGTCGAGGCGGGCAAAGCGGTAGAGCTAGATGCCTTGGTGAGTGTGGTGCGCGAGTTGGGTCACCTGACCAAAGTCAGCACACCTTACACCGATGCGCTGCTGGGCCTGAGTCGCCTGCATGCTCGCGTGCACGGACTTTATCCTGCAGAATGAGCGCATGACTGAAACATCGAAATCGCTCACGACCACGGCCTTCGCCACCTTATTGCTGATCGCGTTCATGATGGGTGCCAACCATGTGGCAGCCCGGCTCGCGTTTAACAACGGCGTGGATGTGGTCACAGCAGTCAGCTTTCGCAGTGTGCTGACCGCGGTGGTGGTGGGTTTGATTTTGTGGCAGCAGAAAGTTCAAATTCAAATTGAGTCAAACCACAAAAAATACATGTTGATCATTGGCGGACTCATTGCTGTTCAAAGTGTGTGCTTGTATTCATCGGTCGCCAGACTGCCTGTGGCCTTGGCCTTGTTGGCCTTTAACACCTATCCTTTGTCGACCGCTTTTTGGGCGCGGGTGTTGTACAAACACCAGGCCGAAAAAGCCGTGCTTTGGAGCATGCCCATTTTGTTGGCCGGCTTGGCCTTGGCGCTCGATGTGTTGGGCGCAGCTTCTGGCCTTGGCGCGGCAGAGCATTGGTCACAAATTGGTGCTGGGGTGGCGTTTGCGTTAGCAGCCTCTGCAACCTTTGGTTTGGCACTGGTCTACACACAACATGAAACCACCGGCCTAGATGGCCGTGTGCGAACCTTTTCTTCCATGTCCATTGTGGGAGTTTTGGCAGTGGTCGCAGCCATGAGTCAGGGCGGCTTTCATTTGCCGCAAGCGCCTGCGGGTTGGTGGGGGCTTGGCATGCTCTCGTTTTTGTACGGCACGGCCTTCACCATTTTGTTCACGGTCTTGCCCAAGTTGGGCGTGGTGGGCAACTCGGCCATCATGAACGTCGAGCCCGTGTTTGCCTTGGTGCTGGCCTGGGCTTTGCTCGATCAAGCCATTGCGCCCATTCAATTGGTCGGGGCCTTCTTGGTGGTGGGCACCGTGATGTGGCTGGGTCTGCGCAAGCGCTAGTCCAGACCTTTTTTCAAACTCAACGCGGTGTCATAAACCAGATTCTTGGAGACGCCCGTGATGTCGCTGGTCATTTTGACGGCGGTTTTCAAAGGCAGCTCGGCCAGTAGCAATCTCAAAGTTCGCAAAGTGTTGGCATCTAAGGCCGCATCATTTTCTGCCTTGGGTTTATCCATGGCATGAATGACCAACGCAAATTCACCCCGTAAGTGATCGGCTTTTTCTGCAAACCACGCTGGTAATTTTTGCGCTTCAACGGTGTGCACGGTTTCAAATTGTTTGGTTAACTCACGACCGACCGTGATCAATCGGCCGCCCAACATAGAAAGCGCCTGCGCCAAGGCCTCAATGCGATGCGGCGCTTCAAGCAACACCACAGCACGTGGCTCACCGCTCAGCGTTTCAATGGCGCGTTGTCTTTCCGAGGCTTTGGAAGAAAGAAAACCTGAAAAAACAAAGCCGCCTTCGCCCACGACGCCTGCAGCGCTAAGCAGCGTGGTGACACTGCTAGCACCTGGCAAGGGCATGACGCGATAACCTGCGGCGGCCACCGCAGCAACCAGCCTTGCCCCGGGGTCGCTGATGGCCGGCGTGCCAGCGTCACTCACATAGGCCACGCGTTCGCCTTGTGCCAAGCGTGCAATCACTTGAGCGGCGGCCTCGGCTTCGTTGTGTTGATGGACCGCCAACAATTGCGAATTGTTTCTGTCCAAGCCATAGGCGCGCAAAAGTTGTTGGGTATGACGCGTGTCTTCACAGGCCAGGGTGTTGGCCCTTTCAATCACATACAAAGCACGCAAAGTGATGTCGGCCAGATTGCCAATAGGCGTGGCCACCACATACAGTGTGCTGGCTGGGTGGTTTTGCGGGCCTACAGCTTCACGAGCCGCTTGAAATGCCTTGTTGTAAGTCGAGGCCAAGCCACCAGCAACCGCAGCAGTTTCATTTGCAATGCTTGGCATGGCTTCAGATTTTTCAGAAGGCAAATTCAATGGTGTTCCTCAATCGGACAAGTAAGCAAAGTGGCGATGCTGCGGAAGATGCCGCGCTGATCTTTTTGCAACAACAAGGTTTGCGTTTGTTGCAGCGCAATTATCGAACGCCCGGACGGGGTGGTGGTGAAATTGACCTCATTTTGCAAGAATCCGACAGCACAGTGGTGTTTGTCGAGGTTCGAAAGCGTGCCTTGGGTCAATTTGGCGGTGCTTTGGGCAGTGTGGGGGCCGTCAAACAGCGGCGCCTTGTTTTTGCTGCGCGTTATTTCTTAATGCGCTGGCGACACCTCCCGCCAGCGCGTTTTGACGTCATCGCCTGGGAGCCCCATGGCATGATTTGGGTCAAAGCGGCTTTTGATGCGGCTTCTTGAGGGTCGCCGTGGCCGCTTTGAATCGGCTGCGAGTATCATCCTGTTCATGTTAGACCTGCGCATTCAACAACACTTCATCGACAGCGCCGATTTGCAATACCAAGCGGCCGAAACCTTGGCCAAGCCCTTGGATGCTGGCGTGCAGGCGCTCATGGCTTGTGTCACCAGTGGTGGCAAAGTGTTGGTTTGCGGTGAAGGCAGTGCGGCTGCATTGGCACAGTATTTCGCCAGTTTGTTTGTGGGTGGCTTTGAGCGCGAGCGACCCGAGCTGGCTGCCATCGCCTTGCGTCACGAGGGTCTAGGCGATCCTGCCTATGCCAGTTTGGCCAGGCAGGTGCGCGCTTTAGGTCAGGCCGGCGATGTGCTGTTGTTGCTCACATCTACAGGTGAAGAAGAGGGCTTGATGCGTGCCTTGCATGCCGCGCACGAACGCGACATGACCGTCATTGCCCTGACCGGTAAGGGTGGCGGCTCTGTTGCCAAAGCCCTGCGCGAAACAGATGTGCATGTGGGCATTCCGCATGATCGTGCGGCGCGCATTCGAGAGGTTCAGCAATTGGCCCTTCACTGTTTGTGCGATGGCGTAGACGCCCAATTGATGGGCGACCAAGACGCTGTGGCGTGAGCCTAAGAAGGGCATTCCCTTTCTAAATTAACCCGCTTAAAATATTTCAAGACTTTCTAAGGACTTTTCAAGTGAACCTCAATCTCAATCGTTGGATGCTTTCTGTTTTGACGGCCAGTGCCTTGATGGCCAGTTTGTCCGCCTGTGCGCCTTTGGTGGTTGGCAGTGCTGTCATGGGTGGCTTGGTCGCCATAGATCGCCGTACCGCAGGCATTCAGCTAGAAGACGAGAGCATTGAGCTTCGAACTGCCCAGGGCTTGCGTCAGAACTTGAGTGAAGCCTCACACGTCAATGTGACCAGTTACAACCGCATGGTGTTGCTCACTGGCGAGGTCAGCTCGGCCGCTGAGAGAGAACGTGCTGAAAGGCTGGCCAAAAGCCAAGAGAATGTGACTTCCGTGGTCAACGACCTGGCCATTGAACCTGCAAGCTCTCTCACCCAGCGTTCCAAAGACATCATCACCACGGGTCAAATTAAAGCCTTGATGGTGGACGCGAAAGATTTGCAGGCCAACGCTTTTAAGGTAATCGTTGAGCGCGGCATTGTTTATTTGATGGGCCGTGTCACTTCGCGTGAGGCGCAACGCGCTTCCGAAATTGCACGCAGTGGCAGTGTGAGTGGCGTGGTGAAGGTGGTCAGGGTCTTTGACATCATCACTGACGAAGAACTAAAGCGCATCAGTGCCCAACCTTTTTCTTCACAAGCACAACCCAAGCTATAAAGCATTTCACGCCATTGAAACAGGGGCTCTGATTAATTCAGAGCCCCTTTTTTTTGGAGTCTTGTGAAAAGTGCTTAACCCAGACGTTTGATCAGGCTGGAGGTGTCCCAACGCTTGCCGCCCATTTGCTGGACATCGGCATAAAACTGATCGACCAAGGCCGTGACGGGCAAACGCGCACCATTGCGCTTGGCTTCGTCCATGACCAGACCCAAGTCTTTGCGCATCCAATCGACTGCAAAACCGAAATCGAATTTATCGGCCACCATGGTTTTACCGCGGTTGTCCATTTGCCAGCTTTGTGCGGCGCCCTTGCCAATCACATCCAACACCAAATTCATATCGAGGCCTGCTTTTTGACCAAAGGCAATGGCTTCTGACAAACCTTGCACCAAGCCAGCAATGCACACTTGATTGACCATTTTGGTGAGTTGACCTGCGCCAGACTCACCCATCAAGGTGTAAGCGCGCGAGAACGCCATGGCAGCTGGTTTGGTCGCTTCAAAAATGGCAGCATCACCGCCGCACATGACAGTCAGCAAGCCATTTTGCGCGCCACCCTGCCCCCCCGAAACGGGGGCGTCAATGAAATGCAGGCCTTGTGCTTTGGCCGCTGCGTAAAGTTCGCGAGCCACATTGGCCGAGGCCGTGGTGTGGTCGACCAAAATGGCGCCTTTTTTCATGCCAGCAAAAGCACCGTCTGCGCCCAGTACCACCGCGCGCAAATCTTCGTCATTGCCCACGCAACAAAAGACGATGTCGGCATGGGCTACAGCTTCGCGGGGCGTAGGGGCATGCGCAGGTTGACGGCTGTCGGCAAACTCTTGGCACCAGGCGGCTGCTTTGGCCGCGCTGCGGTTGTAAACCGTCACTGCGTGGCCAGCGCGGGCCAAGTGACCCGCCATGGGGTAACCCATGACGCCTAGGCCAATAAAGGCCACATGTTGAGAAGGAGCGGATTCGTAGGTTTTTGCGTTCAGGCTGCTCATGATTGTCTGTGGTGTGAAGTTGAAAAATGGTTCAAGCTAGCAATTGTCCATCAGATTGTGGTTTTGGGTGGAACTTGCTTAAAAGTCGCAAAGTATCGGCTGAAATTTGACCTGACTGAAAGTGGCGCAAGAGGCTTTGGTCCAGCGTTTGCATGCCAGCGGCTTGCCCCGTTTGCAGAGCTGAATAAAGTTGGCTCCCCTTGCCCTCGCGAATGAGATTTTTAACAGCCGGCGTACCCACCATGATTTCATGCGCCGCCACACGGCCTACACCCCCCAAATGAGGGCACAGCGTTTGCGCCAAAACGGCAATCAGATTTTCAGCAAACAAGGCGCGCACCGCTTCTTTTTCGTGAGACGGAAACGCATCCACCAGACGGTCAACGGCCTGGGGTGCGCTGGCCGTGTGCAAGGTGGACAACACCAAGTGACCCGTTTCGGCCGCTGTGAGTGCCAAGCGAATGGTGGCGGCGTCGCGCATCTCGCCCACCAAAATCACATCAGGGTCTTCGCGCAGTGCAGCCCGCAAACCCGACTCAAAGTCGGGGGTGTCTCGCCCTACTTCACGCTGATGGATCAAACACTGAAGCGGTGCATGCTCGTACTCGATGGGATCCTCGAGGGTGAGCAGGTGGCCTTCACAATGCTGGTTGATGTCGTGCAACAAGGCCGCAAGCAGGGTTGATTTGCCGCTGCCTGTTGGCCCCGTCATGAGAACCAAGCCATGCGCATGCCGCCCCCAAGAAGCTACGCATTCTGGCGCTCTGAGAGCTTTCAAATCTGGCAATGTGTCAGGGATCAGCCGCAAGGCCATGGCGGGGCCGCGCGCTTGCAAATAGGCATTGATGCGAAATCTGCCCAGCCCGTTGATCGACACAGCGAAGTCGAGATGGTTGAAGGCAAACTCGGTATTTGTTTCTGCACCAGCCTCTGTATTTAAATCTTTGTGGGGGTGTTGCGCCCCCACCCTGCCCGAGCTAAGCGTGTCGAGAAGTTCCACCAAGGACCTTGCTTGAAGGGTTTGCAAATGGGCAGGGCTGTGCGGGTTGACCCAGCGTCGCATCTTGCCGTCAATCCTGAGCCAAGGCACTTCGCCTGTAGAAAGGTGAACATCAGAGGCACCAAGGCGCCGTGCTTCCCGCAAGATGCGTTGCCAATCCATTGAATTTCCTTTGTGCTGAGAGATTTGTTAAGCTTGTTTGCATGAATGACACAGTTTCAAACAATCTTCAGAAAGTCCGCAAGCGAATTGAGCTTGCATCTGCGGCCGCTGGCCGCACATCGGATGCCGTCAAACTTTTGGCAGTGTCTAAGACCATGCCGGCGCAAGCTGTTCGCGAAGCGCATGCGGCAGGTCAATGGGCGTTTGGCGAAAACTACATTCAAGAGGGTGTCGATAAAATCGCCTCATTGGCAGATTTACCTTTGGAGTGGCATTGCATCGGCCCCATTCAAAGCAATAAATCCAAGTTGGTGGCCGAGAATTTTGCATGGGTTCACAGCGTTGACCGTTTGAAAATTGCCGAGCGTTTGTCAGCGCAAAGGCCCACTCACTTGCCGCCATTGCAAGTTTGCTTGCAAGTGAATGTCGATGGTGGAAACAACAAATCGGGCGTTGCTCCGCAAGAACTGCTGGCGCTTGCACAAGCTGTCGCCAAATTACCTCATCTGCAACTGCGCGGGCTCATGACCATTCCGGAGCCTGCTGCCAACGAGCTTGCGGCGCGCACGGTTCACCGTCAAGCCAAAGAACTGTTCGACAGTTTGAATGCGGCCGGTTTGAAGTTGGACACCTTGTCCATGGGCATGACAGCCGATTTAGAAGCCGCCATTGCTGAGGGCAGTACGTGTGTGCGCGTGGGCACTGCTATTTTTGGAGTGCGGCTGTAAAAAACCCAGCGCACAGGCTGGGTCGGGTTTGGATGGCGCTGTTTAAAACCGCGGCAAATCTGGGTGAGAAATTTTCCCACCCCGCACCAACATTTTGCCGTACTCTGCACATCGGTTGTGTGTCGGAATGACCTTGCCAGGGTTCAGCAAACCCAGTGGATCAAAAGCTTTTTTCAAGGCAAACATCTGCGCATTTTCTTCGGTTGAAAACTGCACGCACATGCTGTTGAGTTTTTCAATGCCCACACCATGCTCGCCTGTGACGGTGCCGCCCATGGCCACACTGGTTTCCAAAATTTCGGCACCAAACAATTCACAGCGGTGCATTTGATCGGCGTCGTTGGCATCAAACAAAATGAGCGGGTGCAAGTTGCCATCGCCCGCGTGAAAAACATTGGCGCAGCGCAGCTGGTATTTCTTTTCCATCTCGGCAATGGCCAACAAAATATCGGCCAATCGCTTGCGCGGAATGGTGGAGTCCATGCACATGTAGTCGGGGCTGATGCGGCCCGATGCAGGGAACGCATTTTTGCGGCCACTCCAAAAACGCAAGCGCTCGGCTTCGTCTTTGCTGACGGTGATGGCGGTGGCGCCAGACCCAAGCAAGACATCGCTCATGCGGCCAATTTCTTCTTCCACCTCTTCAGGCGTGCCATCGCTTTCACACAACAAAATAGCTGCGGCGTTCAAGTCATAACCTGCGTGCACAAAATCTTCTACTGCTGCGGTCATGGGCTTGTCCATCATTTCCAAACCTGCTGGAATGATGCCTGCCGCAATGACGGCGGCCACTGCATCGCCTGCTTTCCGAATGTCATCGAAGCTGGCCATGATGCAGCGTGCCAATTGAGGCTTGGGCACCAACTTGACGGTGACTTCAGTGGTGATGGCCAACATGCCCTCGCTGCCCACCAGCACCGACAACAAATCAAAGCCGGAAGTGTCTAAAGCATCGCTGCCAAAAGTGACGGCATCGCCTTCGATGGTGAAGCCCTTGACTTTCAAAACATTGTGCAAGGTGAGGCCATATTTCAGGCAATGCACACCCCCTGAGTTTTCGGCCACGTTGCCACCAATGGTGCAGGCAATTTGGCTGGACGGATCGGGTGCGTAATACAAACCATGCACTGAAGCAGCCTCTGAAATGGCCAAGTTGCGAACGCCGCATTGAACCACTGCGGTTCTAGACACAGGGTCCATTTTGAGAATCTGATTGAACTTGGCCATGGACAAGGTGACCCCCAGTTTGTGGGGCATGGCGCCGCCCGACAAACCAGTCCCTGCACCGCGGGCCACCACAGGCACCGCCAAGGCATGGCAGGTTTTTAAAACAGCTTGAACTTGGCTTTCTGTTTCGGGCAAGGCCACCACAAGGGGTCTTTCGCGGTAAGCCGTCAGCCCATCGCATTCATAAGGCACGGTGTCTTCCAGCGTGTATAGCAA
>OFQR01000050.1_pt1 | contig 15652 bp, 15 predicted proteins | sample 1542891 | NCBI WGS metagenome assembly OFQR01 (sample SAMN05442522, study PRJEB24371) | freshwater metagenome | isolation source: Freshwater Lake | place: Canada: Niagara | collected 2012-08-09 | reverse complement strand
CTGCGTTACGCAGGATTTTTACATCACCTGCGCTCATTCCAACAATTTTCAAAGGATCTATCCTTGAATCCATACAGGTAATAATTGCTAGCCCTTTTGCTGCCCGCCCGGTTAAGCCACTTGATTTATAGCCCTTTACATACTCACTATTTGCGGCAAATATTGCATCAAATTCACTACTCAATGGCCACCTGCCTTTACTCGCGCTTTATCGGCGACAAATATACCGAGTAGAACGACCACGCAACCGATCAATTGGATTCCACTTAAACTCTCACTTAGCCACCACCAGGCAAACATTCCTGCTAGAACTGGTTCAATCATTCCAAAGATACTTGCAGTTGATGCTGAGAGAATCTTGAGACCACTTACAACAAGAAGATATGGCGCAATAGTTCCCATAACAACTATCCACAGAATTAATACCCAGCCAGGAAGACTGTATTGGCTAAAGCGACCAAGTAGCTCCATATCTTTACTAAATACCTCTACTGGAAATTGCCAAGCTGGTAATACAAAGAAGAGAAGGGCGCTTGAAACCCCAAAGCCCCAAACAGAGATTGCAGCACTTGTCTTTGTTTTTCCTAAGCGATCTCCAATAAGAAAATATCCGGCGAGTGCAAATGCATCGAGCAGGGCTGCAATTAGCCCAATTTTATCCAGTGAGATACCAGACCAAATTTGAGTGATAAGAAGCAACCCTGTGAAACTTAGCAAGATGGCATACCAGAGAGAATTTGGAACATGCTTCTTTAAAACAAAGCGTAGAAATAAAAGAATCCAGATCGGAGCTGTAAATTCAATTAATAAAGCAACGCCAACATAAAGTCGTTCAATAGCGACAAAGTAGAAAGCTTGCACAAGAGCTACCCCTACAACTCCAAATGCGATTAACCACGGGAGCTCTTTTTTATTCGTTTTAAGCTCTGATCTTCTAAATGTGAAGTAGATAGCAAAGAGGATAACAAAGGCCCCACCAGTTCTAATTTGAGTCAGACGCCATGCCGATAGGCCATCAACTAGGACGATCTTTGAAATGATGCCGTTAAATGAGAAGAGAAGAGCCCCAGATAGCAGGTATATCTCGCCACGAAGCTTTGATAGCACTCGCGTACTTTACAGGGCTAAAAGGCTCCTTCAGAAATTGTCATAATCTCGCCATCTTCACGCTCAACTATTGCTCTTGTTGCGCTAATTAAAGGCAAGAAGTTATGGATGAAGTATCTAGATGCAGCAATCTTTCCTTCATAGAAGTCTTTCTCTTTTCCAGAAGCGCTACCAATTTTAGAAGCTGCGATATCTGCTTGGCGAAGCAGTAGCCAAGAAATTATTACATCTCCAACAGCCATCAATAGGCGCGAGGTGTTAAGCCCGCACTTATAGATCTCATCAGGTTTTTCTTGGCTAGCCAGAGCATGGGTCACAAGAAGACCGATAATTGCCTGCATCTCCTCCAAAGCTTTTCCAAGGGATGCTTTCTCTTCAGCATTATTGCCACCACTTGCTGCAACTTTGCCGATCTCTTTAGAAAGTTTTGTTAGCGCGCGACCATTGTCTTTAATGATTTTACGGAAGAAGAAATCTAAACCTTGAATTGCTGTTGTTCCTTCATAGAGCGTATCAATCTTGGCATCTCTTACATATTGCTCTAGCGGCCAATCTTGAGTGAAACCAGATCCACCAAATGTCTGAAGTGATTCGGTTCCAAGCAGCGTCCAAGCTCGCTCAGATCCATATCCTTTAACAATTGGAAGCAAGAGATCATTTAGATGCTCTAAATCTGTAATTTCATCCTCTGATTTGCCATTAGCTTTAGCAAGAAGTACTTCATCTTGAATTGTTGCGGTGTATAAAATCAACGCCCGCATACCTTCGGCATAAGCCTTCTGTGTCATTAGCGATCTTCTAACATCAGGGTGATGAATAACAGTAACTCTAGGGCTTGCCTTATTGGCCATATCTTTCATATCCCCGCCTTGCACTCTGGTCTTTGCATATACCAGAGCCTGCTGATATCCAGCAGAAAGCGTTGAAATTGCCTTAGTTCCCACCATCATGCGGGCAAATTCAATGATTTTAAACATCTGAGCAATGCCATTATGGACTTCGCCAAGTAGATATCCAACTGCTGGTTCATTTTCTCCTAGATTCATCTCACAAGTTGATGAGACATTAAGCCCCATTTTATGTTCAACATTTGTGACATAAACGCCATTACGTTTTCCAAGAGCTCCAGTTTCAAAATCAAAGATGAATTTAGGAATTAAGAAGAGAGATAAACCTTTTGTTCCAGGGCCAGCGCCCTCAGGGCGCGCAAGAACAAAGTGCACAATATTTTCAAATAGATCTGCATCACCGGAAGTAATAAAACGCTTTGTGCCAGTTATATGCCATGTGCCATCTTCTTGTTTTACAGCCTTTGATCTTCCTGCTCCAACATCAGAGCCGGCATCAGGCTCGGTGAGCATCATCGTTGCTCCCCACTCTTTCTCAACCATAATCTTTGCAAGCTTCTTCTGTCTCTCATCGCCTAATACATGTGCAACTTGAGCAAAAGCAAAACCTGAGGCATAGATATGAACTGCAGGATTTGAACCAAGAACCATTTCAGCAATGGCCCAACGAAGTGATGGAGGAATTTGGGTTCCACCTAATTCGGTTGGGACATCAATTAATCCCCAACCACCATCAACATAGGCGCGATAAGATTTTTTAAAACTTGCAGGAACTTTTACTTCGCCTGTTGTTTTATCAAAATCTGTTCCTTTGCGATCTCCTTCAATAAATGATTCTGCTAAATCCACTTCACAGAGGCGCTTAACTTCCTCGAGCATTCCCATAGCAGTTGCTTTATCAAGGTCTGAATAAATACCTTTTCCTAGAATTGATTCACGATCTAGAAGATCAAAGAGGCAGAACTCGATATCTCGCAGATTAGCTATGTAATGTCCCATAGCCCAATAATGCTACTGGTGAGTAACTTACGCAATACGACGAGCGGGCGACGGGAATCGAACCCGCGCTGCCAGCTTGGGAAGCTGGCGTGATGCCATTTCACTACGCCCGCAGCAATAGCATTGAGCCCATGCTACTAAGTGATCGCGATATTGCAGCAGAGATAAAGGCAGGCCGGGTTCAGGTTGAGCCCTTTGAGGCCAAGATGATTCAGCCATCAAGTGTTGATGTTCGACTCGATAGATTCTTTAGAGTCTTTGAAAACCATAAGTATGAAGTGATTGACCCATCGCTAGAGCAATCAGAGCTAACTCGCGAAGTTGCTGTTGCCCCTGATGACTTCTTTATTCTCCATCCAGGTGAATTTGTTCTAGCTTCTACCTATGAAGTAATCACTCTTCCAGATGATATTGCGGGAAGACTTGAAGGAAAATCTTCTTTAGGGCGCCTTGGTTTACTTACCCACTCAACTGCAGGCTTTATCGATCCTGGTTTTAGCGGCCATATAACCCTTGAGCTTTCAAATGTGGCAAACCTTCCAGTCAAGCTCTATCCAGGGATGAAGATTGGTCAGTTATGTCTCATCAAACTCTCATCTGCTGCCGAGCATCCTTATGGCTCTGCAGTCTATGGCTCAAGATATCAAGGCCAGCGCGGGCCAACCCCAAGCAAGTCTTGGCTTAACTTCTATAAAACTGAAATTAAGTAGGCAAGCAAGGTTATAGAAAATTAAGTAGATTTAAGCCATGGATATAACTGTAATTGCGCTAGCTCTAATTCTCTTTCTTGTTGTCTTTGCCATTATTCAATATAACAAATTAATTCGCCTAAACATTCAAGTTGATGAGGGCTTCTCGCAGATTGAAGTTCAATTAAAGCGAAGAGCAGATCTAATCCCTAACTTGGTAGAGACAGTAAAGGGATATGCCACACAAGAGCGTGAAGTATTTGAGCGAGTAGTTAAAGCAAGAGCGGCATCAACTACCGCATCAACCCTTCCAGCAGTTGCTGCTGCAGATGGCGCTCTAACTAACGCCCTGCGTGGATTATTAGCTGTTGCTGAGGCTTATCCAGATTTGAAATCCTCTACAAACTTCCTACAGTTGCAAGAGGAGTTAGCCACCACTGAGAACAAAGTGTCTTTTGCTCGTCAGTTCTATAACGACACGGTGAGAAGCCTTAATACTGCAGTTAAAACCATTCCATCCTCGCTATTTGTTGGCCTTGCTAAAGTGGGCGAGAGAGAGTTTTATGAAGTTGATGATGCGAGCGTTCGAAACGCTCCAAATGTTAAGTTCTAGGTAAATGGCAGATTTTCGCGCGCTTGAATCAGTAAATAAACGAAAGACCTTCTATCTGCTCTTCTTCATGGCGGTTTTGGTCTGGAGTATCTCCTATCTTGCTATCACTTATTTTGGTGGAACTGGAGCTGGAGTAATACCTCTTGCAGTTCTAATCACTTTGATTTCAGTCTGGGGATCCTATTTTGCCTCAGATAAATTAGTGTTGAAAATGACTAGAGCCAAAGTGATTCGCTATGAAGATAACCCAAATCTATTTAATGTAGTCAATGAAGTTGTGATTGCCTCTGGCCTTCCTATGCCTAAGGTAGCAATTGTTAATGATCCAGCTCCTAATGCCTTTGCAACTGGGCGAAATCCTGAAAACGCTCTTATCGCTTTTACAACTGGTTTACTGGAATCAATGGATCGCGATGAATTACAAGGAGTAACAGCCCATGAGATGGCACATGTTGCTAATCGAGATACTTTAGTTTCAGCAATTGCTGCAACAACTGCAGGGATTATTGCTCTAATCTCAGATATTTTGATGCGGGTGCTCTGGTTTGGTGGGGCAAGAAATAGAAGCCATCAAAATCAGATGCCTATATTTCTTGCAATTATTCCCTTGATTCTCGCTCCGATTGCAGCAACGTTGTTGAGATCGGCAATCTCTCGCCGCAGAGAATCACTTGCTGATGCCACAGCAGTTTCATTTACTAGAAACCCGGCAGGGCTTAGATCTGCTTTAGAGGTATTAGCTCGAGATAACACGGTAGTTGAAGCGCGATCTAGCGCGGTAGCCCACTTTTATATCGAATCGCCTCTTGATGCTTCAGCTGCTTCTAAATTATTTGCCACCCATCCTCCGATTCAGGAGCGAATTGAAACCTTAAGAAAGATGGAAGCTAATCCACTAAGTAGTAACTAAGCGAACTGCGTTAATAACAATAATTGCAGTAGCTACTGCGATACCAAGTGGTCTTCTGGGAACAACAGAGACTAACTTTGCTGCAACTGGCGCCATAAGAACTCCACCTAGAGCAAGGCCGCCAACTGCTGACCAATCAATATCAATACGTGAAATATTGGCAAGAAAACCAATGCTGGCACAGACTGCCACAATAAATTCAGCAGCACTGACAGTGCCAATGATTTTTCTTGGCTCATGCTCTGTAGTGGCAAGCAGAGTTGGAGTAACTATTGGTCCCCAACCACCACCCCCTGACGCATCTATAAAGCCACCAGTTGCCCCTAGAAATATCAGGTATTTAGGATTATTAACTTCGGCCATATTTGGTTTGATATTTGTTTGAAAGACATTTCGATATAAGAGAACAAAGCCGAGTAGAAGAAGGATTGTTGAGATAAATATTGTTCCTCCACTTAAATCAATAGAGGATAAGAATGTGGCCCCAGCAAATGCACCGATTCCTCCAGGAATTGCTAGGCGTTTTAAGATTTCAAAGTCAACGTTTTCGCGGTGCCAATGTGAAACACCAGATGCCAGAGTGGTTCCAATCTCTGCAAAATGAACAGCTGCTGATGCAACTGCCGCCGATGTTCCTAGAGTTAGAAGAAGAGTTGAGCTGGTAAGGCCAAATCCCATACCAAGTGCGCCATCTATTAATTGGGCGATTGATCCAGCGAGTGCAAAAAAGAGCCAGTTCACAGAACTTCTTTCATTAGTTTCTCTACATTTAAGGAAATATCTGTAGTGCCATCAAGGATTAACTCAGCCGATGTTGGCGCCTCATAATCTTGACCCACTCCAGTTAGATTAGGCAGGTTACCCTCTCTAGCCTTCTTATATAGCCCCTTTGGATCTCTTTGAGCGCATATTTCAGCTGGGGTTTTAACCCATACTTCAATAAATTCACCAGAATCAAAAATTTCTCTCGCATGATCTCGATCTACTTTAAATGGACTTACTAGAGCGACAATTACAACAAGACCGGCATCAACCATTAACTTACTTACCTCTGCAACTCGGCGAACATTTTCTGCCCTATCTTCTTTTGTGAAACCAAGATCTTTATTTAGCCCAAGCCTTAGATTATCGCCATCTAATACATAGCTATGAATGCCTTTGGCAAACAGTTCTTTCTCAAGAGCATCAGCAATAGTTGATTTTCCAGAGCCAGATAGCCCAGTCATCCAAATTACTTTAGCTCTCTGACCCTTCTGTTGAGAGCGAGTTGCTTTATTAATTTCATAATCATGCTTAGTGATATTAGATGCTCTTCTAAGTGCATGAACTACCATTCCAGCACCGATAGTGTTAAGAGTTACTCGATCTACAATTACAAAATTACCTGAGATACGATTTTCTGAGTATTTAGTAAGGGCAATCGGGGAATCAGTAGCAATCTCCACTAAGCCAATCTCATTCATTGCAAGAGTTCTAGTTGACTCATGCTCTCCATTATTAATATCGATTCGGTGGCGGATAGTTGTTATCGTCGCGGCAACCATTGATGAGCCATTTATCAGATAGTAAGAGCGAGAGTGAATTAACTCTTCTTCGCCTAACCAGACCAAGTTTGCGCTAAAGCGATCAGCAGGGGTTGTGAAATTATCAGCACCTTCAATAAAGTCGCCGCGAGTTGCATCAACCTCTGGGGTCAAGACCATAGTTATCGCTTTGCCACTTGGTGCGCTCTGGATATCGCCATCGAAGGTGGCAAGCCTTGAGATTTTTGCTTTTTTAGCACTTGGAAGAATTACTACCTCATCTCCAACTTTAAATTCTCCCTGGCTCACTGTTCCTGAAAGGCCGCGGAAGTTCTCAGCTCTTGAAATGAGTTGTACACCCATTCTTTTATGCTCATTATTTCTAGGCTTTTCACGCCAATTCTGAATCTCTTCCAAGAGCGAACCACCAAGATGCCAAGCAGTTTTTGGAGTCTTATAAACCACATTATCGCCTTCAAGCGCACTCACTGGAATAAAGCAGGAATCCTCAATAGCTAATCGTTTTATAGTGGGTGTTAATTCTTGGACAAGAGCATCAAAAATCTTCTGATCAAAGTTACTTGCATCTAATTTATTGATAACAACTATTACTTTCTCAACTCCCATGAGCGCGCAAATAGTTAAGTGGCGAAGAGTTTGAACCCTTACCCCTCTTGTAGCATCTACCAAAACAAGGGCAATATCTGCCCTTGATGCTGCAACAGCCATATTCCTTGTGTACTGCTCATGGCCTGGAGCATCGGCAATTATTAATCGTCTTCCATCAAGTAGCGACATAGAGCGATATGCCACATCAATAGTTATTCCTTGTTCACGCTCTGCCTCAAGACCATCTGTTAATAAACTAAAATCAATCTCACCTGCTGGAATTATTGATCCAGCCCTCCTTGTGCTTCTAGCTGATGAGACTGTGTCATGAGGAACAGAATCTGTTTCAACTAATAGACGCCCAATTAAAGTGCTCTTTCCATCATCAACGCTGCCACAGGTAAGGAGGCGAACTATAGGTTTTGAAGAAGGTAAGGACATTAGAAATAGCCCTCCTTCTTTTTCTTCTCCATAGAATCTTCCTTATCCCCATCAATTAAGCGAGTTGCTCTCTCACTTAACTTCACAGCCATCACCTCTGCTACTACCTGCTCAAGTGTGATGGCATCTGATTCAACGCCGGCAGTTAATGGGTAGCAGCCAAGAGTTCTAAATCGAATCTTCTTCATCTCTGGCTTTTCATTATTAATTAATGGATAGCGATCATCATCGACCATAATTAACTGCTCGCCGCGCTTTACAACAGGGCGTTCTTTAGCGAAATAGAGTGGATTTACTGGGATATTGTGAAGCTGGATATAGCTCCAGATATCAAGTTCAGTCCAATCTGAAATTGGAAATACTCGCATGCTTTGATCTGGCCTGATTCTTGGGTTATAGGTTCTCCAGAGCTCTGGCCGCTGCGCTCTTGGATCCCAGCGATGACCTGATTCTCTAACGCTAAATAATCTCTCTTTCGCTCTACTTTTCTCTTCATCGCGGCGTGAGCCACCAATAGCAGCATCAAATCCATATGAATCTAAGGCTTGGCGTAGCGCAACAGTCTTCATCACTCTGGTGTATTCAGAAGCGGTAGTTGAGAAAGGAGTAACTCCATCTCTTACGCCATCTTGGTTGGTGTGAGTCATTAATTTGATCTGATACTTATCAGCCATCTGATCTCTAAATTCAATCATCTCGCGGAATTTCCAAGTGGTGTCGATATGTAGCATCGGAAATGGAACCTGAGCAGGAAAGAATGCTTTTCTAATTAAATGAAGAACTACCGATGAATCTTTGCCGATTGAATATAAAAAGACAGGGTTTCTAAAACTAGCTGCAGTCTCTCTTATTATTTCAATGGACTCATTTTCTAAAGATTCGAGAATCTCAGGAGAGCTGCGCATTAGGAAATCCTATTGGCCAGAGCTCTATAAATCCTTTATTGGGAAAGTGAGAGTAAATTTGGCGCCTTTACCTAACTCTGATTCGACTTTAACTAGGCCGCCATGGGCTTTCATCACCGCATCAACGATTGATAAGCCGAGTCCGGTTCCCTCAACCCCACTTCGCATACGAGAGAGATCTGCTCTATAAAAACGTTCAAATATTCTTTCCTGAGATTCAACTGAAATTCCAGGTCCGTTATCTGAAACAGAGATATAGGTCGCTAAATCATCTTGACCGGCGCTCACAATTATCTTGCTTCCATCGGGAGTATGAATCTGGGCATTTGCAAGCAAATTAGCTATTACTTGATGGATTCGAAGGGAATCTCCCAGCAAAAATAGCTCTTCACTCTCAAGCTCGATAGAAATCTCATGGGTATTTCTTGCAGCTCTTGCTGACTCCACAGCCTCGTTAATTAGCCTGCCTACATCAACTGGCTCCATCATCATCTCAGGTGATTGATCCAGGCGGGCAAGAAGTAATAGATCTTCAACTAAAGATGACATCCGCACCGATTCATCTTCAATTCTTCGGATTAACTCACTGGTATTTTCTTCACCCTTGATAGCTCCCTGGCGGTGAAGTTCAGAGAAACCTCTGATAGCAGTCAGCGGTGTGCGCAGTTCATGTGAGGCATCAGCAACAAAGCGACGTAATTTGTCTTCACTTTTAACCTTAACGGCAAATGCCTCTTCAATTCGAGCAAGCATCTGATTTAGAGCTGATGTCAATCGACCAACTTCGGTATCAGTTCGTGCTTCATCAAGGCGAGCAGAGAAATCACCTTTAGCAAAAGCCTCTGCAGTTTCTTCAACTGATGTCAATGGGCGAAGTGAGATATCAATAATTCTTCGAGCAATTAACCCTAAGAAGATCAAGACAATAAATCCCACAGCGAGAAAGAGAAAACGCAATTGATTCATTGCTCTCTCTACGCCATCTAGCGAGATTGCACATATAACGCTTCCAAGACTTGAGGGAAGAAGTCGCGCTAAAACCCGATAATCACTACCCCTACCTCCAGCGTCTAAAGTAAAAGGCTTATCGTTATATTGGCTTACCTCAGCTGGAGTTATTCCAGCTACTAAAGTTTGAATTCTCTGCGGGCTTTGGATATCACCTACTGTTCCTAGGATATTTCCAGAGGCATCAAGGAGTGTGACGCTTACCTCTGATGGCACATCACTTAAGGGTTCAAAGGGTTGGAAGAGAGGCTCTTTTGTATTTGTCTCCTCTGGCTCTGCTGCTATTCCTGCACGATCCAGCCTTAAAAGTGAACCCCCAGCAACGCTTTCTAGCTGAACATCTACCTGGGCAATAAGAAATGTGCGAAAGGCCGCTTGAGCTGCAAAATCTGATGCAGTTATAGCAAATGCTCCAAGAACTACAACGCCGATAACTAACCTATTTCGCAGACTCCATTGACCTGGCCTTGGTTTGTATTTGCGAAAGGGTTGATTCATTAATTAATTCTTTGCTGGCAACCTCAAGCGATAACCAACGCCGCGAACGGTATGGATAAGTGGTGGCTCGATCTGATCAATCTTCTTACGAAGATATGAAATATAGGTCTCCACAATTCCAGCATCGCCACGGAAGTCATACTGCCAGACATGATCAAGAATCTGTGACTTTGAAACCACTCGATCAGCATTGATCATCAAGTATCTAAGAAGAATGAATTCTGTTGGAGAGAGATCAATTAAGACCCCAGCCCTACGCACTTCATGCGTTGCCTCATTAAGCTCTAAATCAGCAAAAGAGATTAACTCTTCATTAATTGAAGTTTCAATAACTCCAGTTCTGCGCAGAAGTGCTCTAAGGCGAGCAACAAGTTCCTCTAAGCTAAATGGCTTTGTGACATAGTCATCGCCGCCAAGAGTTAACCCTTTGATTTTATCTTCAGTTGTGTCTTTTGCTGTAAGGAATAGAACGCCCACATCTTGTCCATCTGCGCGTAGTTTTTTGCAAACTTCAAAACCATCAAGATCTGGAAGCATCACATCAAGGATTAGCGCATGTGGTTTAAATTCCTCAGCAACGCGCAAGGCCTCAGCCCCGCTTGCTGCAGTGCGAACTTCAAAACCCACAAAGCGAAGACTTGTTGTTATAAGTTCGCTAATACTCTTCTCATCATCAACGACTAGGACCTTTTGGACCTTAACTTCATTTGTTGTGGTCATCGATGGCTCTTTCTTAACTAGAACTGTTGAATTCATTAGTAATCACCTCGAGGGCCATCTTGTAGGGCTCACTTTAGAACTTCCTGAGAAGTAACTGAGCTATAGAGGCGAGTTTTGCCTCATCTCTCAAGGCGGGAATAGAAAGGGGGCTATCTCGGTTCTGGCTACTGCAGTGTTGAGCCACTTCGACTCAATCTTTTGACCGTAGAGGGCTCAATGCTGGAGGGTATCCCCCTTGGAGTCCAATAGATAGATTGAAGGAGCGTAAAGAGATGGCAAGAGCAGTCGGAATCGATCTGGGTACGACCAATAGCTGCGTATCCGTACTTGAAGGTGGCGAGCCCACCGTTATTGCAAATGCTGAGGGTGCGCGCACTACCCCCTCCATTGTTGCCTTTGCAAAAAATGGCGAAGTATTAGTTGGAGAGGTCGCTAAGCGTCAGGCAGTTACCAACGTTGATCGCACCATCCGCTCAGTTAAGCGCCATATGGGAACTAGCTGGAATATAGATATCGATGGCAAGAAATATACAGCCCAAGAAATTTCAGCCCGTATCTTGCAGAAATTAAAGCGAGATGCAGAAGCATACTTAGGTGACACCGTTACTGATGCTGTTATTACAGTGCCAGCATATTTCAATGATGCGCAGCGCCAAGCGACAAAAGAAGCTGGCGAAATTGCAGGTTTAAACGTTCTACGTATCATCAACGAGCCAACATCTGCAGCTCTTGCATATGGCCTAGATAAAGGCGATAAAGAACAGACTATTTTAGTATTTGACCTAGGCGGCGGAACATTTGATGTTTCACTCCTTGAAATTGGCGATGGCGTAGTTGAAGTCAAAGCTACCAATGGTGATAACAACCTTGGCGGCGATGATTGGGATCAAGCACTCGTTGACTTCTTAGTTAAAACTTTTGCCGCTAAAAATGGCGTTGATTTAGCAAAAGATAAGATGGCAATGCAGCGTGTAAGAGAAGCGGCTGAGAAAGCCAAGATTGAACTCTCTTCATCTCAGCAGACTTCCATCAATCTTCCCTACATCACAGTAGATGCTGAGAAGAATCCACTATTTCTTGATGAAACAATTACTAGGGCGCAGTTCCAAGCGATGACTGCAGATCTTCTTGATCGCTGCCGTCGCCCATTCCAATCAGTATTAAAGGATGCCGGCATTCCAATTGCCAATATTCTTCATGTAGTACTAGTTGGAGGCTCAACTCGTATGCCTGCTGTAGTAGATCTAGTCAAAGAGCTAACTGGCGGAAAAGAGCCAAATAAAGGCGTAAATCCCGATGAAGTAGTAGCAGTTGGCGCCAGCCTTCAAGCCGGTGTTATCAAGGGCGAGGTCAAAGATGTTCTCTTGCTTGATGTAACTCCACTATCACTTGGTATTGAAACCAAGGGTGGAATTATGACCAAGTTAATTGAACGTAACACCACAATTCCAACAAAGCGCTCAGAGATCTTTACAACCGCTGATGACAATCAGCCAGCAGTTCAGATTCAAGTCTTCCAAGGTGAGCGCGAGATGGCTGCTTATAACAAGCGCTTGGGAATGTTTGAGTTAACTGGTATTGCTCCTGCGCCTCGCGGCATCCCGCAAGTTGAAGTCACATTCGATATCGATGCTAACGGCATTGTTCATGTCTCTGCAAAAGATCTTGGAACTGGAAAAGCACAGAGCATGACAATCTCTGGCGGCTCAGCACTTCCAAAAGATGAGATTGAGCGGATGATGAAGGATGCTGAATCACATGCTGATGAAGATAAGCAGCGCCGTGATGAGGCAGAGACTCGCAACACTGGAGACTCTCTTGTCTATCAGACTGAGAAGTTCTTAAAAGATAATGCTGAGAAACTCAATGAAGGAGAAGCAGCTACCATAAAAGTTGAAGTTGAAAGCGCTATGGCAGAGCTAAAGAAACTTCTTGAGGGCGCAGATTATGCAAGCATCAAGAGCGCAACAACCAAGCTATCTGAAGTAAGTCAGCAATTAGGGGCTGCTTTATATGCTGCTAATGCATCGAGTCCTGAAGCGCCAAAAGGTGATGATGGCGTCGAAGATGCTGAGATCATTGATGAAAGCAAGTAATGAGCGAGGAAACAAATAGTGAAGAAGTAGAATCAAGTGAGGCAGTAGCTGAGGTCGTTGACCCAGTTACTGCCTTAACTGAAGACCTTCAAAGGCTCCAGGCTGAGTTTGCCAACTATCGCAAGAGAATCGAGCGCGATAGATCGCTGGCAAGCGATCTGGCAATTTCAAGTGTTTTATTTGAATTTTTAGCCATTCTTGATGATCTTGATCGAGCTGAGTCTCATGGCGAGTTAAGCGGTGGATTTAAAGCAGTTGCTGAGCAGATAAATGCAACCATGACCAAGCTTGGCTTAGAAAAATATGGCAGCGCTCCAGAGGCATTTGATCCCAATATCCATGAAGCACTTCTTCATGAAACCTCAGGCGAAGTTAAAGAAACAACGGTTACAAAGATTTTGCAACCAGGATATAAATATAAAGAGCGAATTTTAAGGCCTGCTCGAGTAGTAGTAACTGATCCAGAGTAATTATGGCTGCCAAAGATCTCTACGAAAAGGATTATTACGCCATATTAGGCGTTGATAAGAAGGCTGATGCTGCCACGATTAAAAAAACATATCGCAGCCTAGCCCGCGAACTCCATCCTGATAAGACTAAGGGTGATAAGAAGCTAGAGGATCGCTTCAAAGAAGTAAGTGAGGCTTATGAAATCTTAAGTGATGTCAAAAAACGTAGCGAATATGATCAAGCTCGCCAAGCTTTCCAATCAGGAGCCTATAAACAGGGCCAACAATTCTCTGGCGATTTTAGTGATTTATTTAATGGCGGTGGAGATATTTTCTCTCAGTTATTTACAGGAAGGCGCGGCCCGCGGAAGGGACAAGATGTTGAAACAGAGATTTCAATTTCATTTCGCGATGCTTTATTTGGCAAAGAGGTAGATCTACGCCTCTCAGGGCAGGCCAGCGCGCCAAGTGCTATTACAGTTCGAATTCCTGCAGGAGTCAATGATGGTTCAAAAGTTCGAGTCAAAGGTCGGGGAGGCCCTGGTGAGGCAGGCCCTGGAGATTTATTTGTACTAGTTAATGTAATCCCGCATCCAATCTTTACTCGCAAAGGCGAGAACCTTCACATCAGCCTTCCTGTCTCCTTCTCAGAAGCAGCGCTAGGCGCTGATATTTCAGTGCCCACGATTGAAGGCGATGAAGTAAAGCTTCGCCTTGCTTCCGGCACTCAAAATGGAAAAACGCTTCGTGTTAAGGGTCGTGGGGTTAAAAAAGGTGTGAACGCTGGAGATCTAATAGTGATGATTGAAGTTCAAGTCCCGCAGCGAATTGATGGCAAAGCCAAGAAAGCCCTAGAAGATTTTGCAGCAGCGACAAAAGATGAAGATTTACGTTCTGAATTTATGCAACGAGCACGCGCATGAAAACTCCAGAGAACGATGAAGAGCTAGCGCTCTATGTAATCTCAGTTGCAGCAGAACTATCAGGTCTCCACCCGCAAACGCTGCGTCAATACGATCGCATAGGCCTTGTCTCTCCCTCGCGCGCCAGAGGGCGAGGTCGTCGCTACTCACTGCGAGATATTGCACTTTTGCGAAATGTCTCACGGATGGTTGGTGAAGGTATCAACCTAGCTGGCATTAAAAGAATTATTGAATTGGAATCAGCTATGTCGCATATGGCAATAGAAGTTGCCAAACTTAGGATTGAAGTTGATGCACTTTTAGAGTCAAATCCAGAGAAGGCTCTAGTAGTTAGACGTAGAACTGATTTGATTATTTACAATTCACCTAAGAGCCTTTAGGTTTATCCTATGAGCGCTCGAGATGCACTAAAAGAAGAGATATTAAAAAAAGCAGTTGTTCATGGAAAAGTTATCCTCTCCTCGGGCAAAGAAGCAGAGTATTACGTAGACCTTCGAAGAGTAACTCTTGATTCAATTGCTGCGCCGCTAGTTGGCGAGGTCATGTTCGAGCTAACTAAAGATTTAGATTTCGAAGCAGTTGGTGGATTAACTCTTGGCGCAGACCCTGTTGCTACTGCAATGATGCATGTGGCTGCTAGAAAGGGGCGAAAAATAGATGCTTTTGTAGTGAGAAAAGCTGAAAAAGCCCATGGTCTACAGAGGCGCATTGAAGGCCCAGATGTTAAGGGAAGAAAAGTGTTAGCGGTTGAAGATACTTCAACCACTGGTGGATCAGTACTAACAGCTGTTGGGGCTCTCGAAGAAGCTGGCGCAATCGTCGTCGGTGTAGCAGTAATTGTTGAGCGCGGAGCTAAAGAGAAAGTTGAATCAGCAGGCTTTAAATATTTAGCCGCTTATCAACTCAGCGATCTTGGTCTGTAGATTTTCTTTTCTTTCTATTTTTTAAAAATTCAATTGCAATTGGAGCAAGACTTAAGGCGATAATTAGAGCAACAATTGGGAGTAAATATTTATCAACTGAGCCCTCTAGCCTCTCTCCGAGTAAGTAGCCTGCAGTAATTAGGCTTACAGTCCAGATATAACTACCAATAATATTCCAGATGAAAAATTTCTTTGCCGGGATTCCGATAATTCCGCAGAGAGGATTAATCAAAGTTCGCACAAATGGAATGAAGTGAGAGAGAATCAAAGCTTTTCCTAAACCATATTTCATCAACCAATGCTCAGTAGTAGCAACTCTTTCTTGATTGAAAAATCTAGAATTGGGACGATCAAAAAACGGCCTTCCATACTTTGCTCCGAGCCAGTGGCC
>OFQR01000049.1_pt1 | contig 16083 bp, 10 predicted proteins | sample 1542891 | NCBI WGS metagenome assembly OFQR01 (sample SAMN05442522, study PRJEB24371) | freshwater metagenome | isolation source: Freshwater Lake | place: Canada: Niagara | collected 2012-08-09 | reverse complement strand
GTATAGGTCGTATGACCAAGTAAGTGGTTACTTCGCTTTGCTAATAAAGTAGTTAAGTAACTGAGGGGAATGTTCCCTAACTGAATAGATAGGAGTAGTTATGCCGCGTCGTCGCGAAGTTCCCAAACGGGAGATCCTTCCAGACCCAAAATTTGGGAATGTGGAAGTTGCTAAGTTCATGAACGTTTTAATGCTTGATGGTAAGAAATCCGTCGCCGAGAGAATCGTTTATGGTGCCTTTGAGCATATTGAGAAAAAAGCCAATAAAGAACCCTTAGAGATCTTTTCAACTGCGATGGGAAATGTAAAACCCATGGTTGAAGTGAAGAGCCGTCGGGTTGGTGGCGCTAATTATCAGGTTCCAGTCGAAGTGCGTCCATCGCGTCGGTCTGCTCTGGCAATGCGCTGGCTTCGAGAGGCAGCCAAGAAGCGTGGCGAGAAATCAATGGCCCAACGCTTGGCCAACGAATTACTTGAGGCTGCTGAAGGTCGTGGCGGCGCAATGAAGAAGCGCGAAGAAGTTCACCGTATGGCTGAAGCGAATAAGGCCTTCTCGCATTTCCGTTTCTAACGCTCTAACCGAAAGACAAAAAAGTGGCACGTAAAACCCCCATTGAACTCTATCGCAATATTGGCATCTCTGCACATATTGACGCTGGTAAAACGACAACGACTGAGCGCGTACTGTTTTATACCGGTGTAAATCATAAAATTGGTGAAGTACATGATGGCGCTGCCACGATGGACTGGATGGAGCAAGAGCAAGAGCGTGGTATCACGATTACCTCTGCTGCAACCACTGCATTCTGGAAAGGAATGGCTGGTAACTATCCCGAGCATCGTATTAATATTATTGATACCCCGGGACACGTTGACTTCACAATTGAAGTAGAACGCTCAATGCGCGTTCTAGATGGTGCATGCATGGTGTACTGTGCTGTGGGTGGCGTACAACCTCAGTCCGAAACAGTATGGCGACAAGCAAATAAGTATCGCGTTCCCCGCCTTGCTTTTGTAAATAAGATGGATCGTACTGGAGCAAACTTCTTTAAGGTCTACGACCAAATGAAGATACGCTTAAAAGCAAATCCGATACCGGTTCAGATTCCGATTGGCGCAGAGGAGAATTTCCAAGGCGTTGTGGATCTGGTGAAAATGAAATCCATTGTTTGGGATGATGCTTCGCAAGGCACAAAATTTACGTATGGCGAGATTCCAGCTGAATTGAAAGAAACTGCAGAAGAGTGGCGCGAGAAAATGCTTGAAGCTGCTGCTGAAAGCTCTGAAGAGATGATGGATAAATATCTCGGTGGCGAAACTCTCACAGAAGAAGAGATTAAAAAAGCGCTACGCAATAGAACCATTGCTGGCGAAATCGTACCGATGCTTTGTGGTAGTGCATTTAAAAACAAAGGTGTTCAAGCGATGTTAGATGCCGTTGTCGATTTCTTGCCATCTCCGGTCGATATTCCTCCGGTCAAGGGCGAGAAAGAAGACGGCAGCGAAACGAGTCGCAAAGCCAGCGATGACGAGAAGTTCTCAGCCTTAGCATTTAAGATCATGACCGACCCATTTGTGGGACAGCTCATTTTCTTCCGTGTGTACTCAGGCGTTATTAATTCTGGTGACACCATTTACAACCCAATCAAGGGCAAGAAAGAGCGTATCGGCCGTTTGTTGCAGATGCACGCAAATCAACGTGAAGAGATTAAAGAGGTTCGCGCTGGAGATATTGCTGCTGCTGTTGGTTTAAAAGAGGCAACGACGGGAGAAACACTTTGTGATCCCGATAATATTTTGATTCTTGAGCGCATGGTCTTCCCTGAGCCAGTTATTTCTCAGGCAGTAGAGCCAAAGACAAAGGCAGACCAAGAAAAAATGGGCTTGGCACTCAATCGTTTGGCTCAAGAAGATCCATCATTCCGCGTAAAGACCGATGAAGAGTCTGGTCAAACCATTATCTCTGGAATGGGTGAGTTGCATCTTGAGATCTTAGTGGATCGTATGAAGCGTGAGTTTAGTGTTGAGGCGACGGTTGGTAAGCCACAGGTTGCCTACCGCGAAACAATTCGTAAAAATTGTGATGAGGTCGAAGGTAAATTTGTAAAGCAGTCTGGTGGACGCGGCCAATACGGACATGTGGTGTTAAAGCTAGAACCACAGGCTCCTGGTAAAGGCTTTGAGTTCGTTGATGCAATCAAGGGCGGAGTAGTGCCTCGTGAATACATCCCTGCTGTTGAAAAAGGAATTGTTGAAACCCTTACGTCGGGCGTTCTGGCCGGATACCCGGTAGTTGATATCAAGGCAACCTTATTCTTCGGTTCGTATCATGATGTTGACTCAAACGAGAACGCATTTAAGATGGCCGGCTCAATGGCATTTAAAGAGGGCATGCGTAGAGCAAGCCCAGTATTGCTGGAGCCAATGATGGCTGTCGAAGTAGAGACTCCAGAAGATTTCATGGGTAACGTAATGGGCGACCTATCGTCACGCCGAGGAATTTTGCAAGGTATGGATGACATTCCGGGCGGTGGCAAGATTGTGCGCGCCGAAGTGCCGCTAGCAGAAATGTTTGGATACTCGACAGGACTGCGTTCCTTAACCCAGGGTCGGGCAACCTACACCATGGAATTTAAGCATTATTCAGAAGCACCCAAAAACGTTGCCGAGGCAGTAATGGCAGCAAAAGCAAAGTAATTTAATTTTTTGAACATTGATTAGCTAAATAGAAGGCACCCAAAATGGCAAAAGAAAAATTTGAACGGACTAAACCCCACGTTAACGTTGGCACCATTGGTCACGTCGATCATGGTAAGACCACCCTCACCGCAGCAATCACCACGGTGCTCTCTAAGCTCTTTGGTGGCGAAGCCAAAGCATACGATCAGATCGATGCTGCTCCTGAAGAGAAGGCGCGCGGGATTACGATTAATACAGCGCACGTCGAGTACGAGACCAAGAACCGTCACTACGCGCACGTTGATTGCCCAGGCCACGCTGACTATGTGAAGAACATGATTACTGGTGCTGCGCAGATGGACGGCGCCATCCTCGTGGTCTCTGCTGCAGACGGCCCAATGCCCCAAACCCGTGAGCACATCCTCTTAGCACGCCAAGTAGGCGTGCCTTACATCATCGTGTTCATGAACAAATGCGATATGGTCGATGATGCCGAGCTCTTAGAGTTAGTCGAGATGGAGGTGCGTGAGCTTCTCTCCAAGTATGACTTCCCAGGGGACGATACCCCGATCGTCAAAGGTTCTGCCAAGCTTGCCTTAGAGGGCGATAAGGGCGAACTCGGTGAAGGTGCCATTATTAAACTAGCCGAAGCCTTAGATACCTACATCCCTAATCCCGAGCGTGCCATTGATGGCGCCTTCTTGATGCCCGTCGAAGACGTGTTCTCGATCTCCGGTCGTGGCACTGTGGTGACCGGTCGTATTGAGCGCGGCATTGTAAAAGTCGGTGAAGAGATTGAGATCGTCGGTATTAAGCCCACCCTCAAGACCACCTGCACGGGTGTTGAGATGTTCCGTAAACTCTTAGATCAAGGTCAAGCGGGCGATAACGTCGGCATTCTCTTGCGTGGCACCAAGCGTGAAGAGGTCGAGCGTGGTCAAGTATTAGCCAAGCCCGGTTCGATTACGCCACACACCCACTTTACCGCGGAGGTGTATGTGCTGTCTAAAGATGAGGGTGGTCGTCATACTCCTTTCTTTAATAACTACCGCCCCCAGTTTTACTTCCGCACCACCGATGTCACCGGCTCGATTGAGTTGCCAAAAGACAAAGAGATGGTAATGCCAGGTGATAACGTCACAATTACCGTGAAGTTGATTGCCCCAATTGCAATGGAAGAAGGCTTACGCTTTGCGATCCGCGAAGGCGGTCGTACGGTCGGTGCCGGTGTAGTTGCGAAGATTTTGGCGTAAGAAAGATTTAGGGGCGTAGCTCAATTGGCAGAGCGTTGGTCTCCAAAACCAAAGGTTGGGGGTTCGATGCCCTCCGCCCCTGCCAGCATTTTTTTGTAAGAAGATTGGTACATGTCACAACAAACTATTGAAAATTCGGAACAGAAATCTAGTTGGGTAAGCTTGATTGCTGTGGCAATTGTGATCGGTGCGTTAGTTGTTTATTACACACTGATCGATCAGGCATATTGGGTTCGCCTCGGTGCGTTATTTGGCGGTATCATTTTGGCCATAATCATCGTTGCCTTGTCCGCAGATGGTCGGCGTTTTATTGCCTATAGTAAAGATTCTTTAGTAGAAGTAAAGAAGGTTGTCTGGCCCACTCGTAAAGAATCGACTCGGATGACTTTGGTGGTTTTTGGTTTTGTGGTCATCATGGCCCTATTTTTATGGCTAGTCGACAAATTGGTCGAATGGTTAGTGTTCTCGATCTTTTTAGGCTGGAAGTGAGTAATCATGGTTGATGCAGATATGGTTTCCAACCCACAAGCTACTGGCAATATGCGCTGGTATGTAATCCACGCCTATTCGGGTATGGAAAAAAGCGTAAAAAAGGGACTAGAAGAACGCATCGCTCGGTCTGAAATGGCCGATAAGTTTGGTCGAATTTTGGTTCCATCTGAGGAAGTGGTTGAGATTAAGTCTGGTCAAAAGTCCGTTTCAGAAAGACGTTTTTTCCCAGGATATGTCCTTATAGAGATGGAAATGACCGATGAGACCTGGCATTTGGTTAAAAACACCCCCAAAGTAACTGGTTTTGTAGGCGGCGTACGCAATCGTCCTTCCCCAATTTCAACTGCAGAGGTCAGTAAAATCATGGATCAGATGCAGGCGGGGGTTGATAAGCCGAAGCCCAAGACCCTCTTTGAAGTGGGTGAGATGGTTCGCGTGAAGGAAGGCCCCTTTACAGACTTCAATGGCAACGTTGAGGAAGTCAACTACGAGAAGTCAAAAATACGCGTTTCTGTTACAATTTTCGGTCGCGGTACGCCAGTTGAGCTTGAGTTTGGCCAAGTGGAGAAGATGTAAGGATTTGAAGTTTTAAGTGGTTAAAGAGGAGCGGAGCTAGATAACGCCAATTCTAGTGAAGCGTTTACTCAACGGCGGTTAGCTCAATAGACTAACGCGCTTTTTTGGAGCAAGTATGGCAAAGAAAATTATTGGCTTTATCAAGCTGCAGATACCTGCTGGTAAAGCAAATCCCTCACCACCCGTTGGTCCTGCACTTGGACAGCGCGGCTTAAATATTATGGAATTCTGTAAGGCGTTCAATGCTCAAACTCAGAGCATGGAACCTGGCCTACCGATTCCGGTTGTCATTACAGCGTTTGCCGATAAGAGCTTCACTTTTGTGATGAAGACTCCGCCCGCAACGATATTGATCAAGAAGGCAGCCAAAATTGATAAAGGCTCGCCACGTCCCCATACTGATAAGGTAGGCAAAATTACTCGTGCACAAGCCGAAGAGATTGCTAAGTTAAAAATGCCTGATCTGACAGCTGCTGACTTAGACGCTGCAGTTAGAACCGTTGCTGGTAGCGCCCGCTCGATGGGCATCACTGTGGAAGGAGTCTAAGCATGCCTAAGATATCTAAACGCGTGAAAACAATTCAGTCCAAGGTGGATCGTAATAAATTTTATCCATTGGACGACGCATTGGTTCTTGTAAAAGAATGCGCAACTGCTAAGTTTGATGAGTCCATTGACGTTGCAGTTCAGCTTGGTATTGATGCAAAGAAATCCGATCAGGTGGTTCGTGGCGCAGTTGTTTTGCCTGCGGGTACTGGTAAGCATGTTCGTGTTGCCGTGTTTGCGCAAGGCGAAAAGGCTGAGCAAGCAAAAGCTGCTGGTGCAGAAATTGTTGGTATGGAAGATTTAGCTGAGCAGATCAAAGGCGGCACAATTAATTTTGATATTTTGATTGCATCGCCTGACACCATGAAGATTGTAGGAACTCTAGGCCAAGTATTAGGGCCACGAGGTTTGATGCCTAATCCTAAGGTTGGTACCGTGACTCCTGATGTAGTCACAGCGATTAAGAATGCAAAGGCTGGTCAAGTGCAGTTCCGTGTCGACAAGGCAGGAATTGTGCATGCATCGATTGGCCGTCGTTCATTTGAGCCAACCGCATTGAAAACAAATCTCTTGGCATTACTTGATGCATTGAACAAAGCCAAGCCAAGCGCATCAAAAGGAATTTATTTAAAGAAGATCGCAGTCAGCAGCACCATGGGTGCTGGTGTACGGATCGACCAAGCTTCACTGCAAGCGGCGTAAGCCGGTAGTAAAAAGAACTTTGGGTCGAGCGCCTTGGCACTCGAACATCAAAGACCGTTGGTGAACAAAGCGTTGTTAGCAGAGTTCTTAATGATTACGAGAGTAATGACCAGCGTAGATGGCGACCCTGTCAGGATATTTCGGGAGCACCCCGTGATAAACGAATCAGACGCTGGTGTGTAACCCCGGTTGGAAACAATCGGATTATGAAGGAGTTAAACCGTGCCTTTGAATGTTGAAGACAAAAAAGCAATTGTGGCTGATGTCGGCGCTCAATTGGCTGCGGCTCAAACAGTTGTTCTGGCTGAGTATCGCGGGATACCCGTGGGTCAGCTCACTGCTTTGCGTGCCAGTGCACGTTCGCAGGGTGTGTATCTTCGTGTTTTGAAGAACACTCTTGCGCGACGCGCAGCGCAAGGCACAGCGTTTGAGCAACTTGGCGACTCGATGGTTGGTCCATTGATTTACGGAATTTCTGCTGACCCCGTTGCTTCGGCAAAGGTGCTTCATCAGTTTTCTAAAGGACAAGATCAGCTAGTCATTAAGGCAGGCTTTTATAACGGCAAAGTACTTGATGTTAATGCGGTTAAGGCATTGGCAACTATTCCGTCACGCGATGAATTGCTCTCGATGTTATTGGGAGTAATGAAGGCGCCTGTGTCGGCAATGGCCCGTGTTCTTGGCGCAGTTGCAGAGCAAAAAGCAAGCGGTGCACCAGCAGTTGCTGTTGCCCCCGTTGCCCCAGAGCCTGCCGCTGAGCCAGCCCCAGAAGCCAGTGCTACGCCCGAGCAAGATAACCCCGCTCCTGCTGCTTAAGTGACGCAGGATTAATTAATACAGTTTTAGGAGCTAAAAATGGCAATTACCAAAGATGAAATTATTGAAGCAGTAGGCAATATGTCCGTAATGGATTTGAATGACCTCGTGAAGGCATTCGAAGAGAAGTTTGGCGTATCAGCAGCAGCAATGGCTGTTGCTGGTCCTGCTGGCGGTGGCGGTGGCGCAGCTGCTGTAGAAGAAAAGACCGAGTTCACGGTGAACTTGCTCGAAGCTGGAGCTAACAAAGTTGGTGTGATTAAAGCGGTTCGCGAAATAACTGGTCTTGGTTTGAAAGAAGCTAAAGACTTAGTCGATGGCGCACCAAAACCAATCAAAGAAGCTGTAGATAAGAAGACTGCTGAAGAAGCTAAGAAAAAGCTTGAAGACGCAGGCGCTAAAGCTGAAATGAAGTAATTGAGATAAAGAGGGCTTTTGGCCCTCTCTCGGTTTGATCCTCAGTGGTCAAACCAGATCTCATATTTACTTTTACTTTGTAATTCTGAAATCTGGTTTGCCTTCTGATACGACTGCAGAAGACAAGTTTGGTCGGGCATAACAATACGCATTGTTCTGCTGTCCGCCAGTGGTTGGTAGAGGCCAACCGCCAAATCTTTGCTCAGTCGCTGCCATCGGAGATGAAATGAACTATAGCTTCACCGAACGCAAGCGCATCCGTAAGAGTTTTGCTAAGCGACCCAATAATCACCAGGTTCCATACCTGCTTACAACCCAGCTCGAGTCCTACGCCAAATTTTTGCAGGCCGATAAACCTGCAACTGCAAGAGCGAATGAAGGACTTCAGTCTGCATTTACGTCGATATTCCCGATCGTGTCCAATAATGGATATGCACGCATGGAGTATGTTTCTTATCAGTTATCGCCACCCCCATTTGACGTTAAAGAATGTCAACAGCGTGGCCTGACCTTCCATTCCGCTTTGCGCGCCAAAGTTCGCTTGATCATTAATGATCGTGAAGCGCCCCAAAAGGTCAAAGAAGTTAAAGAACAAGAAGTGTATATGGGCGAGATTCCGCTCATGACCGATACGGGCTCATTTGTAATTAATGGTACAGAGCGCGTCATCGTGTCACAGTTGCATCGTTCGCCCGGTGTATTTTTTGAGCACGATAAAGGCAAGACCCATAGCTCCGGCAAGCTCTTGTTCTCGGCTCGTATTATTCCGTACCGTGGCTCATGGCTCGATTTTGAGTTTGATCCTAAAGATATTTTGTATTTCCGGGTAGACCGTCGTCGTAAGATGCCCGTTACTATTTTGCTCAAGGCAATTGGTTTAAACAATGAGCAAATTTTGGCGAACTTCTTTAACTTCGATCATTTCACCTTATCGCAAGCTGGCGCATCGATGGAGTTTGTGCCTGAGCGTTTGCGGGGAGAGGTAGCGCGCTTTGACATCCTCGATAAGAACGGTGTCGTTGTGATTCAAAAAGATAAGCGCATTAATGCAAAGCACATTCGTGAGCTCGAGGCTGCTAAGACCAAGATCATTACAGTTCCAGACGACTCCTTAATTGGGCGCGTGATTGCTAAAAACATTGTTGATCCTGATTCTGGTGAAGTATTGGCTAGTGCGAATGATGAGATCACCGAAGAGTTGTTAGAGAATTTGCGCGAGAGCGGTATTAAGCAATTTGAAACGATTTACACCAATGATTTAGATTGCGGAGCTTACATTTCACAAACCTTGCGTGTGGATGAGACTGCAGATCAAATGGCTGCCCGTATCGCCATTTATCGCATGATGCGCCCCGGTGAGCCGCCTACCGAAGATGCGGTAGAGGCTTTGTTTCAGCGCCTGTTCTATAGCGAAGATTCATATGACTTATCACGTGTAGGTCGAATGAAAGTAAACAGTCGCCTAGGTCGTACAGAAATGGAAGGCGCTATGGTGCTCTCGAACGAGGACATCATGGATACCATCAAGATTTTGGTAGATCTGCGAAATGGCAAAGGCGAGGTTGATGATATTGATCACCTTGGCAATCGTCGCGTACGTTGTGTTGGTGAGTTAGCTGAGAATCAGTTCCGTGCTGGCTTATCGCGCGTAGAGCGCGCAGTTAAAGAACGTTTGGGCCAGGCCGAGACTGAGAATCTCATGCCTCATGACTTGATTAATAGCAAACCAATTTCCTCTGCTATTCGGGAGTTCTTTGGTTCGTCTCAGCTGTCGCAGTTTATGGATCAAACAAATCCTTTATCTGAAATTACACATAAGCGTCGTATTTCAGCATTAGGACCAGGCGGACTCACGCGTGAACGCGCAGGCTTTGAGGTACGTGACGTGCACCCGACTCATTACGGACGTGTTTGCCCAATCGAGACCCCAGAGGGTCCGAACATTGGTTTGATTAACTCTCTCGCATTGTTTGCAAGATTGAACGAACATGGGTTCCTAGAGACCCCATATCGCAAAGTGAGCAATGGGAAGGTAACCGAGCAAGTGGAGTATTTATCGGCGATTGAAGAGGCTAAGTACACTATTGCTCAAGCGAATGCCACCATTGATAAGAATGGTAAGTTAGCCGATGAGTTGGTATCTTCGCGCCAAGCGGGCGAGACCATGATGGTTGGTCCCGAGCGTATCGATTACATTGATGTTGCGCCTAGCCAGATTGTTTCTGCTGCAGCATCGCTCGTACCTTTCTTGGAGCACGATGATGCAAATCGCGCCTTGATGGGTGCAAACATGCAACGTCAGGCAGTCCCCTGCTTGCGTCCTGATAAACCATTGGTAGGTACTGGGTTAGAGCGTATTGTTGCTTTGGATTCTGGAACAGTGGTGATGGCTACGCGCGGCGGTGTGGTTGATTATGTTGATGCGAACCGTATTGTGATTCGTGTGAATGATGATGAAACTGCTGCTGGTGAAGTGGGTGTCGATATTTATAATCTCACCAAATACACTCGCTCAAACCAGAACACTAATATTAATCAGCGGCCTATCGTTCAGGTCGGTGACCATGTGAAACGCGGTGATGTCGTTGCAGATGGCGCCTCAACTGATCTGGGTGAGCTGGCATTAGGTCAAAATATGACTGTGGCATTTATGCCATGGAATGGCTATAACTTCGAAGACTCTATTTTGATTTCTGAGAAGGTGGTAGCGGATGATCGTTACACCTCGATTCATATTGAGGAGTTATCGGTTGTTGCGCGTGATACCAAATTGGGTTCCGAAGAAATCTCGCGCGACATCTCCAATTTGGCAGAGTCCCAACTAGCCCGTCTAGACGAAAGCGGCATTGTGTATATCGGCGCTGAGGTTGAGGCAGGCGATGTATTGGTTGGTAAGGTAACACCTAAGGGTGAAACAACCTTAACCCCAGAAGAGAAATTATTGCGCGCCATCTTCGGTGAAAAGGCATCGGATGTTAAAGATACATCCTTGCGGGTTCCATCTGGAATGAGCGGTACGGTGATTGATGTTCAGGTCTTTACTCGTGAAGGCATTGAGCGCGATGAGCGTGCACAAGCAATTATTGCTGAAGAGTTACAGCGTTATCGTCTTGATCTTAATGATCAGTTACGTATTGTCGAGGGAGACGCTTTTGATCGTTTACAAAAGCTCTTGATCAATAAGACTGCAAATGGTGGCCCAAAGAAATTAGCCAAAGGAAGCAAGATTACGAAAGAGTATCTTTTAGAGCTTGATCGTTATCACTGGTTTGATATTCGTCCTGCCGATGAGGATGTTGCAACTCAGGTAGAGGCTATTAAGACCTCAATCGAAGCAAAGCGTAAGCAATTTGATGCAGCGTTTGAAGAGAAGCGTAAGAAATTAACTCAGGGCGATGAGTTGCCGCCAGGTGTGACCAAAATGGTGAAAGTGTATTTGGCGGTGAAGCGCCGCTTACAACCAGGCGACAAAATGGCAGGACGTCATGGCAATAAGGGCGTGGTATCTAAAATCGTTCCGGTTGAAGATATGCCTTACATGGCTGATGGCCGTGCGGTCGATATTGTGCTTAACCCCTTGGGCGTGCCATCCCGCATGAACGTCGGACAGATCTTGGAGACCCATTTAGGATGGGCTGCTCAAGGCATCGGTAAGCGCATTGAAGCGATGCTCAAAGAGCAAGCCAAGATTGCTGATTTAAGAAAGTTCTTAAAGACCCTTTACAACGAAACTGGTCGTCAAGAGAATATCGATGAGTTTGGTGATGATCAGGTTCTTGAGTTAGCGGGTAACCTAAGGGGCGGCTTGCCGTTTGCAACCCCGGTCTTTGATGGTGCAACTGAGCTAGAAATTAGCAAGATGCTCGAGCTAGCCTATCCTGATGATCAGGCGAAGAGCTTGCATATGACCCCATCCCGTCAGCAGATCTCTCTACAAGATGGTCGTACCGGCGATGCGTTTGAGCGTCCGGTAACCGTTGGGGTAATGCACGTTTTGAAGTTACACCATTTGGTGGACGATAAGATGCATGCTCGTTCTACAGGACCTTATTCTTTGGTTACCCAGCAGCCATTGGGCGGAAAAGCGCAGTTTGGTGGTCAGCGCTTTGGCGAAATGGAAGTTTGGGCACTCGAGGCCTACGGGGCATCGTATGTGTTGCAAGAGATGCTGACCGTGAAGTCAGACGACGTTACTGGCAGAACCAAGGTTTATGAAAACATCGTCAAGGGCGAGCACACCATCGATGCTGGTATGCCCGAATCCTTCAACGTTTTGGTGAAAGAAATCCGATCGTTGGGTATTGACATTGATATGGAGCGCAACTGATATGAAAGCATTGCTCGATTTATTTAAGCAAAGCTCTGGAGAAGAGCAATTTGATGTTATCAAAATTGGCTTAGCCTCTCCCGAGAAAATTCGTTCGTGGTCCTTTGGTGAGGTTCGTAAGCCAGAGACAATTAACTACCGCACCTTTAAGCCAGAAAGAGATGGCCTCTTTTGTGCCAAGATTTTTGGCCCCATTAAAGACTATGAGTGCTTGTGCGGTAAATACAAACGCTTAAAGTTCCGTGGTGTTATTTGTGAGAAGTGCGGAGTTGAGGTTACTTTGGCCAAGGTGCGTCGTGAGCGCATGGGCCATATTGAGCTTGCCGCCCCAGTAGCACACATTTGGTTTTTAAAATCCCTGCCATCCCGTCTGGGAATGGTTTTGGATATGACCTTGCGTGATATTGAGCGAGTTCTCTATTTTGAGGCCTATGTGGTTGTTGATCCTGGCTTGACCCCCGAGGGCGCCATGAAGCGCGCTCAGATTATGTCGGAAGACGAATACAACGCTAAGCTTGAAGAGTTTGGTGACGGTGCGTTTACTGCCATTATGGGCGCCGAGGGCATACGTGAGCTGCTACGCACGATCAACATTGATCGCGAAGTAGAGTCGATTCGTTCTGAGCTCAAGGCAACCGGTAGCGATGCCAAGATCAAGAAATACGCCAAACGCTTAAAAGTACTAGAGGCATTCCAAAGCTCTGGCATTAAGCCAGACTGGATGATCATGGAAGTTTTGCCAGTATTGCCTCCAGAGCTTCGCCCATTGGTTCCCTTGGACGGCGGCCGCTTTGCGACATCCGATCTAAACGATCTTTATCGTCGCGTGATCAATCGTAATAATCGTTTACGTCGCCTTCTAGAATTACGCGCCCCTGAAATTATTGTGCGCAATGAGAAGCGGATGTTGCAAGAAGCGGTTGACTCCTTATTGGATAACGGCCGTCGCGGCAAGGCAATGACCGGCGCCAATAAACGTCCTCTTAAGTCTTTGGCTGAGATGATTAAAGGTAAGAGCGGTCGTTTCCGTCAAAACTTGTTGGGCAAGCGCGTTGACTACTCAGGTCGTTCGGTCATCGTGGTTGGTCCTACATTGAAGTTGCATCAATGCGGTTTACCAAAACTAATGGCATTGGAGCTCTTTAAGCCTTTTATCTTCAATAAGCTTGAAACTTTAGGGATTGCAACCACCATTAAGGCTGCTAAGAAAGAAGTTGAAAGTCAGACCCCAATCGTTTGGGATATTTTGGAAGAAGTGATTCGGGAGCATCCAATTCTTCTCAATCGCGCTCCAACTTTGCACCGTTTAGGTATTCAGGCATTTGAGCCAATGCTGATTGAAGGTAAGGCTATTCAGCTTCATCCTTTGGTCTGCGCAGCATTTAACGCTGACTTTGACGGCGATCAAATGGCGGTTCACGTTCCCTTGTCGCTTGAAGCCCAAATGGAAGCGCGCACCTTAATGCTGGCCTCGAACAACGTACTGTTTCCAGCAAACGGTGAACCATCGATTGTTCCATCCCAAGACGTGGTCCTTGGTTTGTATTACGCAACGCGCGACAAAATTAACGGCAAGGGCGAGGGCATGGTTTTTGCCGATATCCCTGAGGTAATTCGTGCGTATGAAGCCGGTATGGTGGAAGTTGCTAGCCGGATTGCAGTGCGTATTACAGAGCATGAAATCGTCAATAAGGCTGCAGAGGGCGATGAGCGTTTTGTAGCGAAGACTTCAGTTCAGCATACTTCCGTCGGCCGTGCAATTTTGTCGGAGATTTTGCCTAAAGGAATGGCTTTTGCAGAAATTAATAAGCCACTCAAAAAGAAAGAGATCTCGCGCTTAATTAATACTTCATTCCGTAAATGTGGCTTGCGTGAGACAGTGATCTTTGCAGACCGGTTATTACAGTCAGGCTTCCGTTTGGCAACCAAGGCAGGTATCTCCATTGCAATTGATGATATGTTGATCCCTAGCTCTAAAGAAGGAATCATTAACGAAGCTGCAGGCAAGGTTAAGGAATATGACAAGCAATTTATGTCAGGCCTTGTAACTAACCAAGAGCGCTATAACAACGTTGTTGATATTTGGGGTGCTGCTGGCGATCAAGTTGGTAAAGCCATGATGGATGAACTTTCACACGTTGATGTGACCGATCGTAATGGCAAGACTGTTCGTCAAGAGTCTTTCAACTCCATTTATATGATGGCCGATTCCGGCGCGCGTGGGTCTGCTGCACAGATCCGTCAGTTAGCTGGCATGCGTGGTTTGATGGCAAAGCCTGATGGCTCGATCATTGAGACCCCCATTACAGCAAACTTCCGCGAAGGCTTGAATGTATTGCAGTACTTTATTTCAACCCACGGTGCACGAAAAGGCCTTGCTGATACAGCTTTGAAGACTGCTAACTCGGGTTATTTGACACGTCGTTTATGCGACGTTACTCAAGATCTAGTGGTGATTGAAGACGATTGCGGAGCAACTTCTGGCGTCACGATGAAGGCCCTAGTCGAGGGCGGAGAAATTATTGAGGCATTGCGCGATCGTATCTTGGGTCGAGTTTGCATCGGTGATATTTTGCACCCCGATACACAAGATGTGATTATTCCGCACGATACCTTGCTTGAAGAAGATCATGTAGATCAAATCGTAGAGTTAGGCATTGATGAGGTAAAAGTGCGTACCGTACTTACTTGCGAGACTCGTTATGGTCTGTGCGCAAAATGCTACGGCCGAGACCTCGGGCGAGGCGGTTTGGTTAACGTGGGTGATGCAGTTGGTGTGATCGCTGCCCAGTCTATTGGTGAGCCAGGTACTCAGTTAACGATGCGTACTTTCCACATTGGCGGCGCTGCATCCCGTGCACTGGTGGCAAGTAACGTTGAAGTTAAATCAACAGGTTCATTAAAGTTCTCCTCAACCATGCGCATTGTGACTAATGCCAAAGGTGAGCAAGTGGTGATCTCGCGCTCAGGTGAGGCTTTGGTCTTAGACGACAACGGTCGTGAGCGTGAGCGTCATAAGATTCCGTACGGCGCAACCTTGATTGTTAAAGAAGGTGCCAATGTAAAAGCTGGAAATAGCATTGCTACTTGGGACCCACTAACACGTCCAATTATTTCGGAGTTTGCTGGTATTGCTCGCTTTGAAAACGTTGAAGAAGGCGTTACAGTTGCTAAGCAAGTTGATGAGGTTACAGGCCTCTCTACTTTGGTGGTTATTGATGGCAAGCGTCGTTCAGCAGCGAGTAAAGGTTTGCGACCAGTCATTCAGTTGTTGGATGGCCAAGGGAACAATATCAAGATTACCGGTACTGAACACCCAGTAACAATTGGTCTTCAGGTCGGCGCTTTAATTACTGTCAAAGATGGCCAGAAGATCGAAGTGGGCGAGGTCTTGGCGCGTATTCCGATTGAGTCACAGAAGACACGCGATATTACCGGTGGATTACCTCGTGTTGCTGAACTCTTCGAGGCTCGCTCACCTAAAGATGCTGCTATTTTGGCAAAGGTGACTGGAACCGTCTCATTTGGTAAAGAAACTAAGGGAAAGCAGCGCTTAGTGATTACCGATATGGATGGTGAGAGCAGTGAGTTCTTGATCCCGAAAGAGAAGCAAGTATTGGTTCATGATGGTCAGGTCGTCAATAAAGGCGAAATGATTGTTGAGGGGCCTGCTGATCCGCACGATATTTTGACTCTCAAGGGCATTGAGGAGTTAGCAATCTACATCGTCGATGAGGTTCAAGACGTGTATCGCCTTCAAGGTGTGAAGATCAACGACAAGCATATTGAGGTCATCGTTCGTCAGATGCTCCGTCGTGTGCAGATTACCAACCCTGGCGATGCTAACTTCATCACTGGCGAGCAAGTCGAGCGTTCGAAGCTATATGACGAAAATGATCGAGTGATAGCAGAAGGTAAAACCCCTGCTCAATTTGAAAACGTACTCTTAGGTATTACGAAAGCGTCTTTATCAACCGATAGCTTTATCTCGGCGGCGTCTTTCCAAGAAACCACCCGAGTATTGACCGAAGCCGCCATTATGGGCAAGGTTGATACTCTGAGGGGTCTCAAAGAGAACGTGATTATTGGTCGTTTGATTCCGGCAGGAACTGGCTTAGCCTATCGTCGTGCTAGAAAAGTGCGCGAACAGTTTGAGCGTGACCGTGCCCAAATGATTGCAGCTGAAGAGGCATTGGCTTTAGAGGCGGGCGTTGTTGAAGCTGCGGAAGAGGCAGCACCGGAAGTCGGAGCTGACCAAGCTTGATGGGTGTCAGT
>OFQR01000038.1_pt1 | contig 17977 bp, 12 predicted proteins | sample 1542891 | NCBI WGS metagenome assembly OFQR01 (sample SAMN05442522, study PRJEB24371) | freshwater metagenome | isolation source: Freshwater Lake | place: Canada: Niagara | collected 2012-08-09 | reverse complement strand
ACGTTGTGCCCTTCATCGCTCAAGATTTCCGAGAGCAAATCGCGAATGCCTAGCTCGTCATCCACCACCAAAATATTTGCCATGTTGCTCTTAGTTGCCTCTAATTTGCATCGACTGTGCCGTCTGTAATGAACACTTCATTGATTCTAAAAATGCCTGCTTGGTTTAAGCCTGACCCGTTTTCTCGACACTGAATGATAACGACACTTGGGCCCCTTTGACCACCCCCTCTTCAACTCGATTGGCAATGTCCAAACGGGCACCATGTTCGTCGGCAATTTTCTTCACAACGGCCAAGCCCAAACCGGTGCCTTTGGTCTTGGTCGTCACATACGGCTCAAACGCCCGCTGCAAAATATTGGGGGCAAATCCTGTGCCTTCATCCAGCACCGTTAACTTGACACGCTTGCGAGCCGGGCTCCAGCGGGTGACCAACATCACATGGGTTTGCGGGTCGCTGGCGTCTTGAGCATTTTGCAGTAAGTTGTGAACCACTTGGCGCAGTTGTTGGGCATCGCCCTCTATCAGTGGCAATGTGGGGTCAAGGTCGGTAAACACCTGGGCACGTGTGACTCGCTCCGCAGGCTCTGGAGCGTAGAGTCCCATCACATCCAAGATCAATTGGTTCAAGTCTAGCGGCTTGAGTTCTGCCGAGGGCAAGCGGGCGTAATCGCGGAACTCATTGACCAGGCGCTTCATGGCCGCTACTTGCTCCACGATGGTCTTGACCGATTTGGACAACACTGTCTGATCGGCCTCTTCTAATTTGCCATCGAGCTTTCGCTCTAAACGCTCGGCCGATAACTGAATGGGTGTGAGGGGGTTCTTAATTTCATGCGCCAACCGGCGCGCCACCTCACCCCAAGCCTGCGAGCGTTGGGCCGACACAATTTCAGAAATATCATCGAACACCAAGAGGCGCATTCCGTCGGGCAGAATAGCGCCGCGCGCCACCAGGGTGACGGAGGTGGCTTCCAAGCCTTGGCCAGACGCATGAATCTCAAATGACTTTTGCCAATGGTCGAGCTCATGGCGGTCTTTGTAAGCCAACAACAATTCAAACTGCTCTTGAACACCCGACGCAAAATGTTGCAAATTGGGCAAGCTCAAAAACGAGGCCTTGGTATGGGCTGCCAAGGGCACTTTCAAGATGCGGGTGGCACCAGGGTTAGACGACTGAATGGCGCCACTGGCATTCAACACAATCACGCCAGCGGTCAGGTTGTCCAGAATAGTTTGTAAATTTTCTCTGGCTGCACCGAGTTGCGTCAAACTGCGCTCTACGGCGCTTCGTGCATCAGAGAGTTGCTGCGTCATTTCTGCGAACGAGCGGGTCAATCCTCCCAATTCGTCCTTGCCTTGCAGGGTGTATTTGGGACTTAAGTCGCCTGCAGCCACCTGCCGCATACCGTGTGCCAACAACAACAAGGGCCGGGCCAATTGATTGCCCAACAACACCGCCAATAAAACAGCGGCCAGCACCGCCATGATGAGGCTCAGGGTGAGCGTACCAATGTACATTTTGCGCAGGCCATCGCGGGCCAAAGCACGCTCTTGGTACTCACGGTTGGCCAATTGCACATCGAGCGCGTTGGCCACCAAGGTAGCGGGCAGTTCTTGAGAAATTTGCAAAACCCAGGGGTCCTCTCGCAAACTGAGGCTGTTTTGCGGCACCAGCGTCAGAACTTTGATGCGGCCGGTGGGCGCACCCACTGTTTCGTCCAGCCCCTCCACAATTTCGACGCTGAGTTTGCTGCGCACTTGTTTGAACTGCGCGGCGGTGGGCCGTTCGGGTTGGATGGCAAAGCGAGATTGACTCGCAGATGCAATCAAACGGCCATCAAGGGACCAAAGTACGGCTTCGTTGGCATCCATTTGGGTGCGAACGCGGTCTAGGTTGATCGCAGCGCTGGCTTCTTGAACATCGACCAACTGCTGCGCTGCCACGCGAGATTGTTTGGCCAGATCGCCTGAGAGTGTGTCAAGGGTAGCGCGGCCCAAGTTCAAGCCGGCCACCAAGGCGCCCTCCACCTTCACATCGAACCAGCTCTCAATGGAGCGCGACACGAACTGATAAGACACCACATAAATCAAGACGCCTGGTACCAAGCCCACGAGCGCAAAAATGGCCGCCAATTTAACCAACAAGCGGGAACCAAATTGGCCTTGGCGCAAGCGAATAATCAAACGGGTTAAACCCCACACCAGCGCCAATAACAAGAGCGCCGCCACAATGGTGTTGACCATGTAAAGGCGATCGTAATTGCGGTCGTAGAGCGCTCGGTTGCTGGTGGCTTGCGTTAAAAGTACCAACAGACCCAAACCGATGGTCAACAAAATGGTCACGCCAATGCCCACCACCCACCTGACCGTTTTGGAGGCTTGCGTGCCAGTGGCAATTCGATCTTGTTGGTTCCGTTTCATGATGAAAGCTTGCCTTGACGGATACCGTTAACGCCCTAAATCAGAAGACAGACGGAGGGTTTTTTGGGTGCTCACATTCCATTCCGATTGGGTCCCTGCCATGATTTGGAAGGGCCTTGGCAATTGCGACACATCCAAACGAAATTTGAAACTCAAGGTGTATTTGTTGTCACTGTCTAGGTCTGCGACATCGGCCAATTTCCAATTGACTGTTCTGCGAATGGCCGCCAAGGCTTCTGGCAAGGTTTCAAATGTTTGCGACAAGCTATTGGCCAAGCCCCCCGCGCCAATGGGGTCACGCGACACATTCAAACGCCACATGCGGGTGAGGGGTTGGTAGGCCAAGCGGTAATGCCGCGCAATCAAGCCAATTTTCTTGTCATACCAATACCAACGATCGCGCGAAAGATCTACTTCAGTCACAAAATAAATGGGCATGCCTTTTTGCAAGGCATCTTCGATGGTGCTGCTAAGGTCTAAGCGCAAGGTACTTTGAAGCAGCAATGCGCCCTCTGAACGCTCAAGTCGCAATTGCGAGACCTCGACCTGCGAGTTGCTAGAGCTTTGGGCATGCGAGGGCCCTACAAAAGCAGCCCAAAAAAACACACCCATGCAAAGCCCACGAAGCCAAAGACTTGTGCGCCCCATGCCATTCAACTTAAGTTGAACGCTTTTCCAACAGTGCGTAATAAAAACCGTCATGTTCACCCATACCATTGTCGCGGAGACTGGTGTCAGATGTGGCACCAGAGGGTGTTAAATGCCCTGGAGAGGGCAAGATCAGGGCATCAGTGTTGTGCTGAACAAACGTTTGGATTTGAGTTTCGCCCTCGGCTTTGAAAACCGAACAGGTGCAATAAAGCAATCTGCCCCCAGGCTTGACCAAAGGCCACAACGCCCTTAAGAGCTTGGCTTGAATGGCTGCCAATTGCGGTACATCGGTCTCTCGGCGCAACCAGCGTACATCTGGGTGCCGACGGCCTATGCCCGATGCCGTGCAAGGCGCGTCCAACAAAATGCCGTCAAAGCTTTGGCCATCCCACCAATCGGCCGTGTCGGCGGCATCGGCCGCAATGATTTCAGCGCGTACCTTAAGTCGGTCTAGGTTCTGCTGAATTCGTTCACAGCGCACAGGATCTACATCCAAGGCAAGGACTTGCGCTGTGGGGTCACACTCCATCAAATGGCCTGTTTTGCCACCGGGTGCAGCGCACGCATCCAGCAGTCGCAAGGCTTGATCTGACTTTTGCAAACCCTTTAACAACAGGGGTGCCGCCAATTGCGCAGCCGCATCTTGCACAGAGGCATGACCTTCTAAAAATCCGGGCAGTTGTTGCACAGGCACAGCCTTGGTCAATTGAACACCCACATCGCCCACTGCTTTGGCCGAAATGCCTTGGGCCTCTAAGGCCTGCAAATAAGCTTGCACGCTGTGATGCTGAGCGTTGACACGCAGTGTCATGGGCGCCGCCGATTGAGCGGCTTGCAAAATATCTTGCCACTTTTGCGGATGGTCGGATTGCAAGCGCTTGACCCACCACGTTGGATGGTTCCATTGAGCCGTCATGTCAGCTTCGGTTTGAGCCAGCAAGGCTTCGCGCTCTCTTAAAAAACGGCGCAAGCACGCGTTGATGAACGGCGCTTGGGCGCGCATGTCTTTGTGCCGGCGTGCGGCTTCTACCGCTTGGTTCACCAAGGTGTGAACTGGGTAGGGTGCCAATTCGTCTTGCCATGACAAGGCCAGGGCGGTGCACAACAAGGCATCTGCTTGCGAAGGGGGTGCTTTGCGGGCCAAGCATTTTCGCAAGGCCACGGCGCGGCCCCACCAGCGCATGCTTTGAAACGACAAGGCTTGTGCGCCAGGTCGCAAGTCTTTGGGCACAGCCTCGATGGCAGCGGTCATGGATCGGCCTGTTTGAACTGCTTGCGCCACTTGGGCTGCAGCTTGCAGCAATTGCCAAAGCGGGGCTTGTAAAGTTTGCTGCAAGTAGAACCTTTAAGGATGCCTGAGCATTAAGCAAGCAGATCTTTAATGTCCAGCGTTTGCGCAGGCACAAAATTCAATTGCTTGGCCAGCACACTGGCTGGAAATTGCAACACGGCGTCGTTGTACTTGGTTGCGGCTTGGTTGTAGGCATCCATCAAAGGCCACGCCTGCGCTTTCAAGCGGTCAAACTTATAGGGCAGTGGGTCAATGAACCACGTGGCTTCGCCACTCTGACCCGCTCGCACTTCCGCCTTGGCCCACGCCGCCAAGGCCAAACGATTTTGATTGACCTTGCTCATCACAACAGGCGTGAGGGCTTGTGTTCGCGCCAGGTCCAAGCTGTCTGACAGGTCTTCAAGAATGGCCAACAGATTGAGATCGCGCTCATTTTTCAACAAGGCCTCTGGCAATGCCGCTTCTTCCATTTCACTCAGCATGTCGCGCATGGACGCTGGCAAGTTGCCCTGCAGCCACACCAGCACACGAATCAATTGCGCATCCACTGCGGCAAACTGTTTGGCCACGCTTGCGCGCAACACCACCAAACGGTTGTAGGCACCAACAGCCCAAAAAAACAGGACTGCCAAGATGGAACAAAAAATCAGAAGGGCCATGTTGTTGTCATTGTGAATGAAAACATCTTTAAAAAAAACGCCCCTGCCCGCGTTCACGGATCAGAGGCGCTCTTCATTCCGACCTAAGCCGGAAGTCGATCAGGCTTTCGAGTCAGCAGCGTTGGCTGCGTCTTCGGTTAACTGCTGGGCTTCGGCCAATTCAACGGCTTCGGCTTCTGTAATGGCGCGGCGTTCTGCCTCGTCCATCGCATCTTTGGCGGCACGGGCTTTGTGATAAGCCAAGCCGGTACCGGCAGGAATCAGGCGACCCACAATGACGTTCTCTTTCAAACCACGCAACTCGTCGCGCTTGCCCATGATGGCAGCCTCGGTGAGCACGCGGGTGGTTTCCTGGAAGGAAGCCGCAGAGATGAACGAGTCGGTCGACAAAGAAGCCTTGGTGATACCTAGCAACAAGTTGCTGAAGGTTGCAGGAATTTTGCCTTCGGCGCGCAATGCGTCGTTGGTGTTCAAAATTTCTGAACGCTCGACTTGTTCACCAGAGATGTAGTTAGATTCACCAATGTTCTCAACCACCACACGGCGCAGCATCTGACGCACGATCACTTCGATGTGCTTGTCATTGATCTTCACGCCTTGCAAACGGTAAACGTCTTGCACTTCGTCAACGATGTAGCGAGCCAGCTCTTCCATGCCGAGCAAGCGCAAGATGTCTTGTGGGTCGGCTGGGCCGTCCACAACGCTCTCGCCCTTGTTGACCACCTGGCCTTCGTGGACCACGATGTTCTTCTCTTTGGGAATGAGTTCGTCCCACACCTTGCCGTCTGGGTCGGTGATCTGCAAACGAACCTTGCCTTTGGTCTCTTTACCAAACGACACCGTACCGGTCATCTCGGCCAACATGCCCTTGTCTTTAGGACTGCGTGCTTCGAACAGTTCGGCCACACGTGGCAAACCGCCGGTAATGTCTCGGGTCTTTTGACCTTCAACAGGGATACGCGCCAAGACTTCGCCTGGGCCCACATCCTGACCGTCGCGCACTTGGATGAGTGAGCCGATTTGGAAACCGATGGTCACTGAGTGATCGGTGCCAGGAATCTTCACTTCTTTGCCAGCAGCGTCGATCAGTTTGACCTGAGGACGAACCACTTTGGTAGAGCCACGACGCTTTGGATCGATCACCACCAAGGTGGACAAGCCGGTCACTTCGTCTAGCTGCTTAGCCACAGTCAGGCCTTCTTCGACATTCTCGAATTTGGTCTGACCTGCAAACTCAGTGATGACTGGGCGTGTGAGCGGATCCCAATTGGCCAAAATTGCACCAGCCTTGATGGCCTTGTCGACCTTGACTGTCAGGATGGCACCGTAAGGCACTTTGTGACGCTCACGCTCGCGGCCATGCTCGTCTTGAATGATGATTTCGCCGGAACGAGAAATCACCACCAACTCGCCTTTGCTGTTGGTCACGTAGCGCATGGCGGCATTGAAGCCGATCAAACCACTTGACTTGGCTTCGACGCTAGAGGCTACAGAAGCACGTGATGCCGCACCACCGATGTGGAACGTACGCATGGTCAACTGAGTACCAGGTTCGCCAATGGACTGAGCAGCAATCACACCCACGGCTTCGCCGTTGTTGATCAAGCCGCCACGGCCCAAGTCGCGGCCGTAGCACATGGCGCACAAACCAAAGCGTGTAGCGCAAGTGAGGGCTGTGCGAACTTTGACTTCGTCAACCGCCACGGCTTCAAAGATTTCGAGCATGTCTTCGTCAAGCAAGGTACCAGCAGGCGCCAGCAATTCACGAGACTCAGGGTGCAAGACTTCGTCGGCCAAAGTGCGTCCCAAGATGCGATCGCGCAATGATTCAATCACTTCACCGCCTTCAACGATGGCGCGCATGAGCGAGCCGTCGGTGGTGCCGCAATCGAGTTCCTTGACCACCAAGTCTTGTGTCACGTCAACCAAACGACGTGTCAAATAACCTGAGTTGGCTGTCTTCAAAGCGGTGTCGGCCAAGCCTTTACGCGCACCGTGTGTTGAGATGAAGTACTGCAACACATTGAGGCCTTCACGGAAGTTGGCCGTGATGGGGGTTTCAATGATCGAGCCATCAGGCTTGGCCATCAAACCACGCATACCTGCCAACTGGCGAATCTGCGCCGCAGAACCGCGGGCGCCAGAGTCGGCCATCATGTAAATGGAGTTGAACGATTCTTGCTCAACTTCTTTGCCATGACGGTCAATGGTTTTTTCTTTGCGCAGTTGGTCCATCATGACCTTGGACACGGCGTCGCCGGCTTTGCCCCAAATGTCAACGACCTTGTTGTAACGCTCGCCAGAAGTGACCAGACCCGACACATACTGCTGCTCAATGTCTTTCACTTCTTTTTCGGCTTCAGAAATGATGGCGCCCTTTTCTGGGGGGACCAACATGTCGTCAATGCCAATCGAGATGCCAGAGCGTGTGGCCAAACGGAAACCGTTTTGCAACAGCTTGTCGGCAAACACCACGGTCTCTTTCAAACCGCACTTGCGGAAAGACGTGTTGATGAGCTTGGAAATTTCTTTCTTCTTAAGTGCTTTGTTGATGTTCTCGAAAGCCAAGCCTTTAGGCAAGATTTCGGACAACAAGGCACGGCCCACCGTGGTGTAAACCATGTTGGTAGAAGGCGTGAACTCTTTGGTTTCTTTGTTCAGAATCCAATCGGTCACGCGCACACTGATCTTGGCAGTGAGCTCAACAGCGCCAGCATCCAAAGCGCGCTGAACTTCGCCGATGTCGGAGAAGATCAAGCCTTCGCCTTTGGCGTTGATGCGTTCGCGGGTGGTGTAGTACAAGCCCAGCACCACGTCTTGTGACGGCACGATGGAAGGTTCGCCGTTGGCTGGGAACAGCACGTTGTTGGAGGCCAGCATGAGCGTGCGGGCTTCCATTTGTGCTTCCACAGACAATGGAATGTGGACGGCCATTTGGTCACCGTCGAAGTCGGCGTTGAAGGCCGCGCAAACGAGGGGGTGCAACTGAATGGCTTTGCCTTCAATGAGCAAGGGCTCGAAAGCCTGAATGCCCAAACGGTGCAAGGTCGGCGCACGGTTGAGCATCACGGGGTGCTCTTTGATGACCTCTTCGAGGATGTCCCACACCACCGGTGTACCGGCTTCGACTTCTTTCTTGGCCGCCTTGATGGTGGTCGCGATGCCCATGGCTTCGAGACGTGCAAAGATGAATGGCTTGAACAACTCGATGGCCATCAACTTAGGCAAACCGCACTGGTGCAGTTTGAGTGTTGGGCCCACGGTAATGACGGAACGACCAGAGTAGTCGACGCGCTTGCCCAGCAAGTTTTGACGGAAACGACCGCTCTTGCCTTTGATCATGTCGGCCAAAGACTTCAAGGCACGCTTGTTCGCGCCGGTCATGGCTTTGCCGCGACGGCCGTTGTCCAGCAAGCTGTCCACGGCTTCTTGCAACATGCGCTTTTCGTTGCGCGCAATGATCTCTGGCGCTTTCAACTCAAGCAAACGGCGCAGACGGCTGTTGCGGTTAATGACTCGGCGGTACAAATCGTTCAAGTCGGAAGTGGCAAAGCGGCCGCCGTCTAGAGGCACCAAAGGACGCAGGTCCGGTGGCAACACGGGCAGCACTTCGAGCACCATCCACTCAGGCTTGATACCTGACTTCTTGAAAGCCTCGAGCACTTTCAAGCGCTTGGAGTTTTTCTTGACCTTGACTTCAGAGCCCGTGAGATCGCCACGCAGACGCTCAATTTCGGATTCGATTTCAATGCTGTGCAACAAGTCTTTGATGCCTTCCGCGCCCATCTTGGCTTGGAACTCATCGCCGTACTCTTGCAATTTGGCATCGTAGTCGTCTTCGGTCATGATGCTGTATTTCTTCAGCGGTGTCATGCCGGGGTCGGTCACCACGTAGGCTTCAAAGTACAGCACGCGCTCGATGTCACGCAGGGTCATGTCCAAGACCAGGCCCAAACGGCTTGGCAATGATTTCAAGAACCAGATGTGTGCGCAAGGTGCAGCCAAGTCAATGTGACCCATGCGTTCGCGGCGCACCTTGGTCTGTGTGACTTCAACGCCGCACTTCTCGCAGATCACGCCGCGGTGCTTCAAGCGCTTGTATTTACCGCACAAGCATTCGTAGTCTTTGATAGGGCCAAAAATCTTGGCGCAAAACAAACCATCACGCTCAGGCTTGAACGTGCGGTAGTTGATGGTTTCAGGCTTTTTAACTTCGCCAAAAGACCAAGAACGGATTTTTTCGGGTGAAGCCAAGCCAATGCGGATGGCATCAAAATGCTCGTCCGGTGTGAACTGCTTGAACAGGTCCAGAAGTGATTTCATGAGACTCTTCCTTTTATTAATCTAGCAGGGGTTCAAGAACGCTCGAGTTCAATGTCGAGACCAAGGGAACGAATTTCCTTGACCAACACGTTGAACGATTCGGGCATGCCGGCACTGATGGTGTGCTCGCCTTTGACAATGCTTTCGTACACTTTGGTACGACCTTGCACGTCGTCGGACTTGACCGTGAGCATTTCTTGCAACACGTAAGAGGCACCGTAAGCTTCCAAAGCCCACACCTCCATCTCGCCGAAACGCTGGCCACCAAACTGGGCCTTGCCGCCCAAAGGCTGCTGCGTGACCAGTGAGTAAGGACCTGTGGAACGGGCGTGCATTTTGTCGTCGACCAAGTGGTGCAACTTCAAGAAGTGCATGTAACCAATGGTGGTAGGGCGCTCAAAGGCATCACCTGTGCGGCCATCAAACAAATGCGCTTGCGTGCGAGTGGCCGTGAGGCCTTTGCGTGCAGCCACATCGTCAGGGTAAGCCATCTTCAACATGGTGCGAATTTCTTCTTCCGCCGCACCGTCGAACACGGGCGTGGCAAAGGGCAAACCACCTTTGAGGTTTTCTGCCATGGCCAAGACGTCTGTATCAGACAACTTGGACAAGTCTTCTTTGCGGCCAATGCCGTTGTAGAGTTCTTCGAACAAAGTGCGGAACTCGGCCACACGGGCTTCGGCTTGCAGCATGTCACCAATGCGATGGCCAATGCCTTTGGCAGCCCAGCCCAAGTGAACTTCGAGCACCTGACCCACGTTCATGCGGGAAGGAACGCCCAAGGGGTTCAACACGATGTCGGCAGGTGTGCCGTCTGCCATGTAAGGCATGTCTTCAACAGGCACGATCTTAGAGACAACACCTTTGTTACCGTGACGGCCGGCCATCTTGTCACCAGGCTGCAAGCGACGCTTGACCGCCAAGTAGACCTTGACCATTTTGAGCACGCCTGCTGGCAACTCGTCGCCCTGTGTGAGCTTCTTGCGCTTCTCTTCAAATGACAAATCGAAGCTGTGACGCGTTTGCTCAAGCGAGTTCTTGATGGACTCGAGTTGGCTGGCAATGTCTTCGTCGGCAGGACGAATGTCAAACCAGTGGAACTTCTCGATGGACTCGAGGTAAGCCTTGTCGATCTTGGTGCCTTTGGCCAACTTTTGCGGGCCGCCGTTGGCAATTTTGCCGTTCAACAATTTTTCGATACGGTCGAAGGCGTCGGCTTCCACGATGCGCAACTGATCGTTCAAATCCAAGCGGAAGCGCTTGAGTTCGTCGTCAATAATTTGCTGCGCACGCTTGTCGCGCACAATGCCTTCGCGTGTGAACACTTGAACGTCAATGACCGTGCCTTGTGAGCCTTGGTCGACGCGCAATGAGGTGTCTTTCACGTCACTGGCTTTTTCACCGAAGATAGCGCGGAGCAACTTCTCTTCTGGTGTGAGTGTGGTTTCACCTTTAGGTGTGACCTTGCCCACCAACACATCGCCGGGTTGCACTTCTGCACCCACGTAGATGATGCCGGACTCGTCCAAGCGGCCCAATTGCTGCTCTGACAAGTTGGGAATGTCACGTGTGATTTCTTCAGCACCCAACTTGGTGTCGCGCGCCATAACCACCAACTCTTCAATGTGAATCGAGGTGTAGCGGTCTTCAGAAACCACGCGCTCGGAAATCAAGATGGAGTCTTCGAAGTTGTAACCGTTCCAAGGCATGAAAGCGATCAGCATGTTCTGACCAATGGCGATTTCGCCGAGGTCAGTTGATGCGCCGTCGGCAATCACATCACCTTTTTCCAACTTGTCACCACGCTTCACAATGGCGCGCTGGTGAATGTTGGTGTTCTGGTTAGAACGTTGGTATTTGATGAGGTTGTAAATGTCAACGCCCACTTCGCCCGCTTGGGTTTCGTTGTCGTTGACACGAATCACGATGCGGGTGGCATCGACATAGTCGACCACACCACCGCGATTGGCGGTGACCACGGTGCCAGAGTCAACTGCGGCAACGCGCTCGATACCTGTTCCGACCAATGGCTTCTCGGGGCGCAAGACAGGCACGGCTTGACGTGACATGTTGGCACCCATCAACGCACGGTTGGCGTCATCGTGCTCGAGGAACGGCACCAATGAAGCCGCAACCGATACGATCTGTGCAGGCGACACGTCCATGTATTGAATGCGATCGGCACCGCACAAAATGGATTCACCTTTTTCACGCGCAGACACCAGGCCGTCTGTGAGCTTGCCGGCTTTGTCCAAGGTGGCATTGGCCTGAGCGATCACGTATTTGCCTTCTTCGATGGCAGACAAGTAATCGATGTCCATGGTGACTTTGGCGTCGACCACACGGCGGTAAGGCGTCTCAATGAAACCGTACTCGTTCAAACGCGCATACAAGGCGAGTGAGTTGATCAAACCAATGTTCGGACCTTCAGGTGTTTCAATAGGGCACACACGGCCGTAGTGGGTCACGTGAACGTCACGCACTTCGAAGCCTGCACGCTCGCGGGTTAAACCGCCTGGGCCAAGGGCAGACACACGGCGCTTGTGCGTGATCTCTGCCAAAGGATTGGTTTGGTCCATGAACTGTGACAACTGTGAAGCACCAAAGAATTCTTTGAGCGCTGCAGAAATAGGCTTGGAGTTGATCAAGTCATGCGGCATGAGTGGCTCTTGCTCTGCTTGACCCAAACGCTCTTTCACAGCTTTTTCGATACGCGCCAAACCTGTGCGGTATTGGTTCTCGGCCAACTCGCCCACGCAACGTACGCGGCGATTGCCCAAGTGATCGATGTCATCGACTTCGCCGCGGCCATTGCGCAAATCAACCAAGATCTTGACCACGGCCAAGATGTCTTCGTTGGTGAGCACCATGGGGCCGGTGGACTCGTCGCGGCCCATGCGGGCGTTGAACTTCATACGACCCACACGTGACAAGTCGTAAGTATCGGGGTTGTAGAACAAGCGCTGGAACAGAGCCTGCACTGCGTCTTCGGTAGGCGGCTCACCAGGGCGCATCATGCGGTAGATGGCCACGCGTGCTGCGAATTCGTCAACGGTTTCGTCGACACGCAATGTTTGCGAAATGTACGCACCTTGATCGAGTTCGTTGGTGTAGATACATTGCAGATCTTGCACGCCAGCAGAGCGCAATTTCTTGAGCAATACTTCGGTGAGTTCTTCGTTGGCCTTGGCAATGATCTCACCTGTTTCGGCGTCCACAATGTTGCGAGCAACAACACGGCCCACCAAGAAGTCTTCAGGCACGCTGATGTGCGTGGTGGCAGACTGCTCAAGCTCACGGGTGTGACGAACGGTAATGCGTTTGTCTTTGGCAACAATGACTTTGCCTGATTTGTCGGTGATATCGAAACGGGCTACTTCGCCGCGCAGACGCTCAGCCACAAATTCCATTTGAGCGCCACTGTCCATCAGGCGGAAGTTGTCGTTCACAAAGAAGTTGGCCAGAATGGATTCCGGGTTCAAGCCAATGGCTTTGAGCAAAATGGTGACGGGCATCTTGCGACGACGGTCAACACGGAAGTACAGCAAATCTTTGGGATCGAATTCGTAGTCGAGCCATGAACCGCGGTAAGGAATAATGCGCGCACTGAACAACAATTTGCCAGAGCTGTGTGTCTTGCCCTTGTCGTGTTCGAAGAACACGCCAGGAGAGCGGTGCAACTGAGACACGATGACGCGCTCGGTGCCGTTGATGATGAACGAGCCTTTGTCGGTCATCAGGGGCACTTCGCCCATGTAGACCTCTTGCTCTTTGACCTCTTTGACCACTTTAGACTGTGATGTGGAAGAGTCACGATCGTAGATGATCAGCTGAACGCGAGCGCGCACAGCGGATGCAAAAGTAAGACCACGTGTTTGGCATTCGCGCACATCAAAGGCCGGCTTGGCCAAGTTGTACTCGAGAAATTTCATCTCGACAAAACCATTGTGTGACACGATGGGGAAAGCTGACTCAAAAGCAGCTTGCAAACCTTCGTGAGCACGTTTGTTAGAGGCTATGCCTGCTTGTAAAAATGACGTGTAAGCGTCTTTTTGCATTTGCAGCAAGTAAGGGACTTCGAGCACGCTTTCGCGGCTTCCGAAACTTTTGCGAATGCGTTTGCGTTCGGTAAATGAATAGGCCATGAGATCTCCGGGGCTTGATCTTTCGGCGACTGTGTGTTTCGTGAATTAACTTCACAAAACGGGCTTGGCCGCTGGCCTCTACCAGCGTTGGCGGACGGCTGCGCATTGCACGCAGCCCGAACCAAGGCGTCTCTGCAGTCGGGTCAGAGAACACTCAAAAAATGACTTAGAAGTTACTTTTTGGCTGTGCTCTGTAAGCACCAAAGGCTGGAGGCCCTTTGGGGACCTGCCAGCCTTGGACAAAAGTCGAATTACTTGAGTTCGACTTTGGCGCCGGCTTCTTCCAGCTTTTTCTTAGCGGCTTCAGCGTCAGCTTTGGACACGCCTTCTTTGACGGCCTTAGGAGCGCCATCAACCACGTCTTTGGCTTCTTTCAAGCCCAAGCCAGTGATTTCACGCACTGCCTTGATGACGGACACTTTGTTAGCGCCGGCTTCGACCAACATGACGTTGAATTCTGTTTGCTCTTCAGCAGCGGCTGCACCACCACCGCCACCACCAGCACCCGCAGGTGCGGCCATGGCTGCAGCGCTTACGCCAAATTTCTCTTCGATGGCTTTCACCAATTCGTTGAGTTCCAAGACCGTCATGCTATCGAGAGCGGTCAAAAATGCGTCTTTATCAAATGACATTTTGTTTTCCTAACAATTATTTAAAAAAGGACTGCGCGCTTAAGCGGCAGCCGTTTCGCCTTTTTTGGCCGCCAACGCACCCAACACCACTGCGGTGCGAGACATGGGGGACATCAATAAGCCGCACAACTGAGCCAACAAAACTTCTTTCGAAGGGATGTTTGACAGTTGCTTAACGCCGTTGGCATCTAAAACTTTGCCTGAGATGGCACCACCGCGAATGACCAACTTGTCGTTGGTTTTCGCGAAGTCAGCGACTACTTTTGCAGCAGCCACAGCATCTACAGAGAAGCCATAGATCAGCGGTCCGGTCATCTGATCAGCGACAACTTCAAACGAGGTTCCGGCAACAGCACGGCGGGCCAAGGTGTTTTTCAACACACTCAAGCTCACACCTTTGCTACGTGCATCAGAACGCAGTTTGGTCATGTCAGTGACCGTGATGCCGCGGTATTCCGCAATCACCAGCGTTTGAGCTTTAGCGGCGAGGCTGGTCACTTCTGAAATGACCGCTTCTTTCTCACTGCGATTAAGACTCAAGGTCTACTCCTTTTGAATGAGCTTTTGAGCATTAGCGCTCTAGAGCTCGCCTAATTTCAGCGATCAACTGTTCAGGATTTTGTCCATCTGCAGCGGGATCGCCATCTGCGTTGGCTTTCACGATTAAGTGCATTGCTGCACGCCAACGGTCTTGGATGGCCTGAACTTGGTCCGAAGATTGGGGTTCAGCCCACCACACTGAGCGAAGTGCTAGGTTGCCCTGGCACTCCCCTCGGTTTTCTTAACGATCAAGCCGCGATGGTTTGCGTGTCGACGCGAACGCCCACACCCATGGTTGAAGACAAAGCCACTTTGCGCAGGTAAACACCTTTGCTGGTTTGGGGCTTGGCTTTGACCAAGGCATCTACCAATGCTGCCAAGTTGCCTTGCAACTTTTCAACATCAAATGAACGCAGGCCAATGGCACCGTGCACGATACCGGCTTTGTCAACGCGGAACTGAACTTGACCGGCTTTTGCGTTCTTCACAGCAGTGGCCACGTCAGCCGTCACAGTACCAACCTTAGGGTTAGGCATCAGACCACGTGGGCCCAAGATTTGACCCAAAGTACCCACAACGCGCATGGCGTCTGGGGCAGCAATGACCACGTCGAAAGGCATGTCACCGGCTTTGACTTGTGCAGCCAAATCGTCCATACCCACTACGTCTGCACCGGCAGCGCGGGCTTCATCAGCCTTGGCACCTTGTGCAAACACAGCAACGCGTTTTGTTTTACCTGTGCCATTAGGCAAGACCACGGCGCCACGCACCACTTGGTCAGATTTCTTGGCATCGATACCGAGTTGCACAGCCACTTCGATGGACTCATCGAACTTGGCCGTAGCGCACTCTTTCACCAAAGCCAATGCATCGGCCACAGCGTACAACTTGTTGGCATCCACTTTGCCAGCATGTGCTTTTTGTTTTTTAGTTAACTTGGACATTTACACGCCCTCCACAGTCACGCCCATTGAGCGAGCAGAACCCGCGATGATGCGGACAGCAGCGTCCAAATCAGCGGCATTCAAATCTTTCATTTTTGCTTTTGCAATGTCCTCGAGCTGAGCGCGAGTGATCTTGCCAACCTTGTCAGCGTGTGGACGGGGTGAACCCTTGTCCAACTTGATGGCCTTCTTGATCAAGGTGGTCGCTGGAGGCGTCTTGATGATGAAGGTGAAGCTCTTGTCGGCAAAAGCAGTAATGACCACAGGCAAAGGCAGACCTGGCTCAACACCTTGGGTCTGGGCGTTGAACGCCTTGCAGAATTCCATGATGTTCAAACCACGTTGACCCAATGCCGGGCCGATAGGGGGTGATGGATTGGCCTTGCCAGCTGGTACTTGCAGCTTAACGAAGCCGACGATTTTTTTCGCCATGTTTAACTCCTAGTGGGTGCAAACGCTTGGTGTTTAGTCAAGCTCCCCAAATTAACGACTCTTTCTTTTTAAAACTTCACTGGCTGAGTCGGGTAGCTGGTGAAGAGTTTTAATACATCTGATCAGTTGGGGTCAGAGCAAATTTACTTCGTAAATCTTGATCTGACCCTCAATCTCTCTGGGCAAGTCTTTAAAAAACTTAGGTTTTTTCGACTTGTCCGAATTCCAACTCAACAGGTGTCGATCGACCAAAAATGGTAACCGCAACACGCATTTTGTTTTTCTCGTAATTGACTTCTTCGACTGTGCCGTTGAAGTCCGTGAACGGGCCTTCTTTGACGCGCACATATTCGCCCACTTCAAACTCCACTTTGTGGCGGGGCTTTTCAGTGCCTTCTTGCATTTGGTTGACGATCTTGCGAACGTCTTCTTCTGAAATAGGTGCTGGACGGTTTTTGGCACCACCCACAAAGCCGGTGACTTTGTTGGTGTGCTTGACCAAGTGCCATGTGAGATCGTCCATGACCATCTCGACCAAGACGTAACCCGGAAAGAACTTGCGCTCGGTGGTGCGGCGTTGACCGTTCTTCATCTCGACGACCTCTTCGGTGGGCACCAAGATGCGACCGAATTTGTCTTGCATGCCAGCGCGGTTGATGCGCTCGACGATGTTGCGCTCAGCGGCCTTCTCCATACCGGAGTACGCATGCACCACGTACCAGCGCATGCCGTTGGCAGCCGCCGCGTCCACCACAGGGGTTGTTTGCTCGGTCATGCTTATCTCCAGCCCAAAATCAAATCGAAGAAGACCCATTGGAGGGTTTTGTCGGTGAGCCACAAGAACAGCGCCATGACCACCACGAACACAAAAACATAGGCCGTGATTTGCATGGCTTCTTTGCGCTCAGGCCACACAACTTTCTTCACTTCGCGCACGGCATCTTGACCAAAGGCCACAAACTGCTTGCCTGTATCTGAGATCAGAAAGACCACCACAGCCAAAACCAAGCCGGCGATCAATGCACCCCATTGGGCCAAAGCGCCTTGCTTAGACAGCATGTAGAAAGCTGCCAACGATGCCACCACCAAAGCAATGGCCAAGCCAAGCTTGAGCTTGTCAGCAGTGGAACCTACGGTTTGAACTTCAGAACTTGCCATATTGGCTTACAGACCTTTTTAGACTCTTTCGAGCCCTACAAAAATTACCTTGTCTTTTAGACGCCGAAGCCCGCCAGGTGATGGCGGGCTTGTTTTGCTCACCCTTATCAGGTGGCAGGGGCAGTAGGAATCGAACCTACAACCTTCGGTTTTGGAGACCGACGCTCTGCCAATTGAGCTATACCCCTTCAGCGTTTTTTAAAGACGCAAATTAAGCGAGGATTTTGGCAACAACGCCAGCGCCCACAGTGCGGCCGCCTTCGCGGATCGCAAAACGCAAGCCTTCTTCCATGGCGATCGGGTTGATCAACTTCACAGTGATCGACACGTTGTCGCCTGGCATCACCATCTCTTTGCCTTCTGGCAACTCAATGGCACCCGTCACGTCCGTTGTACGGAAGTAGAACTGAGGGCGGTAGTTGTTAAAGAACGGTGTGTGACGACCGCCTTCGTCTTTCGACAAAACATAGATCTCGCCGGTGAAGTGCGTGTGGGGCTTGATCGAGCCAGGCTTGCACAGCACTTGGCCGCGCTGCACGTCTTCGCGCTTGGTGCCGCGCAGCAAAATACCCACGTTGTCACCCGCTTGGCCTTGGTCCAGCAACTTGCGGAACATCTCAACACCGGTACATGTCGTCTTTTGTGTGTCGGCAATACCAACGATTTCGATCTCTTCACCGACCTTGATGATGCCGCGCTCGATACGGCCAGTCACCACGGTGCCGCGGCCAGAGATGGAGAACACGTCTTCCACAGGCATCAAGAAAGCACCGTCCAC
>OFQR01000028.1_pt1 | contig 21244 bp, 19 predicted proteins | sample 1542891 | NCBI WGS metagenome assembly OFQR01 (sample SAMN05442522, study PRJEB24371) | freshwater metagenome | isolation source: Freshwater Lake | place: Canada: Niagara | collected 2012-08-09 | reverse complement strand
CCAGCATTTGCCATTGCAAGTAGGTATGGCTTATCAAAATTTAACTCACCGTGAAACTCATCAGCAAAGTTATAACCAGGTCCACCCATTCCACTACCTAGTGGGTCACCACCTTGGATCATAAAACCTGGAATGACTCTGTGAAAAATAGTTCCATCGTAAAGATTTGTTTTAACTTTCTCGCCAATATTTGGATCAACCCACTCTTTAGCACCAGTTGCTAGCTCAACAAAGTTTGCAACAGTTTTTGGTGCATGATTTGGAAATAATTCAATAACAATATCGCCCATGCTGGTATTTAAAGTGGCCTGATTCATTTATTTTCTCTTCTCTCTTTTATTTACATTTATCTAATTACCAAAATTAATTTATATTTAAACTTCTAAATATAAATAATTGTGGAGACCAGGGGAATCGAACCCCTAACCCCCGCCTTGCAAAGGCGGTGCTCTACCAATTGAGCTAGGTCCCCGCGTTGTGTGCAGGGTGGGCCTATGTGGACTTGAACCACAGACCTCTTCCTTATCAGGGAAGCGCTCTAACCAGGCTGAGCTATAGGCCCATATTGCTGGTGAAGGCTACCTGAGGAAGTACTGCGCAACCAAAAGCGGTTCTTTATTACCTCTTCAATCTTCTGTTTATACGCCTAATCAAGATCATCAACTAAGCGAGTAACAGATACTACTGAAATTCCTGCATCAAGGTTAACCAGCCTTACGCCCAAGGTGTCTCGGCCAGTCTCTCTTATTTGTTTTAGTGGAGTTCGCATAACAGTGCCAGCTGATGAGATCGCAAGGATTTCATCACTTTCTTGCACGATCATCGCACCAACTAATACACCTCTGGAATCCTCATCAATTTTTGCAGCTTTAACACCAATGCCGCCTCTGCCTTGGGTTCGATACTCCTCAAGTTTTGTTCGCTTTGCATAACCACCATCGGTAGCGGTGAATACATAATTTTTATTATCACTACTAATCGCTGCCATTGCTAACAAATTATCACCTTTCCTAAATTTCATACCAATAACACCAGTTGCTCCTCTTCCCATTGGCCGCAAGCTTTCATCATTTGCTGAAAATCTAAGTGACATTCCCATTTTTGAAACTAGAAGTAACTCTTCTTTTTCGCTCACTAATGTTGCAGAAACAACTTCATCATTTGCTTTAAGTGAGACAGCAATTAAGCCACCACTTCTTGGTGAGTCATATTCAACTAGTGGCGTCTTCTTAACGATTCCAGCCTTAGTTGCAATTACTAAATATGGTTGTGTTTGATAATCTGTAATTGCAATTACTTGCGCAATACTTTCATCCGGTTTAAATGCAAGTAGGTTTGCAACATGTTGTCCTCTAGCATCTCGGCCTGCATCAGGTAGTTCGTGAACTTTTGCGCGATATATCCGTCCTTTATTTGTGAAGAAAAGTAACCAGTTATGAGTGCTAGCGGTAAAGAAATGTTCAACCACATCATCGGTTTTAAGAGCTGCTCCCTTTACTCCTTTGCCACCACGTTTTTGAGCCCGATACGCCTCTGCTTTAGTACGTTTTGAATAACCACCCTTAGTGATTGTTACAACTACATCTTGATCTGGAATTAAATCTTCAACAGATAAATCAGTGTCGCCAGCAACAATTTGTGTGCGTCTTTCATTGCCATATTTACTACCAACCTCAGTTAACTCTTCTTTAATTATTAATCGCTGCTTTTCTGGGCTAGCTAAAATGATGTTTAACTCTTTGATATCAGCCATTAATTCATCATGCTCATCAATAATCTTTTGTCGCTCAAGGGCTGCAATTCTTCGCAGCTGCATATCTAAAATGGCATTTGCTTGTAATTCATCAACTTCAAGTAATTTCATTAAACCAGTACGTGCTTCTTCCGGTGTTTTACTTGCTCTAATTAAAGCAATAACAGCATCTAGTGCGTCTAATGCTTTTAAATATCCTTTTAATATATGAGCTCGTCGCTCACGTTCTAATAATCTGTATTTACTTCTTCTAACAATTACTTCAACCTGATGGGTAATGTAGTAACGAATAAACTCATCTAGGCGAAGAGTTCTAGGAACACCATCAACTAATGCCAACATATTGGCGCCAAATGAATCTTGTAATTGTGTGTGCTTATAAAGATTATTTAATACAACTTTTGCTACCGCATCATTTCTTAAAACAATTACTAAACGTTGACCAAGGCGTTCATTTCCTTCATCCCTTACATCTGAAATACCTTTTATTCGCCCGTCTTTAACAAGTTCAGCAATCTTTAAAGCAAGATTATCTGGGTTTACTTGGTAAGGAAGTTCAGTAACTACTAGACATGTTCGCTTGTTAATCTCTTCAACCTCAACAACTGCTCTCATAATTACTGATCCGCGGCCAGTTTTATAAGCATCTTCAATTCCGCCTCTGCCAACAATTAATGCTTTTGTTGGAAAATCTGGACCTTTAACAAATGTCATTAACTTAGGCAGTAGTTCCTCAGATTTCATATCTGGATTTTCTAATGCATAACAAGTTGCATCTATTACTTCATTTAAATTATGAGGTGGAATATTTGTTGCCATTCCAACTGCAATTCCAGCAGAGCCGTTTACTAATAAGTTTGGAAATCTTGATGGTAGAACTGTTGGCTCTTGTGAGCGGCCGTCATAGTTTGAAATAAAATCAACAGTTTCTTCATCGATATCTCGCATCATCTCCATAGCAAGAGGAGCAAGACGTGCTTCGGTATAACGCATTGCAGCAGCTGGATCATTTCCAGGTGAGCCAAAGTTTCCGTTTCCGTCTATTAATGGGTAGCGAAGTGACCAAAACTGAGCAAGACGTACTACTGCGTCATAAATAGCAGTGTCACCGTGTGGGTGGTAATTACCCATTACATCTCCAACAATTCGAGATGATTTGTAATAACCCTTATCTGGTCTATAACCAGCGTCATACATTGCATATAAAACTCTGCGGTGTACTGGTTTTAAACCATCTCTAATATCAGGAAGAGCTCGTCCAACAATTACGCTCATTGCGTAATCTAAATAAGACCTAGCCATTTCAACTTGTAGGTCTACAGATTCTTGTCGATCACGCCCATGTTCACTCTGGTTATCGGTAAATGTTTTATCCATAAGTAATCTCTTTAGATATCCAAGAATCTAACATCTTTAGCATTTCGTTGAATGAATGATCTACGAAGTTCAACATCTTCACCCATTAGTACTGAAAATAAATCATCAGCAGTTGCTGCATCCTCTAGGGTTACTTTAATTAAAACTCTTGTTGCAGGGTCCATAGTTGTATCCCATAATTCTTTCGCTGGCATTTCACCTAATCCTTTAAACCGTTGGATACCATCTTCTTTTGGTAACCGCTTACCGTTATCAACTCCCATTTGAATAAAACCATCGCGTTCTTTATCACTAAATGCATATTGAACCGGTTCTTTCCCGCCCCACTTTAATTTATATAGTGGTGGTTGAGCTAAGTAAACAAAACCGTTTTCAATTAATGGTTTCATAAATCTAAATAACAAAGTTAGTAACAAGGTTCTAATGTGTTGACCGTCAACATCAGCATCGGCCATTAAAATAATTTTGTGATATCTAAGTTTTGCTAAATCAAAATCATCATGAATGCCAGTACCGAGTGCGGTAATTAGCGCTTGCACTTCATTGTTTTGTAGTACTCGATCAATTCTTGCTTTTTCAACATTTAAAATCTTTCCTCTAATTGGTAGTACTGCTTGATAACGTGAATCACGGCCACCTTTAGTTGAGCCGCCCGCAGAATCTCACTCAACAATATATAACTCACACTTTTCTGGTTCAGTCCATTGGCAATCTGCCAACTTTCCTGGCATGCCGCGTCCTTCCAGTAATCCTTTTCGATTTCTTGATAAATCACGTGCTTTTCTAGCTGCAACTCGGGCTGCTGCTGCATCAATTGATTTTCTAACAATGTCTTTTCCTTCACTTGGATTTTTTTCAAACCATGAAGTTAAGTGATCATTCATTGCTTTTTGGGTAAAGGATTTTGCTTCAGTGTTTCCTAGTTTTGTTTTTGTTTGTCCTTCAAACTGTGGTTCACCAATTTTAATGGAAACAATTGCAGTTAGTCCTTCTCTAACATCATCTCCGGTTAGTCGGTCTTCTTTCTTTCTAATATATCCCCACTCTTCACCAAACTTATTAACTATTGATGTGAGCGCTGTTCTAAAACCTTCTTCGTGTGTGCCACCTTCTTGGGTATTAATTGTGTTAGCAAATGTGTAGACGGATTCTGAAAAACCATTATTCCACTGCATTGCAACCTCTAGTGACATCTTGCTTTTATTATCTTCTCCTGTAAATGAAATAATTGATTTATGGGTTTCACCTTTTGATAAATTTAAGTGCTTAACAAAATCAATAATTCCACCGGCATATTCATAACGCGACTGTAATTGATTTCCTTTATCATCAACATGGCCAGCTCTATCATCGGTTAGAGTTAAAATTAAACCTTTATTTAAAAATGCCATTTCTCGAAATCTGGCAGATAATGTTTCATATGAAAAATCTGTGGTTTCAAAAATTTCTTTTGATGGCCAAAAAATAACAGTAGTACCAGATTCCTCCGTCGCGCTGCCTTTTTTAACTGGCGCAGTTGGCACACCTAATTTATAACTTTGATTCCAATTAAATCCATCGCGTTTAACCTCAACAGTTAGATCAGTACTTAATGCATTAACAACTGAAATACCAACGCCGTGTAGGCCGCCAGAGACTGAGTAGCCGCCGTCACCAAATTTTCCACCGGCGTGTAAAACTGTTAATACAACTTCAAGTGCTGGTTTCTTTTCAACTGGGTGAATGTCTACAGGAATACCGCGTCCGTTATCAATTACTTTTACTGATCCATCTTTTTGTAGAATTACATTTATCTCTGTGCAATATCCAGCTAGTGCTTCATCAACTGAGTTATCAACTACTTCATAAACTAAATGGTGTAGGCCTCGCTCACCAGTGGAACCGATATACATACCTGGACGTTTTCTAACCGCATCTAATCCTTCAAGGACGGTGATATTTGATGCGTCATAACCTTTATGTTCTTTTTTTGACTTTATTGATTCTGCGCTACTTTTAGTCGCCACCGTCCACCTCCAAAATCTCTTATAAGTGATCCTGGCCGTTATTTAACCGGCGCACCCTCTTATCCTATCGGGTAATGAGTTTTAGAAATACTCAAAAAAGGCTTTTGTGGTGTAAATGGGGGGGTTTTAGACAACTTTCGTGGGTCAGTATTAACCGTAAGTATCTCTTGGGCCTCTAGCACCCTTTATTGACCGCAGCCCGCGCTTCCAACTTGGAGCATTTGGCCCAAGCACATTTAGTTCTTCAACTAGAGCGCCAGGCGCCGAGTTAGAAATTGTTTTAAGTAAATCCTCTTGCATAAGTCGCATTTGTGTTGCCCAAGCAGTGGAAGAAGATTGGATTGTTAATTTTCCATCTACTAGTGAAATTGGATTTGTGTGGCTTGCTATCTCTTGTCCAACTATTTGTGACCAGGTACTAAATAAATTTCCTTCAGCTACTCCTTTGCCCCAATTTCTTCCAGCAATAACCTCTGATAAAACAGATTCTAATGTTGTTGGGTCAGTAATTTTTTCGCGCACCTCTTCATCTTGCCCGCCTCTTAATTTTCTTGAACCAGAGCGATAAAACTTATAAATCTCTTTTGCTATATCGCGCTTCATATTTTGCTTACCATCGCTGATTTTACTAAATATTTAGCACCGGTTAGAGATTTTGGTAAATCATTTTCAACTGCCACAGTAATTATTGTTTGCTCAGCGCTCTGTGCTAGTTGGGCAAGTTTTTCGCGCCGCTCTTCATCCAGCTCTGAAAACACATCATCTAATATTAAAATTGGAGATAGCCCATCAGATTTTAAAAGTTGATAGGTGGCTAGTTTTAGAGATAGCGCAATTGACCAGGATTCGCCATGGCTGGCATATCCTTTAACTAAGTGATCTCCTAACATTAAAGTTAAATCATCTCGGTGTGGCCCAGTTAAAGTTAAGCCTCGCTCTAACTCTGCGCCTCGATTATTTAAAAGTTTTTCCATTATTTTGTCGGTGTTTTCTTTGCTATTTAATGAAGGATTTTCAATACTTGATTTATATATTATTTGCGAAGCTTTTGTGTTTGAAATATCTTTATAAACTTCATTAAATATAGGTGTTAGTTGGGCTAACACTTCCATGCGTTGGGCTATTAACTGCCCACCAAAATCTGCTACTTGTTTATCCCAGGGCGCTAGGCCGTCATTTGGTGCTCTAGTTTTAAGTAGTGAGTTTCTTTGTTTCACCGCTCTTTCGTAATCACTAACAAGTGCTGCTATCCGAGGTGATCTAAGAGTTAACAACTGATCTATAAATCTGCGCCGCTCACTTGGATCTCCTCTAACAATATCTAGATCCTCCGGTGAGAAATAAATACTTTGCACAATCCCAAATATCTCTTTTTGGCTTCGTACGGGATTTTGATTTATTTTTGCTCGGTTAGCTTTTTCTGCATTAATTTCTAACTCAACTAGTATCTCTCGTTCTGGGTATTTAACTTTTGCCCGAATATATGCTGATTGATTACCAAGCTTTATAAGTGGGATATTGCCACTAGCCCTATGGGAGTTTAAAAAGGTTAAATAAAGAATACTTTCTGCAATATTTGTTTTACCTTCACCGTTTTTACCAATAAATATTGAAACTCCTTTAGATAACTCCAGATCTAAAGTTGAATAAGAGCGGTAATTTGTTAGGTTTAAATTGGTAATTAACACTAAATTAAAACTTAATAATTATGAGGAGTAACGCATTGGCATCAGCAAATACTTATAGTTTGTAATTGGGGCGCTACCTGCCTCGGTTTGCCCGGTTAGTACCGCTGGTTTATTTGCGCCAGTAAATGAAATGTGAACAAAAGCGGTATTAATTGCAGTTAAGCCGTCGGTTAAATAGGTTGGATTAAATGCAATATTAATATCTTCACCTTTGTAGTTAATATCAAGTTTTTCACTAGCTTGGGCTTCATCGCCTGTGCCAGCCTCTAGTTGTAGTGTGTTATTTGAAAAATTAAGCCGTAGTGGCACTGTTTTATCTGTAACTAGCGCAACTCTTCTAACTGAATCAAGAAATGGTGCTACCTCAATAATTGCATCCGCCGTTGATTCACTCGGTAGTAAATGCCTAAATGGTGGAAATGATCCATCTAAAACTCTAGAGGTCATTGTTTTGCCCTCTGATATAAAACCAACTAATTTTTCGTTAGTTGTTGTAGGAGCGAGCGCGATTGTTACTTGGCTTGAACCTATTAAAGATTTGGCGGCGTCCGCTAGTGTGCGAGCGCGCAATAAAGATGTGGTTTCAATGTTTGCATCTTGTGCACTCCAAGTTAACTCTCTAACCGCAAGCCGATATCTATCTGTTGCGGCAAGTGTTATTTGGTTTTTATTTATTTCAACAAAAACTCCAGTAAGAGTTGGCAGGGAATCATCTTTACCCGCTGCAATAGCTACTTGGTTAACCGCTGTTGCAAATAAATCTGAGTTTAAACTTCCTGATGCCGCTGGTAATTCTGGAAGTGTTGGGTACTCACTAAGTGGCAAGGTTGGTAGTGTAAATTTGGCACTTCCGGCGCTAACTAAAACTCGGGTGCCTTCTAATACAAAGCTGATTGGTTTAGCTGGTAGTGACCTTGAGATCTCTGCAAGTAATCTTCCTGGTACTAAAACTTTTCCTTTTTGGGAAACCTCTGCTTTAAATTTTGCTTTAGCTGATGTTTCAAGGTCAGAGCCGGATAAAGTTATTTCTTCACTGGCGTCAATAACAATTCCGAGGAGCGCGGTGGTGATTGGTCTGTTTGAGATCGACTTTGAAACCCAGTTGACCGCGTCAACTAAGGAATCTCTTTCAACTACAAACTTCATTTGCTCACCTTTTCTTTTTAAATCACTTCTTAATCTGAAAATCTTAACTACTTAAAGTTTTATCCAACAGTTCACTATCCCAACCCTTTATCTCTTTATATAGTGGTTAGTAGTAACCAAAAGAGAAAATGTGGAAAGGAAGTAAAACCGCAGGTCACCCCGCATAAAACTACCCCCAAAAACTGTTATTAAGCTGTGGGTTACTTGTTTAAAACCAACCAAACAACCTTTATAAACAGCTTTATACACACTTATCCACACCTTATCCCCAGTCTGGGGGTTGTTGGTTGGGGGTAACTTTTTCTATATTTAGTTGTTTAAAACAATTATTTCTTTGACTGCTGTTTAATCCGGTTAGTTAGCTCAGTTACCTGGTTATAGATCGAGCGCCTCTCAGCCATTAAATGACGGATTTTTCTATCCGCATGCATAACCGTGGTGTGATCTCTTCCCCCAAAAGCCTGACCGATCTTAGGCAGAGATAATTCAGTCATCTCCCGGCACAAATACATAGCTATCTGGCGGGCGTTTACTAAAACCCTAGACCTTGATGTGCCACAAAGATCATCGACTGAGAGTGAAAAATAAGAGGCGGTTTGAGCCATGATGGTTGGCCCAGTTATTTCAGGTCCACCCTCCTCTGGGATTAAATCCTTAAGAACTATTTCAGCAAGTGATAAATCAACACCTTGTCTATTTAAAGATGCAAAAGCGGTAACACGAATTAACGCACCTTCTAACTCGCGAATATTTGTTGAAATTTTACTTGCAATATATTCAAGCACATCATCCGGTGCGTTTAATTTATCTTGCGCAGCTTTCTTACGAAGAATTGCAATTCTTGTTTCAAGCTCTGGTGGTTGAATATCAGTAATTAATCCCCACTCAAAACGGGAGCGAAGGCGATCCTCCAGAGTTGTTAATTGTTTTGGCGCTCTATCACTTGAAATTACTATCTGTTTATTAGCGTTATATAAAGTGTTAAAAGTATGGAAGAACTCTTCCTGGGTTCGCTCTTTATTTTCTAAAAACTGAATATCATCGATTAACAAAATATCCAGGTCGCGATAACGTTTCTGGAAAACCGATGCTTTATCATCTCGAATTGAGTTAATAAAATCGTTAGTAAATTCCTCACTAGATACATACCTAACCCGGACTGAGCCATATAACTCTTTGGCGTATGAGCCAATCGCGTGCAATAAGTGGGTTTTACCAAGCCCTGAATCACCATAAATAAACAGCGGGTTATAAGCCTTTGCTGGGGCCTCAGCCACCGCAACAGCTGCTGCGTGAGCAAATCTATTTGATGCTCCAATTACAAAAGTTTCAAAGATATACCTAGGGTTTAATTGCGCACTTTCATTATTAACCAATGAGGTTGAGTTCCTACCAGTACCACCTTTAACCTCATTTGAGCTTTCAATGAAATCTTCCTCCACCACAACAGAGGCCTCTGAATCGGAAGAAAACTTAGACTCACTAGTAACTGTCACAGCAATATTTATCTGCTCACCTAATTGATTACTTAGCTCTTCAGTTAAAATTCCACGAAGGCGAGTTTCTAAAACATCTTTTGTGAAAAGATCAGGAGCTGATAAAAGTAGGTTTGAACCCTCTTCACCTTCACCTGGTAGTAAACCAAGTGGTTTAGTTCGGGTTAAAAATGCTGCGTACTGCGGGGTTGAAACAGCAGAGATGACCTGCTCCCACAATTTTTGTAAATCAACCTGCGCCAAAGTGGCCATTTACATCACCCTCATTCTGGTAAAAACCCTTAAAAAGTTACCCACAAAGTTATCCACAGGCTGTGGTCTAAACCTGTCCTTTAAACTTCAATTTCTAGCCATAGAGGGGAAAATCTGTGGATAGAGGGCGAAGATAGGTGCTATCTCTCAGGATTGCAAGTGGTTATCCACAAAACCGACCCCTTCAGCAATCCTTGGTGGGGGGAAAAAGATGGTTTGACCCACCTTGTCCTAAACCCTTACCCTTACCACCCATACCGCTGTGACCCTTAAACGGGAGATAACGCAAAAATTTAGGAGATATTTATGAAGCGCACCTTCCAGCCCAATGTTCGCAAACGGGCTAAAAAACATGGTTTCCGTGCTCGCATGGCCACAAGAGGCGGGCGAGGTGTTCTATCAGCTCGTCGCGCTAAAGGCCGCGCCAAAATCTCTGCTTAATTAATAACTAAAACGTGTTACCTAAAACTAACCGGCTACGGGCCGGATCAGATTTTAATCGCATCACAAAAGCTGGCGTTAGAGTCAGTAGTGAAAACATAGTTATCTATGCATCCTTAGGTGAGCAAGAGCAGCCACGAGTTGGCTTCATTGTTAACCGCTCAGTTGGAGGCTCTGTAAGCAGGCACCTTGTAACTAGAAAACTTCGTCATAATTTTGCTACCCATATTCCATCCCTACCAAAGCAAAGCATGTTGGTTGTTAGAGTTCTTAAACAACAAAATGATTACACAAATGAGGTAGCGATCGCTGTTGAGAAAGTGATTTCAAAACTTGCCAGTTTTAATAAAAAGGCGGACGCGTGAGAAAAATATTTGTATTAATGATTAAGGCATATCAAAAACTTATCTCACCACTTCTAACACCTCGTTGTAAGTACTACCCATCTTGTTCAACCTATGCCGAACTAGCAATAAGTGAGTTTGGAATTAAAGGATTTTTTATGGCCATCATTCGATTAGTAAGGTGTAATCCTTTTTCAAATGGCGGAGTTGATTACCCATCTAAAAACGCAGTAATTAAAATTAGAGAGCGGCAGGTAGCGTAATGGGAGGCATCCTAAACCCCTTATATACCGCTGTTTCTTGGGTAATGATCACCTTCCATGATCTTCTTGCTTTTACCAACAACGAGGACTTGCAATGGTCAGTTGGAATTATTGCCCTTGTTATAGTTATCAGAATCATCCTAATTCCACTCTTTGTTAAGCAAATTAAATCCCAACGGGCGTTAACGGCGCTCGCCCCTCATATGAAAGAGATTCAAAAGAAGTATAAGGACGACCGGCAGAAACAATCCGAGGAAATGATGAAGCTCTACAAAGAGCATAAAACAAATCCACTAGCCTCTTGTTTTCCAATCCTGGCGCAGGCGCCTATATTTTTTGCACTATTTACAGTACTAAACGGAATTAGCCAAAATAGACCCCACGGTTTACTAAAAGGTGAGTACCTGCTATCCGCTCAAGGAGCCAATTTTTTTGGTGCCCCACTTTCTGGCACATTCCTAGGATCCAGTGATGCAACTACAAAACTAGTCACCGTTATTTTAATTATCTTTATGTCAGCAACCACCTTTACTACCCAGCGCCAATTAATGGTTAAGGGAATGCCAAAGATGGACTCTTCAAATAACATGATGCTGCAACAGCAAAAAATCATGTTGTATTTATTCCCAGTCATTTTTGCTGTAACTGGTGTTAACTTTCCAATCGGAGTTTTAATTTACTGGTCAACTACAAACCTTTGGACTTGGGGACAACAGTTCTACGTAATTAAACGAAACCCAACACCAGGTTCACCTGCATATGAAGAGTTACAAAAGAAAAAAGCAGATAAGGGTTTAATTGAAGATAAAAAAGATGGAGCTAGTGGTGACACAATTGTTGAAAATCCAAACGAGCAAACTGGGCAAAGAAAACAACCAAAAAAGAAGAAAAAGAAGCGTAAATAACTAAATCAGTACAAAAACTATCAAACTAGTATAAATCGTATATTGGAGGAAAAATGGCTAAAAAGAGTGAAGTAGTAGAAGAGAAGGTTGTAGAGAAGAAGAGCTTGATCGCCCAACTTGAAGAAGAGGGCGATGTTGCAGCCGACTACCTAGAAGGATTACTAGATATTGCAGATCTTGATGGAGATATTGATATTGATGTTGAAAATGATCGAGCAGCCCTAGCAATTGCCGGCGGCAAACTTAGCCATCTAGTTGGTGGCCGAGGTGAGGTTCTAGATTCCCTTCAAGAGCTAACCCGCCTAGCGGTGCAGACCTCACTAGGTGAGCGAAGCAGATTGATGCTAGATATCGACAACTTTAGAAGTGATAAAAAGGCTGAATTAGCTGAGCTAGCTAAACAGACCGCTGAAGAGGTTAAATCAACTGGAGAGGCGATAAAGCTTCGCCCAATGAACGCCTTTGAGCGAAAGGTCGTCCACGACACCATCCAGGAGATTGGCCTAACTAGTGAATCTGAGGGTGAAGACCCAGATCGCTGCGTGGTAGTACTTCCTGCCTAAAGTTTCACGTGAAACCAACCGCTGATCTACTCGCCTTTTTTAAAGGTGGGCAGGATCAGATTCAAGCCTTTGCCCAAATCTTGGTAACAAAAGGGATTGAGCGAGGTCTAATCGGCCCCAAAGAAGGGGATCGAATCTGGGATCGCCATATTGCTAACTGCCTTCCCGTAACAACCCTTATCCCGCAAGGGGTGCGGGTAGTAGATATTGGCTCAGGAGCCGGTCTTCCTGGAATCGTAATTGCCCTAGCCAGGCCTGATCTAAAAATGACCCTAGTTGAGCCCCTTCAAAGACGGGTAGATTTTTTAAATGAGGTAGTTAGTGAACTTAACCTTCCGATCGAGGTAATTAGGGGAAGGGCGCAAAGCGTTAAAAAACAGTTTGAGGTGGTAACCGCTAGGGCGGTTGCCCCCCTTGAAGAGTTAATCAAAATTAGCTGGCACATGATTCCAAGAGGTGGGGCCTTGCTCGCCATCAAAGGAGCCTCTGCCGAGACTGAACTTGCTGGCACTAGCCTTAAAAAAGGGTCAACTGCCAAATTACATGAGATATCACTACCTAATCTGCCTGTGGCTAGGGTGGTTGAGGTAAGGAAAGGTGCTTAACTTCCGCCCATGAGGGCAGATGATGTTTCACATGAAACAAATAACCAGGGGGCACCTGGGCCAAAGCCAGTAATCGGGGTTAGGCGTCTTAAGGAGCCAATGATCGCTCCACTTAAAACCCGTATCTTCACCGTAGCCAACCAAAAGGGCGGGGTTGGGAAAACCACAACCGCAGTAAATCTAGCCGCAGCCCTTTCAATGGGCGGCCTTAAAGTTTTATTAATTGATTTAGACCCACAAGGAAATGCATCAACTGCATTTGGAATTGATCGGGTAAACACGGCCGGAATTTATGATGTTTTAATTAATGATCTGCCAATGGCGAATGCTGCAGTTAAAGTTGCAAACTTCCCATATCTTGAAGCGATCGCAGCAAACTCTGATTTAGCAGGAGCTGAAATTCAACTAGTTCCAGCTGTTGCTAGAGAGTTTAGATTACAAGCGGCTCTTCAAACATTTTTAACTGCTAAACAAAATGCCGGACAACGCTTTGATTATGTATTTATTGATTGCCCACCCTCACTCGGCCTATTAACAATTAATGCATTAGCAGCAGCTGATGAAGTATTAGTACCAATTCAATGTGAGTACTACTCACTTGAAGGAGTATCACTATTACTAGAAACATTAGGTGAAGTACAAAAGCGATTGAATCCAAAAATATCCTTAACCACAATCGTATTAACTATGTTTGATAGCAGAACCAGACTTGCAAATGATGTAGCAGATAATGTTAAAAAACACTTTCCTAATGAATTAATTAATATCCCAATTCCTAGAGCGGTTAGAGTTTCAGAGGCGCCTTCATATGGGCAAACCGTAATGACATATGACGCATCCTCACCAGGTGCTATCGCATACATGTCAGTTGCAAGAGAGATTGCAAACAGAGGTGGTGCGCCAATTAAAATTAAAAATGAGAGTGCTTAATTAAATGAGCACCCGCAAAGGTGGTTTAGGTAGAGGACTAGATGCCTTAATCCCGCAATCAGTTATTCCAACTGAAATTAAAACAAGTAGTGGCGTAATTACTGCAAATAGGGATGAGATAGAACTAAATAACATTAGCGCTAATCCAAAACAACCAAGAACTAATTTTGATGAAGATCAATTAACTGAATTAGCATTATCAATTAAAGAAGTAGGACTACTTCAACCACCAGTAGTTAGATCACTTGGAAATGGTAAGTATCAATTGATAATGGGTGAGCGCCGCTTTCGGGCAGCAAAGCTTGCTGGATTAAAAACTATTCCAGTAATTATTAGACAAACAAGTGATGATCAATTACTTCGGGAGGCGATAGTTGAAAATATTCACCGAAGCCAACTTAACCCACTTGAGGAGGCAGCTGCATATCAACAATTATTAAATGACTTTAACTACACCCATGATGAGTTAGCGGTAAAACTAAGTAAGTCTCGCCCCGTAATTACAAACACAATGCGCTTACTTAATTTACCCGTATCAGTGCAACGAAGAGTTGCAGCAGCTGTTATTTCAGCAGGACATGCCAGGGCGCTTTTATCACTTACGGATGAAAAAGAGATTGAAAATCTTGCCAATCGAATTGTGGCTGAAGGTTTAACAGTTAGAGCAGTTGAAGAGATTGTGGCAAGTGGTGGGGCTAAGGTGAAGGCTGGCTCAGTTCGAAGTGGAAAAATTCTTGCGCCTAAACTTAAACAAATCTCAGATGATTTAGCAGATCACTTAGATACCAGAGTCAGTGTTGAATTGGGTAAGAAAAAAGGAAAGATAGTAATTGAGTTTGCAACTATTGAGGATTTAGAGCGGATAAGTAAGGTAATTAAAAACTAATTTATCTGCCGGCTATCCATCTCAGTTTTAATAACTCCTGCTAAAGATTTAATACCTTCAGTAATTCGCTCAGCTGTTGGGTAGCAGTAGGAGATACGAAGTGACCAAGAACCAAAACCATCTGCATAAAAAGCAGTTCCTGGCACATATGCCACCTTGGCTGCAATTGCCTTTGGAACTAGGGCGTTGGTATCAATTTCAGGGGGCAAAGTAATCCAGATATAAAAACCACCGGCCGGCTTAGTCCAAGTGATATTTTTTGGAAAGTACTTATCTAAAGCAGAAAGAGCTGCGTCCCTGCGCTCTTTATATAACTTAGCAAAACTAGCTATTTGATCACGCCATGGCTGATTAGCCAGGTAACTTGAGATCACAAGTTGAGTGAAATTTGATGGACAAAGTATTGAAGATTCAGATGCTATTACCATCTTATCTTTTAAAGATTGGGGAACTAATGCCCAACCAACCCGCAGGCCTGGCGCAATTGTCTTTGAAAAGGTTCCTAGATAAATAACATTTTCTGAATCACTAGCCCGCATTGCATTTGGAGATGGTTTATCAAATCCAAGTAAGCCATATGGATTATCTTCAACAATAAATATCTCTTCACTTCGACAGATCTCAAGGATCTCACTTCGCCGATCCGCTGGCAGTAATACTCCAGCTGGGTTTTGATAATTTGGAATTAGATATAAAAACTTAATCTTTCTACCAGTTGCTTTTGTAGTTTTAATTGCATCTCTTAGTGCTTGCGGGATTAAGCCATCTTCATCCATACCCACGTGCACAACCTGAGCTTCATATTGTTTAAATGTGCCAAGGGCGCCAACATAGGAAGGAGCCTCAACTAAAACCACATCACCTGGATCAATAAATATTCGAGAGATTAGATCAAGTGCTTGTTGTGAGCCGGTTGTAATAATTACATCATCTGGGTGAGCTTTAATTCCTTCTAGCGCCATCACATCACAGATTTGCTCTCGAAGTTTTGGATGTCCCTGCCCACTTCCATACTGCAAAGCCTCTGCGCCATTTTCTAAAATAAGTTTTTGGGTAACCGATGCCATCATTTCCATTGGTAGGGCAGAAAGATTTGGCATACCACCAGCTAAAGAAACAATCTCTGGCCGACTCGCTACTGCAAATAGCGCGCGAATCTCACTCGCTTTCATTCCTTGGGCGCGATGAGCAAAACGTTCTGGCAGATTCTCTGGTTCACCGATTTGAACGCGAGTGGCATCAACAGGTGGCACAACTCTTAAATCTCTACCGGATTTCATTAACCTATTTTGCCATACAAACTAGCGTTGATAAAACTAATTACGAAGGCCAGCACGCCTAAGGTCAGATATGCGCAGAGTTCCAGTTTTAGCGTCATCATCGGATGATAAATAAAGCCGCTGAATTGCCACAATCATTGCCTCCGCTAATTGATCACGAAAGGCAGGGGAGCCAAGGCGTTTGGCATCTTGTGGGTTAGACAGATAACCAAGATCAAGACGAACGGTTGGAGCAGTAGTTAATTTAAGTAAGTCCCAACTTTTCCCATGGGTTCTACAATTTAATAGATCAGTTCTAGCGCAAATTTCTCGCTGGATTAAATTAGCAAATCTCTCACCAACAACTGAGTGCACACCAGCACCATCTCTACCGTAGTAGTAAGTAGCAACACCATTTGCTTTTTCATTTTTATAACTATCAACTTTAAGCGCGATAACTAGATCAGCATTTACCGAGTTAGCAGTTGCGATTCGATCCTTTTCAAGTGGTGAGTTTTTAGCGCTCCTTGTTAAAACTACATTCACACCCAGTGCTATTAATCTTCCCTCTAAACGTTGGGCTAAATCAAAAACCACCTCAGACTCAATCACGCCATTTTGATTCTCTCCTGTGAAATCACCACCCCAACTTGGATCAATCACAATTACCTTACTTGCAAGTGCTGGTGAAGCAACAGCGTGGCGAACACTTTCTCGCAGCGCAGTGGGTGCACCACCTGAAACAGTTTTTACTAATCTCATCAAAGAAATTAATGTCACCGGACCACACTTACCATCTACTACTACCCCAACTGATTTTTGAAACTCTTTTACCGAAGCCTCAGTTTTACTGCCATAAATACCATCAACTTTGCCACAATTAAAACCCATTTGGATTAATCGGTCTTGCAGATTACTAACATCATCACCACGCATTAATGAATCAGATTGCAGAGCTAATATTCGATCACCAAGTTTCCACCTGGCCTCATCTAAACAACGTTGAGTGATTTCATTTATTAAGCCAGTTGCAGTTAAGCCACGCTCTTGCTGAAAAGCTTTTATCGCTTGAGCTAATCCTTCATCAAATAAGTCAGTTGGCTTACTATGAATTCCTAGCCGAGTTAGTGTGTTAGCAATTACTGCAACCGCATCTGAGCGATCACCGATTTTTAATTGATCACTCATATAAGCCCTAAATTTATTATATTAAATATTACTTAATATAACTTTCAAGATCTTTAAGCAAAGCTGGCTTTGGTTTAGCTCCAACAATAGTTTTAACTACCTCACCATTAACAAAAACATTCATAGTTGGGATAGAGGAAATGCCATATTTCATAGCAATACTTGCCTCTTCATCAGTATTTAACTTAACAATTTTAAGTTTGGCGCCATACTCATTTGAAATTTCTTCCAAGATTGGGCCAACTGCTCGGCATGGGCCACACCACTCTGCCCAAAAATCTACCAATACCGGTGTTGAGCTTTTTAAAACAACTGATTCAAAATCAGCGGTTGTTACCTTTGTTGTTGCCATTTTCTTATCTCCCTTATTATCTGCTTATCCTACTTTTAAAAACTAAAATTAATGACCAGATAGAAACCGCTCTGCGTCCAAGGCTGCCTGACAACCTGAGCCTGCTGCAGTAATAGCCTGGCGGTAGGTGAAGTCAACTAGATCACCGCATGCAAATACACCAGGTATTTTAGTTTTAGTACTTCTTCCCTCAACTTGAACATAGCCTTCAGAATTTAATTCAACTTGTTTGGCTACTAATTCACTTCTTGGCAGGTGGCCAATTGCAACAAATAAACCAGTAAAATCTTTGCTACTTTCTTCACCAGTTACAGTGTTCTTAAGTTTTAATCCAGTGACCTTATCTTCACCTAACACATCAACTACCTCATGATTAAATAAAAATTCAATCTTTGGATTATTACTAGCTCGTTCGATCATAATCTTAGATGCCCTAAATGAATCACGACGGTGAACTAAAACTACCTTGCTAGCAAACTTAGTTAAAAAGTTTGCCTCCTCCATTGCTGAATCACCACCACCAACTACTGCAATCACCTGATCGCGGAAGAAAAAACCATCACAAGTAGCACACCAAGAAACACCTCTACCGGATAAACGTTTCTCATTTTTTAATCCAATTTCTTTATACGCCGAACCCATCGCCAAAATAACTGCCTTAGCTTTAACAGTATTACCTGAGCCATCAGTTAATTCTTTTACATCACCAGTTAATTTCATTTCCACAATATCATCGGTAATAATTTTTGCATCAAATCTTTCTACTTGCTTGCGCATAGATTCCATTAACTCAGGACCCATCACACCATCTGCAAAACCTGGAAAATTTTCTACCTCAGTTGTATTCATTAACGCACCACCTGCGGTAACGGAACCTTCATAAATAATTGGCTTTAATTGCGCACGGGCAGCATAAATTGCTGCGGTATAGCCAGCAGGGCCTGAGCCAACAATTACTAGATCATTTATCTCACTCACTGCCCCACCCTAAACCTTTCTACTCCGAATTACTTTGAGCAAATCTGATACTTCAGATATTTTTAGCAGCTTTGCAATAAGTAGATAAAAAATAGCCGATACAGATATAACCAATAATAGTGATATTAAATTCCCACCCGGTATAGCTCCCCTAAGTAGCCAAATCGGTGTTATTACCAAGGCGAAAATTGCTATTAATTTTAAGTAATACAACATAATTGAAAGTAGCGGCAACTTAACCTGGTGCCGCTTTATTAAATAGAAAGAAATCCCTGCTCCAATAAAATAGTGGAGAGTGAATATTGCTGCTAAGCCAACTGTTACCCATTTAGGCTCGAGCCATACGGCAACCAAATAGGAAAGAACAACAGAGACTAGATTCATTATTAAATTACCAATAACTTGAGATTTCAGATTTTCAAAAGCATTTAAGCCACGAAGTAAAACTAAATTTATACTAACTGGAATTAGGCCAAGTGCGAAGGCAGATAAGGTTAAACCAAGATAATTTGCATCAGCATCTGAGATGCCAAAGTAAAGTGTATTCGCAACTAATTGACCAAAAGCTAAAAACAAAAGAGCCGCTGGAACAGTAAAAATTCCAATTAATTTAATTGCTCTAGCTAATGAATTAGTTAACTCTTCATGTTTTTTATCAAGAACATAATTTGAAAGTCTAGGCAAAAGTGCGGTAACAACTGAGACAGTAATTATTGAATGAGGCAGAATTAAAATAAGGTATGCATTCGCATAGGGAGTAAATCCAACACCAGTACTATCACCTAGCACTTCAGATTTTACTGCTGCAGTAGTTGCAATACTTACAGTAACCAAATAAGAAACCTGTGAAATAATTGCATATAAAAAACTCCAACTAGCTAGGCGAAAAGATTTAATAATTTGACTGTTACGCCAGTCAAATCTAAGAGTTAACTTAACCCCACTTTTAATTACAACCGGTATAAGTATTACCGCTTGTGCTAAGTAACCAGCGGTAGTGCCAAGACCAAGCCAAGTGATATCAGATTGCGAGATATTACCAAGCGTTAAATCATCTTTATTAACCAAAAACCAAGAGAATAAAATAATCGCAATTAAATTATTAATAACCGGTGCCCACATCATTGGCCCAAACTTTCCCTTTGCATTTGCAATCTGACCAAGTAGGGCAAATAAACCTAAGAAAAAGATCTGCGGCAGGCAGTAACGCATAAACGATACGGTGATATCAAACTCAGGGCGATTAGAAAACTCTGGGGCATAAAGATTCACAATCATTGGCGCAAGTGCGATACCCAGTGCGGTAAGTAGTAAAAGAAAAGTAACAGTTACAGTAAATAACCGAGATATAAAAGCTGCGCCTTGATCTGAGTCACGTAGTGATCTAACTATTTGTGGCACAAACACTGCAGTAAGTGCTCCACCAATTAATAAGTTATACAAAATATTTGGCATGGTATTTGCCACGTTATATGTGTCACCTAATATTGCAGTTCCAAGAAGTGCGACTAATAAAAGATTTCTAATTAATCCAGTAATTCGAGATGCAATAGTTCCAACAGCCATAACAGAGCTAGCGCGTAGTAATTGATGATCAGACATTAACTGCGCCTCCTAACTCTTCTCACACTTTGTACCAAGGCTGCAATAATTAAAAGTACCGCAGCAGCGGTAGTAATCCAGGTGGCAACCGGGCTAATTACTGAAAGTTTTAGGTTTATATAAACTGGGTAACCCACTGGTTTATTATCAAGATTAGTAAGTTGCACCAACAACCTTGAATCACCAGCAGCAAAGACCTCAATAGGAAGTAGCACCTGATTTTTTGATTTTGCAGCTAACTCAATATCTTCAATTTGCGCGACAGACACCTTGCCGTTCATCGCTCTACTACTTAGTTTTATTTTAACAACTTGATCAAAATCATTGACTACCGTAATTGGTAGCTCCTCTTTTGAGCTTGTAACCGTAAATTTAGTGTTTTTAATATTTAATTTATTGCGCATAACCGAGATTGATTTATCATAATCTTTAAGTAAATCTAAAAAGAGCTGCTCTTCTAAATTAGGATTTAGCAACTGTGAAAGCCGCAATTGATTCGCTTCTAACTGCTTTTTCTCTAGCACCGTAGATAACAAATCTATTTGGCGTTGGCCATATTTTAAAACACTTAATGAAGCTTTATTAAACTTCTGCTTGGCCGCCTCGACTGAGTCAACCTCTTGAACCGAGCGATTTAAAAGAGTTTCTAATCTAATTTTGCCTACTGCGTTTAAATACTCAATCTGATCAGGCATAATCTCATTTGCCCAAAAACTTGATGGATTTCCATAGGTAATAGGTGTTACTTTTTTATTTTTAGTCACCTTTATGAATTGCGTAAGCCAGCTCTTTGCTAACTCTTGCCCACCAGGTGCGCTGCCATCTGCTATCCCATAACCATTACTCATAGCGATAATTTCATCAATGGTTGCTGGATCAACTAGCCAGTTATTAACGCCAAACGTATTTAAATAAACCACTTGGCCAAGGCTGCCTGTGGGGGTAAGTTTTTGGGCTAATACATCATTAAAGAAAACACCATCAGATAATCTATGTGTAGGTTCAGATATTTTAATTGTCTGTGCAGCATTTGAATTAGGGATAACAAAAAAACTGGACGAAAAAATTAATACAGATAAGATTAAAAATTTTCTCACGGGGTTAATTTTCCAGATTTTGCAATTAGCTTTCGCTCATCTGGATAAGCTAACTTGCTAACGATCTCATCTATTGGAAACCAACCAAAATCATCAACCTCAGTTACCTGTGG
>OFQR01000020.1_pt1 | contig 24005 bp, 24 predicted proteins | sample 1542891 | NCBI WGS metagenome assembly OFQR01 (sample SAMN05442522, study PRJEB24371) | freshwater metagenome | isolation source: Freshwater Lake | place: Canada: Niagara | collected 2012-08-09 | reverse complement strand
CGGAATGCAGATCTAATGCGGCTTCCATCTAAGCTTGAATTAAATTATCGCGAAATTGCTCACAAAATATTTCGGATGGTTGCAGAAGGTAGTTTTCCAATTCGTAATAGTATTTATAACTCTGAGTCAACCCCCAGAGTTGGGGATGGATTAATTAGGTTAGATGCAAATGGAATAATTTTTTTCGCAAGCCCAAATGCACGCTCAGCATTATCTAGAGTTGGCTATCAAAGTGAGGTTGAGAAGCAAAATCTAGGTGAGGTATTTGCAAGCCTTGCTAAAGGTAATACGCAACCAACTGATGAATCTTGGCAAACATTACTTAGTGGAAAGTTCTTGCGCAGAGCAGAGTATGAAAGTACTGATGGCGTACTTGATATTTTAGTAATCCCATTAATTGAGGCGGGAGATCGAATTGGTGCAATCGTTTTACTACACAATATTACTGAGTTACGAAATCGCGATCGAGCATTAATTACTAAGGATGCAACAATTAAAGAGATTCATCATCGAGTTAAAAACAATCTACAAACAGTCTCAGCACTACTGCGCCTGCAATCTAGGCGGGTGGAAGATCCAGTGGCCAGTGCTGCGCTATCAGAGGCGGTAAGAAGAGTTGCTTCTATTGCACTAGTTCATGAAACTTTATCTAATCAATCAACTGAGTCAGTGGAGTTTGATCAAGTTTTTGATCAGATAGTTAAGAACTCAATTGAGCTAAATCCTAGAAAAATTAACTTTACAAAGATAGGCAGTTTTGGAGCTTTTGATTCTAAAGTCGCAACTGCTCTCTCCTTAGTAGTAACTGAATTAATTCATAACTCACTTGAGCATGGTTTAAGTGAAGTGGGGGATAAGTTAAGTGTTGAGATAGCAAAAAGTGGTAATACTTACACAGTCGCAGTTTGCGATAACGGAGCTGGCTTACCCAATGATTTTAATCTAGAGAAATCTGCTAATTTAGGTCTTCAGATTGCTAATACTCTTACTAAAAATGAATTAAATGGAAGTATAAAATTATTTAGAGATGGTGATTTAACAAAAGGTGAAGTAACTTTTCAAGCTAATTAAAATGAGTTTTGATTCTCGATCTGCCGAGCTCGATTACGAGCCGCTCTACGTTTCATAGCACGTCGCTCATCTTCAGATAAGCCTCCCCAAACACCTGCATCTTGACCACTTTCAAGTGCCCAAGCAAGGCATGGATCTTTAACTGAACATCTATTACAAATCTTTTTAGCCTCTTCAATTTGAGCTAATGCAGGACCGGTGTTGCCGACTGGAAAGAAAACCTCTGGATCTTCTTCGCGACAAGCAGCTTCATGTCGCCAATCCATAGGGCAGTCAACTCCTTCATGAAAAAAGTAGATTTGTTAAAAACCAGATTTACCTGGGTATTCTCTCCTTAATTTAATTAATACACAAGGATATTTTGATGTGAAGTATAAAAATTTTTAGAATTCATCTCATTATGAGTAAAGATGTGCCCCCGGCAGGATTTGAACCTGCGCACCCGCCTCCGGAGGGCGGTGCTCTATCCCCTGAGCTACGGGGGCTGAATTAACAGCCAACAGATCAAAGGTTATCAGTTGCTTATATAGCAATATTTTTCAAGTACTTTTGAGATTGCACACATTTAATTTATAAGAGAGAATTAGCGAATGAGCCACACTGCATATTTTGCAACTGGATGTTTTTGGGGAGCAGAGCGAAGATTTTGGCAATTAGCCGGAGTTATTCAAACTTCAGTCGGATATATGGGCGGTAATAAGCCTGATCCAACATATAAAGAAGTTTGTACTGGTATGACAAATCATGCTGAGATAGTAGAAGTTATTTATGATCCAGATCAGATCTCTTATGAGAGATTACTAGCTGAATTTTGGGTAATGCATGATCCAACTTCACTAAATAAGCAAGGTGGAGACATTGGTAGTCAATATCGCTCTGCAATATTTACTACTTCTGCTCAGCAAATGGATAAAACACTTGAAAGTAAAAGTATTTACCAAACAGAGTTAACTAAAAACGGTATGGATAAAATTGTTACACAAATTTCACCAGCCTCTGGTATTACTTATTGGTTAGCTGAGGAGTATCACCAGAAATACTTAATTAAGAATCCAAATGGTTATGACTGTCATTCATCAACTGGTGTCGCTTACCCACTGCTGACATCTAGCACTAATGAATGAAATAACACCGATTAATTCCAATGGGAATCCCTACCCAATTAAAGTTGATGAGGATGAATTAAAAAAACGAGTTGACCCACTTTCATATGCTGTGCTTAGAAAAGCTGCAACTGAAACTGCCTTCACCGGTGAATACACCGATAGCGAAATAATTGGGGTCTATAAGTGCAAGGCATGTAGCGCGGAACTATTTAGATCAGAGACAAAGTTTCATTCTGGTTGCGGGTGGCCTTCATTTTATGCACCAACAGAAAATGATGCAGTTGAACTAATTGAAGATCGCTCACTTTTCCCAAGAGTTAGAACCGAGGTTAGGTGCGCAGGCTGTGGCTCACACCTTGGCCATGTCTTTACGGGTGAAGGATATGCGGTCCCAACCGATCAAAGATGGTGTATTAATTCGGTAGCGCTAGTACTGGAATCGAAAAACTAGTTACACCTTAATGAGTTAGGCTCTAACCTATGAGTAACGATAATGATTGGGAAAAGTTAACTACCGAATCTAAGGTTGTTTCTGTAGGTAGGCCAGTTAAAAAACCAGACGGCGGTCTTAATCCACCTATTGCACTTAATTCAACTTTTCATACTGGTGGCCCAATTGGTTATGCAAGATCTGGTAACGAAACATGGAGTGCACTAGAAGATGCAATCTCATCCCTTGAAGGTGGAAAAACTTTAATCTTCTCATCTGGCATGGCAGCAATTGGCGCCATACTTTCAATATTACCAAGTAAGGCAATAATTGTTGCAGCTAAAAATGGTTATCAAGGAACGACTACTTTGTTAAAAAATCTACATGATAATGGAAAACTTACAGTTAGGTTTGTAGATGTTGCTAATACTAAAGAAGTATTAGCTGCTATACCAGGTGCAAAAATAGTTCATTTAGAATCACCTGTAAATCCATTACTTGATGTCGCAGATTTGCCACAATTAATTAAGTTTGCAAAAGATTCCAGTTGCTTGGTATCTATTGATAACACTTTTGCAACTCCAATGAATCAAAATCCACTAGCAATGGGCGCAGATATTTGTATGCATTCTGTAACTAAATATTTATCTGGCCATAGTGATGTACTTTTAGGTTCACTTAGTACGAAAGATTCAGAACTTTATTCAAGTCTAGAGCAGGCTCGAAAATATGGTGGCGCAATTGCTGGTCCATTTGAGGCTTGGCTGGCACTTCGCGGAATTAGAACATTTGCTATTCGTATGCAACGCTCGCAAGAAAATGCACTAGAACTTGCTAAGCGATTAGCTAATGATCCTAGGGTTAGTAAAGTTCGCTATCCAGGCTTGGCTAGCGATCCAAATCACGCACTAGCAAAATCATTTATGAAAGGTTTTGGCGCAATGATTTCATTTGAGCCAATTGGAACCCCTGATCAGGTTGATCTAATGTGTGATTCAACTAAGTTAATTACCAACGCAACCTCTTTGGGCGGTGTTGAATCTATTTGGGAACGCCGGCGTAGGTGGGCGACTGAGAGTGAAACAATTCCAGAGAATCTAGTTCGTTTTTCAGTTGGAATCGAAAATGTTGATGATTTATGGTCAGATATTAAATCTGCCTTCACTGCCGCAAAAATTAGCTAGATGTCAGTAGTAATTCGACCTGCCACAGCCGGTGATCTGGCAGATATATTTCGATTTATTCACGCCCTTGCCGAGTATGAAAAGGCACCAAATGAGGTGCTTCTTTCAACTACTGATTTAGAGCAATCATTTTTTGGCGTAAACCCACAGGTCTACTGTCTGCTTTCTGAATTAGACGGAGTAGTAACTGGTATTGCAATCTGGCACCTAAATTACTCAACCTGGCTGGGCAAGCACGGTATGTATTTAGAGGATCTATTTGTTGACCCAAAGTATCGAGGCAGCGGCCACGGCAAGGCATTACTTGTAAGGCTGGCACAGATTTGTATTGAAAAGGGTTACCCAAGATTTCAGTGGTGGGTTCTTGATTGGAATGATCTAGCAATTGATTTCTATAAATCACTTGGGGCCCAACCTATGGATGAGTGGACTGTCTTTCGCCTTACTGGGAATTCACTTAAAAAACTGGCCTCGGAAGGTTATTAGTTAGCACCGTCGATAAATAAAGAGTAGATTTATCCCATGATCAAAGCCTTTAAAAGACTGATAGCACTATTTGCTGGTGTGTTAGTTGCTTTTGGCGCGATCAAAACTTTGTTTAATTGGTTAGCCCGCACCGAAAGTGATGAATACGAAGTGTGGAGTGATGAAGAAGAGCGAGAAGACGCTTAATTGAGTAGTGAGTACATTCCCGGCAGTTGCAATATTGGTACTGGAGAAATAAGACGCAGGCAAGCAGTAGCACTATTTGGTCTTTTCTTAACAATATTTTCTATAACAACTCTTTTAGCAACAGATCAAAATAAATCTGCCCGTTTATCTATATTCATTCCTGCAATGATTTTTTCAGTTGGTTTTATTCAGTCTAGATCAAAGTTCTGCCTTGCATACGGCCTAGCTGGCACATTTAATTTTGATCGGTTAGGAAAGATTTCAAAAGTTGGATCTGCTGCCGACCGCACGGCAGATAGAAAAACAGCGGTGCTAATTTTAATTAAATCTGTTGCGTTAGCAGCCTTAATTACAGCAGTATTTTTTGTAATACCCCTATAAATCTTCATAGCTTGAGGGCAATTCACCAACATTTAAAAACTTTAAGTATTGCTCAGTAATATCTTCTGGTTTTCCTGAAGCGAGCATTTTACCTTTATGTAGCCAAATTGCTCGATCACATAATTCATTTAGGGATGAAAGAGCATGTGAGACTATTAATATAGTTCTCGCCTCTGCGCAAAGCTCGCGCATTCGATTAAAGGATTTTTCTTTAAATGCTGCATCCCCCGCTGAGAGTGCCTCATCTAATAGCAAAATGTCAGGTGTCATATTTACCGCAACTGCAAATGCAACTCGAGAATACATTCCATTGCTATAAGTTCGAACTGGCATATCAATAAATCCTTCTGGTAAATCCGCAAACTCAGCTATGGAATCTGTTTGTGACTGGATTTCAGCTTTGCTCATACCAGCTGCTAAACCACCTAAAATAATATTATCGCGGCCCGATAAAGCTTTATTAAAGCCAACTCCTAGAGCTAGCAGAGTAGAGATTCTGCCATTAACAGTTATTTTTCCACTAGTTGGCGGCAATATGCCTGCAATTGATCTCATTAATGTTGATTTTCCAGCACCATTTGCGCCAACAATTCCAACAACAGAACCATGAGGAATATCTAAACTTAGATTTTTAACCGCTTCGACCGTTCTAGTTCTTACTCGCTCACCTTTACTAGCACGCATGATCGCATTCTTTAAAGTTTTTTTAGACTCAACATTTATTTTATAACTTATAGACAGATCATTAATTCTAATTGCGAGGTTATCTGGTAGTGATTTAGATTCGGACAGCAAAGTCACGCTCCCTTGATATGAAAAAGTATGAACCCATTAAAAATGTAATAAGAGCCCAACTTATGCAACCTATTAATTGAGCCAAGGTTGGTAGTTGCCCATCTATCCAAATTCTAGAGTTTGCAGACAAAATTGGCCCTAGGGGATTTAGATAAAGAATTATCCGATAGCTAGCATTTAGCATTTCTGGCTGCCAAAGAATCGGTGAGGCATAAAGCCAAATTCGCATGATGTAGGAGAGCAGCTTAGTTGTATCTCTAAAATAAACATTTAGGGCGGCAAATAAAAGTGATAATCCAAAACTAGTTATAACTAAAAGTAAAAAAAGAATTGGTAGTAACAAATAGTTCAAGGAAAGTCCCGGTAGTGAAGTATCATTTAAAAATATTTTCCCACCAAGTACTATTAAAACATAGATAGGTATTGTTGGAAGAAACTGCTTTGCTGCACTTATCGCACTAGATAACGGTAGTAGTGATCTTGGGAATGCTTGATTTAAAATTAGACTTCCACCTGATGTAATTGACTGCGCACCTAAGAGGATACAGTTTTGTGCAAAATAGAAGGTAAATAAACCAATTAATATGTGGCACAAGGTTGTAAATCCACCACCCTGACCTCTACCACCTTGAATAATTGTTACAAGTAAAAAATAAATAACAGCTAGGAATAATGGATTTAAAACTAACCAAACTTTTCCAAGTTTTGAATCCAGATATTCAGCCTTATCGGAAAATTTTGATAACTCAGTAGCAAATTCGCGCCGGCGCCAAAAATCTCGGAAATACGGTTTAAGTGGTGGAAGAGAGGAGCGATGAGGCTCAAAAACTTGAATCTTATTACCACCCTCATTCATGAGGGCTATTCTGCCACCTTTGATTTAGAACTTACGACCAGACTTGCGATTGCTGTAATCGTAAGCGTGCCAATAATGAATGTGAGTGAGAATGGCAACGAGATTTCTGGGATGTGAAGACCAAATAAATCATGAATTCCAACACCGTGAAACGCTTCAATAATTAATTTAATACCTATAAATCCTAGTACGATCGAAAGGCCCTTTGTTAGATAAATTAATCTAGACATTAAGCCACCGATTAAAAAGTAAAGCTGGCGAAGTCCCATTAGCGCAAATGCATTTGCGGTAAAGACGATATATGGATCTTTAGTTAATCCAAATATCGCAGGTATTGAATCTAACGCAAATATCAAATCTGTAACTGCAATTGCAACCAAAACAATTGTTAGCGGAGAGGCACCTTTCTTTCTAAACCAGCCAATTAACTTGCCCTCTTTCCACTCTTTTTCACCAGACTCATTAATTAATTTAAAGGCTGTATAAAGTAAGAAAGCACCAAATATGAAAAATATCCAGGTATATCTTGAAATAGCAGCAGAGCCGAGAGCAATAAATATTCCTCTTAAAATAAGTGCCATGACTATTCCAACTAATAAAACTAATTGCTGCCTTGTTTTATCAATCTGAAACCGAGCAAGAATTAGAATAAATATAAATAAATTATCAATAGATAGGGAGTATTCAGTGATCCAACCAGCAAAAAACTCACTTCTAGCTTGTGTGGTGTTCCAAACTCCTAGGGAGTAACCAAATGCAATTGCAGCGCTAACATAAAAAACTGTCCAGGCAGTTGCCTCTTTAATAGATGTCTCTTTATTGCGCCTGATTACAGCGAGTGCTAAATCAAAGGCTAGAACAGCTAGTAAAACGGCAATCGTTACTTCCCAGACGGTAGCGCTCACTTAGTTAAATACCTTTCCAGGATTTAATATGTTATTTGGATCTAATGTTAGTTTAATTGATCGCATAATATTAACTGCTGGTGCCCCAGTTTCTTCAATTAAAGCCTGAATTTTTCCTGAGCCAATTCCGTGTTCACCCGTGCATGTACCACCCATTTCAATCATCTTCATAGTTATCTCATGGGTTATGTGGCGTACATCCTCTAACTCCTCTGGTTTTGTTGGATCTGTTACAACAAAGCAATGAAAATTTGCATCAGCTACATGTCCTAAAATCGAATATGGGTATGGATGTTTAGCAAGGATTTGATCTGCAACAGATACTGCATCGGCAAGCTTGGAAAGTGGCACAGCTGCATCAGTGCTAACTGCGCGCTTTCCTGGATTAGCTGCTATTCCTGCCCAATAAGCATTATGTCGTGCTTGCCATAATTTACGGCGGGCGCCTTCATCACTTGTCCACTCAAACTCTGATCCACCAAAATCTTCAACAATTTCTTTAACTGATTGAGCATCCTCTGCCACACCAGCTGGTGAACCATGGAACTCAAAAAATAGAGTTGGCATCTCGGTAAGTGTGAGTCCATCATGAGCGTTAACATTTTTAATGCACTTTGCATCTAAAAACTCACACCTTGCGATGGAGATACCAGATCTAACAATTGCAGTTGCTGCATTAACGCCATCGGCTAAGGTATCAAATCTAACTATTGCAGCCGCCATTTTCTCAGGGATTCCAAATATCCGAAGTGTTAATTCAGTGATAATAGCAAGTGTTCCTTCTGAACCAACTAATAATCTAGTTAGATCATAACCTGCTGATAATTTTCTAGTTTCACGTCCAGTTTTAAAAATTGTTCCATCTGCCATTACCGCTGTCATTGCCAAAACATTATCTCGCATAGATCCATAGCGAACTGTGGTTGTGCCAGCAGCGCCAGTTGAAGCCATGCCGCCTAATGTGGCGTCCGCTCCTGGATCAACTGAGAAAAATAAACCAGCACTAGCTAATTTTTCGTTTAACGCCATTCTATGCACGCCAGGTTGAACTCTTACAATTAAGTCATCTGCTCTTACTTCAATTATTTTATTCATCGCAGTTAAATCAAGTGAGATGCCACCAAATAATGGAAGTACATGGCCCTCAAGTGAGGAGCCAGCACCAAATGCAACTACTGGAATTTTTTCTGCATTGCAATAAGCTAAAACTTTTGAAACCTCTTCAGTATTTTGTGGCATTACAACTGCAGATGGCCTAACTGGTGGGATTGCAGATTCATCTCTACCGTGTTGATCAAGCACAGTTTCATTAGTTGATACCAAACCAGTTACTAAACTTTTTAAATGTTCAATTTGAACTGGGGTTAAGTCAACGCGCTTATTTACCATTGGTAGATCATACCTGTAATAAATTTAGCAGTTATTTATGCTTAAAATTCAACCCCTGAAGTTTTAAATGAGAGTTTAATTATGGCTGATTTCGCATGTATGAAAAGTCACAATAATTTTATAATCACAATAATCTACGCATGAATCACAATAGTTGATTTAAATTATTACTCTGTTAAACTCAGGAAGTAACAAACTTAGACTAGGAGAGTGTTCTTTAATTTCGGTTCATTTAGAACCATGTTAAGTACAAAGCCGCAGTGAAAACCCAAACGCATCATCCTCAAACATTTCGCTCAGTTCCAACACATTCAAAGCCACTAGATAGCGCAAGATTAGAAAAACTTTTACAGCAACAATTAGATTTATATAAAACAAAATTACTTAGTTCAGGTCTTGAGTATCAATTAGCTGTACAAAACATTCCATTGGGAGCGCATTCAACCTTCCAATCATTTGATCCTTATCCAATCTCAATTGCGTCCGCTAAGGGTGCATGGATGACTGATGTGGATGGGCGCAAGATGCTTGATCTATCCATGGGCTTTGGTTCAATGTTGGTAGGTCACCTAAACCCAGAGGTTGTCTCTGAGGTTCGCGCATCACTTGATGTTGGAACTTTATATACCGCTCCATCTCCAATCTCTAGAGATGCTGCTGAGCGACTATGTCGAAGATTTGGAATTGAACAAATACGTTTTACCAACTCAGGAACTGAATCAACTATGTATGCAGTTAGAACTGCTCGTGCATACACAGGCAAAGAGGGGGTGGTAAAGGTTGAAGGTGGCTACCACGGAAGTGGTGATGCGCTGATGGTCTCTACCAAGCCTTCCTTAGAAAAAGCCGGACCAGCTGATTCACCTAACTCAGTTATTGGAAACGCATCAGTGCCCGGTGAGTCATATGTTGTGCCATTTAACAACATTCAAGCTTTAGAGAATGTATTTAGTAAACATGCCAAAACAATTGCTTGTTTTATTGTGGAGCCAGTTTTAGAAAATATTGGAATAGTTTTACCTGATGAAGGTTATTTAGAAGCAGTTAGATCACTATGTGATCAATACAAAATTGTTTTAATTTTTGATGAAGTTAAGACTGGTTTAACAGCAGGACCACAAGGTGCTGCGCAACGTTTGGGCGTAATCCCAGATTTGATTTGTATGGCTAAATCAATTGGTGGCGGAATTCCACTTGCAGCTTTTGGTGGTAAGGCTGAATTTATGCAACCAGTAACTGATGGACGCATGCCACACCTTGGAACATTTAATGGACACATCATGGCAATGGCTGCAGTACGAGCAGTAGATAAAGTTTGTACACCAGCAGCACTTGAAAAAGCTGAGTCATTAAACATTCAAGCACTAACTCGAATCCGCGAAATAATTGATGAGTTTGAATTACCAGCTCACACAGTTGGTTTTGGCGTAAAAGGGTGTGTTACATGGTCTGATAAGCCAGTTCGTAACTACCGAGATTATAAAGCGACTGATTTTCAAATAGCAGAGTTATCATTTTTATGGTCACTAAATCACGGAATTATGACGCCACCTGGATTAGATGAGCAATGGCTAATTAGTCTGGCTCATGATCAAGGTGAGGTTGATTTTATGGTTAATGATTTTAAGGAGCTTGCAAAAACATTACGCGGGTAATTTAGGTATTTTGCGGAAATCCTAAATTAATTCCACCATGGCTTGGATCTAACCAGCGAGATGTAACAACTTTTCCTCGGGTAAAGAAGTGAACACCCTCAGTTCCATGTGCATGTGAATCACCGAATAACGAGTTCTTCCAGCCACCAAATGAAAAGTAAGCCATAGGTACTGGAATAGGAACATTTATTCCAACCATTCCAACTTCTACCTCATTTTGAAACCTTCTAGCTGCGCCACCATCATTAGTAAATATTGCAGTTCCATTTCCATATTGATGATCATTTACTAACTTAAGCGCCTCATCATAAGTTTTAACCCGAATAACACTTAGGACTGGGCCAAATATCTCCTCTAAATAAATGCTCATATCAGGCTTTACATGATCAAATAAGGTTGGACCAAGCCAAAAACCATCACCAGCTACTTCAACATTTCGTCCATCAACTACAACCTTTGCGCCATCCTTCTCACCAGCATTTATATAGGAAGCAACTTTGTCGCGATGAACCTTTGTTACCAGTGGTCCCATATCAGCATTAGTTGTGCCATCACCTGTTTTAATCTTTAATGCCCTGACTTTAATTTTTTCAATTAACTGATCCGCGATTGGTTCTACCGCAATAATTGCTGAGATTGCCATGCATCGCTCACCAGCTGAACCAAAGCCGGCGTTTATTGCAGCATCTGCTGCCAATTCTAGATCAGCATCAGGTAGGACGATCATGTGATTTTTTGCTCCACCTAACGCCTGCACTCGCTTTCCAGCTTTTGTGCCATTCTCATATACATACTTTGCAATTGAAGTTGAACCAACAAATGAAATTGATTTAATTCCTGGATGAGTAAGGAGTGCATCAACTGCAACCTTGTCACCGTGTACAACATTAAATACGCCATCAGGTAATCCAGCCTCTTTTAGAAGATTGGCAATAAACATAATTGCACTCGGATCTTTTTCTGATGGCTTAACAATTACAGTATTTCCACACGCAATTGCAATTGGGAAAAACCACATTGGCACCATTGCTGGAAAATTAAATGGTGAAATTATCGCAACTGGTCCAAGTGGTTGGCGGATTGAATAAACATCCACACCAGTTGATACCTCTTCTGAAAAACCACCTTTAAGTAGATGAGGTATGCCACATGCAAATTCAACTACTTCAAGTCCTCTAGTTACCTCACCTTGAGCATCACTTAAAACTTTTCCATGCTCTGCAGTTATTAATTCAGCTATTTTTTCTTTATTCTTATTAACTAACTCACGAAATGCGAATAAAACCTGCGTGCGTTTTGTAAGGGAACTGTGTCGCCAAGTATCAAAGGCAGAACTTGCTGCCTGCACAGCCTGATTAACCGTGGTGATATCAGCAAAATTTACTGTGCCAGAAATTTTTCCAGTTGCTGGATTAAATATCTCACCCATCTGCGATGCTTTATCAGTAGTTAGTGAGCCATTAATCCAGTGGGAAACAGTTTTCATATCCCAACAATACTTGAGGTTTTACTATGACCAATACCGCCCGCCTAGGAAAAAGTGCGTGTAAGTGCTTAGATTGGACACTATTAAGAAACTTGATTGAGAAATTGGAGAGCTGTGAGTAGCCCTAAAAATGATCCAGATAAGGCAGCAAAAGTATTTGCTGATGATCGGGCAAACGTTTTTCACTCTTGGTCAGCGCAAGCACAGATTGCACCAATGGCTATTGCTGGGGGAGCTGGTTCTTATTTTTGGGATTTCACAGGTAAAAAATATTTAGACTTTTCATGCCAGCTTGTCTTTACAAATATTGGCCATCAACATCCAAAAGTTATTGAAGCAATTAAGGCACAAGCTGATATTTTGACAACAATTGCCCCACAGCATGCAAATGAAGCACGTAATGAAGCGGCTAAAAGAATTATTGAAGTATCAGGTGATAGTTTTAAAAAAGTTTTCTTCACTAATGCAGGAGCTGATGGGGTAGAGAACGCAGTTAGAATGGCAAGACTACATACTCATAAACATAAGATTCTTTCTACTTATCGCTCCTACCATGGCAATACTGGTTCAGCGATTAATGCAACAGGGGATCCAAGAAGATTTCCAAATGAATTTGGATATGGGCATGTGCACTTTTGGGGTCCATATCTTTATCGCTCACCATTTTGGGCAACTAGTCAGGAACAAGAATGTCAGCGTGCACTTGAGCATTTAGAGCAAACAATAATTTTTGAAGGACCAAAAACAATTGCAGCCATATTAATTGAATCAGTACCAGGAACAGCTGGAGTTTTAATTCCACCTGCAGGTTACTTAGATGGAATACGAGCACTTTGTGATAAGTATGGAATTTTATGGATAGCCGATGAAGTAATGGCTGGTTTTGGTAGAACTGGTAAATGGTTTGCATATCAACACTCAAAATCTTCACCTGACTTAATTGTCTTTGCAAAGGGTGTTACCTCTGGCTATGTGCCACTAGGTGGAGTAGTTATATCTGAACCAATTGCTAAAAGTTTTGATGAACAAGTATTTCCGGGTGGACTTACTTACTCTGGTCATCCACTTGCTTGCGCAACAGCTGTTGCAACTATTGATGTAATGAAGAGTGAAAAAATGGTGGAAAACGCTGCTGTCATTGGAGAAAAAATACTTGGTCCTGGACTTCATGAGTTAGCAAAGAAGCATCAGGTAATGGGCGACATTCGCGGCGCTGGTGTTTTCTGGGGAATAGATATGGTTACCGATCGTAATACACGCGAGCCACTTGCTCCTTATGGTGCATCTAGTCCAAAGATGAATGAGATTGTGGCAACTTGTAAGAAAAATGGCTTAATGCCTTTTAATAATTTTAATCGAATCCATATGGTGCCACCATGTAATATCTCAGAGTCTGATGCACGTCTAGGGTTAGAGTTACTATCCAAATCACTTAGTGATGTTGGATTTTAACTAAATTATAATCTTATATGCCTAAATTATTAACTAACTTAGACCAAGCCTTGGCTAGGGCTAAAGAGCTAGCGTCAGGTGAAAAGCGTGTATTAATTGGTGTAATTGGAAAACCTGGAGCTGGAAAATCTACACTTACTTCTTATTTAATTAATAATCTAAAGCCAGGTTTAACTGCTTTAGTACCAATGGATGGGTATCACTTAAGCAATAAGCAATTGCAGCGGCTAAATTTATCTGACAGTAAAGGTGCTTTTAATACATTTGATTCTGATGGATTTGTTAGCTTACTTCGCCGAATTAATCTAGATACGGATAAAGATATTTACTATCCAATTTTTCATCGCGAGATTGAAGAGTCATATGCAGCAGATGGAGTTGTACTTAAAAATACCCGATTAGTTATTACAGAGGGAAACTACTTACTATTAGAAAAAGGTGGCTGGGAATCGGTTAAAAAAGAGTTATCTGAAGTTTGGTATGTAAAAGTCAATGATGAATTACGACTTGAAAGATTAACTAAGCGCCATGAGATGTTTGGAAAAGATCCAGAATCTGCACATAAGTGGGCACATGGTAGTGATGAAATTAATGCAGAATTAGTTCAAACAACAGTTGCTAGCGCTGATGTGATTATTGAAATCTAAGCAATCTAAAAATTGCAAAAATGCCTCTACTTTTTAAAGATTTAAACTTCAATATAGGGCTTTCGATTGGTACTAATCAAATAGTTGTATAGACAACTTAAAACTTTTTAGATATTCTCTTCATATGTATGCAAAAGTCCCAATTACAGGCGCCTCAGAGTTTTTGGCTAGATGCTACAAGGAATTCAGCTTTTGATTTATATAAAAAATAATATGCTTCTTGCTGGCTTCCAGTCGCGTATTATGATCGGTAAAACTATCAAGTTTATTAGAGGACTAAGTTATAACTTAGTACTTGAAAATGGTTAAGTATCTAGGTTTAGACTTAGGTGGCACGAATATTAAAGTCGCTGTTATTGAAAAGAAAAATGGTAGTTGGCAAGTATTAAAGAAAGATGATCACGCAACAGAAGCTGATGGTGGGCCGGCCCATGTTGTGGATAGGCTTGCGAGTCTTGCAAAAGAAAATCTAAATGAATTTCCAGATTTAGCAGGAGTAGGTGTTGCTGTACCAGGTATTTTTAATTTGAACATGGGCACGATAATTTTATTTCCAAATCTTCCTGGCCCTTGGAAAGACTTTCAAATTTTATCGCCTATAGCAAGTGCCACTAATCTTCCAACCGCACTAATTAATGACGCTCGAGCATTTACATTAGCCGAGGCAATTATGGGAGCTGCTAAAGGCAAGAACACTGTGGCTTGTTATGTAATTGGCACTGGAGTAGGTGGTGGTGTTGTAATAGATGGAAAAATTCATCTTGGATCTACGGGTAGTGCTGGAGAAATTGCACACCAGATTTTAAAACCAGGTGGTCAAAAATGTGGGTGCGGTAGTAATGGTTGCGCAGAGACGCTAACAAATTCTGCAGCAATTGCAAAAATAGCAGGAACTAAAACGTCAGAAGAAGCATATAAAAAGGCAGTTGCAGGTGATCAACAAGCTTTGAAAGCGTTTAAAGAAGTGGGTTATTGGATTTCAATTGCACTAACGAATGTCATGGTAATGCTTGCACCAGATGCAATAATCATTGGTGGTGGTGTTGCACAATCGGGTGATATTTTGTTAAATGAAATTCGCACACAAATGGCTCTACAATCAAAAATATATCCCGAGTCTGCAATAAATATTATTCCAGCAACCCTAGGTTTTCACGCCGGAGCTATTGGTGCCGCTCTTTTTGGAGCAACAAAAACAGGTGCAGAATTAAGTTTAATGTCTTAATAGAAATCATTTTGACGGCAACAATTCAATCTTGAATCTAAATTAAATAACCACACAAAAGACGGAATTTTTGCTATCGTTAAGTATGAGTAAAAATTTTGATAGGAACACTATTGAGATCTCTAGTAAAGGATTTCCGCTAGATTCCTATGGAAAAACAATTGATAAATTTTTAAGGACAAAACCAAATATTTTTTCTTCCAGATTTCAATTTCCTATCATGGTTTTAAAAGAGACTGCATTAAAGCAAAATATTGATCGAATGGCTCGATTTTGTAAATCAGTTGGTGCAGAGCTAGCTCCACATGTAAAAACCACTATGTCACCTCAAATTGCGCAAATGCAGGTAAGCGCAGGTGCATATGCGTTAACTATTGCAAATTTTTGGCAAGCTGAAATATTTAGAAACTATGGTTTCAAAAAACTTATTATTGCAAATGAAATACTAGACCCTGCAGCTATTGAAGCAATATCAATCCTTAATGGTAAAAATAAAGCAGAAATTATATTTTACGTCGACTCAATTGCAGGTTTAGAGGTTATTAAAAAGTACACCCCAAGTAACGGCAAGCATAACTTATTTATTGAAATTGGAACAGATAATGGCAGAGGTGGAGTAAGAGATTTAGATCTTGCTTTGGCAATTGCTAAAAATATTTCAGAAGATGATCGATTAAATCTAAGAGGAGTGACAGGCTTTGAAGGAGCAGTTCCTAATGCTGCGAGAACAGCACAAGGAGAAGAATCTATAACAAATTTTTGTAAAAAAATTGTTGAAGCTGCTAAAAAAGTATACTTATATAAATCAAATCATGAATTCATAATTAGTGCGGGTGGTAGTGCTTATTTTGACATTGTGGCCAGAGAGTTAAGTCAATTTAAAGAACCTAAAATTTTATTACTCCGAAGCGGTGGTTACGTTACACACGATAGTAAATATTATGAAGAGATTTATCCGTTTAAAGATTCCAATGATTTATTTATCCCTGCAATTGAGGTTTGGACTCAAATAATTAGTGCTCCAGAGAAAGGCTTCGGTGTATTAAATCTAGGTAAAAGAGATGTTGGGTGCGATCTACACAACCCAATACCGATTCTTAAATATGATGGAAAATTAAGTAAGTTTTCTGGTGAAGTTGAGAAGTTAAATGATCAGCACGGATTTTTGCGAAGTAATCAAAATTTTGCAGTATCAGAGTTAATTGGCCTCGGAATTTCTCATCCATGCACTACTTTTGATAAATGGCGGTTAATCCCGCTAGTCAATGACAACTATGATGTTGTAGATTGCATTCATACATTTTTCTAATGAGGGAGAAGCGATGAAGGTTGAACATATACAAGCAAAAGATGCCCCAGCTCCTGGTGGCTCGTATTCACATGGCGTTGCAGCAAATGGTTTTCTTTATACATGTGGAATGGGTCCAGTTGATCCAGCAACTGGAAAAATTGTTGATGGTGGTGTTGCTGAGCAAACTAGACAGACGCTTAAGAACCTACAAAAAATTCTTGATACAAAGGGAGCCAAATTTGCAGATGTAGTCAAAGTTACTGCTCACCTGCAGGATGTGAATCGGGACTTTGCTGCTTATGATGCGGTTTATCGTGAATTTTTTTCAGCTCCATTTCCAGTTAGGACAACGGTTGGATCTGATTTAATCAATATATTAGTTGAGATTGATCTTGTTGTAGCCCTTTAAGGCAATCATTATGGAATCAAACCAAGAGTTAGCTGGCAAAGTTGTAGTAGTAACTGGTGCTGGCAGAGGAATCGGAAAACAGATTGCAATAGGCGCCGGTTTACGTGGTGCAAAGATTGCTTTAGTAGAAGTAATCGAAGAAAATCTTGAAGCGACTTCTAAAGAAATTTCTGCGATGGGTATTAATGTAAAGGGCTACCTAACTGATTTATCAAAAGAGTCTGATGTTGTAAATAATTTTGCTAAAATTGAAAAAGATTTTGGTCAAATTGATTGCTTGGTAAATAACGCAATGATTCATGACCCACAGGACTTACTTTCAACTTCTCTTGAGGTATGGAATCGTTCACTTGCCGTTACTTTAACTGGAAGTTTTTTGACAATCCGTGCGTCACTTCCTGGCATGATTAAACGTAAAAAAGGATGCATAATAAATATCGGCACCGTAAATGCAAAAACAATGATCGGTAGTGACGCATATAGCATTGCAAAAGCTGGAATACATGCATTAACTAGAACCGTAGCGGTTAGATATGGACCAGACGGCATTCGCTGCACAACTGTTGTACCTGGAACAATTGCGACAGATGCTTGGCAAGAGCGAGTAGATCGAAATCCACAAATATTTGAAAAATTAAAACCCTGGTACCCACTAGGCAGAGTTGGAACGCCTGTCGATGTCACTGAGGCTGTCCTATTTTTACTTTCCGATAAAGCACAATGGATTAGCGGAAGTGAGTTTGTAGTTGATGGTGGTTTATTAGCTGGCCTAGCCCCAATGTACAAAATGGTAGAAGGATCAGATTAAAATTAATGGCTGAGAATACTTTTACTATTCGTGGCGCAGAAGTAATCGATGGAAATGATAAACCAGCTAAGCGCCAAGATCTGCTTGTAACTAATGGTGTTATTAGTCAGCTTGGCGATATTTTAAAAGGTGGGGAAGAAGGAAAAATAATTGATGGCTCAGGTTTAACGCTTGCTCCTGGTTTTATCGACATGCACGCGCATTCAGATTTAGCAGTTCTAACTGATAAACAGCATTTAGCAAAAGTTACTCAGGGTGTAACAACTGAGGTTGTTGGTCAAGATGGACTTAGCTACGTACCAAGTAATCCAGAGACCTTACTTTTATTAAGAGAACAATTATTTGGTTGGAATGCTGATCCAGCTGGCTTGAAATGGGACTTTCATTCAGTTTCAGATTATTTAACTGAAGTGGATAAAGGCTCTGCAGTAAATATTGCATATTTAATTCCACATGGCTCAGTTCGTATGTTAGTTAGAGGAAATGAACCAGGTATTGCTAATGCTGATGAATTAAAACAAATGATCAATCTAACTGAAACAGGCATGAAAGAAGGTGCCTTTGGTCTATCCGCGGGGCTTACCTATACACCTGCAATGTATGCAAATGATCAAGAAATAGTCGAGTTATGTAAGGTTGTTTCAAAATATAATGGCTTTTATGCACCTCATCATAGAAATTATGGAGCAAAGTTTTTAGATGCAGTATCAGACTGTATAGAAATAGCGCGTCAATCAAATTCTTCTCTGCACCTAACTCATTGCCATATGAGTCATCCAAATTATCATGGAAAAACTGATCTACTTTTTGATCAATTAAATCGTGCTGAAAAAGATGGAATAGATGTAACACTAGATACCTATCCATATCTTGCTGGTTCAACTTATCTTCATGCCTTGCTGCCATCATGGGTTCAAGCAGGCGGTAAGAGTGAAACTATAAAAAGATTAAGTACGATAGATAGTAGAAATAAAGTAATTCATGAATTAACAGTCACTGGTAGTGATGGTAATCATGGCGGAGTTATTAATTGGCCAGCTATCACTATCGCTGGAGTTGAAAAGCTACACAACCATAAATTTATTGGAGTAGATCTAGTAAGCGCAGCTAATTCAGTGAGTAAGAAAGTAGAAGACTTTTACTTAGACTTTATTATTGATGAAGAGTTAAAAGCTTCCTGTGTAATTTTTGCTGGTCATGAGCCAAATGTAAGAGCGATTATGAAAGATCACCGACATATGATCGGTAGTGATGGAATTCTTACCGGAAACCGACCTCACCCTAGAGGTTATGGAACTTTTGCAAGATATTTGGGAGTTTATGCAAGAGGAGAGAAAGTTTTAACTATGCAGGGTGCGATTGCACGCATGACTGGAAGACCGGCAAAGCGGTTGGGATTAACAGACCGAGGTTTTATTTCCAAAGGTATGAAAGCAGATATGGTTTTATTTGATTCACAAACCGTGATTGATTCATCAACATATGAATCACCAAGGGTTGCTGCAAAAGGCTTTGAAATGGTCTGGATCTCAGGAATTGCGACATTAAAGGCCGCTACTCGAACCCAAGCATTGCCTGGGGTGGGGCTGAGGGCTAGATAGCAAAATCACTGGGCTGATAAAGCCAATGAGACCAAATAGTTATATTCACCCGCAAGGAAGCACCTTGCAAGTACTGGCAATAACTGATGAGGTTATCTTCCCGTCGCTAGATGGGATCCTAGGAGGAGCATAGATAAATGAATAAACTTACAAAACGCAGTTTTGCTGCGCTGGCATCACTTGGATTGGTAGCAGGTGCTTTGGCAGCTGCACCAGCACAAGCTAATACTGTAACAATTAAAGTTGTTACACCTAACTACACAGATGATATGCCTGCTTATTACAAGGATCTAAATGCTCGCTTTATGGCTGCTAACCCAACCATCAAAGTTGAACATGAGAACCTAAGTTGGGATGACATTTTGGTTAAGGGACGTACTTATATCTCAACCAAGTCATATCCAGATGTGTTAAACCTAAATACATTCTCAGAGTTTGCTGCTGAAGGTCTGCTATATAAGACCAGCGACTTATTTACTGAGGCAAAGCTTTCTGACTTTGTTACCGCATTCCGCGATAACTCAAAGTACAACGGTGTTGAGTATGCTGTTCCAGATCTAGCATCTGCACGTATGTTCTTTATTAACAAGGCTCTTTTCTACGGCGCTGGTAATACCAAGATCCCAACAACTTGGGCTGAGGTAACTGCAGCATCAAAGAAAATTAAAGCAAAGTACGGATCAAAAGTTTATCCACTAGCAATTCCACTTGGATCAGAGGAAGCTCAAGCTGAGTTCCAAATCTGGGCAGGCGGAAACGGTGGACGTTACTTTGATGAGAAGACAAGCAAGTGGGTTATCAACTCAAAGGAAAACCTTGACACACTTAACCAACTTAAGGCATGGGTAAAAGCCGGTTATACACAACCAAACCCTGCATCAACAAACCGTACCGATGCATTTAAGTTGTTTAGCCAAGGTAAAGTTGCAATGATCAACGCATCAGTGTTCTTCCCTTCAACACTGAAGGATTACAAGAGCAAGGTTGACTACGGTGTTGCACCATTCCCAGCTGCTACTGCAAGTAAGAAGCCAATCACTCTTGGCGTTCAAGATTACTTCATGGCATTTAAGAAGACAGGAAACCAAGATGCAGTTTCTAAGTATCTAAACTTCTTGTTCGAGGGCAAGAACTACGCAGGCTTCCTAAAGGCTGCCGGTGGTTTCATTCCTGCAACGAAGTCAGCATCAGGTGAAGTGGATTCATCATTGCTTCCATTCATTGAGCAGCTTCCAAACGCTATCTTCTACCCAGGAACTCTAGGTTCATGGGGAACAGTAGTTGCCAAGATCACCACACAAATTGGTACTGGCATTACAAAGGATTCAAAGACCGTTTTGAATTCATTACAGAAGACAGCAGAAGCAGCTGGAACAAAGTAATTACCTTTAGGTAATTAATAAGTAAAGCTCTTATAAGCGGGATCTGGGGAAATCTCCCAGGTCCCGCTTATAAATTATTTAGTAGGATTGCAAGTAGATGTAAATATTGAAATGAGGAGCCTTGAGTAACAGATTGCTTGTTAAAAGCACCGCAACTAAGGTTAAAAAACAGGTTGCGACTCATGATGTTTCACTAGTAAGTGCGTTGCCTTGGATTGGGCCGGCATTAGTTTTAATAATCTTGGTAGTTATCTGGCCGGTGATTGAATTAGTCCGGATTTCATTTACCGATATTTCAGCAGCGGGTAGCTTGCTAGATTTTAATGGCCTAACAAATTACCGCGAATTACTTGCTAACCCTGATATATATCCGGTAGCGCGAAGAACTCTGTTGTGGGTTTTTGGAATTGTTTTCTTCACAGTAATTCTCTCACTGCCAATGGCGCAGTTGATAAATCAAAATTTTCCAGGTAGGAAATATGTCCGCTGGGCATTAATCTTCCCATGGGCAGCATCAGTAGTAATGACATCAATGATCTGGACCTGGATCTTAGATGCCTACTCAGGTGAACTGAATTTAACTCTTACTCAACTAGGACTAATCTCTGAGCCAGTTGATTGGATAAATAATCCAGGTAGTTCATTTTATTTTCTAATGGCGGTTGCTGTTTTCGTATCAATTCCCTTTACATCTTTTGTGTTGCTAGCAGGATTGCAATCAATACCGAATGACATCATTGAAGCAGCCTCAGTTGATGGCGCTACTAACTGGCAGATCTACCGTCGAATCAAATTCCCATTGCTAAGAAACTCTCTTTTAATTGCCACAATTATCAACTTAATTAATGTCTTTAACTCCTTCCCTATTATTTGGATTATGACTCGTGGTGGACCTGGTTATGACACCGATACCACTACAACTCTTGCATATAAATTGGCATTTATTGAGTCAAATATGGGCCAATCAACCGCGCTTGGTGTATTCAACTTTATTGTAATCATGATCATTGTTGGACTTTATTTAAGAGTGACCAAGGCAACCAGGACTGAGATATGAAGAGCTTAAAAGAAAGGAAGTTTACAGTCAAGAAAGCAGCCACCATGGCGGGTGCTTATTTCTTAGCCTGGTTCTTTGTTTACCCATATATAAATATGTTTTTAACATCAGTGCGAAGCCATGATGAGTTATATGCAACACCAAGCACACATTTCCCGCAAGTTTGGCAATGGCGAAACTACATTGATGTTTGGTCACATGCACCAATTGCCAGCTTCCTTAAGTCAAGCTTAATTGTTTCAATCTCAGCCACCATTTTGGTTTTATTGGTCTCACTGCCAGCGGCTTACTTCCTAGCAAGGTATAAGTTTAAACTGCGAGGTGCATTCTTACTTCTAGTTCTGGCAACTCAGATGTTCTCACCAACCGCCTTGATTATTGGAATATTTAGAGAGGTTGATTTCTTTAAGTTATTAGATTCATATATTGCCTTAATAGTTTTAAATGCTGGCTTCAATCTAGCGTTTTCGGTTTGGCTGCTAGCCGGCTTTTTCTCCAGCATTCCAGCAGAGATTGAGGAGGCAGCTTTAATTGATGGCTGCACAAGAATTCAAGCGCTGCGCAAAATTACTATTCCAATTGCCCTACCAGGCGTAGTTACGGCAATCATCTTTACATTTGTTGCGGCTTGGAATGAGTTCACGATCGCGCTAACGATTATTAGCTCAGTTGATAAAAAGCCATTGCCAGTTGGATTAACACAATTTATTGGTCAATATGACATTGCTTGGGAGTACTTATTTGCATCCACAATTATTGCGATTATTCCAGTAGTAATTCTCTTTATCTCAATTGAGAAATATTTAGTAGGTGGGTTAACAGCCGGCAGTGTTAAATGAGTGCAATTAAATCTAACGCATTTACATTTCCATATACTTTTTTTAGAGAGCCAGCAAATAAAGTAATTCCAGAGCTACAAAGTTATGGGCTATCTGGAATCAATTTAGCATTGAACTATCATGGCAGTAGAGACTTACTCCTGCGGCAGGGCCCACAACTTGAGTACTTATCAGATGGATTTCACTACTATAAAACTGATTACAGTAAGTATGAAGATTTTGCATTCAAGCCTGCCTTAATAGATCAACTGCCAAATAATGAACTTCTTGACTCTGTGATTGAGGTAGCAAAAAATAATCAATTTGAAGTAAATGCTTGGGCTGTTTATATGCATAACTCCGCTATTGGGATGGCTAATCCTGAGGCTGCTGTGACAAACGTATTTGGTAATAAGTTTTTATCTGAACTTTGTCCAATTAATCCTGCCGTTGCTGGATATGCAATTGGCTTAACTAAAGACTTAGTGAGCAGAGGTATTAATGCAATTACTGCTGAGTCTCTACACTTTCATGGGGCGCGACATGGTGAACATCATGAGCGCTTTTTTATAGAATTAAGTCCAGTATCTGAATTTTTATTTTCACTTTGCTTTTGTCCACATTGTGTTAAAAATTATCAAGATAATGGATCCGATATTGCCCCACTTATGAGTAAAGTAAAGAATTCATTATCTATGGTGTTTGAAAAAGTAGATCCATGGCTAGGAAAGAGATTAACTAAAGAGCTACTTGCAGAAATTATTGGTCCAGACATTCTTACATATTTGACCTACCGAGAGAATAAAATTGCATCTGTTTACAAAGATATATCAAAAGTAACAAAAGCAGCTGGGGTTATTTTTAAGTATGTAGATCAATCACCTCTTATTGATATGAACTCTGCAAAAGCAATTGAGAGTAGTTGGCAAATAGGAATTGATACAAAGCAGATTAACCAGATTATCGACTGTTTTGAACCATTGATATATAGACAGGATGTTACGGCGGTAGCAGATTTAGCTAAGAACTACTTGGAAGGCACAGATGCTGGCCTTACTGCGATATTGCGACCAACTTATCCCGATAGCACTAGCCCTGAAAATCTTATAAATAAAGTAAGTACTTTAGTTGATTTAGGAATATCTAATATTGATTTTTATCTACTAGATACCATGAGAGCCTCTGATTTAGAGAGTATAAAACATAGTATAAATAAGTAAGTATTATTAATATTTTCATCTAAGTAATGAGAAAATGTTACTGCTCAACTGCCAATTGATATCCCTTTTTTTCACCTAAATGAGTTAGATAAGTTAAAGATCACCACCAGTATCGGCGCAAGTTCGGAATACATCCCTAATTAGATTATCCTCTAGCCTATGGCC
>OFQR01000018.1_pt1 | contig 24224 bp, 22 predicted proteins | sample 1542891 | NCBI WGS metagenome assembly OFQR01 (sample SAMN05442522, study PRJEB24371) | freshwater metagenome | isolation source: Freshwater Lake | place: Canada: Niagara | collected 2012-08-09 | reverse complement strand
AGCAAGTTTTGCAACTCGCTCCTGTAGTTTTTCACGATCCCAATCAGAGTCGGTGTTTTCAATCTCCCGGCGAATCTCAGTTACCCGAGATGCAACAGCCTTCTTATCACCGGCGCCATCAACAATTGTGGTGTTATCTTTTGAGATAACAACTCTTCGAGCCTTACCCAACATGGCGATATCTATCTGCTCAAGTTTTAGACCAACCTCAGCTGAAATAACCTGTCCGCCAGTTAAAACTGCAATGTCATCAAGCATCGCTTTACGCCTGTCACCAAAGCCTGGTGCCTTAACCGCGGCTGAAGCAAAGGTTCCACGCATACGATTTACCACCAAGGTTGAAAGTGCTTCACCCTCAACATCTTCAGCAATTATCATAAGCGGCTTGCCAGTTTGCATTACTTTTTCAAGTACTGGAACAAGATCTTTGATACTTGTAATCTTTGAGTTTGCGATCAAGATGTAAGCATCTTCCATAACTGTTTCCATACGATCAGTATCAGTTACAAAATATGCTGAGATATATCCTTTATCAAAACGCATACCCTCAGTTAGCTCAAGTTCAAGGCCGAAGGTATTACTTTCTTCAACAGTAATTACGCCCTCTTTACCAACCTTATCCATTGCCTCTGCGATCATTTCACCAATTGTTGTATCAGCTGCTGAAATAGATGCAGTTGCTGCAATCTGCTCTTTAGTCTCAACTGGTTTTGCCATCTTTAATAGTTCATCAGATATAGCTTCAACTGCTTTTTCAATACCGCGCTTTAGTGACATTGGGTTTGAGCCAGCTGCTACGTTGCGTAATCCCTCACGCACCATTGCTTGAGCAAGAACTGTTGCAGTAGTTGTGCCATCTCCTGCTACATCATCAGTCTTCTTTGCTACCTCTTTAACTAAATCTGCACCGATTTTTTCCCATGGATCATCTAATTCAATCTCTTTGGCAATTGAGACACCATCATTAGTAATTGTTGGCGCTCCCCATTTTTTCTCAAGAACAACATTTCGACCGCGGGGCCCAAGGGTTACCTTGACCGCATCAGCTAATACATTCATGCCGCGCTCTAATCCGCGACGAGCCTCTTCATTGAAGGCAATCATTTTTGCCATTTTATTTTCTCCCTCTATTTTTATTGCTGTGGTTTTGCTAAAAGTTTTCGATCAGGTGTATTTATCACTCACACCCCTAGAGTGCTAAGGGTAAATCTAGAGGATTTATTCCCAATGCGCCAAATGAGCGCAGGTCTGGGTAAAGCGGTGCTTAGTTAGAGGGAGAAGCCGAGTTTGCTACTAGATCGCTGAGCGGTTCGGCTATCTCGCAGACGACGCAGACGCTTCACCAATATTGGCTCTGCAATTAATGCTTCGTTTCGATCAATTAAATTATTTAATAATTGATAGTAAGCAGGTGGAGTTAAATTAAATAACTCTTTTATTGAGCTTTCTTTAACACCGGCATATCGCCACCAGGTTCGCTCAAAATCAAGCATCTCAATTTCAAGCTTACTAAGCCCATTGGCTGCTTGTTCATTAAGGGGTGCGAAAGATTCAGACATGGCAGTATCTTAAAAGAAAGGGGTGACAAAAGTCTTTGATTACCGCTTTAGCGTGGCGGAATCTATCTATTTAACTAAAGATTAGAAGAAGGTAAAGGATTCGCTGCTGCATAATCTTTTCGATTAGCGCTTCTAATTAAGTTTCGTATCATGGTTGGAAAGACGAAGATATGAAGTGGCATCACTGCAAACCAATAAAGCTGTCCACCTAGCCCACGCGGTGAGTAACTTGCTTCCTGGATAATTTCACTCTTGCCGTTTGCCATTTTTCGAACTCTAAACTCAAGCCATGCTTTACCTGGAATAATCATTTCGGCATAGAGTTTTAAAGATTTTTCATGCTCTAGTGACTCAACTCGCCAAAAATCTAATGAATCACCTACTCTTAAATGAATTGGATCCCGCCGTCCTCTTCTTAATCCAACGCCGCCAATCATGCGATCCATTAGGCCACGTAAATACCAAAGAAAATCAGAGCCATACCAACCATTATCTCCACCAATTTCCTCAATCGCTTTCCATAAACTTTCAATTGATGCGTCGGTAACTCTTTCTCTGGTGTCTTTATATAAAGCTTCTCCAGCCCAATCAGGATCACTCTGGGCTTTTTGCCAAGGCGCAGTTGGCAGTGTGGCATCAGACCAGCGGGTATCAACTGAATTAGTTGAAACCTTAGTTAAAGCAAGATTAATTGCATTTTCAACATCAATTAAACCTTGAGGAGGTGGTGGAATTAATTTATCAATTGATTTTGCAGGATCTGCTACTACCTCACTAATTAATGAGCCCACTAATGGCCTAGCTAGTGATGTTGGTACTGGTGTAACAAAGCCAATCCAAAGACTTGAAAGATTTGGAGTCAGTACCGGAATTTTTATTATTAATCGCTTTCTAAGCCCAGATAATTTAGCAAATTTTTGCATCATGTCTGCATAAGTTAAAACTTCAGGCCCACCAATATCAAAGACTGCTGAGACTGGTTTTTCTAACTTTGCAGCATTTTTTAAATACCAAAGCACATCTCTGATTGCAATTGGATGGGTTCGATTCATTACCCATTTAGGTGTGGTCATAATTGGCAAGCGATGGGTTAGATGACGAAGCATTTCAAATGAGGCTGAGCCTGAACCGATAATAATTCCAGCCCGAAGCTCAAGGACAGCAACATCTGTTGTGGCTAGCTCTTTACCAGTATTTGCTCGAGATTTTAGATGCTTACTAGTTTTTGCATCATTATTTATGCCACCTAAATAAATTATTTGCTGAACATTTGCTTCTTGTGCGGCCTTTGCAAAACCACGCGCCATCTCAGATTCAATTTTGTCGAAATTTGTTCCTGAATTAATTGAATGTAGTAAATAAAAAGCGGTATGAATACCAGTTAATGCTTTTACTGTTGATTGATAATCAGAGGCATTTCCAACTGCAATTTCCACTTTTGAAGCCCAAGAATGACTTTGTGCCTTATTTGCATCGCGTACAAATACACGAACTTGGGCGTTATCTTCTAATAATGAAGTAACTAACCGTCCGCCAACATAGCCTGAGGCCCCAGTCACTAATATTTTGCGCACATCACTCATGATGACAACTGTAGACTTACCCTCATGATTAAACCAAAAGTAGTAATTTTAGGTGGCGGATTTGGTGGCTTAACTGCAGCCCGTGCCATGGCTAAAACTGCTGATGTAACTGTGGTTGATCGACATAACTTTCAAACCTTTCTGCCACTTCTTTATCAAGTTTCAACTGCAGGCTTAGCTGCTGATCATGTGGCCTATCCCATACGAGGAGCCCTTCGTAAAACTGATGTTAAGTTTCGAATGGGTTCCCCAATTTCAATTGATCATAAAAACAAAGAGGTAAAACTAGATAGCAGTGAGATATTAAAATTTGATCACTTAGTAATCGCACTCGGTTCAACTACGGCAGATTTTGGAATCCCTGGCGTTAAAGAATTCACACTTGGAATGAAATCTGTTCATGAGGCGCTAACAATTAGAGCTGAGATTATGCGAAGGTTTGAAGATCTTTGTAGGTTTGAAGATAACACCAGGTTTACTGTCTCAGTAGTTGGGGGCGGGCCAACTGGAGTTGAGATGGCAGGTGCGATCGCAGAATTAATTAGAGGACCACTTAAATCTGATCAAGCACATGCTGCTGCTCATATTGATATCAACTTAATTGAGGCAGGTCCACGACTACTACCTACATTTGCACCTTCCTTATCTGAGCGGACAAAAAAAGATTTAGAAAAATTAGGGGTTAAAGTAATTCTTAATTCACCGGTAAAAGCCGTCGAACATAGAAATATAGTATTAAGTAATCAAAGCAACTTGCCTTCTGAAATCACAATCTGGGCCGCAGGTGTTAAAGGCGCTGATGCGATGGCCCAGTTAAATCTACCTACTGCTGGAAATAGAGTTGTAGTTGAGCCAAGTATGCAGGTTAAAAATTATCCAAATATTTGGGCGTTAGGTGATATTGCTGGGGCGTTAGGTAAAGATGGAAAACCATTACCAATGGTGGCACCAGTTGCAATTCAGCAAGGAAAATTTATAGCAAAACAAATTAAACGTTTAACCCAAAATAAAGCACTCACCTCTTTTAAGTATTTAGATAAAGGATCAATGGCAACAATTGGTCGAAATAAAGCAATTGTGCAGGTTAAAGGAATAAAGATTGCCGGCGCCCTTGCTTGGCTAATTTGGCTATGGCTACATCTGTTTTATCTATTAGGTGGGCGAAATAAAATTGGCACAATGGCAGATTGGACCTGGAATTATCTAACTTTTGATCGCGGTAATCGCCACATTATGGATTCATATTAAATATGGCAAAGCCAGTATTTGCTAAATTTATTGAAGTAGATGGACATCAACTCTGGTCACTTAAGTGGAAAAAAAATGGTGAGCCGGTTATTTTACTTCACGGCGGACTAAGCCACAGCGCTAAGTGGGAAAAAGAAATACTTCCAGCTGTTGCTAAAACTCATGAACCATACGCATATGATCGAAGCGCACATGGCTATACCAAAGTTAGAGCTGGCTATATGCACTTTGATTTTCAAGTTAAAGAACTTGTTAACTTTATTAAAACTGTTGTTAAAAAACCGGTCCATATTATTGGTTATAGCGATGGTGGCAATATTGGTTTACTTGCTGCAATAAAATATCCAAAGTTAATTAAATCTCTAGTAGGTATTGGCATGAACTACACCTACGATGCTGATTTATCCTTTGATTTAAGCAAAGTTGAAGCAAGTGATGAAGAGATCACTAATTTTGTAAAGATGACAAAACAAGATCCTAAGTTATTACTTGAGATTAAAGCTCGAGCATTTAAAGTCTGGGCAACTGAGCCAAAAATTAAACTATCTCAATTAAAAAAGATTAAATGCCCAGTTCTAGTTTTAGCAGCTGATGATGAGCCATTTACTAGCAAAATGACATTTGAAATGTATGAAGTGATTCCTAATGGCAGACTTGCAGTTATTCCAGGCACCTCTCATGGTGTTGTGCATGAGAAAACTAAATTAATGCAGGAAGTAATTAAAGATTTTTATAAAACATTAGATTTTCCAATTACTAAGATGCCAAATAGGCGAGCAAAAAGACAAGCAAAGATCTTAAGAAACTCTTAACTCACCGACGGCGCCTTTTGGCACAAATGGTGTGATTGGCATAACTGCATTAATTCTTTTATAAGGTGAATTCTGTGCTGGCCTCATATCTATCTCACCTTTATTTGGCCACATTGAAAATGCACGTTCTGCTTGGGCAGTAATAGTTAGTGATGGATTAACACCAAGATTTGCGGTAACGGATGCGCCATCGACAACATGCATACTTGGGTAGTTATAAACACGATGATATGGATCAATCACACCGGTTGCAGTTGAATCACCAATTACGCAACCACCGACAAAGTGAGCAGTAAATGGTGCGTTAACTAAGTCGCCAATATGACCACCAGCTATACCGCCATTATTTTCTGCTACTCGACGAGCAACCTCATTAGCAGCCGGGATATATGTGGCATTCGGCGTTAAGGAATCATTCTTTGATGTTAGCCGGTAACCAAATAAGCCACGCTTTGCTTGCACGCTAATTGCTGAATCAACATTTTGCATAATTAGGGCAACAACTGTTCGCTCACTCCACTTTCTAACATCCATTATCTTTAAAGCAAGTGATGGTTTAGTAATAATCTGTCGAAGCCATTGTTTTCTACGATCCTTAATATTTACACCATCTGTCATTACCGTCTGCAGCATTCCCATAAAATTGCTACCTTTACCGTATCTAACTGGCTCAACATGGGTGTGATCATCTGGAAAAAATGAAGAGGTAATCGCTGAACCCTTACTAAAATCAGTACCACCCTTAGGCATAATGCTTCCAGTTAGTGCTTCACTATTTGTTCTAGATAACTTACCTAACTGATCACTTATCTTTGGCAAAACCTGATCTAATTTCATTTTATGTAATAACTTCTGGGTGTTATATGTGCCAGCTGCAACTACAACATGGGAGGCGGTAAAGCTTCGCTTTCCCCCAAACCAGGCAGAGCTTTTACGAGCAGTAATCTTCCAACTACCATCAGGTAATTGCTCTGTCTTAATTGCAGTATGTTCTGGAAATACTTTAGCTCCTGCTTTTTCAGCAAGGCCTAAGTAATTTTTAGGTAATGTGTTTTTTGCATTATGTCTGCATCCAGTCATACAAGCACCGCATTGCAAGCAACCACTTCTATCTGGGCCAACTCCACCAAAAAATGGATCTTTAGATTTCAAACCAGCACCATCGCCAAAATAAACACCAAGGGGAGCTAATTTAAATGTGTGGCCAACTCCCATTTGATCTGCCACTTCTTTCATCGCTTTATCAGATGGTGAAAAGTATGGATTTTGCGCAACACCTAACATGCGAGATGCCTGGTCATACCAAGGAGTTAACTCAGCATCCCAATCTGTGATGTGCTTCCATTGTTTATCTTCAAAGTAGGAGGCTGGTGGTTTATATAAAGTATTTGCATAAACAAGTGAGCCACCACCAACACCTGCGCCGGCTAAAACTAAAACATCAGGTAATACATGTATTCGCTGAATACCACGCAGGCCAAGACGAGGTAGATATAAAAATCTAGATAATCGCCAAGAAGTTTTAGGAAAATCTTTATCAGAGAACCTTCGCCCTGCTTCTAAGACAGCGACTTTGTAACCTTTTTCAGTCAGCCTTAGGGCTGCAACTGAGCCACCAAATCCTGAACCAATTATGACAACATCAAAGTCGTTAGATTTCATAATTAAACTCTACTTTGATTGGTAATAAAAAATAAGTAGATAAAGATGGAGCCCCCCGTCAGGATTGAACTGACGACCTGCCGCTTACAAGGCGGCTGCTCTACCACTGAGCTAGAGAGGCGGGTTGAGGGCGTAATTATGCCATGAATAAATCACGGTAGAGCACACAAGGAATTAGTGAGTAAATCTAGTAGGTTGCCCGTATGCGCCTTGGTGTATTAGATGTCGGATCAAATACTGTGCACTTACAAATTGTTGATACATCCCCTGGCGCTAGGCCAAACCCAACCTTTAACTACAAAGAAGAACTCAAATTAACTCAATATATTTCTGAAGATAATTTAGTCTCTGATGAAGGTATTGAAAAGTTACGAAGTAGCATTAAAAGAGCTATTGAGCAGTCAGCCTCTGTGCAAACTCAAGAACTTCTACCATTTGCAACATCAGCTCTTAGAGAAGCAAGTAATGGTGAAGAAATAATTAACTCAATTAATAAAGATTTTAAAATTGATTTACAAGTTTTATCAGGCGAGGAAGAAGCTAAGTTAACTTTTCTAGCAGCAAGGCGCTGGTTTGGTTGGTCTAGTGGGCGACTATTAGTAATTGATATTGGTGGTGGCTCACTTGAAATGGCAGTTGGAGTTGATGAATCTCCTGAGATTGCTACCTCACTGCCACTAGGGGCAGCTCGGTTAACCAAAAATTTCCTAAAAGGTGATCCATATACTGATAAAAGTATAAGAGCTTTGCGTGATCATATTGAAAATAAATTAGAGCAGATACTTCCATCATTGGTTAAGCATCAAGATACTGACCGCGCTATTGCAACTAGTAAAACTCTTAGAACTTTAGCTCGCCTATCTGGTGATTGGTTTGATGGTTCTGGAAAAAATATTTCAGTTGAAGCTATAAGAAAAATATCTGCAAAACTTTCAGAAATGGATGAATCTACAAGAGCAAAGTTACCCGGGGTATCTGAAAATAGAGCTTCACAAATTGTTGCTGGAGCATTTGTTGCTGAGAGCGTGATGAGAAATCTTGATATTAAAGAATTAGAAATATGCCCTTGGGCTCTTCGAGAAGGTGTTGTTCTTAAGTGGATGGATTGGATGGAAGCTTAAAAGCTAGGTGCATCAATTCGATCAATTTGAATTATTTCCTTACCAATACGGTGAATTACCCAGCCATCACCAGGAGATAACTTATCCTCATCAGCGTCAACCTCTGATTTTTTTGTTAACTTATTAAGCATTTTAGGCAAAATTGGATTATGACTACAAATTAGAACACTTAGATTAGATTTAATTAACTCTTTGGCGTAATCAAATGCTTTCTCTTTATCTTTTTTATAGGTATCTTCGCTAAGTTTTCCTGTGACCTCAAGTTTTAAATTTAATCCTTTAGTAATTGGATTAACAGTGTCATAGCAACGAACAGCATCTGAGCTGTGAATTTCTTCAAGATTAAACACTTGATAAATTGCTAATAATCTTTTAGCTTGATTTTGACCATAGGAATCAAGAGGTCGATCATCATCTTCACCTTGCCACTCATCCCTAGTTATTGCTTTGGCATGCCTAAGTAATATAAACGGTTTAGTGTCTAGTTCTATATTAATAAATTTTTCAAGAATTTTCTTATCCGTATCAAGAGTTAGCAAACTCTTAACTTTTGTAACTTCGACCCACTTTATTTGATCAACTTCCGCATTTGCTTTAAATTCTTTTTCCTTAATTGCTTTTGCTGACCAGAAAGATACTTTCTTTTTACCATCTGTAGTTGAGTATTCAACCTCACCTAAGTAAGGGCCAAAGGCACTTTCAATATTAGTTTCCTCTAAAACTTCACGGTGAGCGCAAGATATTAATGGCTCACCAATCTCTGTTTTACCTTTAGGAAAAGTCCAATCATCATATTTTGGTCGATGAATTATTACTACCTCTATTTTTTTCTTTTCATTCTTGCGCCAGACAACCGCACCGGCAGCTAAGATTGTTGAGCTCATTGGTTAACTCGGTAAGAATCAATCATCACTGCTTGTAGATCATTCATAGGTGATGCATCTGGATTTTGAGCAACCCTTAACCATTTACCAGTTGGCAATAAGTGCCAGCCGGAGGTAGTTGATGAAACATATAAATCAAAGGCTTTGATTAAAGTCTTCTTATGCTCTGCCCTAGTAATTCGAACTAATGATTCAACTCTTCGATTCAAGTTTCTATCCATCAAATCTGCGCTACCAATATAAATCTCATCATCTCCACCATTGGCAAAATGAAAAATTCTAGAATGCTCAAGAAATCTACCTAAAACTGATCTGACCCTTATATTTTCTGAAACTCCTGGAATGCCTGGTAATAGTGAACAAATTCCGCGCACAACTAAATCAATCTCAACACCTGCAATTGATGCTGCATAGAGAGCCTCTACAAACTCTTCATCTAGTAGTGAATTCAGTTTTAGCCTAATGAATGCATGTTTGCCAGCTTTTTTATTCTCGATCTCCCGATTAATTCGCTCAAGTAGACCGGAGCGAATTGTGCGAGGTGCTACTAGTAAGCGGTCATATGAGTATTGCGGTGCAAAACCAGAAAGTTGATTAAATAGTTTATTTAAGTCTTCACCTAACTGATCATCTGCGCTAAGTAATCCGAGGTCCTCATACATACGGGCAGTTTTTGGATTGTAATTACCTGTACCAACATGTGAGTATCTTCGAAGCCCATTACCCTCTTCTCGAACAATTAAGGATAATTTGGCATGAGTTTTAAAACCAACTAGTCCATAGACAACATGAACTCCAACATCTTCTAATTTTCTAGCCCATCTAACATTTGCCTGCTCATCAAAGCGAGCCCGGATTTCAATGACAGCTAATACTTGCTTACCTGCCTCAGCAGCTTCAATTAAGGCATTAACAATTGGTGAATCACCGGAGGTTCGATACAAAGTTTGTTTAATTGCCAGCACATGTGGATCAGTTGCTGCTGCCTCTAAAAACCTTACAACTGATGAGTTAAATGAGTCATATGGGTGATGTAGAAGTATTTCATGTCGCCTAATTGCTGCAAAAAATTCATCATTTGAATCTAAATCAATTTCTCTAAATTCTTGGGCAACCTGGTTTCTAAACGGTGCAAACTTTAATTCGGGGCGGTCTAAATCTGCGATTTGATTTAGTCCAGTTAAATCAAGTGGCTCTTTATAACGGGAAATATCTTCTTCTTTAATCGATAATTCAACCTTTAGTTTATTAAGTAGATCAGAATCAATATCACTTGCCACCTCAAGACGAACTGGTGGACCAAATTTACGGCGAAGTAATTCTTGTTCCATTGACTCTAAAAGATTCTCTGATTCATCCTCATCTAACTCCAAATCGGCATTTCTAGTAATTCGGAAGGTGTAATAATCCTCAATCTCCATACCTGGAAATAATTGATGTAAATTAGCAATAATTACTTTTTCTAGGGGTATAAATTTAGCTCCAGTAAACTCAGCTGTTTCAATAAATCTTGGTAATGAAGCCGGAACCTTAACTCTGGCAAATAACTCCTCTTTTGTATCTGGTTGTCTTACAAGTACCGCTAAATTAAGTGAAAGCCCTGAGATATATGGGAATGGATGAGAGGGATCAACTGCTAGAGGAGTAAGTACTGGAAAAATCTTTTTTGTGAAGATCTTATTTATGTACTCTTTTTCTGCGTTATCTAAACTTTCCCAATCTGTAATTTCAATACCATTTTGAGCTAGTTTTGGCATAAGGTCATTATGAAAACATTTTGATTGACGTGAGATTAATTCTTTAGTTTTTTTAGATATTTCTTCCATTAGCTCAATTGGTGAATAACCTGCGGTATTTTTCTTAGTGACTCCGGTTTCTAATTTTCGCTTAAGTGTGGCCACTCGAATCATAAAAAAGTCATCTAGATTTGAAGAGAAAATCGCAAGATAACGACAACGCTCAAGTAACGGATTACTTTCATCTTCAGCTAGTTCTAATACACGCTCATTAAATGCAAGCCAACTGATCTCTCGATCAATTAACCTCTCACGGGGATTAGTAGCAATTAAATGTTGACTCACATGCGTAGTTTGCTTTATAAAGGTTAACGGGTGGTAATCAGAAGGCTAACTCAGCGTGCAGGCCAAATAATTGGCTCAGAATGCTTCGCTTTTCTACCATCACCAGAGGATTTTCCTCGCAGCCTGCGCCAAATCCACGGAATTAAGAAAGTAACTACCCAAGCGATATTAGATAAAGGTTTAATAGATATTTTTTTACCATTACCAAGCGGGATATTACTGTTCCAATTTGGATCAAACTCATAACCTAAACCTTCTAAAACTGCATTAGCTAATCTTCTATGACCTTCTGAATTCATATGTAATCTATCAGAGGATAAAAAACTTTGAGTATTTAAAAACTCTGCCTTTTTACCTTCAAATAAAATTGTTGGATACTTACTTGCAACTTTTCTTACATGATCGTTAAAGGCACTAAATCTTTCATGCCAAAGCTTGGCAATTTTTCCCTTTCCTTCAACCTTATCTACTACGGTAAAGATAATCACAGTAGCTCCAGCATCAGTTAACTCTTTAATACCTTTCTCATACTGGGGAAGTGAAAATTGTGGGTCATAAGTTGGCCGCAATACATCATTTGCTCCGGCATGAAATGAAACTAGAGTCTGCCTGCCTTCAATAAATTTAAGCGCACTTGGAATTTGATCTGTTACTACTTGATTAAGTAATTTTCCTCTAATTGCTAAATTTAAATATGTAAAACCTGGCTGATTCTTTGCTAAACCATCAGCTACTCGATCAGCCCAACCTCGATACTTTCCGTCTATCACCTCATCATTCATACCCTCAGTCATTGAATCACCTAAGGCAATAAAGCGGGTGTATTGCATTTACTTACTTCTTTCTGCCGCAACCTGGTACATAACTATTGCAGTTGCCACGCTGGCATTTAAAGATTCAACTGAGGATTGCATTGGGATTGAAACCACTAGATCACACTTTTCTCTAACTAATCTAGATAATCCCTTACCTTCACTACCTACAATAATAAAAATTGATTCACTTGCTAGATTCATCTTTGCCAAACTGGTATCAGCCTCAGCATCTAAACCAACAACAAAACATCCAGCTTTTTTAGCATCTTCAATTGATCTAACTAGATTAGTAACTTGTGAGATTGGCATACGCGCTGCTGCGCCAGCTGATGCCTTCCAGGCAGAGCCAGTCATTGCTGCATTGCGCCGCTCTGGAATAACTACTCCATCTGCGTTAAATGCAGCAGCTGATCTAACAACAGCGCCAAGATTATGCGGATCTGTTATCCCATCAAGTCCTATTAACATCATTGGTTTTTTAGCATTTGCAAGCAGCTTTGAAAACTCTGTGTAATTAAATGGCTTTATAACGAGCGCGATACCTTGATGATTAGCACTTCCAGTTAAATCTTCAAGAGCTCGCCTTGGCATCTCTTTAATTGGAAGATCTGAATTTTTAGCAAGTCTGATTGCTTCTGAGATTTTTTCATCGATCTCAACTTTCATCGCCACGATTAACTCTTTTGCTGGCACCTTTGCTCTAAGTGCCTCAACCACGCTGTTCTTACCGGCAACTGCATCTTGCGAAAATTGTTTTCGATCAAATCTTTTTTCACTTCGCTCTGGTCTTCTATCTTCACGTTTTAATTCTCGATCATTTACTCTTACCGGTTTTTTAAAACCTTTTCGATCATCTCTTTTTTCAGATCTTCTATCATCACGTTTTTCAGGTCTTCGATCATCACGTTTATCTTTTATACGATTATCTCTTTTCTCAGGGCGCGCTACAGCAGAGCGTTCAACTCTTTTGCCACCACTTCTTGAAAAAGATTTTGGTCCCTTTGGACGATCCTTACGCGCTTTACCTGGCTTCATCAATAACTCCACCTTGGACCATTAGTTGTGTCTTCTACTGTAATACCAAGGGATGCTATCTGATCACGTATTTCATCCGCTGCTTTGAAATCTTTTCGCTCCCGAGCTGCTTCACGCTGTGCTAGCGCTAATTTAATAAGTCCATCCATTGCTGCATCATTTGATTTATCTTTTGCAAAGGCGGCATCCTTTGGATCACAACCTAATATTGAAAGTGCTCCTCTAATTTCACCAGCTGTTTTTGCTAATACTTTCTTATCATCCCCTGCTGAATTACCAATTCGCATACTCTCTGCAATAAAAGCTAAACCCTGAGGCACTGCTAAATCATCATTCATTGCGTTAGCAAACTCATCCGCAATTACTATTTCAATCTCTTTTCCAATAACACTTTCTGCCCTACTTAAAAATGCCTCAATTCGCTTAAAAGCGGTTGCAGATTCATTAAGTGCTTCAAAGGAAAACTCAAGCATGCTTCGATAATGCGCACTGCCAAGATACCAACGAAGTTCAATGCCACGTACTTTTTTTAATATCTCAACAACTTGTAGTGAATTTCCTAATGATTTACTCATTTTTTCACCACTTGTTGTTACCCACGCATTATGCATCCAAGTATTTGCAAATTTATAACCAGCAGCATTTGATTGAGCAATCTCATTTTCATGGTGTGGAAAAATTAAATCTAATCCGCCGCCATGAATATCAAAAGCCTCACCAAGGTATGCATGCGCCATCGCTGAACACTCAAGATGCCAACCAGGCCTGCCGGCGCCCCAAGGAGTTGGCCATGCTGGATCACCTTTTTTAGCAGCTTTCCATAATGCAAAATCTCTTGGATCTTTTTTATATGTTGAATCTGCGTCCTCACTAGATTGCAGATCATCTAGTTTTTGATTAGATAAAGTTAAATACTCTTTTAGCTTTCTTACTTCAAGATAAACATCCCCATTACCAGGTGCGTAGGCAGAATTATTTTCAATTAGTTTTTGCATTAACTCAATCATCTGCGTGATATGCCCGGTAGCTCTTGGCTCATAGGTAGGCGGTAATACATTTAATGCGTTATACGCATCAGTAAAGGCTCGCTCATATTTCATTGCAACTTGCCACCAAGGAATCTCTTCATGAACAGCTTTATGTAAAATCTTGTCATCAATATCAGTTACATTTCTAACAAAAGTTACGTTAAAACCTGAAGTGATTAGCCAGCGGCGCAGAATATCAAAGTTAACACCACTTCTAATATGACCAATATGAGGAGGAGCTTGCACAGTGGCGCCACATAGATAAATTCCAACCTCACCTTTTTTTAAAGGTTTAAATGGTGCGATAACTCTGCTTTTTGTGTCATATAAATTAAGTGCGCTCATTATTTAATTTTACCTTTACGCACTAACTATTAACGCTGTTGCTATCGCTGATAAGCCTTTACCTTCACCGGTAAAGCCCAAATTATCTGTTGAGGTCGCAGATACTGAGACCAAAGCGCCTCCTAATGCTTTAGATAATGCCGTTATTGCTTCACCACGTCTTGGGGCAATCTTTGGTCTGTTACCAATAATCTGCACAGATACATTCTCGATAACAAAACCTGCAGAGGTTATTTTTGTAAGCGTCTCACTTAGTAACTGGCTACCACTTACGCCAGCATATTTAGCATCGCCAACGCCAAAGTTACTTCCTAAATCACCAAGATCTGCAGCAGATAAGAGCGCGTCACAAATAGCATGGGAAGCCACATCAGCGTCAGAGTGGCCATCTAAACCAGTTTCATTTTCCCAAATTAATCCTGCTAGTGATAGCTTTTTATTTTTATCATCACTAAATGCGTGAGTATCAGTTCCAATACCAACTCGTATTTGTTTTTGGGTATTTGGTAGAAGTACTTGAGTAGCAGCTGCCAAATCTGATTTTGTAGTTATCTTAAGTGCTCTAATCTCACCCGGTACTACCTTTACTGCAATGCCTAGTGCTTCAACTAAAGCTGCATCATCTGTTGCATCCTCTGATGCTTCATGTGCTCGTGCTAAGACAGATCTAGTAAAACCTTGTGGGGTCTGCACAGCCCTAAGGGATGATCTATTTAAAGTATTTCTCACATAGTTATTACTATCAACTTCTTTAATGGTGTCAATAACATCAAGTGCTGGAATTACTGCTTGCTCACCTTTTAATAACTGAGTTAAAACCGAATTAGCAAGATCAGTTGTTGCAAGGGCGCGGGCGCCATCATGGACTAATACATACTCATAATTTTCTGGAATATGGCTAAGCGCAATTCGAATACTGTCACTGCGTAATACGCCACCGGTAATAACTTTCACCTGATCACCTAAGAGATTTGAGAATTGATCTTCAAAACCAGCGGGTGCGGTAATAACAATTAGCTCAGCAACTGGTGATAAGGCTGCTACTGCATGTTCAACTAAGGTTTTATCAACTAATTTAACAAGTGCTTTAGGAAGTGTGGCAGCTAATCTATTTCCAGCACCTGCTGCTGCAATTATTGCCGCAGTTTTATTAATCATGACAGTTAGTTACTGCCAATTAAGAGGCGAGTACCTCATCTAGTAAGGTCGCTGCTTTTTCTTCATCAGTTCGCTCAGCTAGTGCTAATTCAGAAACTAAAATCTGCTTTGCCTTTGCAAGCATTCGCTTCTCACCAGCGGATAATCCACGATCTAAATCGCGGCGATATAAATCTCTAACAACTTCTGCCACCTTAATAACATCACCAGAGGCTAGTTTTTCAACATTTGCTTTATAACGACGAGACCAGTTTGTTGGCTCTTCTGTATATGGCTGGCGTAATACGTTAAATACTCGATCAAGACCGGCGCTGTCTACAACATCTCTAACGCCTACTAAATCAATGTTCTCAGCTGGAACGCGAACTGTTAGATCACCTTGGGCGACCTTTAAAACTAGATATACCTTCTCTTCACCTTTGATTATGCGCTTCTCAATTGCCTGAATCTGTGCTGCTCCGTGATGTGGATAGACAACGGTTTCGCCAACTTTAAATGTCATAAGAGGAAAAGGCCTTTCGATAGGGGCTAATAATACCAGCATTTTGCGACCCAATTCACCCCCATAGATTGCCCCTTATTTTTAGGTTATTTCACACCTTTAGATAACCTTTAACCATGGCCACCACTTTAAAAAGACTTATAGCACTTTTAATTATTTCAACAGCTGTTACAAGTTGTGGTTCTGGTCAAAATGCAGTTACTAGAAATTTTAAACAAGTAACAGATGGTGTTGAAGCACAAAGTGCTGAGATTAGATTACGTAATGTTTTAATTGTTAAAACTGATGCTAATGATGCTGTACTTGTTGGCACCTTAGTTAGCTGGTCAGATGAATCAGATGCGATTACTGGCATAAGTATTAATAATATTCCTGCCACATTATCTGCTCCTAGCTTTGAGTTAGTAAAAAATAAGCCAGTAATCTTTGTTGGAGATAGTGCAAATGCTGATGCTTATACCCCTGGCTTAACTGAAGTAGCTGGTGATCGAATTCCGGTAACTTTTAATTTTGCTACAGCAGCTCCAGTAACAGTTGATGCATTAATTCTAAATAGTGAGGGTTTTTATAAAGATTTAGTTAGAGTTACTAAAGTAGCTTTAGCGCCTTAATTTTCAAACTTATAACCAAGACCTCTAATGGTCTGAATATAAACAGGATTAGCTGGATCTGATTCAATCTTTGCTCGAAGCCGCTTCACATGAACATCTAAAGTCTTAGTATCACCAAAGTAATCAGAGCCCCATACTCGATCAATTAACTGTGCGCGAGTAAGTACTCGCCCGCTGTTGCGAACTAGAAATTCAAGTAATTCAAACTCTTTAAGTGGAAGTGAGATTAAATCATCATTTATATTCACTTGATGTCGCTCCACATCAATTCGAACTGGGCCTGCGGTAATTACGCCCTCTTGTGGATTTGAAACATCACCTTGCCGGCGCAGAACAGCTCTAATACGCGCCACTAACTCTGCCTTTGAATATGGCTTTGTTACATAATCATCAGCGCCAAGTTCTAGTCCAACAACTTTATCTACCTCAGTATCTTTTGCAGTTAGCATAATAATTGGCACATCAGATCTAGAACGTAATTGTTTACACACCTCAGTGCCTGATAAACCAGGCAACATAAGATCTAGTAATACAAGATCAGCCCCGCCCTTATCAAAAGCTGCAATAGCGCCATCTCCAGTATCTGCTAACACAACCTCAAAGCCCTCTTTGCCTAATACATAGGAGAGTGCCTCTGAAAACGATGCTTCATCTTCAACAAGTAATATCTTCGTCATTTTTTACCTTCACTCTTGCTTTGATCTGAGGTTAAGTTATTTGAACTTAATGGGAATCTGATTGTAAATGTGCTGCCAGCGCCTTCTACTGACCAGAGTGAAACATCTCCGCCATGATTTGTAGCAATATGTTTAACAATTGATAAACCAAGACCGGTGCCACCAGTTAAGCGAGATCTAGCTGGATCTACTCGATAGAAACGTTCAAAAATTCGCTCTAAATCTTTCTCCGGTATTCCAATTCCTTGATCAGAGACTGCAATTTCAGCAATTGCATCTGCCACCTTTAATGTAATGGCCACTCTAGTTGAATCAGGGCTGTAGTTGATGGCATTTTCAATTAGGTTATGAATAGCCATTGTCACTTGATTACGGTCGCCATTAATAATGGCTGGATTAATTTCCTCAAATAGAAGAGTAATTTTACGCTTCTCAGCATTTAATCTTGATTGATCAACTGCTTCATTTACTACTTCAGAAACATTAACTAGCTTTCCATTTTTAAGTGGATCATCATCTTGTAGCCTTGATAGATTAATAATCTCTTGAACTAGTTCAGATAATCGCTTTGCCTCAGATTGCATACGGGAGGCAAACTTGGCGATCGCCTCTGGATCATTACTTGCTTCTAAAACTGCCTCACTTAAGATGGATAAAGCGCCAATTGGCGTCTTTAGCTCATGTGAAATATTTGCCACAAAATCTCGGCGGATTGAGTCTAATCTGCGCATCTCACTATCATCAAAAATTAATATTGCAATTAGGCCAGCATCACCCATTGAAGTTACTCGCACTAACAGATCATGCGTACCAGCACCAATTGGTCCTCTAGGTAATTCAATTGTGGCATCTTGTTGTGAGCCACTTCTTCGAACTGCTCTGATTAGATTACTTAACTCTTTATTTAAAATACGTTCATCTTTTATTAGATTAAATGTTGTAATTCCTTCTGAATAATAGATAACTTGATCACTTGCGGTAATAACAATTGATTCAGCATCGATTGCATGTAGTAAATCAAAACTTTGGGTAGATAAATCACTTTGAATTTTAGAGTTGGCGGTATCACTTTCCTGCCTTTGATTAAACCGCCAGATCACCCCCTTATGGTAGGAGTTAGTTGCGCATCTGGTTAACCAGATCTACAAAATTACTGGCAATATCCCTAGTTTTAACCAATTATTAAAGACCTGTTCACTCACCTCCCCGCACGATATGGCTTTTGGGACTACCGTTAGCCAATGCGTGAGCAATTTCAAGAAGAGTTAAATTCCGTATCTGCCACATTGGTGGCGATGGCCGGTCTTGTTAAAACTGCTATGGAAAATGCCACTACCGCACTACTCACCGCTGATCTAGCACTTGCTGAGCGAGTAATTGCTGAAGATTCTGTAGTTGATGAAATTCAACATGAGTTAGATGCTAGAACAATTAATTTAATTGCTCGCCAAGGCCCAGTTGCCTCAGATCTTCGCACCTTAGTTACCTCACTTCGAATGAGCGCTGATCTTGAGCGTATGGGAGATCTTGCCCATCACATCGCAAAATCTGCACGAATGCGCTATCCAGCAACTGCTGTGCCACCTGAGTTATCTCTAACAATTGAGGAGATGGGCAGAGTTTGTGTTCAAATTATTTCTAAAATGGCCAATGTAGTTGAGAATAAAGATATTGATAAGGCACTTGAGCTTGAAGATGATGATGATGCAATTGACGCACTTCATCGCAAGATTATTCAGACGCTGCTTGATCCAAATTGGAAGCATGGGGTTGAAACCGCTATTGATATGACTCTACTTGCTCGCTACTACGAGAGATGCGCTGATCATGCTGTTTCCATCGCCCGCCGGGTTTACTTCTTAGTTACTGGAGCTTACGCAAAACAATAACGCTTAAGTTTTTACTTCTTTCCTTGATTAGCAACGGCTGCAATAGCTTCCGCTGCAGCTTTTGGATCTAAATACCTACCACCCTTAGTAATTGGCTCAAAGCTCTCATTTAATTCATATAAAAGCGGAATTCCAGTTGGGATATTAACCCCTGCAATATCAGTATCAGAGATGTTATCTAGATACTTAACAATTGCTCTAATTGAATTACCGTGCGCTGTTATTAAAACTACCTTGCCACTTTTTAGATCATTATTAATCTCATTATTTAGGTAGGGGATAACACGAGCTACTACATCTTTTAAACACTCAGTCTTAGGAAGTGACTCACCTAAATTTGCATACTTAGCATCATTTTTTTGTGAGTACTGATCATCATCTGCAATAGGTGGAGGTGGTGTATCAAATGATCTGCGCCATAATTTAAATTGTTCTTCGCCATACTCCTTAAGAGTTGCAGCCTTATCTTTTCCTTGCAGCGCTCCGTAATGTCGCTCATTAAGCCGCCAGCTGCGCTTTATTGGAATACCCACTACGCCGGCACTAACGAGTGCTATATCTGCTGTGTTAATCGCTCTAGTTAGAAGAGATGTGTGAAGAACATCTGGAAGTAGGTTTGCCTCTTTTAGTAACTGACCACCACGGGCTGCTTCAGTTCTTCCTTTATCGGAGAGCTCAACATCAACCCAGCCGGTGAATAAGTTCTTAGCATTCCATGCACTCTCACCATGACGCAAAAGGATTAATTTGTAACTCATAGCCTAATTATCTCATGTAATTTGTGAATATTTTACTGAATTTTAACCAAGTAATGCTTGACAGAAATATCTACAATCTATAAAAATTCTCTTATGAAACCAACTATTAGGCTTGTTATTCTTGCATTGTTTATTTCCACTTTTTCATCCATTTCCGTAGCTCAAGCATCAACTTGGCGAATGAGTGAAGATGCAGTCACATTAGGTATGAATGGCGCATCCGCGCATGTTGAGAGAATTAATGGCGTCGATAGAGTTTGGCGCGCAGATGGCGCGCAGGGAACTATCGCAAGTGATTGCAATGATGCTGGAGTGTGTACACCAGTAAGTCTTACTGGCCGTCTTGGTTTTGATTTTACAGTTGTTACTTTCCCAAATGGGTCTAAACGTGCTTACTTTAAAGATATGGATCCACAGTCTCAGCAGGTTTATTCAGCGCCATGCCTAGATGCAAACTGCACTGGCATTGGAACTCGCACAGCAACAACTGAAGATATGAAGGTGCCAACAAGTACTAGGGCCTGGGGAGTACCAGATGCAGTACTACTTCCAGATGGTCGAGTAAGAATTTATATAGTTGAAAGTCCAGTGATTGGTAAATGTTTAGAAAAAATAGCTTCATATATATCAACAGATGGCATAAGTTTTACTAAAGAGCCTGGCTGGCGATTTGAAAACGGATATGTTGACACTGAAATTTTAAGAGCTAAAGCAAATGATTACGTAATGATTATGGCAGATATCGCATGTACCTCCTCTAGAAAACAACAATTATTTATCAGTACCTCAAAGGATGGATTAAGTTGGAGTGCACCTGAGATGCTAACTACCCCTGGTTTAGTTGGTTTAGATCCAACAGGTTATGAAAGTTCTAACGGAGTTTTTCGAATTTACTACACCAAATTTCCTGAGACAAAAGGTGGTGATTACGTACTAGGTAGAGGAACACTTACTTTTACCGCAGCAGAGAGTAAAACTCCTACTGTTACTGCGCCACCGGCTGGTGCTAAGAAGAGCATAAGTTGCGTTAAAGGAAAAACTACTAAGAAAGTAAGTGGTGTTAACCCTAAGTGTCCAAAAGGGTTTAAACTAAAATAACTAACTTCTAGTAGTAATCTGTTTTAAATTATATGCTCAAACGCTTTTAGATTAGCCAGTGATTCACCACGTGAAACCCGCCAAGCCCACTCACGCCTTATGGCCGATGAAAAACCTAACTCAAGTAGTGGATTAAAGGATGAGTCAGCATATTGCAGTACTGCCCCTAGTATGCGATCTATTTCTTGCTCATTAACAGCCGGTAGTGGCAGCCTGCCTACTAAATAGATATCACCTAACTCATTAATAGCAAATGCAATTGAATACATACTGGCGTTTTTATTAAGCAAATACTCATAAACCTTCTCTTTATTCTCATCAGGTTTTCTAATTACAAATGCGTTAATACTTAGGGAGTGATCTCCAATAATTAGCGCACAATGTGTCTGCTGCTTAGCATCCCCAGGAAGTGTTATTAGATAAGTATTTTCATCCTTTTGCTCATAATTTAAATCATGGCTTGCAAGAAAATCATCAATTACAGCTGCTGGCTCAAGCATCGCCTGCCAACCGTAGTTTTGATCTAGTTTGTTTAGATAACGCCCAGTCATATACATCTAAGGTTTTTCTAGCGGTGTTCTCCCAACCAAAGTGAGATGCATGCTCAACTGCGCCCATTGATAACAACAGCCTTCTAGCAGGCTCAGTAATTAATCTAGAGATAACTGCTGACCATGCCTTTGGATCATGACCATCTACTAATGAACCTGAGATTCCATCAGAGACTGCAGTTCGAAGTCCGCCAATTGCAGTTGCAACAACTGGTGTGCCACAAGCTTGGGCTTCAAGTGCTACTAGACCAAATGATTCTGAGTAACTTGGTACACACACTAAGTCACTTGCTCTATACCAATCAGCTAAATGATCACGAAGGACAGGATTAATAAAGTGGGTAACATCTTCAATCTTTAAAAACTTTGCAAGTACTTTTAATTTCTCAAGCTCATCCCCACTACCTGAGGCACCACCCATAATCACAACTGCAAGCTTCGCCCGAAGATGCGGTGAATGAGAGATCATCTCAGCAGCTGCCCTTAGTAATACATCAGGGCCCTTATGGGGCTGAATACGGCCAACAAAGGTAATCATTATGGCGTCCGGTGCAATATTTAATTTAATCCTTGCAGATGCTTTACCACTACCGGGCGCAAAAGTTTGTAGATCAACACCTGGGGCAACTACAAAAACATTATCTGGACAAGCATCATAGAGTGAAACTAAAGATGCTGCTTCAGCATCTGTGTTTGCAATTAAGCCAGTGGAAGCTTTAATAACTTGTTCTTCACCTATGGCTCTTGTGTGTGGCTCAGGTGTTTCACCCTCGGCAAGATTTAAGTTTTTAACCTTTGCGGTGGTGTGCATGGTGTGAATTAATGGAATACCAGTTCGCTCACTAACCATCCAACCTAGTTGGCCTGAGATCCAGTAATGTGAATGAAGCAGTGAGTAGTAATCATTTGGTAACTCTTTTTGATAATTCATAAATGAGCTAGTGAGAGCGCCTAATTGGCTAGGTAATTCCTCTTTAGATAATCCTTCAAAGGGTCCTGCAACTAAATGCTTAACATTTACACCCTCTGCTATCTCAACAGACTCTGGCAGATTTGCATGATTTGCTCTAGTAAAAATATCTACGCCAACACCTGCTTGAGCCATCTTTTTAGCACTCTCAACAACATAAACATTCATGCCACCAGCGTCTCCCATACCTGCTTGATCAAGAGGTGAGCTGTGCACCATTAAGGTTGCAATGCGTGATTTTTTGCTGTGCTTCATGGCTTAATTCTAACTTACAAATTCTTTAGTGAATTTTCTACCCTTGTCGCTCAAGGGATGACCACATATAAGCCTGAAGATCATGGCCATCTTTGCCAACATCTAGTGAGGTGAATAATTGACCCTCAACTAATCCATATAACCTAGAGCCAGAATCAATAGCTTTCTTACTTGGTGATTCATATGCCTTATCCATGGCAAGTTGAATCTTTGGTCCACGTATTAATCCAAGCCAGCCTTCATTAGTGCCAGAGTTATGAGAGAGGACAACTTCTAGAACTTCTTTATCACGCAGGCGCCAATAGCCAACCTCGCTGTCATATGGCTTAACAATCTCGCTATTACTATCAATTACCCATGTTCTTGAAAAGTAATTTAAATGATCTTGCCCATCTTGATTAAATGAAACCTCTTGAGCAAACTCAAAGCCTTCTATATTTGGATACTCACAGCGACCTTTTCCTCGCCAAGTGCCAATTAGCCAAGCAAGTGGCATTAACTCTGGGTGCAGATTTTCTGGAATAGAAAAAACCATTAATTTTTCCCCTCTTTAAGTTCTTTAATACTCTTCTTCATTCCCCGCACGCCCTTAACAATTAAATAGATTGAAAAGATTAGGCTGATAAGTATTAGTAAACCGGTTGTGAAAAACTCCATTAGATAAGCCTAACTTGTCTTAAGTGATAACTCCGCCCAGTTAGCACTCACCCCATCTGCGATTAAAACGCAATCAGCTGGTGTGTTTCGCTTAATTACCGCTAGTGCAATCGGGCCTAACTCATAGTGACGGGCAACGGTGCCAATAAAGCCAACCTCTTTTTCACCATCAAATAACTTAGCACCATTTTCTGGCATAACCACCATAGAGCCATCTAAGTGAAGTAGCACAAGCTTTCTAGGTGGTTGTCCTAAATTAAACACCTTAGCCACCGTCTCTTGCCCGCGGTAGCAGCCTTTATTCATATGCACTGCTTTATTTAAAAAACCTAACTCATTTGGAATAGATTTATGATCAACTTCAAATAACAACCTAGCACGCCCTTGCGCAACTCTTAATGCTTCAAGTGCCCAAATACCAACTTGGGTATGAGACTTGCTAAATGCTTCCTTTGTTTCAGAAAGTTCATCTCTTGGCACAAGTGCGTATGGACCACCTATTTCATCACTTTTTCCGGGAGCCCTTAGTACTGCGTAATTACTACTTTCATCTTTAACATCAACTTCTAACATAAATTTCATCTTAGTTAAGTAATCAAGTAATGGCGCAATACGCTCTGCTTCTGTGTGAATCCAGGTAGTTATGCCATCATCTACTAAAAATAACTGCTCAATAACATGACCTTGTGGATCAAGAATTAGTGCGTCAACCCATTTTGCAGGTGGCAGTTGCTCAAGATGTTGAGTAGTTAGTGAATGAAGCCAACTAAGGCGATCTTTACCTGTAACAGATAAAACTCCGCGATGAGATAGATCAGCCCAAGCATTTCCCGCTGCTAGCTCTTTTTGTTCCTTATTTGGCTCACCAAAGTGCCAGATAGCGCCCTGATCAGGACCTGATTCAACTAAGACGGCGCTCATTTTG
>OFQR01000013.1_pt1 | contig 26852 bp, 25 predicted proteins | sample 1542891 | NCBI WGS metagenome assembly OFQR01 (sample SAMN05442522, study PRJEB24371) | freshwater metagenome | isolation source: Freshwater Lake | place: Canada: Niagara | collected 2012-08-09 | reverse complement strand
CAGCGCTCCTTGCCTCAACAGCGGCCCTAAGTCCTGCGCCTCCTGCGCCAATTACTACTACATCATAATTATGACGCTGCATTGCAATTTTTTCACTCATTATTAATAACCCTTAGAAGAAGTAGTAATTGGTTATGGCCCCACTTGCGACCTGGCGGACATAAAAATCTGTGAAAGCTACTCCAAATAATGAAACCCAGGCAAAATTTGGATGGTAATGATTTAATCTTGAAACAATTGTCCAAGCCTTATATCTAACTGGATGTTTTGAAAAATTCTTAAGCCGCCCACCAATAGTGTGGCGGCAGGTGTGGCAGGAAGCGGAGTAGAGCCAAAGTAGTGTGGCATTTAGTAGAAGCACTAATGTGCCAACACTCATGTGCCCCCACTGCCCCTGCTCATTTTTAAATGCAATTATTGCGTCATAGGTCAAAATAATATTTAAAACTAGACCCGCATAGAAAAACCACCGATGGCCATTTTGTAATATTAATGGCGCTCTAGTTTCTCCCGTATATGTTTTATGTGGCTCAGCAACCGCACAAGCTGGTGGTGACATCCAAAAGGAGCGGTAGTAAGACTTACGGTAGTAATAGCAGGTCATACGAAAACCTAGTGGGAAAATTAAAATAAATAATGAAGGAGAAACTAATAACCCAAATAAAGTTATTGAACCAATTGGTGTGCCAAAGTGAGCTGCGCCTTCAACACATACAGTTGATAAGCATGGTGAATAAAAAGGTGAGATTAAAGGTTCAGCAAAATAGTTATCATTTTCAAAGGCTCTAAAGGTTGCATAAATTACAAATGAAATTAAAACTCCAAAGGTTAAGGCTGGTTGTAACCACCATTTATCAGTGCGTAGGGTGCGATCAGTTATAAGTGCGCGTCCGGTGGAGAAAACTCCTGTGCTTTTTTTATCGGAGTCGATTATTGCCATGAGGCAATTTTGCTCGCACTACCTGCTATGCGCTAGTTAATAATGGGCGCAATGGATATGAAATCACCCACAAATTAATAAATTCTGGCGGAGGGCGTGGGATTTGAACCCACGAAGGTTTCCCTTGCCGGTTTTCAAGACCGGTGCACTCGGCCACTATGCGAGCCCTCCATGGACAAACTTACTCGCTCAGCCACCTTCGCCAAAATTAGTGGTTAATTATTCGGGAAGTTCTAGTAACCGCTCTATCACCTTTGCCACACCATCTTCTTGGTGTGCATCTGTTTGAAACTTTGCATACTTCATTAAATCTGGGTGTCCATCTGCCATTGCCCAAGATCTACTAGCCCATGAGAGCATAGAAAAATCATTTGGGTTATCACCAAAGGTTACACAATCCTCCGCCGTTAATCCGTGACGAGCTGCAATCTTTGAAAGTGTTTCACCCTTACTAACACCGTCTGCTGATATTTCAAGTAATGAATCAGTTGAGTTTGAATGAGTAACTGTGGCAATTCCTACTAGCGCTTTTGTAGCTGCTGACATCATTTCATCAGAGCTCATGCTGGCATCTCCGCACCTTGCTAACATTTTTAGCGCAGGTTTATTTATCACCTCTTCAATTTTGTTCACACCAACATTATCAATACCAATATCCCACCTTGCTAGGTAATCTTTTTCCCGATGAAACTGTTCATCAATTTCAACCGCGAAATTAACTAATGGGATGACTTCACGTAATCGCTTAACAGTTTCTAGTTGATTTTCAACTGAAAATAGCCACTGTTCTAAAACTTGTTGATTTATAAAGTCATACAGCATCGCACCGTTTGCACAGATACCGGTGCCGAAATTAAAGTTTTCTTTTATTTCACTCATCCACCTAATTGGCCGCCCAGTCACAAAGTAGATGTGAATACCAGCTTCATGGGCTGCAGTGAATGCTATTTTGGTTCGCTCAGAGATAAAGCCGTAGTGAGCAACAATTGTGCCATCTAGATCTGTGCCGATTAGTTTTGGTCTCTTGCCAGTAACAGGTTTTAAAACACTCACGCTATAACCAAAGTATCCATCCCAAGAAATGGAATTAATGCTTTTGGCACTTTAACACTGCCATCTTTTTGTTGGTGATTTTCTAGGATTGCCACAATTGTTCTTGGAATTGCTACTAATGTGCCATTTAATGTGGCAACAGCTTTTGTGCCATTTTCATCTTTATATCTAATGTTTAAGCGCCTAGCCTGAAACTGTGTGCAATTTGATGTGCTAGTTACCTCACGATATGCCTGCTGTGTTGGAATCCAAGCTTCAATATCAAATTTTCTTACCGCACTTGCTCCTAAGTCACCACTTGCAACATCAATTACTCGATATGGAATATCTAGTGTGTTAAAAAATTCTTTCTCCCAATTAAGTAGCCTTTGATGCTCAGCTTTTGCATCCTCAGGTTTGCAGAATGTAAACATTTCAACCTTATCAAATTGGTGCACACGAATAATCCCGCGAGTATCTTTTCCGTAACTGCCTGCTTCTCTTCTAAAACATGGTGAGTAGCCGGCGTATCTAATTGGTAGATTATCTAAAATCTCATCCATATGAAATGCAGCAAGTGGCACCTCAGATGTTCCAACTAAATAAAGCTCATCCTCTTTTAGGTGATAAACATTTTCAGCAGCTTGTCCTAAAAATCCTGTTCCTTCCATAGCAGCAGGCTTTACCAGCACTGGCGGGATCATTGGAATAAAACCAGCCTTAACTGCAGTTGCGATTGCATGGTTTACTAAAGCAAGCTCAAGCAGTGCGCCAACTCCGGTTAGGTAGTAAGAGCGAGCACCTGCCACCTTTGCGCCACGTTCTGTGTCAATTGCTTTAATAATCTTGCCAATTTCAACATGATCTTTTGGTTCAAAGCCTTCAGATTTAAAATCACGCGCCTTGCCAACTGTTTCAATAACTTTAAAGTCTGCCTCACCACCTATTGGTGCCTCTGGATCAATTAAGTTAGCAACTTCAAGAGATAATTTATGAGCATTTTCCTCAGCTATAGCTCGCTTAGAATCTGCTTCTTTTACTAAAGCAGAGAGCTTCTTGGCATTTTCTAATAGTGAGTTTTTTTCATCCCCTTTAGCAGCTCCTACTGATTTAGATAAAGTATTTTGCTCAGCCCGTAGGCCTTCAAAATTTGATATTGCCTCTCGCCGTGCATCATCAGCAGCAAGTAACTTATCAATTACATCAACATCTTCGCCTCGAACTTTTTGGGATGAGCGAAATGCTTCTGGATCTTCACGCAGTGCTTTTAAATCAATCATATGAAAGTAGCCTACCGATTACTTTGCTTGAGGATAGGAACCTAGAAAACGAACATCCTCACAAATTTGTTTTAGCCCCGTTAATGTGGCACTTATTGCTTCATCTTGGATATGCCCCTCCACATCGATAATGAAGTGATAGTGACCAAGGCCAACACCAGTTGGCCGGCTTTGGATAAAAGTCAGGTTGACCTCATGTTTAGCAAACTCATTTAATATTTCAAGTAGGGCGCCTGCATGATCAATTGCAATAAAGACCACCATTGAGGTGCGATCTTTACCCGTTGGCGCTGGAACTTTATTTGGCTTTTCAACCACAACAAACCTAGTAACAGCGCCTGAGTTATCGCCAATATTTTCAGCAATTACCTTTAAATTATAATTTTTAGCAGCAATTGGCGCAGCAATAGCAGCGTCATACTCACCTTTACTTAATCCTTTAGCAGCAGCCGCTGTTGATGAGCTTTCAATTACTTGAGCATTTGGGAAGTTTTTTGCAATGTACTCCCGGCACTGAGATTCAGCATGTGGGTGGGTAGCAATTGAATTAATTGATTTTGGATCTTTATTCTCTAAGCTCATCAAAGAAAAGCTAACTGGCAAAGTAGTCTCAGCTGTTATTACTAACGCATCCCCAATTGCTAACTCATCTAGTGTTCTTGCAACTACTCCTTCAACAGAGTTTTCAATTGGTACTAACGCTTTTGCGCACTCACCACTACGCACCGCATTTAATGCCGCCGTTACATTTGCGTAAGGGATTAATTCATCACTGCTATCTGCAATCTTTTGCAGAGCTGCCTGGGTAAATGTGCCAGCAGGTCCTAGGTAAGCGTATTTAAGTGACATGGGTTAAGAGTAGCCGAGCAGCATTCGTGCTTGCGCTGGTTTATCTGTAATTACTGCATCGACTCCTTCTTTGGCACATAAAAGTAGATCAGAGGCCTCATTTACCGTCCAGACAAATACTTTTTTTCCTTTTTTGTGTTGATCTGCAATCACCTTTGGGTTTTGGCGCACAATATTAATATTTAGTCCAATCACCGGCGCTGGGTTTACTTTAATTAATTTTGAATTCTTAACCAGATAGCCAGCCTGATAACCACTTTTTAGATTACGTAGCGTTGCTAAATATGAAAAAGAGATTAATGAAATTCTGATGCCGCTATTTTTTATCTCGGTATTTCTGCTTAAAAGTAATTTATGAACAAGTTTTTCAATCAGAGCGCCAGTTGGTACTGGATGTTTTAACTCTATAACTAGATCTTTTTTATTACTTATTGAAAGATCTAGTAACTCATCTAGTCGGTATGGGTCTACTTTCCCCTTTAACTCTTCATAGCTACTCTTTGCAATCTTTAGATCAATATTTGATAATCTTTTGGTATCACTGTCGTGATAGCAAATAATTTGTTTATCCTTAGTTAACCTCACATCACACTCAAAGCCATCTGCGTCTTGGGCGAGAGCGCCTAGGTAGGCAGCCTTTGAGCCCTCGGTGAAATCAATGCTGGCACCTCTATGGGCATAGATCAGCATTTATTTGGCGCCCTTTCTTTATCACTTGGATTATGTGGTGAGATTGGCTCTATGAAATGGCAGTTTATCTCCTTTGCTCAAACCGATCTTGGTTTGGTGCGCTCAGGAAATGAAGATTCTGCTTTAACCTGCGCAAATCTAATTGCAGTAGCCGATGGAATGGGTGGACATGCTGGTGGTGAGGTGGCATCTGCAATTGCAATTAATACATTAGAGCAACTACTGCCAGTTATAAGTGATTTAAAAGTTGATGTGGCATCCCGGGAAGATTTATTTTTAAATATTACTTATGAGGTTGATTCACAGATATTAGCTAAAAGTAAAGATTCACCTGAACTATCCGGTATGGGAACTACTTTAACTGCCCTTAGTATTTTAGATAATAATGTGGAGCTGCTGCATATTGGTGATTCTCGTTGTTATCGCTACCGTAATAACAAACTAGAACAATTAAGTTATGACCACACAGTTATGCAAGAGTTACTAGATCAGGGCCGGCTTACACCTGAAGAGATAATTGATCACCCGCAGCGTTCTTTGCTTACGCAAGCGTTAATGGGGGATTCAGGAATTGATCCAATTTTAGTAAGTTATGAAATAAAAAAAGATGATCAATTTCTTTTATGTAGTGATGGCTTAACCAATGTTTTATCTGAGTATGAGATAAGTAAAATTATTGAAGCAAATAAGCCAGAGGATATTGCACCCGCTTTAATTGCAGAGGTTAGAGTAAAAGGAGCACCAGATAACATCACAATTATTTGGAGCACAGTTAGTGATAAAAAAGGTAACTCAGAGGTAATAAAAATAGGTGCTGCTAATGAATAGCCCAATTACAAAATTAGCAGATGGCAGATACACCGTTGGCCAAATGATTGGCACAGGTGGCATGGCTGATGTTTATCTAGGCCTTGATACCAGGCTTGATCGTGAGGTTGCAATTAAAGTATTACGGCGCGACCTAGCAAAGGATCCAGCTTTTGTTGCTAGGTTTCGAAAAGAAGCACTGGCAGCTGGCGGCCTAAATCATCCAGGAATTGTTGCTGTTTATGATTCAGGTGAAGAAAATAATTCGCCATTTATCGTAATGGAGTTAGTAAGTGGTCAAACACTTAGACAAAAATTACAAGCAGAACAAATTCCACTTGCTGCCTCACTTGAAATAATTAAAGGAATTTTAAACGCACTTGATTATTCACATAATAAAGGCATTGTGCATCGAGATATTAAGCCGAGCAATATTATGATCACAGACTCTGGTGATATAAAGGTGATGGATTTTGGTATTGCCAGAGCAACAGATGATATTGGCGCCACATTAACTAATACTTGGAATGTAGTTGGAACTGCGCAGTATCTATCTCCTGAGCAAGCAACTGGTGAGTTAGCAGATGGTAGAAGTGATCTCTACTCTCTAGGTTGTTTGATGTATGAATTATTAACTGGGCGGCCACCTTTTACTGGTGATACACCAGTCTCTGTTGCCTACCAACATGTTTCTTCCGCCCTAACTCCTGCCTCACAAATTAATCCATCCCTTGATCCAAATCTTGATCGGATGCTTGAGGTAGTGCTGGCAAAGGATCCTAATAATCGCTACCAAGATGCTGCTGCGATGTTAGAAGATTTAGAGCATGTAATAAAAGGTGAGCCAGTTACAACTAAAATTAAAAAAATATTTCCAAGGCGAAAACTATTTACGACGCTCACATTAGTTGCTGCTGCTATCACTTTGTTAGCGGTTGGTTACTTTGCTAGTGCGCCAACTGGTGTGAGTATAAAAGTACCGAATGTAGTTGGTTTAACTGAAGCTGAAGCAAGAGTATTACTTAAAGATTTTAATATAAATATCGAACGAGCACCTGATGCAAAAATTCCACTAGATAGAGTTGCCTCCCAACTTCCACTTGCAACTAGTGATGCAGCAGCTGGTAGTAGCGTCACGCTAACAATTTCAGAAGGACCAGGAAATACCACTGTTCCAGTTGGTTTAATTGGCTTATCACTTGAAGAGGCTAGATATAGATTATCAGCTGCTGGTTTGTTAATCTTTCAAACTATTGCAGTTGATTCAGATCAAGCACCTGGTGTTGTTTTAAGTATTAATCCTTCTCCTGGTACCACTACAACAGCAGGAAGTGGCGTCACTCTTGAGATTGCAAGTGGCAATGTTCAAGTGCCCTCACTAGTTGGTTTAAATGAGATTAATGCAAAAACAATACTTACTCAGTCAGGATTTTTAATTAGAGAGATCAGCGCAAGTGATACTAGTAAGCCAGCTGGTGAGATTCTTGCCCAAGCTCCTGAAGCTGGTGCTACTAAGACAATTGGTAGTGTTGTAACAATTACAGTTAATCGAAATTAAGCTTTAATTACAACTGGTGATAAACCTTCAGACTTTTTGCGAGCGCCTTTATCCCCGCATATCTCAAGCCAGTTACCAATCATTTGATAACCATGTTCGGTAAGAACTGACTCTGGGTGAAACTGCACGCCGCTAATTGGTAGCGTTTTATGTTGAATTGCCATCACAACACCACTTTCGGTTTGACCAGTTATTTCAATCTCAGTTGGCAAAGTATCTTTTTCAATAGCTAGTGAGTGATACCGCGTTGCAGTAAAAGGGGATGGGATATTTTCTAAAACAGATTTATTGCTATGACTTACTACTGAAGTTTTACCATGTAGTAATTCAGGCGCCCTTGAAACAGTTGCGCCATATGCAACAGCAATAACTTGATGTCCTAAGCAAACTCCCAGTAGTGGAATCTTTTTTTGCGCGCAGTATTTAACTAACTCAACACTTATACCTGCTGCCTCTGGTGTGCCGGGCCCTGGTGAGATTAAAACACCATCGTATTTATCAGCATCAGTTAATTTAAATTCATCATTTCTTACTACAGTGCAGTGCGCCCCTAGTTGCTGTAAGTATTGAACTAGGTTAAAGACGAAGGAGTCATAGTTATCAATAACTAAGATTTTTCGCTCACCTGTGCCAGCAGTTGTGCTCATAGGGTAATTGTGTAGTAATCTGCTGCTATGCCGAAGTCAAAAATACGTGAGAAGGTTGCAAGAAAGCGTAAGGTCGCAGCCGAAATCACACCTGAGATCATTGAAGCTAAGGTTGAAAGCCCTAAGTGGCTGGTACCAGTAATGCTGGCTAGCTTTTTACTAGGCCTTATCTGGATCGTAATCTTCTACCTCAGCTCAACTGCCTACCCAATTCCAGGCATTGGTGCATGGAACATGTTGGTTGGTTTTGGCTTTGTTGGGGTGGGTTTTTCACTCGCTACCCGCTGGCGCTAATTACACGACTGTAATTCTCCACACGGTGGATAAGTGTTGTGGATAACTCTTAATTACCGAACTCTGACTTACCCTTAAGCCGTGCTTGCAATCATCGCCTACCTACTGACAGTTACTGCTGTTGCAATTTTCGCGCTACAAAGTTATAAATTATTTAAAAAGATTTCAGCAGGTCAATCTGATCCTTCTCGTTTTGATAATAAAGGTAAGCGTTTAAAAAACACCGTAGTTGAAGTTTTAACTCATACCAAAATGCTTAACTTCACCGCCTCAGGTATTGCTCACTGGTTTGTAATGGTTGGCTTCTTCGCACTCCTTGGCACATTAATTACTGCTTATGGGCAATTAGTTAATCCAGCATGGGCGCTGCCAGTTATTGGCCACTTTGTTGGATATGAATTTTTTGCAGAGTTAGTTGCTGCATTAACTGGAGTTTCAATTGTTGCACTAATTGGAATTAGGCAAGTTACTAGATTTGTAAGAAAAGACAGAGCTTCTAGATTTTATGGCTCTGGAAATAAGAAGGCTTATTATGTTGAGGCAACAATTTTAGTAATTGTATTTTGTGTTATCGCACTTCGTGGTTTAGAGGGTGCGTTATTAAATAAAGAAGGGTGGAATTGGCATTACGCTTTTTCATACCCTGCTGTTGCATTTTTTAGTACCTATTCAACTAATCAGATTGAAAACTTAATTCAAATCATTGCTTTCAGTAAAATCGCAGTTTCGATGATTTGGTTTATTGTGGTGGGATTAAATCTAAATATGGGAATCGCTTGGCATAGATTCTTAGCTCCCTTTAATATTTTCTTTAAGCGAAATGCGACGAGTGAGAATGCATTAGGCCCACTTCCTGTGATGCTCTCACATGGCAAAGAGATTAACTTTGAAGATCCAAAAGAGGATGATGTTTTTGGAATAGGCAGCGCCGCTGATATCTCTTGGAAGGGTTTATTGGATATGGCTACCTGCACAGAGTGCGGAAGATGCCAATCCCAATGCCCAGCCTGGCACACTGAAAAACCGCTATCTCCAAAGCTTTTAATCATGGCAATGCGTGATCACGCACTTGCAAAGATTGGAACAGAGGCAGCGGGGGCTGAAAAGATTGTTGGTAATAATCCACATGAGAACGCAATTTCATTAGATGTCTTATGGTCTTGCACAACTTGTGGCGCTTGTGTTGAAGAGTGCCCAGTTGATATTGAACATGTTGATCACATTGTTAATATGCGAAGGTTTCAAGTATTAGTTGAATCAGAGTTTCCAACAGAGCTTGGAAATACTTTCCGTAATTTAGAAAAGGCAGGAAATCCTTGGGGTGCTAACAGAGTAGATCGTGATGCTTGGATTAAAGAGGTAGATTTTCCAATTACTGTAATTGATTCAGTTATCCCAGATGATGTTGAGTATTTATTTTGGGTTGGCTGCGCTGGTGCGTATGAAGAGCGAGCTAAGAAAACTACTAAGGCAGTGGCTGAGTTGTTATATATGTCTGGAGTTACATTTGGAGTGCTCGGAAAGAAGGAGACCTGCACGGGAGATCCGGCAAGGCGAAGTGGTAATGAGTTTTTATATCAAATTCTTTCTAGAGAAAATATTGAAACTTTGCAAGAAACATTTGGAACTCGTGGGGTTAAAAAAGTAGTTGTTACCTGCCCGCATTGCTTCACAACTATTGGTCGAGATTACAAACAACAAGGTTTTGAATTGCAAATGGTTCATCACACTCAGTTACTTAATCAATTAGTAAAAGAGGGTAAGTTAAAACCAATTGCACCAGAAAAGGCAGATGCTAAGAAACTTACCTACCATGATCCTTGTTATCTTGGCCGGCATAATCAAATTTATGAACCACCACGTGAATTACTTGAATCAGCTGGTGTTGAGGTAAATGAAATGCCAAGAAATCAAGAACGTTCATTTTGTTGTGGCGCAGGAGGCGGGCGAATGTGGATGGAAGAAAAAATTGGTAGCCGAATTAATTTAAACCGAGTTGATGAAGCGATAGCAACTGGAGCCCAAGAGGTTGCAGTTGCCTGTCCGTTTTGTAGGGTGATGGTTTCAGATGGCATGGTTGCCCGGGATAGCTCAGTTGAGGTGCTTGATGTTGCTCAAATTATGCTGCGCAGCGTGAAGAGATTAGGTTAAATCACGCCCCATTCTCAGGAAACGCTCAGGGTAATAGATAATTATCATCCTGGAGGTGATGCCAAATGACCACTCTTAAAGAAAGAGTTAGTAATAGCCAAGAGTTAAATCAGACTACCCAAAGAATTTTGGTAGTAGATGATGAGAACAGTATTAGTGAATTAATTGCCACCAGTTTAAAGTTTGTTGGCTTTGATGTTCGAACTGCTGCCTCTGGAGCACAAGCTTTGCAGATAGCCCAGGAGTTTAAGCCACATGCATTAATTCTTGATGTGATGCTGCCTGATCAAAATGGGTTTGAAGTATGCCGCCAGCTACGCAGTGAAGGCCATGATGTTGGAGTTTTATTTTTAACAGCTAAAGACTCAACTGAGGACAAGATTGCTGGACTAACAATTGGCGGAGATGATTATGTAACAAAGCCATTCTCACTTGAAGAGTTAGTAGCAAGATTACGCGCACTCCTTCGTCGCACTGGCGCCACTGAGGTTATAGCTGATGAAGAGAAGATTCGTTTTGCTGATCTTGAGTTAGATGAAGCAACTCATGAGGTTCGCAGAGCTGCAAATTTAATTGATCTCTCACCAACTGAGTTTTTACTACTTAGATATCTAATGATTAATGCTGACCGTGTTGTTAGTAAGTCACAGATATTAGATCATGTCTGGCAGTATGACTTTAGAGGAGATATGGGAATCGTTGAAACCTATGTTTCCTACCTTCGTAAAAAGATTGATGTTTATGAGCCGGCCCTAATTCACACTGTTAGAGGGGTGGGATACCGCCTGCGGTTGCCAGCAAGTAAGTAATTGATCACAATTATCAGATGAATTCTGCGTTAAGTCGGGTGCGCACACCACTCTCACTTTGGTCACTGCGTAACCGACTTATCCTAGCTTCAGTTGTTTTAACCAGCCTTGCAATTATTGCTTCAGATTTTGCTGCAAATGCAGCTCTTCGCTCTTACTTAATTTCACAAGTTGATTTGCAATTAAATAACATTTCTAGCACCTCCCTCACTAGATTAGATCGCGCAGGTATAGCACCTCTTATTAAAGAGGATGAGGACGCCCCATTTAAAATTTTTGAACCACTCCGTGGTGTTCCAACTTCAACTTCACTGACCTTATTAGATGTTGATGGCAATTTAATTGGTCAAGTAGGTGGTGAGTTAGGTGGAAAAAACTTTGCTGTTACTGGATTAAAACTTGAACAGGTAGCTAAGTATAAAAATAAACCATTCACTATTGATGGCGAAGATGGTAAACCAGATATCAGAGCTCTTGCCCAGGTGCTACCAACCGGCATGGGAATTGTGATTGTTGCTAACTCACTTGAAGATGTTGATAAAACTTTAAGCCAGCTTAGATTTTTATTTTTAGTACTAGGAGTAATTGCGCTATTAGCTATTGCTTTAGTTTCTCGTTGGATTATTGCAATTGGACTTAAACCACTTGAAAAAGTTGAAGAAACTGCGGAGGCGATTGCCGCCGGTGATTTATCTGCTCGTCTGCCAGCAGCAAAGCCAGATACAGAAGTTGGCCGGCTAACAACCTCTCTTAACACCATGCTTGGGCGAATTGAAGAGTCATTCACAATTCGAGTTGAAAGTGAATCAAAGTTACGTAGATTTGTTGCTGACGCATCCCATGAACTTCGCACACCACTTACTGCAATTCGTGGCTTTGCAGAACTTCATAGGCAAGGTGCGGTTGTTGGTGAAGATAAAACCAAGGAATTAATTAATCGAATTGAAAGAGAGTCAATTCGAATGAGCACATTAGTTGAAGATTTATTACTACTAGCAAGGCTTGATCAATCACGTGAATTAGCTAATGATCCAGTTGATTTAAATACATTAATTACTGAAGTAATTGCTTCCGCTAGGGCTGCAGGGCCTGATCACCCGATTGAATTAAGGATGGGAAGTGAGGAGATATTTGTACTAGGAGATTCACAGAGGATTCACCAAGTACTCGCTAATTTACTTGCAAATGCTCGTACTCACACACCGGTGGGAACAAAAATAATTATTTCAGCCCAGCAAGGTATTAATGAAACTAGCGTAGAAGTTTCAGATAATGGACCTGGCTTATCAATACCAGATCAAGAGCGAATATTTGAGCGATTTTATCGAGCAGATCCAGCGCGAGTTAGAAATACAAATTCTACAAATACAAATGAAGGAAGCGGCCTTGGTTTATCAATTGTTGATGCGGTAATGAAGGCACATGGTGGATATGTGAGTGTTAAATCAGAATTAGGGCAAGGATCAACTTTCACCTTGCATTTTTTAAATCAAGAGTAATTAATTATTCAATCTTGCTTTTGTGAAAGTTAAGCCAAGATTTAGAAGGTGTTGGCCCACGTTGTCCTTGATAGCGTGATCCATAAACAGCTGAGCCATATGGATGTTCAGCCGGTGAAGATAATTTAATTAAACAAAGTTGACCAATTTTCATTCCTGGAAATAATTTAACTGGCAGATTTGCAACATTTGAAAGCTCTAATGTGATGTGGCCTGAAAATCCTGGATCAATAAATCCAGCTGTTGAATGAGTTAGTAATCCCAATCTACCTAATGAAGATTTACCTTCAAGGCGTCCTGCAATGTCATCGGGCAAAGTTATAACTTCATATGTACTTGCTAATACAAACTCTCCTGGATGCAGAATAAAATGTTCATCACTTGAAACTGCTACCTCACGAGTTAGCTCTGCTTGTTCAATTGAAGGATCTATAACTGAGTACTTATGATTTTCAAAGACTCTAAAAAATCGATCTAGCCTGACATCAACACTTGATGGTTGCACCATCGCGTCGGTAAAGGGTTCAACCTTTACGCGCCCAGCGGTGATCTCTGCCTTAATATCGCGATCACTTAGCAGCACAATCGCTGACCCTACCCCGAACTGCCCATTTCGGTTAGAAAAACCTACTGGTGGGTATTGATTAAGTTACTGATCAGTAGGATGCTTATCCCATGGGCCACTACATAGCTAACCTGCGCGATATTGAGTTTTGTCTTTTTGATTTACTAGAACGAGAAGAAATTTTAGGTAAATCAATTTATAAAGATTTAGACCGCCAGACTTCAATGGGAATGCTTGAAGAGGTTAAGCGAATGGCTGAAAATGATTTAGCTGCATCATTTGTTGATGGTGATCAACAAGGCGTTAAGTTTGATCCAGCTACAGGGGATGCGAAACTTCCTGAATCATTTAAAAAGTCTTATAAAACTTTTATGGACAATGAATGGTGGCGCATTGATGCTCCAGTTGAATTAGGTGGCACTTCAATCCCGCCTTCAATTCGTTGGGCAATTGCTGAAATGGTTTTAGGTTCTAACCCATCAATTCATATTTACGCATCCGGTACCGCCTTTGCTCATGTTGCATATGTATATGGAACTGAGGAACAAAAGAAGGTTGCAAAGTTAATGGTTGATAAGCAATGGGGTGCAACCATGATGCTTACTGAACCAGATGCTGGAAGTGATGTTGGAGCTGGTAGATCAAAAGCTGTGAAGCAAGCAGATGGAACTTGGCACATTACTGGCACAAAAAGATTTATTACATCGGGTGATTCTGATCTTACTGAAAATATTGTTCACTTTGTTCTAGCACGTCCTGAAGGAGCAGTTGCTGGAACTAAAGGTTTAGATCTTTATATGATTCCAAAGTTTATGTTTGATTTTGATACTGGAAAATTAGGAAAACGTAATGGTGTCTACGTTACAAAGTTAGAACACAAAATGGGATTAAATGTTTCAACCACATGTGAAATGAATTTAGGTGAGAAAGAGCCAGCAGTTGGTTACTTACTTGGTGAGGTCCATGATGGTATTGCTCAGATGTTTAAGGTTATTGAATACGCAAGAATGATGGTGGGAACAAAAGCTATTGCAACACTGAGCGCTGGATACCAACAAGCACTTGCTTACGCAAAAACACGTGTGCAGGGACCGGATTTAACTGTGGCTAAAGATAAGAACAGTCCTAGAGTTGAAATTATTAAACACCCAGATGTTAGAAGATCTTTAATGACACAAAAGTCATACTCAGAAGGAATGCGCGCCTTAGTTTTATATACCGCCTCAATTCAAGATGCTTTTGCGATAGCACAGGCTGAAGGAACTGATAAAGAGAGAATGGAAGATCTGCATCTAATTAATGATCTTTTGCTACCAATTGTTAAGGGTTATGGAAGTGAAAAATCTTGGACACTACTTGGTACTGAATCTCTTCAAACCTTTGGTGGTTCAGGATTTACTACTGATTGGCCACTTGAGCAGTATGTAAGAGATGCCAAGATTGACACACTTTATGAAGGCACAACTGCAATTCAAGGATTAGATTTCTTCTTCCGTAAGATTGTTAGAGATCGTGGTCGATCAATAACACTTGTTGGTAAAGACATTGCAAAGTTTGCTTCAAGTGGTGGGCACTTAGCTGAAGAAAAGAAAGCACTTCTAAAAGCGTTAGAGGATGTGCAGGCAATGATCGGGCACATGGTAGGAGTTGCTATGGCTTCTCAGGAAGATCCAAAAGAAATTTATAAAGTTGGTCTAAATACTTCTAGATTATTAATGGCAACTGGTGATCTAATAATTGCCTGGTTACTACTTCGCCAAGCAGATATTGCTCAAAATAAGTTAGCTAATGCTGGACGTGATACTGAGTTTTATAATGGAAAGATTGCCTCCGCAAAATTCTTTGTTCGCTCTGTTCTTCCTCATATTTCAATTGAGCGAGCAGTTGTTGAGTCTGAAACTGGTGAGATTATGAATATTTCAGAGGCTGCTTTTTAATAATTTAGGAAATCTTTTTCTCTTAATGTAGGGTGTTGTTATGAAGCACCGTGCGGAATTTATCTTAATTTCTGCCTCAATGGGGTTTGCCCTTGGTGGAATTGCAGCAAAAGTTCTTCGGGAAGCCAATATGGACGCGTTCCGCTTAACTCAAATTAGAAGTAGTGCTGCTGCGATTATTTTGCTGATTTTGGTATTGCTTAAAAATAAATCTCAACTTAAGGCAACTAGAGCTGAATTAAAGGATTTAATAATTTTTGGCATTATTGGAATTGCCGCAGTAACCTCATTTTACTTTTTTGCCATCAAGTATCTTTATGTTTCAGTTGCATTAATAATTGAATTTACTGCTCCAATTTGGATTGTGCTATATCTACGCTTTATTAAGAAGAAAACAGTGCCAGCGACTATGTGGTGGGGAATCGCCTTTGCATTTTCTGGGCTTTTACTTATCTCTCAGATCTGGAGTGGTAGCTCGCTGCACCCGCTAGGAGTTATTGCCGCATTTTTAGACGCGCTAGCACTTGCTCTTTACTTTATTTTTGCTGACCGGCTATCACAAACTCGAAGTTCACTATCCCTTATTACCTGGGGAATGTCGGTTGCCGCCGTGTTTTGGGCAATAATTTTGCCTTGGTGGAATTTTCCTTTTGAATTTTTAACTAACACCTACTCTTTGCAGGGTGAATTATCTAACTTCAGTGCACCGGGCTGGGCCTTAGTACTCTGGATAGTAGTAATTGGAACAGTAGTTCCGTATCTGATGACAGTTACCGCGATCAGAGAATTATCGGCTAGCACAAGTAGTGTCATTGGCATGATCGAGCCAATATTTGCTGGTGTAATTGCCTGGTGGTTACTAAATGAAGCCTTTACAAATATCCAACTTTTGGGGTGCGCGGTGGTGTTAACTGGTATATATCTAGCTGATAAGGCGCGTAGTGGAGTGAGTAAAGCATGAGTGAGTTTGATGATTTATTCGCTGCAAACACTGAGTTTGTTAAAGATTTTAAGTCTCAGGATCTAACGGGTGCAGCTAAAAAAGGTTTAGCAATTATTACCTGTATGGACTCACGTATTGATCCACTTCGCATTGTTGGTATGAAAGCAGGGGATGCGAAAATATTAAGAAATGCTGGTGCTCGGGTAACAGAGGATGTGCTTAGAACATTAATCCTTGCAACAAATCTACTTAATGTAACTAGAGTTTTAGTAATGCCGCATACTGATTGCAGAATGGCAAGTGGAACTGAAGATCAAATTCATGCAGCTATCTTTGAAAAAAGCGGTATTGATACAAGAAGTATTGAGATTAGAACTGTGACTGATCAATTAGCAGCACTAAAATCTGATTTAATTAGAATTGAACAATTTCCACTTCTGCCAAAAAATATTTCACTAGTTGGTGCTATTTATGATGTAAAGAGTGGAAAACTTACAAAAATTTAGTTGTCTTTAACAAACTTTTCATTTGTAGTAAAGGTTGCAGCCATATCAGTAAATCTAGCAAGGTGTAACTGGGCTGAAACCACAATCGTTCTAGTTGGACCGTTTCGATGCTTTGCCACAATTAAATCAGCCTCACCTGATCTATTTTGTGAATCATATAAATCCTCACGGTGGAGCAAGATAACCAAGTCAGCATCCTGCTCGATCGATCCTGATTCACGTAGATCTGAAAGCATTGGTTTTTTATCTGATCGCTGCTCTGGTGAACGGTTTAACTGTGAGATAGCAACAACTGGCACATTAAGCTCTTTTGCTAACAACTTTAATTGACGAGAGAACTCTGATACTTCTTGTTGGCGGTTTTCAACTCGCTTGCCGCTAGTCATAAGCTGTAAATAATCAATCACAATTAGCTTTAGATCATGGCGTTGCTTTAGCCGGCGTGATTTAGCCCTTATTTCCATCAGTGAAAGATTTGGAGAATCATCAATAAACATCGGTGCATCTGAGATCTCACCCATTCGCCGTGCCATTCTTGCCCACTCTTCTTCACTTAATCTTCCTGATCTGATGTTGTTAAGTGGCACTCTTGCCTCAGCAGAAAGCATTCTCATAGTGATTTCAGATCTGCTCATTTCGAGAGAAAAAATTACTGAAGTCTCACGTTTATGTATTGAAGCATGACGGGCAATATCTAAACCAAGTGTTGATTTACCAACCGCCGGACGCGCCGCCAACACGATCATGTTTCCTGGATGGAAACCATTTGTTAACGCATCTAAATCTTTAAAGCCAGTTTTAACACCTTGCCCAGTTACGCCAGCAGCAATTTTTTCTATTTCATCATATGCCTCTGGCATTAATTGAGATAGTTGAACATAATCATCTGATTCACGTCGCTCTGTTACTGCAAAAACTTCTGCTTGCGCTTGATCAACAGCGTCATCTACTTCACCCTCATCGGTGTAACCAAGTTGCACAATCTTGGTACCTGCTTCAACAAGGCGCCTCATAATTGCGCGCTCACGAATTATCTTTGCGTAGTAACCAGCATTAGCAGCGGTTGGTACGGATGAGATAAGTGTGTGTAGATATGGCGCTCCACCTGCTCTTACTAAATCACCACGTTTTGTTAACTCAGCTGAAACTGTTACAGGATCTGCTGGTTCACCTCTGCCATATAAATCAACAATTGCGTCATAAATTAATTCATGTGCTGGGCGGTAGAAATCTCGCTCTCTTAATATTTCAACTACATCACTAATTGCATCCTTTGATAACAACATTCCACCTAAAACAGATTGTTCAGCAATTACATCTTGTGGTGGTGTGCGCTCAAACTCAGCTGCGCTATTACGGCTACGGCTAGAGTTATTTGGGAACTCGGCGATACTCATATAAGAAGCCTCCCATCTGCCACTGACAAAAAATAAAACTATTTAAAATCACTAAGTTTTACGCTCAGGAGGTAAAGATATTCCTATCTTCACCCCTTCGGTAATTAGTGATCTAACCCTGTGCGCTCACCTGTGAAGAGAGTGGATGAAACGGTGGATGAAGTTGTGGGTAAGTATTAACTTGTAGTGGATAAGTATTTAAGTATTACTAAATTAAGCGTAAATAAGTGATAAGTGATGTGGACAAAGATTTTTTTGCTAATCTCATTATTTGGTCAGCAATGTAAAAAGCCCCCCAGTCACCTGGAGGGCTTAGTAATTTCTTAATTACTTATCGCTAACCACACTGATTGACACGTTAGCCACAACTTGGGATTCAAGTGTGATCTTAACTGTGTACTTACCAGCTTTTTTAATGTGCTTATCCATTTTGATTTTATGACGATCAACTGTCTCATTAGTAGCAGTTTTAATTGCTGCAACTATTGCTTTATCTGTAACAGAGCCAAACATTGTGCCGGTAGCACCAATTTTGACCTTAACAATTACATTAGCTTTTTCAAGCTTAGCTTTGATCTCTTTAGCATGGTCAAGATCTCGGATCTCACGGGCATTGCGAGCGCGCTTAATTCCATCAATCTGGCCCTCACCGCCTTTAGTCCAAACGATCGCACTGCCTCGAGCTAGTAAAAAGTTACGGCCATAGCCATCTTTAACTGTTACAACATCTCCTGCGCCACCTAGGCCAGATACTTCACGAGTAAGGATTAGTTTCATTGTTTTATCTCCTTATCGAGCAGTTGATGTGTAAGGCAGAAGCGCCATCTCGCGGCTGTTTTTAACCGCTGCAGCTACTGCACGTTGATGTTGAGTACAAGCACCGGTGATACGGCGAGAGCGAATCTTGCCTCGATCGGTGATGTACTTACGAAGGGTTGCTATATCTTTGTAATCAATATAGTTAACTTCATCTCGACAAAATGAACATGGTTTCTTTTTGAACTTCTTCATCGCCGCAGCTGCTGCTGCAGATTTTGATTGCTTAGCTTTTTCTCTAAGCGTTTTATTACTTCTTGCTCCCACTGTGGTGCTCCTTAGGTTAGGGCCCTGTCTTTTTAAGACAGGAATGGTTGGTTAATTAGGATTTAAAAAGGTGGTGTCTCATCACTCGGCGTCGTTGACCAACCGCCACCGACTGGGGCTGCTGACCAAGGATCATCTCCTGATGCTGTTGGTGTTGTACTTGCTGGTGCGCTGTAACCGGTACCGGTTTGGCGAGCAGCTTTAGTTACCTTTGCAGTTGCGTTGCGAAGTGAAGGTCCTACTTCATCAACTTCTACCTCAAAGACAGTTCGCTTTTCACCCTCTTTAGTTTCATAAGAGCGTTGTTTTAAACGTCCGGAAACAATTACTCGCATTCCTTTAGTTAACGACTCTGCAACATTTTCAGCTGCTTGTCGCCAAATTTGGCATTGTAGAAAAAGGCTATCGCCATCTTTCCACTCATTTGTGGTTTTATCTAAATAACGTGGGGTTGATGCCACGGTAAATTTTGCCACCGCTGCTCCACTTGGTGTGAAGCGTAACTCTGGATCGCTAACTAAGTTACCGATCATCGTTAAGTTGGTATCTCCTGCTGCCATTTTTTTATTTCTCCCTTATCTGCTTTAGATGCTTGTTTTTGATTTACCGGTCGGGGATTTATTCTGGCCGGACAACTTTGGTGCGCAGAACTGACTCATTTAAATTAAGTTGACGATCCAACTCTTTAACTGGTGCTGGCTCTGATTGCATATCGATAACTGCGTAGATTCCCTCGCCTTTTTTATTTATTTCAAAGGCCATTCGTCTCTTGCCCCAGATATCTAACTTATTTACCTTACCGCCACCATCTTTAATTATCTTTAGATAAGTTTCAAGACTTGGTGAAACAGTTTTCTCTTCTAAATCAGGATCTAAAATGACCATGAGTTCATAGCGACGCATTTTTTAAACCACCTCTGGACTAAAGCGGCCACGGAATTTCCGTAGCAGGTGTTGGAGGCAATATTAACCTGACCCTGCCTTAGCGCGAAATTACGCTTGATTTTGCTGTGGATTTAGCAGATAAATCTCTCATCAAGATAAAGGTAAAGGTGCACACACCAACTACGCGAAGTAGTGTGGCAATTACATAACCGCTATCAGGTAAGCCGTACTTAGCGCCAGCGTAAAGTGCTAAATACTGCCAAATAGCTAAGTGATAAATAATTTCGGTAATCTGCCAAAACCAAAATGAGATTTGCTGCCTACTGTTAGTAATTGCTATTACGGCAAATGGGGTAAGCCATAAGACATACTGCGGGGAATAAACCTTGCCGAAGGTTGTAAAAATAACTACTGCAAAAAAAGTAATGTGAGCTAAATTTGGAATCTTATCTAGTTTTAATAAATAAATGGCTAGTGCGATGAATAAAGTAATTGATAGCAGTGGGTAAATTAAATCTAGATTTGATACATCAAGGTTTAGTAAAGATAAGCCATACCAAATTGAACCAAAGTCAGCGCCTCTTTCAATATTTAATTTAAAAAACCGCCACCATCCCTCAAGGTAAAATACTGCTATTGGTAAGTTAATGGCTAACCAAAGTATGGCGGTGGTGAATAAATATTTACTTAGCTGTTTAATCTGTTTTCTTCTATAAAAAATTATTGCAATTGGCAAAAGCATAACGATTGGAAAAAACTTAGTAGCAATTGATATACCTAGGGCAATGGCACTTTCTTCATATTTTTTCTTCTCGAAAAAGTAGACTGTAAGAAGTGCGCTAGCTACAGCAATTAAATCCCAGTTAATAAATAAACTTGCAATTACTGCAGGGGATGCTAAAAATAAATAGAGATACTTTGGCGCAAGCGCCTTTAAGATTAAAGCTGAAATGAAATACATCATGATTAAAAATAAAATATTTAGATCAAAATATAATACGTTAGAAGAGTTTGGTGTTATAAAACTAATAGCCCAGGCAAATAACCCAGTAACTGGTGGATACTCCATTGAGTTTGCCGCAGAAAGATACGGGAATGTATTTGTATTTAACCCTCGCTCAGAAAAAAGGGCTGGAATATCGGTATAACAGGCGTGGATGTAGTTATCTGGTGAGGTGAAATCGTTATTACGGCAGTGATTAAATTTTAAAAATGAAATAAGTGAACTTAATAAAACCAGTGCGATTAAAGATCTACTTACCAATTTGGTAAGCAAGAGTTACCTCTTTTTCTTAGGTGAAGGTGAAGGAGATGGTGGGATTAAAGCTGGGTCCATCTCTGGCACTGCATTAATAAAGTTAACTGGCTCTGTTCCGCCAATAAAAGCTGGGGCTGGAAACTCTTGAATTGGTGATTTAGCTAAGTATTTTTTAACAAACTCTGCCCAGATTCGGGCTGGGAATGAACCACCAGTTACTGATGTTAGGCCACCAATTCCATTTAAAGATTGAGTGGCATCATCTCGATAAAAAGCAACGGAGGCGGCAACCTCTGGGGTGTAACCATTAAACCAAGCAGATGCGTTGTCATTTGATGTTCCAGTTTTACCAGCAGTAGGTCTACCAACTCTGGCGCCAACTACTGCAGCAGTACCGGAGGATGTTACTTTGCTAAAGGCATAAGTTAAATCTGCCATTACATCTTTTCTAAATACCTCTTGAGCTTGAATTCTTCCCTGATACAAGATTCCTTTATTTGGTCCTTGAACTTCATTAATAATAAAAGGTTTTGCATAAACTCCTTGCGCTGCAAAGGTTGCATAGGCATTTGCTAAATCAATCACATGTGGACTTGCAGCTCCTAATGAAACTGATGGAGATGCCACCATTTCAACTGAATCTGGAATACCAGCACGGCGAGCAACATCTACAACTTTTTCTAACCCTGCTTTCATGCCAAGTGGAACATAGATTGTGTTAACAGATTTTTCAGTCGCAGTAAGTAGATCAAGATTGCCCCAGCTTTCACCACCGTAATTATTAACTGGATATGGCCGGCCTATTCCATCATCATAAACTTTAGGTGAATCACCATTCCAAATTGAAGATAACGGTATTCCTTGCTCAAGGGCTGCAACTAGTGAGAAGGCTTTAAATGATGATCCACCGGAGGTAATTCCTTGTGTGGCAGCATTAAATTGATACTTTAAATAATCTTGCCCACCATACATTGCCAATATCTCACCGGTACCAGGTTTAATTGCGACAAGGCCAATATGAAGATTTTCTGGCACTTTAACTGGTGCTTCTTTACTAACTGCAAATACTGCTGCTTCTTGAGCTTCTTTTACTAGAGTAGTTTTTATTATGTAGCCACCAACCATTAATTGCTCATCACTAAACCCAAGTGCATTTAACTCACGCTCTACCCAAGAGATTACATAACCTTTAGGACCAGCTAACGCACCTGATGTAACCCTAGGATTAATTACTGGAAATTTTATTTTTTCAGCTTTTTCTTTTTCAAGCCAACCTTGCGCAACCATTCCATCTAATACATATGTAAATCTTTTTTCAAGCCTTGGTAAGTTCTCTTTTTTAAATCCAGGATCATAAAGGCCTGGACTTCTTAAAATACTCGCTAATACTGCTGATTGGGCGGTGGTTAATTTATCTACGGTTGTACCAAAGTAAACCTGGGATGCGGTTTGAACGCCGTATGAACCACGGCCAAAATAAATAGTATTTAAGTAGTTCTCAAAAATTTGATCTTTAGTAAATTGGTTCTCGAGTTTTATCGCAATTACTAATTCTTTTACTTTTCTTGTTATTGAGCGCTCTGGTGTTAAAAAGGCAGTTTTCGCATATTGCTGCGTAATTGTTGAGCCACCCTGGAGTGAACCACCTCTTACGTTATTCCAAACTGCTCTTATAATTGCAGTTGGGCTAATTGCTCGGTTTGAATAAAAACCGCGATCCTCCGCTGCCATCACTGCATTTCTAACCTGAACTGGAATCTGAGCAAGTGTTACAACAGTTCTATTTTCAGAACCTATTCGGCCAATCTCACTGCCATCTGCATATTGAATAATTGTGGACTGAGAATTTACATAAGCATTTGGATCTGGAATTGAAACGGTGAAATAGGCAAAGCCAAATAAAAATACGCCAGCCACAAATGAGAAGCCAGTTATTAATACCCCCAGGCGGGGCAGTTTTGCTAGCAGATTATTCACTGGTCAAGATTAGCGTTAATCCTCATCAGCTAAGGTGGCAACCTTTCGTGGTGGCTTTCTATATTCACCGTCTCCTAATAAAAAGGATTCCACCAGGTGATTCCAATGACAATGAGTGCAGATTTCAACAATATAAACTCGAAACTCACCATACTCACTTTGCATTTGAACTAATTCATCTTGATTCTTAATTCGTCCTGAGTATTGCCCGAGTTGATCGCCAAAGGCATAACGTAGATCAACAATTTTCCGCTCCTTACAAACAGGACAGCTTCTATTGGTTAACTCGCCATGATATTTAGCTGCTCGCCTTAAGTACGGATCAGCATCACAGGCATCCATCGCACTGACTGCGCCTTGAAAGAGTGCAATTAATGTCCGGCGCTTACTCAATGAGTAGTCAACTAACGAGCGCATGGTGGCTAACATAAGATCCAAGGTTAATCCTAAATTAATAACTACGCTTACCCCATGGGAATCTGGCCAGTGGCAAGTGGCTCAAGGTTAAATCGGATATTAACTATCCGTTGGATTGGCCAGTTAACAGATGGTTTGTTTCAATCAGCGCTAGCCAGTTTTATCTTATTTTCCCCTGAGCGATCACCTAACGCAGTAGCTGCTGCTCTTGCTTTTACTGTGGTGCTACTGCCTTACTCATTAATTGGTCCCTATGTTGGAACCATCTTAGATCGCTTCTCGCGCCAGCGGATTATTAGAAATTGCAACTACATCAGAGCATTTGATCTATTAATTATTGCCTGGTTAGTAAATAACGGAAGTACTGGTGTGGTTATAACTTTATTTGTTTTAGTTGCATTTGGCGTGAACCGATTAATTTTAGCTGGCCTTTCAGCTGGGCTGCCGTTGTTAGTTAAAAAAGATGAGTTAATCGCAGTAAATGCGCTAGCGGTAACTGGTGGAACTATTTGGGTGGTAATCGGTGGCGGAATAGGAATTGCGATTAAAAACTTTGTAAGTGCTACATATAGCGCAGATTTTGCAGACTCTGTAGTAATTTTATTATCAGCAGCTTTTTTTACACTTGCAGCTTTAAGTTGTTATCGATTAAGTAAATTTGAAATTGGACCAACTGAGAATGAAGGTAAATCTGAAAATCAAGGATTGCGAGAGATGGTTGAGGGATTTAAAACTTTACGCGCTCACCCTGATGCTCTGCGTGGAATATTTTCAGTTGGTATCCAGCGCGGTGGAATTACGGCGCTAACTCTTATGGCGCTGCTACTTTCACGAAATAACTTTAATGATCCAAATGATCCAGATGCTGGTTTGGCTGGTTTTGGTATTGCACTAGCAATTGCTGGAATTGGCATTGGTCTTGGCGCAATTATTTCACCTTTTGGTGTTTTAAGATTTGGTCGCCATCGTTGGATGCGCTATTTAATGTTTGCTTGTATCCCGCCATTAGTAATCTATTCATTTAATATCACTGAATTTACTATGACAGCTAGTGCTTTTTTAGTTGGTTTATGTGGACAGGGAATTAAGGTTACAAATGACGCACTTGTTCAATCAAAAATTAATGATGCCTACCGGGGAAGAGTCTTTGCTTTTTATGATGTGGCGGTAAATGCTGGAATTATTACTGGGGCAATTGGTGCAGCGCTTCTTCTGCCAGATAACGGCGCAACTCGTTTGTTGCCGGTTTTAATTGCTATTGCATATCTTTTTGCAGCAACAGTATTAATGCGAAAAGCTAATTTTGCTCCTTCCACCAAGTAAGCAAAGCTTCTTTTGCCTTATCTTCACCGATTGGGCCGTTTTCTAAACGTAGCTCAAGTAAAAAGTCATAGGCCTCACCAACCATCGGAGATGGCTTAATATTTAAAATCTGCATAATTTGCTCACCCGTTAAGTCAGGACGTATTTTATTTAGCTCTTCTTGTTGCATTAACTCTTTAATTCTCTGCTCAAGTTGATCATATGTATTAGCAAGTAACTGCGCCTTTTTTTGATTTCGAGTTGTGCAATCAGCTCTTGTTAATAGGTGCAAGTGATCTAGTAACTCACCAGCATCTCTGACATATCTGCGCACAGCAGAGTCTGTCCATTCCCCACTTCCATAGCCATGAAAGCGCAGGTGTAGGAAAACTAATTGCCCAACATCTTTAACAATGTGATTATCAAATCTAAGGGTTCGAAGCCGCTCTTTTGTCATCTTTGCCCCAACTACCTCATGATGATGAAATGAAACACCACCTCCTGCTATTAATGCCTTTGTTTTTGGCTTACCAATATCGTGAAGAAGGGCTGCAAGACGTAGCGTTAAGTTAGCCCCGCCTAACCTGGCCTCTAACGCAATTGCTTGCTCAAGCACTGTTAATGAGTGCTCATAAACATCTTTATGGTGGTGGTGCTCATCTATTTCAAGTTTTAGTTTTGGAATCTCTGGCAGAAAAATATCTGCTAGCCCACATTCAACTAATAAGGTAATTCCAAGGCGCGGGTTATCGCTCATAATTATTTTTATAAACTCATCCCTAACTCGCTCACTAGAAATAATTGATAATCTGTGAGCCATCTCTTTAATTGCAACTAATACTGATTCATCAATTGTAAAATTTAGTTGGCTCATAAATCTTGCAGCTCGCATCATTCGAAGTGGGTCATCGGTAAATGAATCTGAAGGCTTACCTGGAGTTTTAATTATCTTATTTTCAAGATCATTCACACCATTAAATAAATCAATAAATGTTGGCTCATCCGTTGTTAATTCAAGTGCCATAGCGTTAATTGTGAAATCACGGCGAGATAAATCACCTTCAATATTTTCACCAAACTCAACGGAAGGTTTGCGAGAATCTTTTTCATAGTTTTCGCTACGGTAAGTTGTAATCTCAACAGTTATTTCACCTTTTTTACCAGCAACAGTTCCAAAGGCTGCGCCGATATCCCAAACAGAATCTGCCCATTTCTTTAAAATCTTTTCAGATTCTTTTGGGCGTGCATTAGTTGTGAAATCTAAATCATTACCAAGTCGGCCCAATATTGCATCCCGTACTGGCCCGCCAACTAGCGCTAATTTAAATCCAGCTGCTTTAAAGGCGGTTGCAAGTGAGGTTGCAGCCGGTGCTTGCTTTGTCAGTGTGGTGATTGCAAGTTCAGCGGCAGCCTTATTTGGTGTTTTCACGGTGGTACTAGGTTAGAGCAGAGCGGGTAAGAGATGAGGCAGTATCCTTACTCTTATGACCCCAGCATCTAATGCGGGTGGCAATCAGGATTCAAATAGTGCTCGCAAGGGTGGGCAAAGTAGTAGTTCTGGTAAGCCCGCTAAAAAATATAACTCAGGCAACCGCAAAAATCCTAAGCCGAACTCTGGTGGAAAAAATTCTCGCTCAAGGTATGCCAAACGGGTGGATGAGGTAAGTGCTGGCGGTTTAGTAGTAGATAAAACTGGTACCAAAGGTTTACTTATCGGAAGACTTGATCCTAAAGATGCCTCACATGAGCGATTACTTTGGTCACTTCCAAAGGGACATATTGAAGATGGTGAATCACCTGAACAAGCAGCAATTCGTGAGGTGGCGGAGGAGACTGGAATTAAAAGTGAGATTACTAGATCACTGGGCGTGATTGATTTTTGGTTTATGGCAAGTGGTAAACGAATTCATAAAACAGTTCATCATTTTTTATTTACCGAAGTTGGCGGCAAGTTAGCACCACAGGTAACTGAAGTTGATGATGTTGGTTGGTTTCCAATAGATGAGATTGTTAGTAAATTAGCTTA
>OFQR01000010.1_pt1 | contig 29862 bp, 28 predicted proteins | sample 1542891 | NCBI WGS metagenome assembly OFQR01 (sample SAMN05442522, study PRJEB24371) | freshwater metagenome | isolation source: Freshwater Lake | place: Canada: Niagara | collected 2012-08-09 | reverse complement strand
GCTTTAAATCTTTCCATCACTTTCAAACTTTGAAATCTGACTAATTCTTCTAACATGCCGCTCATCACCAGTAAATGCTGTGGCCAAAAATGTGTCCACCAGCTCTAAACAAAACTGCTCATCATGCATTCGACCGCCCAGGGAAATCACATTTGCATTGTTGTGCTCTCTAGCTAATTTGGCAGTATCAATAGACCAAACTAAGGCTGCTCTAACGCCTTTTACTTTATTTGCTGCAATCTGTTCACCATTACCTGAACCACCTAAAACAATTCCAAATGAGGCAGGATCTGCAGCAGTTGCCTTTGCTGCTGGAATACAAAAAACTGGGTAATCATCTAATGCGTCATATTCAAAAGGTCCATGATCTTGCACTTGATGACCCTTACTCTTTAAATGTTCAATTATCTTTGCTTTAAATTCAAGACCTGCATGATCACTGCCGATATGAATCTTCATGTGATTAGTTTGGCATAAAAACAAAACTGGCTTACCTTATTTTCATAAGGTGAGCCAGAAATGTCTAGGATGGGAAGGAATTTAATACTTTTTAAGCGCGTGATCCGCCCTTGTTACCTTTATGGCCAAAACCTTTTACTCGCTCAACCATATTGGTTACGCGCTCTGTGGTCTTAGCTTTTTCGGCAGTAACTTGAGCAGCAGTTAATTTACCGGCTGTAAGCGCAGCATCAAGTTGCTTATTAATCTCAGCAGAGATTGCAGTAATTAGTGCAGCCTTCTTATCACCTGCAATAGCAGCAAGTGTTTCACCAGCCTTTAGTCTGGACTTAACGGTCTCTAGTGAGATCCCAAGAGTTGAGGTGACTACAGCGTCAATTGCAGCCCGATCTTTATCCATCTTAACTTTGCCAGCAGCTCTAGCATCTTTAGCAGCCTGCACAATTGCATCCGCTTGAGACTGGGTAATTGTTCCCTTACTTACTAGGGATGAAAGTAGAGAGGTAATTTTCTCTCCACCCTTTCTATCATCAGCGGAAGCAACCGCACCACCTGAAAGTGATAGTGCAACTGCTGCAGTTGCAATCACTGCAACGATTTTCTTTTTCATAGATCCTCATTTCTTCAAGTACCCACTGCACCTGATGTGAGTAGATAACTACCTTTGACTGTGGTGATCATCTATTACACCTGAGTGCTAGGTGCGAGTATTTTTTACTAGCTAAATCATAACCCCGCTTAAGAAGGTGCTAACTCTCATTTTTCTGAGAGTTATGTGTGAGTATTTAACGCTGGGTGCTACCTCTCTAGTCACCGCGCGTAATTAGTTCAATCATTTATCTTACGCAATGCCAATCAGGCTATGCCATACGGCCCCAATTAAGGGTGGATTGAGCAGGGTAGAAATGGCACTTTCTAATATAAAGAATAGAGTTTCTAAGGTAGTAATAGCAGTAGTACTTGTTTCATTATTAATACCAACTACCACAAATGCAGCAGGACGAGCCGGTGATGTTGTGAACACCATAAGAAGTGGCAGCGGTGTTCCATCTGTATCACTTGGAACTGATGGCGATTTTTATATTGATTTAAAGAGTATGAATATTTATGGTCCAAAGAAAATAAGCGTTGGCCTCTGCCAGTATCACTGCGTGGTCCAATTGGAGCAATTGGTCCATCAGGAGTAGATGGAAAAAATGGCGCAGCAGCAAGTGCGACAGCTGGCACAACTGGAATTGCAGGTGCTAAAGGCGATGCAGGAGCAACGGGGGCAACAGGTTCAACTGGTGCTGCAGGACCTAAGGGAGATACTGGAACTGCTGGGACAATTCAACAAATTAATTTGAGTCAGTGGGTTTTATCCACCGGCACAGCTGGCGGAGGCTCAGAATCAAGTGCATTTGCAAGTTTGTCTGCAGGGAAAAAATACACATTTACAATTTTGGTATTCGGAAAAACTTCGACTGCTGTATCTTCATTTAGGACGTATCCTGAATTAAAAGTATCTGATACCTCAGCAACTATGAGTTATGAATTCAGTTATTCATTTGGTCCATCGGCAGATGGAGTAGAAGAATTTAACCGAGCGTCATTTGTAATTGCTGGTTCAATATCTGTAACAGCTTCAAGCAGTTTCTCTGTCTTAGTTAAAGATGTTAGGGGAACAAGTGGAAGCAATTCAGTTACTTTTAACGGTAAGGCATACATCCAAGAAGTTGGATCTATTAACTAAATATGGAGCGGGTGACCGGGATTGAACCGGCACAGCTAGCTTGGAAGGCTAGAACTCTACCATTGAGCTACACCCGCAAAATTATTGCGTGATCTGCTATTGCAGTTACCAAGTTTAACTTGGTTTGCCGTAGCAGGTCATACCTTATTACTTCGGTTAGGAGAAGGGAAAATCACCCTCTAGACTTTCAGCCTTCGGGGCGTAGCGTAGTGGCTAGCGCGCCTGCTTTGGGAGCAGGAGACCGTGGGTTCGAATCCCTCCGCCCCGACCAAAAAGAAAAATGAAATATTTATTTAAGGGAGTTAACAATTGAAAAGCGCTGTTGAGAAACTTTCACCAACTCGCGTGAAGCTTTCAATTGAGGTTGCCTTTGATGAGCTAAAACCACATATTGATGGTGCTTATAAAACCTTAAGTGAGAAGATAAATATTCCAGGCTTTCGTAAGGGCAAAGTGCCATCTGCGATGATTGATCAAAGAGTTGGCCGAGGCGCTGTACTGGATGAAGCAATTAATGCCGCACTTCCTACCTTCTACTCACAAGCTGCTAAAGAAAATGATGTATTAGTAATTGGACGTCCTAATGTTGATATCACTGAGCTAAAAGATAATGAAAAGTTTAGCTTTACTGTGGAGGTAGATGTTAGGCCAGAGATTGAGCTGCCTAATTTTTCAACGATTGAGATCACAGTCGATGATGTTGCGGTCAGTGATAGTGATATTGATGAGCAGATTCAATCACTACGCACTCGCTTTGGCACACTAACTACAGTTGAAAAGGTTGTAGCAAAAGGTGATTTTGTAACAATTGATTTAGTAGCTACTAAAGATGGCAAAGAGCTAGATGGTGGCACGGCAAATGATCTCTCCTACGAAGTTGGTTCTGCATCAATGGTTGATGGCTTAGATGAGGCACTCATTGGACTAAGCGCCGGGGGTGAGAAAAGTTTTGAGACAGCATTAGTTGGTATGGCAGAGGGAGAAAAAGGAAGCGTTAAGGTATTGGTTAAGACGGTGAAAGAGCGTGAGCTGCCTGCTATTGATGATGAGTTTGCTAAGTTAGCATCAGAGTTTGAAACTATTGCGCAATTAAAAGATGATCTTAAGACTCGATTAACTCGGGTAAAGGAGCTAGAGCAGGGCGGGCAGGCGCGAGATTTATTTATTGAAAAACTAATTCAAACAGTTGATGTGCCGCTACCAGCAGATGTTATTGAAGCTGAGGTAAATGATCACCTTGAAAAAGAGGGCCGATTAGAGGATGTTAAACATCGCGATGAGGTAACTAAAGAGGTATCACAAACTATTACTCGAGAGTTCCTACTTGATTCAATTGTGAAGGCAGAGGCAATCTCGGTAAATGAAACTGAGCTAACTGAGTATCTAGTTCGCGCAGCCGCTCGATATGGCATGAGCCCTGATCAATTTATTAAAGAGGTATCAGATGCCGGACAGGTGAGCACAATGGTGGCTGAGGTCACTCGCGCAAAGGCACTTGCTTCAGTGTTGGGTCGCGTTAAGGTTATTGATAAATCTGGAAAGAAAATTGATTTAGAAGCCCTTGCTCCTAAACCTGCGGTAGCAGAGAAATAATCGCTTAAGGCGAACAGGGATCAGGCTTAAACCGGGAAGCATTTTTGGTAAAAGATTGTTAAGGTCAAGACAGTATTAAAACAAGGAGATAAAAGTGGAACTAAGTAACACCCCACGGGCTAGCGCTAATGGCGCAGGTGGACTTGATGATCAGGTTTACCAACGTTTACTTAAAGAGCGAATTATCTTTTTAGGCTCTGTTGTTGAAGATTCAATGGCTAATGCAATCTGTGCTCAGATGTTATTACTAGCAGCTGAGGATCCAGAAAAAGATATCTACCTTTATATCAACTCACCAGGTGGTTCAATCTCAGCTGGTATGGCAATTTATGACACCATGCAATACATCAAAAATGATGTGGCAACAGTTGCAATGGGACTTGCTGCTTCAATGGGTCAATTCTTATTATGTTCAGGCACTGCTGGAAAAAGATATGCACTGCCACATGCTCGAATTATGATGCACCAACCATCAGGTGGAATTGGTGGAACTGCCTCTGATATTAAAATTCAAGCAGAGCAAATGAGTTTTACTAAGAAAAATATGGCTGATTTAATATCATTTCACACTGGTCAAAAGGCAGAGACAATTACGGAAGATTCAGATCGTGATCGCTGGTTTACTGCAGCGGAAGCAAAAGAGTATGGATTTGTTGATCATGTTGTTAAATCAGCTGGTCAGGTATCAGGTAGTGGGGGAACATCACGATGAAGGCAGATATGAATAAAATAAATGAAATAACCTCTCGTTATATTCTGCCAACAATTGAAGAGCGCACTAGCTATGGCTATAAGAGACTTGATCCATACACAAAACTATTTGAAGAGCGCATTATTTTCTTAGGCCAAGCAATTGATGACACAGTGGCAAACGATGTAATGGCGCAATTACTTACCTTAGAGTCAATGGATCCAGATCGTGACATCATGATTTACATCAACTCACCAGGTGGTTCTTTTACAGCGCTAACTGCAATTTATGACACGATGCAATTCGTTAGACCAGATGTAATGACTATTTGTTTAGGACAAGCAGCATCTGCCGCTGCAGTATTACTTGCAGGTGGCGCCCCTGGTAAGAGATACGCACTTGAGCATGCTCGTATTTTGATCCATCAGCCATACTCTGAAGGCGGCGGACAAGGATCTGATATTGAAATTCAAGCAAAAGAAATTTTGCGAATGCGCACATTACTTGAAGAGATGTTAGCTCGTCACTCTAAGAAGAGTCAGGCTGATATTGCTAAAGATATTGAGCGAGATAAAATTTTAACCTCAGCTGAAGCTGTTGAGTATGGACTTATTGATCAAGTTCTAGCAACGCGTAAGGCAAAAGCAAAGAGTTAATTTCGCCTATAAGCGAACAGGTTTAAGCCTTATTTCACCGCACTAACTACTTACTTCGTTCTACCCTTATCTCTCTTCCCTAACGAACAGGAGTAATTTCGGTGACTACCCGTATTGGTGAAAGTGGTGACCTACTTAAGTGTTCCTTCTGCGGCAAAACTCAAAAGCAGGTTAAGAAGTTAATTGCCGGTCCTGGCGTTTATATTTGTGATGAGTGTATTGATCTTTGTAATGAGATCATTATTGATGAACTTAATGAAACATCATCCCTTGGTTTAGCTGAGCTACCAAAGCCACAAGAGATATTTGAATTTTTAGATCAGTATGTAATTGGTCAAGATCAGGCTAAGAAATCTTTATCTGTTGCAGTTTATAACCACTACAAGCGTGTGCAATCAGGAGATAGCAAGAGAGATGACGCAGTTGAGTTATCAAAGAGTAATATCTTAATTTTAGGACCAACTGGATGCGGTAAGACATTACTTGCCCAAACACTTGCCAGAATGCTTAACGTGCCATTTGCAATTGCAGATGCCACAGCATTAACTGAGGCTGGTTATGTTGGTGAGGATGTTGAAAATATTCTGCTAAAACTTATTCAAGCAGCAGATTTTGATGTGAAAAAAGCTGAGACTGGAATTATCTATATTGATGAAATTGATAAGGTGGCTAGAAAAGCTGAGAACCCATCAATTACTAGAGATGTTTCAGGTGAGGGAGTTCAGCAAGCACTTCTTAAAATATTAGAGGGAACTACCGCATCTGTGCCACCACAAGGTGGGCGAAAGCATCCTCATCAAGAGTTCTTACAAATTGATACTACAAATATTTTATTCATTGTTGGTGGCGCCTTTGCTGGCCTTGAGAAGATTATTGAAAGCCGTAAAGGAAAAGCTGGTGTTGGCTTTAATGCAAAACTACAAACAAGTGATGACATTGTTAAGACAGATATCTTTGGGGACGCGATGCCAGAGGATCTACTTAAATTTGGAATGATTCCAGAGTTTATTGGTCGCTTGCCAATCATGACTAGCGTTGAAAGTTTGGATCAAAAAGCGCTTATGCAGATATTAACTGAACCAAAAAACGCGTTAGTTAAGCAGTATCAGAAATTATTTGATCTAGATGAGGTTGAACTTGAGTTCAGTAATGAAGCCCTTGAAGTAGTTGCAGATCTTGCGATTAAGCGAGGAACTGGAGCTAGAGGACTTCGAGCAATTATGGAGGAGACGCTGCTTGCTGTGATGTATGAAGTTCCTAGCCGTAAAGATATTGAAAAGGTAGTAATTACTCCAGCGGTAGTGCGCAAAGAAGAGGTACCAACTTATATACCTCGCACTGCTTCTGGACCAAAACGTGCGGTTAAGGGTGAAAAGAGTTCTGAAGAAAAAAGTGCCTAAGATTACCCCTTATGAGTGGCAATAAAGATAGCGGTAGTAATAAAGAGTTAGCTGCCACCTTTACTCCTGCTGAAATAGAGAATCGGCTTTATAAAAAATGGGAAGATGCTGGTTACTTTAAAGCTGACAGCAAATCTAAAAAACCACCTTTTACAATTGTAATTCCGCCACCAAATGTGACTGGCTCACTTCATATTGGTCACGCACTTGATCACACAATTCAAGATTTATTAACACGTATGAAGCGAATGAAAGGTTTTGAAGCACTTTGGCTGCCAGGCATGGATCACGCCGGTATTGCAACGCAAAATGTGGTGGAGAAACAATTAGCAGCAGTTGGTAAAACTCGTCATGATTTAGGACGGGAAGCCTTTATTGAAAAGGTTTGGCAATGGAAAGAAGAATCAGGGGGTGCGATATTAGATCAGATGAAGAGACTTGGAGATTCAGTTGATTGGGACCGCGAAGCCTTCACAATGGATGCGAATTTAAGTAAAGCAGTTCTAACTATATTTAAGCGTTTATATGAAAAGGAATTAATTTATAGGGCAGAGCGAATTATCAACTGGTGCCCAAGGTGTTTAACAGCAATCTCAGATATTGAAGTTGATCATAAAGATGACTCTGGTGAGTTTGTTTCTATTAAATATGGTGATGATGATGTGAGTATTACGATCGCAACTACAAGAGCTGAAACCATGTTAGGTGATGGCGCAGTTGCGGTAAATCCAAATGATGAGCGATATAAGCATTTAGTTGGCAAAAAAGTATTACTACCCCTTGTTGATCGAATGATTCCAATCATTGCGGATGAATTAGTAGATCCTGACTTTGGCACAGGTGCGGTGAAGGTAACAGCTGCCCATGATGCAAATGATTTTGAGATGGGAATGAGGCACGGTGTTGAGTTAGTAATCATTATGAATGAGCATGGCGTAATGGAAGGAACTGGTACAAAATTTGATGGCATGGATCGCTTTGATGCTAGAAAAGCAGTTGTAGAAGAACTTAGAACATTAGGAAGAGTTGTTAGTGAAAAGAGACCATATGTTCACGCAGTTGGTCACTGCCAAAGATGTGAGACCACAATTGAGCCAAGACTTTCTAAACAATGGTTTGTAAAAGTTGCACCACTTGCAAAAGCAGCAGCGGATGCGGTTAGAGATGGCCGAGTAAAAATTGAACCAGAGGAGATGTCACCAAGGTACTTTGAGTGGGTAGATAACATGCATGACTGGTGTATCTCTCGCCAACTTTGGTGGGGACATCGGATTCCAGTTTTTTATGGTCCAAATGGTGAAGTTGTAGTTTGTGGACCGGATGAGAATCCACCAGCTGGTTACACCCAAGACCCAGATGTATTAGATACCTGGTTTTCATCCGCGCTTTGGCCATTTTCAACATTAGGTTGGCCAGCAGATACTGATGATTTAAAGAAGTTTTATCCAACTTCCGTACTAGTAACTGGTTATGACATCTTATTTTTCTGGGTTGCTCGAATGATGATGATGGGTTTATTTGCGATGGATGGTAAGCAACCTTTTAATGTAATTGCATTACATGGCTTAGTCAGAGATCAATTTGGTAAGAAGATGAGTAAGAGTCGTGGGAATACTGTTGATCCAATTGAATTTATGGATAAATACGGCTCAGATGCACTCCGCTTTACCTTAGCTAGGGGAGCCAACCCGGGCACTGATCAAGCGCTCGCTGAGGATTGGATTGCTGGCTCTCGAAACTTTGCTACTAAATTATGGAATGCCACCAGATTCGCCAAGCTAAATGGCGCAACAGTAGAGGGTGAACTTGCCAAGCGAAGTGATTTAAATGCAATTGATAATTGGATTCTCACAAGGCTAGATCAAGTAATCACTAGCGCTGATGAATTATTTGAAAAATTTGAGTTTGCAAAAGCTTGTGAATTAATTTATCACTTCACTTGGGATGATTTATGTGATTGGTATTTAGAGTTATCTAAGGCAACTTTTGCTGGTAATGATGCTGCTAAGAGTCAGCGGGTATTAGGTGAAGTATTAGATCAAGTACTTAGACTGATGCATCCAGTGATGCCATTTATTACTGAAGAGCTTTGGTGTAATTTAACTGGCAAAGAATCTCTAATGATCACAGATTGGCCAAAATCTGATTTATCTTCACAAGATCAAGGATCAGTTGAACTAGTTAATATGATGCAAGAGATCGTTACTGAGGTTCGCAGGTTTAGAAATGATCAAGGCATTAAGAGCACTGCAAAGATTTCTGCAAAATTCACTGGTTTAGATAAAGTTGGCCTATCTAGTTATGAGCCTTCTCTTCGCCACATCCTTAAGTGTGAGGATAAGAGTGCAAACTTCACTGCTAAAACTCAAATTGGTCAAGTAATAGTTGAGTTTGATTTAACAGGTGCGATTGATTTAGTTGCTGAAAGATCTAGGTTAACTAAAGACCTCGAAGCTGCTAAAAAAGATCGTGATACTGCAAAAGTTAAATTAGATAATGAAGGCTTTATGGCGAAGGCGCCAATGGATGTAGTCAGTGAGATCAGGCTGCGTCTTACTCAAACGAGTGAAGATATTGAAAGATTAACCGCTCTTCTTGAAAAACTTCCAAAGTAAATGAGTAGCTCGCTACCGCCAAATCGATTAAATGAGATTGAGCAGGAATTAAATAAACGTTGGCCAGAAAGTAAGATTGAACCTACCTTAGATCGAATTATTGCTTTAACAGATGCACTCGGTTCACCGCAGCTTTCTTATCCAAGTATTCACATTGCTGGCACAAATGGAAAAACAACAACTGCTCGAATGATTGATCAATTACTCACTGAATTAGGTTATCGAGTGGGTAGATATACCTCACCACACCTAGAGTCTTTTACAGAGCGAATTAGTATTAAAGGTCAGCCAATAAGTGATCAGCAAATGATCACAACTTATGATGACATCGCCTTATATTTAGATTTAATTGATTCACGTCAGCCATTTCCTATTTCCTACTTTGAAGCGCTAACTGCAATGGCTTTTGTTGCATTTGCTGAATATCCAGTAGATGTTGGTGTTATTGAGGCTGGTATGGGCGGGCAGTGGGATGCTACAAATGTTTTATCCTCTTTGGTATCAGTAATGACTCCTATTGGTTTTGATCATATGGAATACCTAGGAAATACCCTGACTGAAATTGCTCAAACTAAAGCCGGCATATTTAAACCAGAATCTAATGTGGTTTTAGCTGCGCAAACAAGTGAAGTGGCAAAGGTATTAATGGCCAATGTCTTAAAAGTCTCAGCTATTCCCTTTCGAGAAGGTGTTGAGTTCAGTGTTAAAAAACGATCGTTAGCAGTTGGCGGACAATTAATTTCATTAGCAGGTATCTACGGTGATGTTGAAGACATTTATCTGCCACTTTATGGTGATCATCAAAGTAATAACGCAGGCCTTGCTCTAGCTTCAGTTGAAGCCTTTGCAGGGGTTAAGTTAGATGAGGAGTTAGTGCGGCAAGCATTTAGCAAGATTAAATCACCGGGTAGATGTGAGATTATTTATCAGGACCCAACGGTAATTATTGATGCAGCCCATAATCCACATGGCGCAGCAGCGATTGCTAAAACAATCAGCACTGAATTTGATTTTCAGTTAGTAGTAGCAGTAGTTGCAGTCCTAGCTGATAAAGATGTGGATGGGATTTTGCAGCAGTTATCAACAGCAGTTGATTACATAATCACAACCCAAAGTAATTCACCAAGAGCTTTAGATTCAGGTGAACTTGCTAAGATTGCCTCAAAATACTTTAAGCCAGAGCAGATCGAGGTCATCTCAGATTTAGGCGGCGCCATTACCTATGCGATAGAGAAGGTAAACCTTTCAAATCAGGTAAGTGATGGCCCAGGTGCTGTTTTAATTACAGGTTCAGTAGTTACCGCTGGAATGGCAAGAGGATTTGTTAGCAGATTAAAAGGAGTGTCTAAGTGAGAGTTTTAGCAGCTGCGGTCTTAACTATGGAGTCAATACTTATGGGATTTGCACTGTTAATTGCTAAAGATGATGCCTCCTTAACTGAAATTATCTTAGGAGCTGTGCTGGCAATACTTTTTATTTTCAATGCTGGTCTTTTAAAGCGCAAGGGTGGGTATTTGCTGGGAAGTTTTTTGCAAATATTTTTAATTGGATATGGCCTAGTTGTTCCCCATATGTATTACATGGGAGGAGTTTTCACCACACTTTGGATCATCGCAATACTCCTTGGCCGCAGGGGTGAGGCAATAAAGGCGAGTCTTATCGCACAGCGGGATAAGAATGGGCCGAATTAGCCAATTTTCAGCCTTAGCCAAAGATGCGTAGAATAGATTAGTGAGTTCAGAGCAAACTTTAATTTTGGTTAAACCAGATGGCGTTAAACGCGGTTTAGTTGGCGAAGTTATTGCACGCATTGAACGCAAAGGATATGTAGTTACTAATTTAAAAATGTTAACTGCAGACCGAACAATTCTTGCAAAGCATTATGCCGAGCATGAAGGTAAACCGTTTTATGAACCACTTATGGAGTTCATGGCATCAGGGCCGATTGTGGCAATGGTCGCACAAGGTGAGCGAGTAATTGAGGGGTTTAGAAAAATGGCAGGTGCAACTGATCCAACTGTGGCAGAGGCCGGCACCATCCGCGGTGACTTAGCACGGGATATGGGAACAAAGGTTGTACAAAATATTGTGCACGGTTCAGATTCACCAGAGTCTGCAGCACGTGAGATAAAGATTTTTTTCGGAAATTAGAAGTTAACTCAGGATAATAAAGGAAGAGGCACAGATGGCTAAAGGAAGAAACCGAATGTCATGGATTGGCCGCGATATGGCGGTAGATCTAGGCACAGCTAACACTTTGGTTTATGTGCGCGGGCGCGGGATTGTTCTTGATGAGCCATCAGTTGTTGCAGTCAATCAAGATACTGGCGCAATTCTTGCTGTTGGACTTGAAGCAAAGCGAATGATTGGAAGAACTCCTGGAAACATTGTTGCTATTCGCCCACTTAAAGATGGTGTGATTGCAGATTTTGATACCACTGAGCGAATGCTTAAATATTTTATTCAAAAAGTTCATAAACGTCGCTACTTAGCAAAGCCAAGAATTGTTGTTTGTGTGCCATCTGGAATTACTGGCGTTGAACAACGCGCGGTAAAAGATGCTGGCTACGCCGCAGGTGCTCGTAAGGTTTACATAATTGAAGAGCCAATGGCAGCAGCAATTGGCGCTGATCTACCGATTCATGAGCCAACTGGAAATATGGTTGTAGATATTGGTGGCGGAACAACTGAGGTAGCTGTAATTTCACTTGGTGGAATAGTTGCCGCACTTTCAATCCGCATTGGCGGAGATGAGTTAGATCAATCAATTATTAATTGGGTTAAGCGTGAATACTCATTACTTCTAGGTGAGCGAACAGCTGAAGAGATTAAGATGGCAATTGGATCAGCATTTCCGCTACCAGGTGAGCCAGATGCAGAAATTCGCGGACGCGATCTTGCGACTGGACTACCTAAAACAATCTTGGTCACATCTGCAGATATTCGAAAAGCACTGGAGGAGCCAGTTACCGCAATAGTTAATGCTGTTAAAAACACACTTGATAAGACTCCACCTGAACTAGCAAGTGATCTTATGGATCGGGGAATTGTATTAACTGGTGGCGGAGCATTACTTCGCGGCCTAGATGAGAGACTGCGCCATGAAACTGGCATGCCAATTCATATTTCAGAACGGCCTCTGCAAGCAGTTGCAGAAGGCTCCGGAAAATGTATTGAAGAGTTTGAAGCCTTAGAGAAGGTTTTAATCTCTGAACCTCGTCGTTAATTTATAAGGGAGTTTACTTGTGGCTAGTAGCGGCGGTAATCGTTCGCGGCTATTACTAGTCTTATTACTGGTTTCCTCACTATTTCTAATCACACTAGATCTTCGTGGCGTTAATTTATCCAGCGGTATCAGAAAAGGTGTTTCAACTGTTATTTCACCAGTTGAAAACTTGTTTACAAAATTATTTTCACCAGTTGGTGATTTTGCAAGTGATGTTCGAAACTTTGGTCAATCTAAGAAGCAGATTACTGAATTAAATAAGCAGATTGAATTACTAAAAACCAATCAAATATTAGATGAAGATATGATCAACCAGCTTAGCCAACTTAAAAATGTATTAGATCTTGCCGGTCGTGGTGGATATAAAGTAGTAGCAGCTCGAGTAATTAATCGGGGTTCAACTGCAACCTTTAAAGAAACAATAACAATAGATGCTGGAACTCAATCTGGTATCACAAAAAATATGACGGTAATTTCTGAAAGTGGTTTAGTTGGTGTTGTTAAATCAGTGACAAGTAATAGCTCAATAGTTCTTTTAATGAGTGATCCAACATTTAAGGTAGGCGTGAGAATTGCAGGCACACAGAGTATTGGAGTGGTTTCAGGGCAGGGTGGCTCTTCTTACTTACTACAACTTCTTGATGCTACTGGTGAAATAAAGGTAGGTGATGCATTAGTTGCAAGGGGTAGTTCTGGGGATAGACCATTTGTGCCAGGCATACCAGTAGGTGTTGTTGTAACTGTGCTTAGCAATGCTTCATCAATTACTCAAAATGCTGATGTGGAAAGTGCTACTAATTTAGAAAAAATTAGCATAGTTGCTGTTGTAACTGCCGCAGCTAAAGGTGATCCAAGGGATTCATTAATACCTAAACCACGGCCTACGGCAACTGTGTATGTAACGCCAACACCAACGCCTTCAACAAGCGAATAACATGAGCCGTATCAGAGTACTTAACACCTCACTATTTCTATTTTTAGTTTTCCTAATTCAAACTACCTTAATTGCTCGGATAAACTTTCCAATTGGTGGATTTTCACTATATATCGCAACTCTTATGGTTGTCTTATCGCTAGAAGATAGAACTGGTTCACTAGTCTTTGGATTTATCGGTGGCTTAATTATGGATCTATCACCATCTGCTCAGACGCCGTTTGGTCAGTGGGCCTTAGTAATGACATTTATTGGTTATCTATTCTCAGTAAACAGAGAATCAGTTGGTGATTCTAATGATAGGCCACTGGCCTTAGCTTCTTTAGTAAGCGTAGCTGCATCAGTTTCAATGCTTACATTTGTCGTAATTGGAGTTTTATTAGGTCAAAATAACGGTGGATTACTTCGAAATCTATTAGTAATTTTTGCTAACTTTATTTGGACATTTTTAATCACGCCTATCTTTATGCCACTTATTCTTAAAGTGCGAAAGATGTTATTGACTAATCGGGAACGAGTATGAGTCAGCGATCTAAGATAAGTTTAATTGTTTTCCAAAGTTTGGTTTTTTCATTACTTTTTGCATTATTTGGAAGATTATTTTATTTACAAGTACTTGAAAGCGGTAGATATAAAGAGGCAGCAATTAGTATCCAAAGCCGAGATATCGTTACGCCCGCTATTCGTGGGGCGATTAGCGATATAAATGGCTCACCTTTAGTAGTTGATTTACCTGGACTTGTGGTCTTTGTTGACCGAAGTACATTAGATAAACAAGCTGATAAAGGATCTACGGTACTTCGTAGAACAGCTGCATTATTTAATCTTGAATATTCTGATATATATCAACGCACCCGGTTATGTGGTGAATTACCTGTAAATAATCGCGCTGGATGTTGGAATGGCACTAGATATCAGCCTATTCCACTAGTTGGTGGAGCATCCCAAGATGTGGCACTTAAGATTATGGAGAACTCTGATCAATTTGCTGGCGTTAATGTCGCATCTATTCCAATTAGAAGTTACCCATCATTAGAGGGTGAAAATGTCTCACATGTTTTAGGTTACGTTGGATCTGTAACAGATGAGGATCTTAAAGATCCTACTAAGAACTACTACCGAAGTGAGGTAGTTGGAAAAACCGGTCTTGAAACTCAATACAACGAATACCTGCGCGGTACACCCGGAGTTAGAACCTTTTTAGTTAATCGTAAAGAAGTTGTCACAAAAGAATCGAAAAATATTCAAGCAATTGCTGGAAATAATCTAGTAACAAATATTGATGCCAAATTACAGTCTGGAGTTGAACGAGCACTTGAGGCGGCGGTTAAGCGCGCAAGGGCATCTGGTTATAGGGGAGATTCTGGTGCTGCAGTGGTACTTGAAATTAAAACTGGTCGAGTACTTGCCATGGCCTCTTATCCAACATATGAGCCAGAAATTTGGCAAAAAGGTTTAACAGTTAAGCAGGCAGAGGATCTATTTAGTGAAGCAAAGGGTGTGCCAGCTTTATCTAGACCGCTGCAAGGTTTATTTGCACCAGCATCAACATTTAAATCAGTCTCAGTAGTTGCAGCAGCAAATGCAGGGTATCCACTAGATGGTTCATATAATTGTCCAGCATCGGTTGAAATCGGAACTCGCACCTTTAGAAACTTTGATAGCGTTGCAGCTGGCCGAATAAAACTTGATGTCGGTCTAGCAATTTCTTGTGACTCACTCTGGTATCAAATTGCCTATGATGAATGGGTAAGAGATGGTGGTCTTAAGCCAAAATCCAAGGCAAATGATTACTTTTTTAATGCTGCTAAAGCCTTTGGAGTTGGTAAAGTAACTGGAATTGATTTACCAAGTGAATTAAGTGGTCGGCTACCTAATCGCACCTGGAAGCAAAATTGGTATGAGCAAAATAAAGATTTCTATTGCAATTATCAACAGCGGGCGAAGAAGCAGGATTTAACCCGATATTTAATTGAAATTGCCAGGGAGAATTGTCTTGATGGCAACAAAGTTCGAGCTGGTGATGCGGTTAACTTTTCAATTGGCCAGGGAGATACTTTAGTTACTCCAATTAGATTAGCCCAGATGTATGCAGCAATTGCAAATAACGGAACTTATTACAAACCACAAGTTGCTAGGGCAATAGTTAATACCGATGGCAAAGTAATTAAAGAATTTAAGCCAGAAGTCGCCGATGTTATTAAAGAGGAGCAAAGCACCTGGGATTTTCTTCAGCGTGCACTACGAATGGTTGTTACCCGTGGAACTGCCGGAAGCGTATTTTCAGGTTTTCCAGTTGCAGTAAGTGGAAAGACAGGAACTGCTGAAGTGTTTGGTAGAAATCCAAATGGTAGTGCTAAAGATGACACATCTTGGTTTGCTTCCTATGGGCCAACGGAGAATCCAACATATGCAGTTGTAATGATGGTTAGTCAGGGTGGATTTGGTGCATCAACATCTGGTGTGGGAGTAAGAGATATTTATTCAACTTTATTTGGTGTAACTGGTAATAAAGTTGATCCAAGTAAGGCGGTCTTTCCAAATGGAGTTCCAACTAATATCGCTAAGGTTGATCTAAAGATTGCAGCTAGTAAGGTTGATTTAACTGGGGTAAAGGTTGGCGGGGTGAAATTAAAGTGAGCAGTTTAGTTAAATTTAGAAGTAAAAGTCGATCAACTTTTTCTCGCTTTGATTTAACACTTAATCTAGCGGTCGCTGCTCTCTTATTAATTGGTACATTATTAGTTTACGCAGCAACTAGAGAGTGGTTTAGATCAAATAATTTAGATCCAGAGTACTACTTAAAACGGCATATTCTAAATATTTTAATTGGTGGCTTACTTGCTTATGGCACTACTTTAATTGATTATCGATTACTTCGTGCCTATGCACCAATTCTTTGGTTAATTTCAGTTATTGGTTTAATAGCTGTATTTATTCCAGGTATTGGTGAAGAGGTTAATAATTCCAGTGCTTGGATCTCACTACCGGGTGGATTTCAATTACAACCTGCTGAGTTAGCCAAAATTGCCATTATTGTCGGTATTGCTATGGTCCTTTCAGATCGTGATCAAACACAAGATGATCCAAGTGATCTAGATGTTGTTAAAGCTTTAGTGATTGCAGCCATTCCAGTCCTATTAATTGTTTTACAACCTGATTTAGGAACAGTACTTATTATTTCAGCAGCGGTTGTGGCAATGATCGGTGTATCGGGTGCTAGGCCTATTTGGGTAGTTGGACTTTTATTACTTGCGGTAATTGGTGGCTTCACAGCGGTTAAGACTGGGGCAGTCTCTGATTATCAAGTTGCTCGTTTGCAATCATTTGTTGATCCCACCTCAGATCCACAAGCAACTGGTTATCAGATTCGCCAATCTAGAATCACAATTGGTTCAGGTGGTATTTTCGGTAAAGGCTTGTTTGAAGGACCACAAACTAGTGGTCGATTTGTGCCAGAGCAGCAAACAGACTTTATTTTTACAGTAGCTGGTGAAGAATTAGGTTTTGTTGGTTGCTCATTAATCTTATTTCTTTATCTACTGATATTTATTAGAGCATTTATAATCTGCCGGCAAAGCCGTGATTTATTTGGCAGGCTAGTTTGTATTGGTGTTATAGCTTGGTTTATCTTCCAGAGCTTTGAAAATATTGGTATGGCAATGGGATTAATGCCGATGACAGGTGTGCCATTGCCATTTCTTTCCTATGGCGGATCATCAATGTTTGCTAATTTAATTGGAATCGGCTTATTACAAAATGTGCATGCCCGAAGCCGTTAACACGCTTAAAATAAGGTGAGTTGGCGGATTGCCAGAGATCTGCGATACTTATCCCACGCAAGTCCGCGCGAGGATAAAGAGCCTTCGCAGCGACAGCGTCGATATTTTTAGCATAATTAATAGGAATTAATTAAAAAGTATTGAAAGAGATACTGCAAAACTGCAGTAATTAAATTTTTGAGAAGGATTTGATTTATATGGCCGATGAGCCTAAAGCACCACGTAAGCGCGCTGCCAAAAAAGCGGTAGAGGGCGAAGATAAAAAGAGTAGTAAAAAAGCTGGATCTATTCCGGTTCCATTATTCCAAGCAGCCCCAGTTACTAAAGCAAGTAAGGCTGCGCCTGCAACTAAAACTAGCAAAGTTACTGAAACTGCCGAGGTTAAAAGTAGTGAGGGCGAGAGTGAAGAGTTTCGCCGTCGCCGTCGCCGCGGTGGCCGAGGAAGACGCAGAACTGGCAAAGAAGTTGAAGCAGATGATGAAGATAATTCACAAGATACAACTGATTCAAGTGAAGTAAGTGATGGCGCAACCCATAAAAGACGACGTCGCCGTAGGGCGCGTGGTGAAGGTGTAACACCTGGTGAGACGATTGAAGAAGATGGCGTACTAACCGTTGTTAAGGTAAGACCAGTTCGAGTTAGAGAAGCTCGCCCTGAAAGTAAAAGCTTTAACCGTCGCGATCGCAACAAATTTGATCGCGGGGATCGTGGAGATCGACGTGAGCGTCGAGATTTCACCCGCAAACGTGGCAGCGTTATTACTGAATCAGAGTTTCTAGCAAGACGTGAAGCTGTTGATCGCAGTATGTTGGTAAGACAAATTGCTGATCGAACTCAAATTGCCATTATTGAAGATGAAGTCATGGTTGAGCATTATGTAAACCGTAATAGCAATATTTCCTATGTTGGAAACGTCTACCTAGGTAAAGTACAAAACGTATTACCTTCTATGGAAGCAGCCTTCGTTGATATTGGTAAGGGACGTAACGCAGTTTTATATGCCGGTGAAGTTAATTGGGATGCACATGGCTTATCAGATACCGCTCCTCGCAAAATAGAACATGTTTTAAAGAGTGGTCAATCTGTATTAGTTCAGGTAACTAAGGATCCAATTGGTCAAAAGGGTGCCAGATTAACTAGCCAGATTTCTCTACCAGGTAGATATTTAGTTTATGTGCCAGGTGGTGGCATGAGTGGAATTTCTCGCAGATTACCTGATAACGAACGTAATCGTTTGAAAGGTATTTTAAAGAATTTAATTCCAGAACAAGCTGGTGTAATTATTAGAACAGCAGCTGAAGGAGCACCTGAGGCAGAGTTAGAGCGAGATGTAGCGCGCCTTAAAGGACAATGGGACGATATTGAAAAGAAAGCAAATGATTCAAGTACTTCTGCTCCATCACTTTTATATGGTGAGCCAGATCTAACTGTTCGAGTAATCCGAGATATTTTTAATGAGGATTTCAACAAGATGTTGGTACAAGGTGATCAAGCTTGGGATGATATTCAAAACTATATTGGTCATATTGCCCCAGAACTTGCTAGCAAGATTGAAAAATGGAGTAGTAATCGCGACATATTTGCAGAGAACCGAGTTGAAGAGCAGTTAGCAAAGGCATTTGATCGCAAGGTTTACTTACCATCAGGTGGATCTTTGGTGATTGATCGCACTGAAGCAATGATCGTTATCGATGTTAACACCGGTAAATTTATTGGTAAGGGTGGAAACTTAGAAGAGACGGTTACAAAAAATAACCTAGAAGCGGCCGAGGAAATCGCTCGCCAGCTTCGCCTGCGCGATATGGGTGGAATTATTGTGATCGACTTTATCGATATGACTCTGGAATCAAACCGTGAGTTAGTACTTCGCAGATTAGTTGAATGCTTAGGCAGGGATAGAACTAAGCACCAAGTTGCTGAAGTAACATCTCTTGGTCTTGTTCAAATGACTCGTAAGCGAGTAGGTCAAGGATTAATTGAAGCTTTCTCAACTACATGTGAGAGTTGTGGTGGCCGCGGAATTCATATCCACAGTGAACCAGTAAAAAAGGTTGCACTTGAAAAAGATTTAGATCAGCGTTATTCAAAAACTAGTAAAGCAGTTTCTGATGATGATTCTGATGATTCAAATGATGAGGATTCAGATGATGAAGACTCAGATATTGAAACAACTGATAATAAGGAAGAAACAGTTGAAGTGGCACCAGTTGTAACAGCAGGACGGCGAAAAGGTCGCCGGGCTGTGAGTACTGGGGTTATTTCAACCAATTAACCCGCGCATTTGACCCTAACCGAATCAATCTCTACCCTTATCCATCTAGCCAGATTGATAAGAAGTGATCTTGGTTAATAACTAGAAGGAGCACACGGTGTACGCGATTGTTAAAGCAGGCGGACGACAAGAGAAGGTTTCAGTTGGTGAAACTCTTGTGGTTGATCGCTTAGATGCTGCCGTTGGCGCAAAGGTAACTTTTCCTGCAGTTCTGCTAGTAGATGGCGCAGATGTAACTGCTGATCCAAAAGCATTAGCTTCAGTTAAGGTAACTGGTGAAGTTTTAGCTGAACAAAAGGGACCAAAGATTGCAATCCTTCGTTACAAAAATAAGACCGGCTACCGTCGTCGTCAAGGATTTCGTTCACAACTTACTCGCGTAAAAATAACTGGAATTAACAAGTAACTACTAACTAAGGCAGGTGAAAGAAGATGGCAAGTAAAAAGGGTGTCTCCTCCACACGTAATGGTCGCGACTCAAATCCTCAATACCTTGGCATTAAAAGATTTGCCGGTCAGGTAGTTAAGGGCGGCGAGATTTTAGTTCGCCAACGCGGTACATATTTCCACCCAGGAAAGAATGTTGGAATCGGTAAAGATGACACACTCTTTGCTCTATCTGGTGGATCAGTTGAATTTGGTCGCGCACGCGGTCGTCGAGTAGTAAATATTCTTCCGGTTTCATAATCCCAGCGGAATTTAATTATGGGTCCGCTATCTGCGGGCCCATTTTTATTTGATTTCTAATTAGCGAAAGGAGTTCACATGGCAACCTTTGTTGATCGTGTAACTCTGCATGCTGATGCTGGTAAAGGCGGAGATGGTTGCGTATCTGTACACCGCGAAAAATTTAAACCACTAGGTGGACCAGATGGTGGAAATGGCGGACGAGGTGGAGATGTTGTATTAGTTGTTGATCCAGATGCCACCACTCTTTTAGATTTTCACCACTCACCACATCGCAAATCAACAGATGGTAAGCAAGGTGCTGGTGATTTTAATAATGGAGCTGAAGGCAAGGATTTAATTCTCTCTGTTCCAAATGGCACAGTAGTTAAAGATGTTAACGGAAATGTGATTGCAGATTTAGTTGGTTATGGCACAAGATTTATGGCAGCTCAGGGTGGTAAAGGTGGGCTAGGTAATGCTGGCCTAGCAAACTCAAAAAGACGTGCGCCAGGTTTTGCACTCTTAGGTGAACCAGGTGATACTCGCACATTATTTTTAGAGTTAAAAAGCGTTGCAGATATTGGTTTAGTTGGATATCCAAGTGCTGGTAAATCTTCTTTAATTGCAGCAATGTCAGCGGCTCGGCCAAAGATTGCTGATTATCCATTTACAACATTGGTACCAAACCTTGGTGTTGTTCAAGCAGGTGAAACTCGTTTTACTGCCGCAGATGTACCTGGCTTAATTCCAGGAGCAAGTCAAGGTAAAGGTTTAGGTCATGAGTTTTTGCGCCATGTTGAAAGATGTGCTGCGTTAGTGCATGTTCTAGATTGCGCAACACTTGAGACTGATCGTGATCCTGTTAAAGATTTTGATGTAATTGAAGAAGAGTTAAAAGAGTATGGCGGTCTATCTGATCGACCAAGAATAATTGCGCTAAATAAGATTGATCTACCAGATGGCAAGGCTATGGCAGATATGGTTGAAAAAACTTTGCAAGCTCGTGGTTTTCCAGTATTTCAAGTTTCAGCTGCAAGCCGAGAGGGTATGCAGGAGTTAATTTATGCAATGGCGCAGATAATTCAAAAGGTTAGAAAAGCGCAAAAAGAAGAGCAGGTTGCCAGAATTGTGCTTCGGCCAATTGCAGTTGATGATGCTGGTTTCGTTGTAATTGCAAATGAAGATGGCACATTTAATGTAATTGGTGATAAGCCAGAGCGATGGGTTAAGCAAACTGATTTTGCAAATGCTGAAGCTATTGGTTATTTAGCAGATCGTCTTGCTTCATATGGTGTGGAAAAAGAGTTATTTAAAAACGGTGCTAAAGCTGGAGATGAAGTAAGAATTGGTTCAGGGGATGAAGCGGTTATCTTTGATTGGGAGCCATCAATTGAGGCAGGTGCTGAATTATTAGCTGGTCCTAGAGGAGAAGATCTTCGTCTTTCAACACCATGGCGAATGGATTTATTAACAGATGACATTGATCAATTAAGTGATGACGAAATTGAAATGCAGTGGGAGTACAATGTAGCCAATCCTAAAACGCCAAGAGTGGATGAAGATGTCCGTTAATATCAGCGCAGCTAAGCGAATTGTTATCAAAGTTGGTTCATCAACACTTACTGGCAAAGCCGGCGCTAATTTAGATCCTTCCGCTATTGATAAATTAGTTGATGTTGTGGCAAAACTTAAGAGTGAAGGTAAAGAGGTAGCAGTTGTTTCATCCGGTGCTATCGCTGCCGGTCTTGCACCCCTTGGACTTAACTCTCGCCCTACAGATCTAACCTCCCAACAAGCTGCTGCATCAGTTGGGCAAGGCTTACTTATGGCTAGATATACCCAATCATTTAATCGATTTAAAATTACAACTTCTCAAGTTCTAATCACTTTAGATGATATTACAAAGGCAAAGCATGTAGAGAATATTAAAGAAGTTCTACTTTCTTTGCTTAAGTTAAGTGTTGTTCCAATTATTAATGAGAATGACTCTGTTGGAACTGAAGAAATTAAATTTGGCGATAATGATGGCTTGGCAGCATTAGTTACAAATTTACTAAAAGCAGATTTACTTGTATTAGTCACTGATATTGATGGTCTATATGACGCCAACCCAGCAACGCCTGGTGCAAAAGCAATTCATCAGGTTAGTGATATCTCAAAAATAGATGCTAAATCTATTGGAGGCATTGGCTCAGCTGGAGTTGGTAGCGGGGGAATGGTGACAAAAATTGAGGCAGCAAAACTTGTTACAGCAGCTGGAATTGGAATGTTACTAACAAAATTATCAGACTTACCAAAGGCATTAGCTGGTGAAGAAATCGGAACTTACTTCCTACCTAATTAATTCTTTAGATTAGATATCTCAAGAAGTGCTTTTGCGGTATCACTTTCATGATCAGAATCAGTTGGATTATCACTTAACTTAACAATCACAGTTCTACTTTCTGGATTGATAAATACAAATTGGCCATGTAGTCCTAACATTAAACTTGTATTTGGATATGGATGCCAAACTTGTGCACCATATCCCCAATTGCGATCTAAAGTTGTCACTGGAGTAGTTAGGCGATTTAACCAAGCCTTATCAATAATTTTATTTGGGCCGGCGTATCCACCATTTAAAAACAACATTCCAATCCTGGCGTAATCAATACCGGAGGCATTAAAGCAACAGAAAGTCTTTTCAGTTCCACCAATTCGATCCACATTCCAGGTAGCAGGATATTTTGCGCCCGCTGGCTGCCAAACATTTTGGCTAAAGTAATCTGCTACTTTTTTGCCAGTCACTTTTTTAATTATCATGCCAAGCATTTGCGTATCTACGCTTCTATACTCTGATTTAGATCCTGGCTCAAATGCCATCTTTCGATTATTTTTTAAAAACCAATCGAGATCTGTTGAGGCATACATCTGCGCAATTGCTACACCCCAGCCTGAAGGACCAGATGGGTAATTATCACTAACACCCACACCTGCCTGCATATCTAATAATTGCTTAATTGTTACTAGATCAAAACTAGTTCCCGCTTTTAATTCTGGAAAATAGGTAACAAACTTATCACTTTCTTTAATTTTTCCTTGCGCAATTAATTGCCCAATCATGATTGATGTCATAGTTTTGGCGACAGAGTATGAAGGAAGTTGTGTGCTTTGAGTTACGCCATCTTTATACCACTCATATGTCATAACGCCATTTCGGAAAACAATGAATGCGTTGCTATCGGTTTGCTTTAAAAATTGATTAAAAGCTAATGATGTTCCTTTATACATAATTTCGGCAGGCATTTTTTCAGAAGCAACTGGAATAGCAATTGGCTTTGCGGCTGGATCAATCACATGCCATGGCATAAGTGTTGGCGTCTTTGAGGCAGGTGCTAATCCCAATTTAATCGCAGCAATTGGTTCTGGGTAGTGAATAACTTTAGTGAACACAAATAGCGCCGCATACAAGAGAAGTAGTGAAATTACGGTATTTCTAAGGACTCTAAATAATCGTCGCACATCCGTAGCCTAATTGACCGTAGGCTTAGGCCATGGAAGCCACCTCGATGATTGCAGAGATTGCAAAGCGTGCTCGAGTAGCTGCCCGCACGCTTGCTAATTCAACTACTGAGCAGCGCAATCAAGTTTTGCTTAATATCGCAGATGAACTTGAGAAAAATTTAGATTTAATTTTAACCGCAAATCAGCAGGATATGGCAGCTGCAAAAGCAGCTGGCATTAATGAATCACTGCAAGATCGATTACTCCTTACTAAAGTGAGAATAACTTCGATGGCGCAGGCGGCTAGAGATATTGCAAAACTACCTGATCCACTAGGACGAGTATTAGTTGAAAGAAATTTAGATAATGGTTTAAATCTAAAGCAAAAGTCTGTGCCATTTGGTGTGGTGGGTATGGTCTATGAAGCCCGCCCTAATGTGACTGTTGATGCTGCCGTAATTTTAATTAAGTCAGGAAATGCAGCACTACTTCGTGGCTCATCTACTGCCGCGCACAGCAATGAAGTGCTAATTAATGTAATGAAAAAGGCGATTGCAAGTACTAAAATTTCAGAAGAGATCATCCAATTAATCCCATCTACGGATAGAGCAACTGCGACCGCGCTACTTACCGCTCGTGGCTTAGTTGATCTAGTTATTCCTAGAGGAAGTGCGGCTCTAATTAGATCTGTAGTTGATGAGGCAACTGTGCCAACAATTGAAACTGGCGCTGGAGTTTGTCATGTCTACGTTGATAAATCAGCTGATTTTGATAAAGCGATTGCAATCTTAATTAATTCTAAGTGTGATCGGCCAAGTGTTTGCAACGCTGCTGAGACTCTGTTAGTTCATCAAGATATTGCAGATAAGTTTCTACCTCTAGCACTTGATGCCCTAGCCAAATCTGCTGTAATAATTAATGCTGATGCAAAGAGTAAAGGTATTGCTGATAAATTAAATATTAAAGCTAACTTAGCAACTGAGAAATCTTGGTCAACTGAATACGGCACGCTAGAAATAAATGTGGCACAAGTCAGTGATGTAATGGCAGCGATTGAGCACATCTCTAAATATGGTACTAACCATACTGAGGCGATAGTGGCAGAAGATAAAGATGCTATCTCACTGTTTACAACCTTAAATGATTGTGCTGCAGTTATGGTTAATGCTTCAACTAGATTTACTGATGGTGGGCAGATGGGCTTTGGCGCAGAGATTGGAATTTCAAATCAAAAGATGCATGCCAGAGGTCCAATGGGGCTTGAGCAAATGACAACTACAACTTGGATTGTTAGCGGAAACGGTCAGATTCGCGAGTGAATTAACACCAGTTATACTCGCCAATTATGGCCGCAATCTCTCGCGATGAAGTCGCAAACTTAGCTAGGTTAGCTCGAATCACTATGAGCGATGATGAGTTAGATCATTTAGCTGGTGAGATGGATGTAATTCTTGGCGCCGTTGCAAGAGTGCAAGAAGTGGCATCATCTGATGTGCCTGCAACATCTCATCCACTTGCTGTAAATAATGTAACTCGTGAAGATGTTGTGCTGCCAAGTTTGACTCCGGAAGAGGCATTATCGGGTGCACCGGCAATTGATGAAGGAAGATTTAAAGTTCCACAAATTTTAGGTGAAGCGTAATGAGTATTAGAGATAACGCCTCGGTTATGTCGGCAGCACTTAATAAAAAAGAGATTAGCGCAGTTGAGTTAACAAATCAGCATTATGAGCAAATTGCAGCGGTTGATAAAGATGTTCATGCATTCTTGTATTTAGATAAAGAAGGCGCACTTGCTCAAGCAGCCGCAGTTGATAAAAAGCGAGCAGCGGGAGAAAAGTTATCACCACTTGCTGGAGTTCCACTTGCCCTTAAAGATGTAATGACACAAAAAGGCATACCAACCACATGTGGTTCTAAAATTTTAGAAGGTTGGCGACCACCATATGACTCAACTGTAGTTACTAAATTAAAAAATGCTGGCGTAATTATTTTAGGTAAGACAAATATGGATGAGTTTGCAATGGGATCATCTACTGAAAACTCAGCTTATGGACCAACTCATAACCCATGGGATTTAACAAGAATTCCAGGTGGCTCCGGTGGTGGATCATCAGCAGCCCTTGCCGCATTTGAAGCACCACTTGCAATTGGTACAGATACTGGTGGATCAATTCGTCAACCAGCAGCAGTTACTGGAACAGTTGGTGTTAAACCAACTTATGGTGGTGTCTCTCGCTATGGCTTAGTTGCATTCTCATCATCACTTGATCAAGCAGGGCCATGTGCTCGCACAGTCTTAGATACTGCTTTATTACACCAAGAGATTGCAGGTTATGACAATAAGGATTCAACAAGTATTAATCAGGGGGTTCCTGATGTAGTAGCCGCTGCTAAAAAGCTAGATGTTAAGGGAATGAAAATTGGCGTAGTTAAGCAATTAGCCGGTGATGGTTATCAAAAGGGTGTTGAAGATAAATTTAATGAAGCAGTTGCTGAGTTAGTTAAGTTAGGCGCAGAAATTGTTGAAGTATCTTGCCCAAACTTTGAGTATGCCCTAGCTGCATATTATTTAATTGCGCCCAGTGAGTGTTCATCTAATTTAGCAAGATTTGATTCAATGCGCTTTGGTTTGCGAGTAGGAGATGATGGTGTTAAAAGTGCGGAAGAGGTAATGAATTTAACAAGGCAAGCAGGCTTTGGCCGTGAAGTGAAGCGACGAATAATCCTAGGAACCTATGCATTATCTTCTGGTTACTACGATGCATATTATGGTTCAGCGCAAAAGGTTCGAACCTTAATTAAACAAGATTTTGATGCTGCCTTTACTAAGTGTGATGTTCTTGTGTCGCCAACTGCGCCAACAACCGCCTTTAAAATTGGCGAGAAAAGTAATGACCCACTTGCAATGTATTTAAATGATATTGCAACTATTCCAGTAAATATGGCAGGTATTGGTGGCATGAGTTTGCCGTGTGGATTAGCAGCAGAAGATAATTTGCCAGTAGGTTTTCAAATTATGTCACCTGCTATGAAAGATGATCGGATGTATTTAGTAGGGGGCGCACTTGAAGCTGCTTTGTTATCTAAGTGGGGAAAGCCAATCCTAGATTTTGCACCAAAGCTAGTAGGTTCAAAATGAGTTTAAATTATGATCAAGTAATTGAAAAATATGAACCAACCTTAGGCCTTGAGGTTCACGTTGAATTAAATACAAAATCAAAGATGTTTTGTAGCTGTGCTACTGAGTTTGGTGCTTCCCCTAATACTCAAACCTGCCCGGTTTGTCTTGGGCTTCCTGGTGCGCTACCTGTTGTAAATAAAAGAGCAATTGAGAGCACAATACTTATTGGTCTTGCACTTAATTGCTCAATTGCGCCTTATTCAAGATTTGCTCGTAAGAATTACTTTTATCCAGATATGCCAAAGAATTTTCAAACCTCTCAATATGATGAACCGATTTGTGTAAATGGCTACTTAGATGTTCAAATCCAAACCGATGAAGGTGATAAAACTTTTAGAATTGAAATTGAAAGAGTTCATATGGAGGAGGACACCGGTAAATCACTTCATGTTGGTGGATCAACTGGGCGAATTCATGGCGCTGAGTACTCACTACTTGATTACAACCGAGCAGGAATTCCATTAGTTGAAATTGTTACCAAGATTGTGCCAGATACTGGAAAGTATGCACCGCAAGTAGCACGTGCTTATGTAGCAGCTTTGCGCGATATTTTGCGCGGTCTTAAAGTCTCTGATGTAAAAATGGAGCAAGGCTCACTTAGATGCGATGTTAATTTATCTCTTGCGCAAGTTAACAGCGGAAAACTAGGAACAAGGAGCGAAACAAAAAATGTTAACTCACTGCGCTCCGTTGAGCGGGCAGTAATTGGAGAAGTAATTAGGCAAGCAAATAGATTAGAAGATGGTGAGCGGATCATTCAGGAAACCCGTCACTTCTTAGAAGAGAGTGGTCAAACTCGTCCTGGTAGATCTAAAGAGCAGGCCGAAGATTATCGATACTTTCCAGAGCCAGATTTAGTTCCAGTTGTGCCAGATGCAAAATGGATTGAAGAGCTTAAAAAAACATTGCCAGAAAAACCAGCAGACCGTAGAAAGAGATTACAAACTACTTGGTCAGTTCCTGATAAAGAGATGGCAGCTATGGTTAACGCCGAATTACTGGACACAGTTGAAGAGACAGTTCTACTAGGGGCAGATCCAACTAAAGCTCGCAGCTGGTGGCTAGGTGAGATATCTAGAATTGCAAATGATCGATCTGTTTTAGCAACAGAGTTAATATCAGTTAAAGATGTTGCTCAAGTAATTGCATTAATTACAAAGGGTGAATTAACCGATAAATTAGCTCGTCAAGTTGTGGAAGGTGTTATTGCAGGGGAGGGCTCACCAGCTGATGTGATCACAAAGCGAGGACTTAAGGTTGTCTCCGATGATTCACAACTTATGAAAGCAATCATTGACGCAGTCACCGCGCAAGCAGAGACTGCCCAGCGGGTGCGAGAGGGAAATATTCCAGCAGCGGGTGCGTTAATTGGCGCAGTGATGAAAGCAACAGGTGGACAAGCTGATGCGGCTAAGGTGCGTGAACTATTACTAAAACACTTAGGGCAATAAACTAATCTCATGAGCGATAAAAAGCCTACAAATAAAATGAAGCCACGATCTGGCTTAGTAACTGATGGCATGGAGCGTGCACCAGCCAGGGGCATGCTTAGAGCAGTTGGTATGAAAGATGAAGATTTTGCTAAGCCACAAATAGGTATTGCATCTTCCTGGAATGAAATTACGCCATGTAATTTATCTCTCGACCGTTTAGCTAAAGCATCTAAGAAAGGTGTAATTGATGCCGGTGGTTTCCCAATGCAATTTGGAACTATCTCAGTCTCTGATGGAATTTCAATGGGCCATGAAGGTATGCATTTTTCTTTAGTCTCACGTGAAGTTATTGCAGATTCTGTTGAGACAGTTATGCAAGCTGAGCGATTAGATGGAATGGTTACCTTCGCTGGTTGTGATAAGTCATTGCCCGGCATGATGATGGCGGCCGCTCGCATGGATGTTGCAAGTGTTTTTGTTTATGCAGGTTCGACAATGCCAGGAAAAGTAGATGGTAGAGATGTAACAATCATTGATGCATTTGAGGCGGTTGGAGCGTGCGCTCGCGGATTAATTACACAAGAAGAAGTAGATAAAATTGAACGTGCAATCTGTCCAGGTGAGGGTGCATGTGGTGGCATGTATACCGCTAACACAATGGCAGCAGTTGGTGAAGCAATAGGTTTATCACTGCCAGGATCAGCTTCACCTCCATCAATTGATCGACGTCGTGATGATTACGCAATCAAATCAGGGGCAGCTGTTGTTGAGTTAATTCGTCAGGGAATTACTACTAGACAAATTTTAACTAAAAAGGCATTTGAAAATGCCATCACAGTTGTTATGGCACTTGGCGGATCAACTAACGCAGTACTTCATCTTTTAGCGATAGCTCATGAAGCTGAAGTTGATTTAACTCTTGAGGATTTCCATAGAGTTGGTTCAAAGGTTCCATTACTTGGAGATTTAAAACCTTTTGGTAAGTATGTAATGACTGATGTCGACAAGGTCGGTGGAATTCCAGTAATTCTTAGGGCACTACTAGATGCTGGCTTACTACATGGTGATTGTCTAACTGTTACCGGTAAAACAATGGCTGAAAATCTTAAAGATATTAATCCTCCTGATGCCGATGGTGAAATTCTTAAAGCAGTAAAGAATCCACTTGCGGTAGGTGGTGGCATTACAATTCTTAAAGGCTCACTCGCTAGTGATGGTGCGGTATGTAAGACAGCTGGAGTAGGCGTAGATGTTTTTGAAGGACCAGCAAAGGTATTTGAGCGCGAACAAGCAGCAATGGATGCGTTAGAGAATGGCTCAATTGTTGCAGGTGATGTTGTAGTAATTAGATATGAAGGACCAAAAGGTGGTCCTGGTATGCGCGAGATGTTAATGATTACTGGCGCAATAAAAGGTGCTGGTCTTGGCAAGACAGTCTTGTTAATTACAGATGGAAGATTCTCAGGTGGTACAACTGGACTTTGCGTTGGCCATGTTGCACCAGAGGCTGTTGATGGTGGAGCAATTGCATTTGTAAAAAATGGTGATCGCGTGAGAATTGATACCCAAAAGCGAACCTTAGATTTATTAGTTGATGAGAAAGAAATGAATGAGCGAAAGAAAAACTTTAAACCAATTCCACATAAATACCGTCGCGGGGTATTAGCCAAGTATTCAAAACTAGTTGGTAGCGCCTCAAAGGGCGCGGTCTGTGATTAATACTTTTTCGTTAT
>OFQR01000006.1_pt1 | contig 33839 bp, 33 predicted proteins | sample 1542891 | NCBI WGS metagenome assembly OFQR01 (sample SAMN05442522, study PRJEB24371) | freshwater metagenome | isolation source: Freshwater Lake | place: Canada: Niagara | collected 2012-08-09 | reverse complement strand
GTGATACCAAACATGCTGCTGATCTATTTGGTTTAGCAGAAATGGGAAATATCTACACCCGCATTATGAATCCAACACAGGATGTGGTTGAGCAAAGAATTGCTGCACTAGAAGGTGGCGTTGCCGCTCTTCTTGTCGCCTCAGGATCGGCTGCAACCGCATATTCAATTATGAATGTGGCTCAAGCCGGTGATCATGTGGTTTCATCACCTTCACTTTATGGTGGTACTTACAACTTATTTCATTACACATTGCCAAAATATGGCATTGAGGTTACTTTCGTAGAGAATCCAGATGATTTAGATTCTTGGCGCAAGGCAATAAAGCCAAATACCAAAGCATTTTTTGGTGAGACGATTGCTAATCCAAAAAATGATGTATTAGACATCGAGGGTGTAGCAAAAATTGCTCATGAATTTGGCGCTCCATTGATAGTTGATAACACCGTTGCTACGCCATATCTCATTCGCCCAATTGAGTGGGGTGCTGATGTAGTTGTGCACTCAGCAACTAAGTTCCTATCCGGTCATGGAAATGCGATCGTGGGAGCAATTGTTGACTCTGGAAAGTTTGATTATGCTAAATATCCAGAGCGGTTTAAGGGATTTAATGAGCCTGATCAGTCATATCATGGTCTTGTTTACGGCCAAGCACTAGGTGTTGGTTCAGCTTTTGGTGCCAACCTTTCTTATATCTTTAAGATCAGATTACAACTTCTTCGCGATATCGGAGCTGCAGTTTCACCATTTAATGCCTGGCTGCTTTCACATGGTCTTGAGACATTATCACTTCGCATGGAGCGTCATATTGAAAATGCAAAACAAGTTTCAACATGGCTAGAGAAGCACCCTCAGGTTGAAAAGGTTAACTATGCATCTTTGCCATCATCAAAGTGGAATAAGTTAGCTAACAAGTACTGTCCTAAGGGCAGTAGCTCTGTTCTATCCTTTGAAATTAAAGGTGGAGTTGAAGCTGGTAAGAAGTTTATTGAGGGACTAAATCTGCACTCACATGTGGCAAACATTGGAGATGTTAGAAGCTTGGCAATTCACCCTGCCTCTACTACTCATTCACAATTAACACCAGCAGAGCAAATAACTGCAGGTGTTACTCCAGGATTAGTTCGTTTATCTGTTGGTATTGAAAATATCAAAGATATTCAAGCCGATCTTGAAAAAGCATTTGCTGCTGCTAAATAATAAAAGCAAGTAAAAGTAATGAGTGGTGTTAACCCAGCAGTTACCGGGGCATGGCTGGAAAGTCATGACCCCGGTGATCGCCAATTTCTAAAGATTGGTGATTTGCAGCTGGAGTCAGGTGAGGTTTTATCTGATATAACAATTGCTTATCAAAGTTGGGGTAAATTAAATTCTGCTGGTGATAATGCAATATTAGTAAATCATGCACTAACTGGCTGGGCAGATGTTGATGGTTGGTGGCCGCAAATGGTTGGCCCAGGCTTACCATTTGATTCTGATAAGTATTTTATTGTTTGCCCAAATGTAATTGGTGGCTGCCAAGGTTCAACTGGGCCATCATCCATTGCAGCCGATGGAAAAAGATGGGGATCTAGATTTCCTGCCCTAACTATTAGAGATATGGTGCAGGCTGAATTAGCTTTTACAAATAAAATTGGCATTAAGAAATATCAATTAGCGGTTGGTCCATCCCTTGGCGGCATGCGAAGCCTGGAGTGGGCAATTACCTATCCAGAGTTAGTTAGCGCGATCTGCACAATTGGATCTTGCGCGGTGACAACTGGGGATCAAATAGGCACTGCTTCAATACAAATTAGAGCAATTAAATCTGATCCAAACTTTAATAATGGTGATTACTATGAACAAGAGATTGGCCCAATTGAGGGAATGGGAATTGCTCGCAGAATTGCTCATTTAACCTATCGAACTGAGTCTGAGATGGATGTCAGGTTTGGGCGCGAGTTACAAGGAGATGAAACTGGTCGATACGCGGTTGAGTCTTATTTAGATCATCAAGCGCAAAAACTTTCTAAAAGATTTGATGCGAATACTTATATTGCATTAACAGAGGCAATGAACTCTCATGATGTTGGCCGCGATCGTGGTGGCGTAGCTGCTGTGCTTTCAAAAATAAAGATTCCAATTCATATTGTTGCTATTGATACAGATCGCCTCTTCCCACCTCGCTTGCAACAGGAGATCGCTGAACTCGCCCCGCAGGTGGGCATCCTTCACAGCATCTCATCTCCATTTGGCCATGATGGCTTCTTAATTGAGGTGGAATCGGTGGGGGCAATCATCAAAAACGCGCTTAATCTTCAAAAAATCTCAAATTAGCCAAAATGGATGTGCATAAAGGGGTGTGGACAATTTATAATATAGCCAAGGGTCGGGCGGTTTAAATAAAATCGCAAAAGATTAAAGACCTTAAAACAAAGGATGAATTGTGGCTGTAACTCGTGCGCCCAAAAAAGGCGCTAAAGCAGGTAAGGGTAAGAAAAAACCTGTAACAAAAAAGAGTTCAGTTAAAAAACCTGTTGCTAAAAAAGTAAAACCTGCGAAGAAAGTTGTAAAGATTCCGCAGAAGGCAGTATTAGATGCTAAAGACATCGCCCAGATTCTTCGAGTAAAAGAGTTAGTAATTCAACAAAAAAATGTCCTAGCTGAACTACAAGGCCGCGGCATCGATAATATTCATAGAATTGTTAAAAAAGCAGATCAAGATTTAGTTTTAATTGCCCGCGAATTAGAGGCAACTGTTCCTAAGCAAGTAGAGAAGCTTCGCAAGTTAGGTCTTTCACCATTTAGAATGCTTAAGAAGAGTGAGTTGGCGTTAATTACCCCAGTTGCGCCAAAGCCAACTGCTGCCCAAAAAGATGGCAAAATCGCAAAGGTTAAAATTGATGGCGAAGAGGTTGAGTTAGAAGAGGTTGAAATTGAAGACCTTGAGTCATTAATTGAAGATAAAGAAGAGGCGACTACTGAGGACGGCGCTCCTGAAATAAGAGTTGTAAATGTTGCTGAGGAATCGCAAAATGAAGCAAACTCATTTGTACTTAAAGATTCTGAAGAGGATGACGCACCAGCACAAACAGTATTAACTGCAGGCGCGACAGCTGATCCGGTTAAAGATTATCTGAAGTTAATTGGGCGAGTTCCGCTATTAAATGCTGAGCTTGAGGTTTCCCTTGCTCAATCAGTTGAGGCTGGTTTATTTGCTGAAGAGCGGTTAGCAAAAGATAAGAAGATGGATAAGAAATTAAAGCGTGAGTATCAACAAATTGTGCTTCATGGCCGCCGGGATAAGAATCATCTACTTGAAGCAAACCTTCGTTTAGTAGTATCTCTTGCAAAGCGTTATACCGGGCGAGGAATGTTATTCCTGGATTTAATTCAAGAAGGAAACCTAGGTTTAATTAGAGCAGTTGAAAAGTTTGATTACACAAAAGGTTATAAGTTCTCAACCTATGCCACCTGGTGGATTAGGCAGGCGATTACTAGAGCGATGGCAGATCAAGCTAGAACAATTCGTATTCCAGTACACATGGTTGAAGTTATTAATAAGTTGGCCAGAGTGCAGCGCCAGATGCTTCAGGATCTGGGAAGAGAACCAACTCCGGAGGAGTTAGCTAAAGAATTAGATATGACACCTGAAAAAGTTGTTGAGGTGCAAAAGTATGGCCGTGAGCCAATCTCACTTCACACCCCACTTGGTGAAGAAGGTGATTCTGAGTTTGGTGATTTAATCGAAGATTCAGAGGCGATCGTGCCAGCTGATGCGGTTTCCTTCACATTATTACAAGAGCAACTTCATTCAGTTCTTGATACATTATCTGAACGCGAAGCAGGAGTGGTAGCAATGCGATTTGGTTTAACTGATGGACAACCAAAAACACTAGATGAAATTGGCAAGGTTTATGGGGTAACTCGTGAACGTATTCGCCAAATTGAGTCTAAGACCATGTCAAAGCTTCGCCATCCATCTCGTTCTCAAGTACTACGCGACTACCTAGATTAAGGAAGAGTGAAAAAATGAGTGATAAAGTAAAAATGCAGTTTAAGAAAGATGCATCAATTAGAGTTACTGGAACTGTAGATTTTGTTGATGCAGATGGAAATGTTGTTGAAACTAAGACAGATTTCTCACTATGCAGATGCGGTGCATCAAAGGAAAAGCCATTTTGCGATGGTAGTCACCGCGATGCTGGATTTGCTAGCGAGTAATTATTTAGCTGCTTGATTAGCTAATTTTTGGGTTTCATCCTGGATTACAGCCGCAACTGGCTTTAATCCTTCGGCATAAGATTTAGCGTGGTGTGAACAAAATAGTAATTGACCACCGGAAATAAGTATTGCGCGCACATAAGCTTGCGCACCACAACGGTCACAACGGTCTAATGAATTTAATGGAGTTTGTTCCATCGTGATCTGGCTAGTCATCGCCTGCTCCGTTTCTTCTTCCCTAGGGGAACATCAAACCATGAATACTTTATTCCCCGCTTGATATTTGGTTTCAATTAAGTAAATTTTTGCGCTTAAATGCTGTGAATATGTGTAAATAATCTCATTTTGATATCGATTAGCAATAAATATGGGTCAATCTCGGCGAGGGTTAACTATATGTGGTATCACCGCCGATAACCTTTGCACCCGTGGCGACTAAGAGTGTGAAACCTGAAGATGGTACCTCTGCGGCAATTATTAGCAGCTACACCGCCAAAGATTTATCTGTCCTTGAAGGATTAGATGCTGTTCGAAAACGCCCAGGTATGTATATCGGTACTACTGATTCACGTGGGCTTATGCATTGCCTTTGGGAAATAATTGATAACGCAGTTGATGAAGCTTTAGCAGGTCATTGCAAAACAATTGAAATTAATTTAGAAGCAGATGGTTCAGTTGAAGTCCACGATGATGGTCGTGGTATTCCAGTAGATAAAGAACCAAAGACTGGACTTACTGGTGTTGAAGTTGTTATGACAAAACTTCATGCTGGTGGAAAGTTTGGTGGTGGCTCATACGCTGCCTCTGGCGGATTACATGGTGTTGGTGCCTCCGTTGTTAACGCACTTGCCTCTCGCCTTGATGTTGAAGTTGATCGTGATAGCAAAATTTATTGGATGTCATTTAAACGCGGTCATGCTGGTATTTTTGAAGGCGAAGGACCGAATGCTAGTTTTAGTGAAAAATCAGGACTTAGGGTTATTGGAAAAGTATCGGCCAAAGTAACTGGCACAAGAATTAAGTGGTGGTTTGATAAGCAGATCTTCTTAAAAGAGGCAGAGTTAGAAATTCAAGATATTTATGCAAGAGCTAGACAAACCTCTTACTTAGTACCTGGAATTACCTTGGTGGTTAATGATCGGCGAACTAAAACAAAAACTACTGAAACTTTTTTCCATAAAGGTGGTATCTCAGAGTTTTGTACATTCCTGCGACCTGATGACCCGGTCGGTGAGGTAATTCGAATTTCTGGGCAAGGCGCTTATAGTGAAAATGTTCCAGTATTAGATGAAAAGGGTCATATGACTCCAACAGAAGTTGAGCGCGAGATGGGCGTTGATATTGCAATGCAGTGGGGTAATGGTTATGAAGCAACCGTTTCTTCTTTCGTAAATATTATTTCTACCCCAAAAGGTGGCACACATGTTGCAGGTTTTGAAAAATCAATTACTAAAGCAGTAAATGATGCACTGCGGGCTACAAAAACTTTAAAAAATAATGAAGCTGATGTAATTAAAGATGATGTTCAAGAGGGCTTAACCGCTGTCGTAACCGTGCGCATGTCTGAGCCGCAATTTGAGGGACAGACTAAAGAAGTATTAGGAACAGCTGCTGCTGCCAAGATTGTCGGACAAGTTGTTGCTGATGAAATGAAGGCGTTTTTTAATACGACTAAGAGAATTGATAAAGCAACTGGGCGCTTGATATTAGAGAAGATTGCAAATGCCTCAAGAACTAGAATTTCAGCAAGGGCGCATAAGGATTTACAACGTAGAAAGAATGCGCTAGAGAGTTCATCTCTGCCAACAAAATTATCTGATTGCAGATCTGATGAGGCTGCTAGGACTGAATTATTTATCGTTGAGGGAGATTCCGCTCTTGGCACAACTAAGGCTGCTAGAAACTCTGAGTTTCAAGCAATCTTGCCAATTAGAGGAAAGATTTTAAATGTACAAAAAGCATCACTTTCGCAGATGCTTGAAAACAATGAGTGCGCATCAATTATTCAAGTCATTGGCGCTGGTAGTGGAAAGTCCTTTGATATTAATGACGCTAGATATGGCCGAGTTATTTTGATGTCAGATGCTGATGTTGATGGCGCCCATATTCGTTGCTTACTCCTTACTTTATTTAACTCTTATATGCGCCCACTTGTTGAAGCGGGCAGAGTATTTGCAGCTATTCCACCACTTCACCGAATTGATGTTATTGGTGGCAAGAAAGGGGAGGTTCACTACACCTACTCAGATGATGAGATGAAGAAAGTTATCGCAGGATTAAAGAAAGATGGCAAGAGATGGAAGGAACCAATTCAGCGTTATAAAGGATTAGGTGAGATGGATGCTGATCAATTACGTGAGACCACAATGGATCCAGAACATCGAACTCTTCGAAGAATTACTATGAAGGATGTTACAAAGGCTGAGGCAATGTTTGAATTATTAATGGGTAATGAAGTAGCGCCCCGTAAGGACTTTATTTCATCAGCTGATATTGATCGAGAGCGGATTGACGCTTAATCAATACTGATTAGATCAAAATAATCTTCTTTCCATAAATCCTCATCACCATCTGGCAACAAAATCACTCGCTCTGGTTTTAATGCAGCTACTGCGCCTTCATCATGGGATACCAAAATTACTGCGCCTTGATACTCACTTAACGCTGCCAAGATTTCATCACGAGATGCTGGATCTAAGTTATTTGTTGGCTCATCCAGTAGAAGCACATTTGCAGCGCTTACTACCAGAGTGGCCAGTGCTAACCTGGTTCGCTCACCACCACTTAAAACCTTAACTAGTTTATGAACATCATCACCGACAAACAAAAAAGATCCAAGCACATTACGAGCTTCAGGTTCTCTAATATCTGCAGTAGTTGACATCATGTTTTCAAGGACTGATCTTTCAAAATCAAGTGATTCGTGCTCCTGGGCGTAGTAACCGATTTTTAAACCATGGCCACCAATTACTTCACCAGTATCTGATTCAAGCTCGCCAGCTAAAATACGAAGCAGCGTTGTTTTACCGGCGCCATTTAATCCTAAAATTACTACTCTAGAACCTTTATCAATAATTACGCCAACATCAGTAAAGATTTCAAGTGAGCCATAAGATTTTGATAAGTCATGAGCAGAGATTGGCGTCTTCCCACATGGTGATGGAGTTGGAAAGCGAAGCTTTGCCACCTTATCTTTAACTCGTACATCATCTAAGCTGCTGCGCAGTTTTTCAGCGCGACGAAGCATTCCTTGTGCTGCAGTTGCTTTAGATGCTTTAGCTCGCATCTTCTCACCCTGCTTCTGCAGAATTTCAGCTTTCTTCTCAGCATTTGCGCGCTCTCGCTTACGGCGATGCTCATCCTGCTCACGTTGTAGTAAGTATTGCTTCCAGCCCATGTTATAAACATCAATTACATTTCTATTTCCATCGATATAAAAAACCTTATTAACTACTGTTTCAATCAGGTTTACATCGTGGGAGATAATTACTAAGCCACCTGCATATTTAAATAAATACTCACGCAGCCAAATAATAGAATCAGCATCTAAATGGTTAGTTGGCTCATCTAGAAGCAAAGTTTCTGCCCCAGAAAATAGAATCCTGGCAAGCTCAATTCTTCTGCGTTGTCCACCAGATAGGGCGTTTAACTCTTGATCAAATAGATTATTTGGAACACCTAAGGATGAGGCAATTGCTTCTGCCTCAGCAGATGCTGCGTAACCACCGGCTGCTGAAAAATCATGTTCAACTCTGGTGTAGCGCTCCATTGCTTTTTCAAGCTCCGCACCTTGCGAGGTTGCCATTTCTTCTTCAACTGCGCGCATACGTTTAGCAATCTGATCTAATTCGCGAACTGAAAGAATTCGATCAATCACAGTTCCTTGATCTTCACCAGTTCTTGGATCCTGTGGCAAGTAACCAATTTTTCCACTTCGGTTTACAACACCACCGGCAGGCATAACTTCACCAGCTAAAACCTTTGCCAGAGTTGATTTACCAGCGCCATTTCTACCAACAAATCCAATTCGATCACCACGGTTAATTCTTACCGTTACATCTTTGACCAGAAGTCTTGCGGCAGCGCGAAGTTCTAGGGCGTTAGTTGATATCAAAGTTGCTTAGGCAACAAGGCGGGTGCGGCGAGGAGAGGCATACTTTTTCTCAATTTCAGATAGCTCCTCAGACACTTTAGCTTTGATGCTCTCCTCAGTTTTTAGGATTGCAGTTAAGGAGGAGATTGTAGCCTTTAATTCTTTGGCTTCAGATTCAAGTTCAATTTTGCTCATCTTGGTCAATCTACGCAGTGGCATATCTAAAATATAGGTAACTTGTTCATCACTTAACTTAAATGTTTTGATCAGGCCTGCCTTAGCAATGGCGGCATCCTCACTTGCTCTAATTATTTTAATTACCTTATCAATATCAACAATTGCCTTCAGTAAGCCATCAACTAGATTTAATCTAGATTGTGCTTTAGCCTTTCTAAAAGCTGAGCGGCGTCTTACTACCTCAATGCGATGATCAATAAATACCTGCAAAAGATCCTTAAGACCAAGGGTCAGCGGTTTACCATCAACTAAGGCAACTGCATTTATTGAGAATGCATCCTCCATTGGAGTTAGGCGATAGAGATTTTCTAATACTTCAGCTGGCTCATAACCATTTTTAATCTCAACGACAACTTTTGTGCCAGATTGACCATCGGATAAATCAACGATATCTGAGATTCCCTGCACTTTCTTAGCCTTAACAAGATCAGCAATTTTTTCAACAATTTTCTCAGGACCTATGTTGTATGGAAGTTCGGTAATAATGATTCCCTGCTTACGAGATGAAATCTTCTCAAACACAGTTGTTGCTCGCACCTTAAATGAGCCGCGGCCATTGGCATAAGCATCAGATATTCCCTCAGTTGCAACTAGATAACCACCAGTTGGAAAATCAGGACCTGGAACTAACTTCATTAATTGTTTTAATGTTGCCTTAGGATTTTCCATTAATAACTTAGCCGCAGCAATAACTTCACCTAAATTATGGGGCGCCATATTTGTGGCCATACCAACTGCAATACCGGTCGCACCATTTACCAATAGGTTAGGAAAGGCAGCAGGTAGTACTTGTGGCTCAAGTATCTGACCGTCATAGTTTGAACCAAAATTAACCGTATCTTCATCTGATTCATCAACCATCATCATTGCTGATAGTGCAAGGCGTGATTCGGTATAACGCATAGCAGCTGGGCCTGAATCTAGTGAACCAAAATTTCCATGACCATCAATTAATGGCAACCGCATTGAAAAGGATTGCGCCATTCGAACCATTGCATCATAAATTGCGCCATCACCATGGGGGTGAAGCTTTCCCATTACATCACCAACAACTCTTGCACACTTAACATGACCCTTATCAGGGCGAAGTCCCATCTCATTCATCTGATGCAAAATACGACGTTGTACTGGCTTTAAACCATCACGGGCATCTGGAAGAGCTCGAGAATAAATTACTGAGTATGCATACTCTAAAAATGATTCTGACATCTCCGAGGCAACATCGATATCAATTATTCGGCCAGGATTTTCCCCTGCTTTAGGTGCAACTACTTTTGGTGTTTTGGCCATAGGCCGTATCTTGCCAATATTTCCTCACTTTCTTGTCAGCGACAAGCCCATTACTTACTAATTTCTTAAGATAGGTATCCTTGCGCTATGAATAGTGGGAAAATTAATCAACAATTTGGTTTATCCCACCTTACTAACTCGATATTTTCCACACTAAATGTTGCCGATACAACTGATTATTTAGCACTTAAGCAAGCAAATATGCGAGAGTGCTTGATACTAATTGATGGCATGGGTCAAGATGCAGTAAATAAATATGGTGATCAATTCCCAATCTTTGAAGAGTTAAAGAATGTGAGAACAATTTATACAAATTTTCCATCAACTACCGCAACAAGTCTTTCAACTTTAGGAACTGGGGTACTTCCTGGTGTTCACGGCATGCTTGGTTACACAGTCAGAGTTCCTAGAAGTGATAATCGATTATTAAACGCCCTTAAATGGGATGAGCGAGTAGATCCAGTAATGTGGCAAAAAGTTCCTACTTTATTTGAACGCGCGGTTTTAGCAGGTGTATCTGTTACACATGTGGCAGCTAAAAGGTATGAAGGAAGCGGCTTTACACAAGCAGCACTACGTGGTGCTAAATATGTTGGAGCAAATGGTATTGATGAGATGGTTACAGCAGTTAGCACTGCGTTAGTGCCACAACCATCATTTGTTTATACATATTTAAATACCTTGGACTCAGCCGGACACAGTGATGGAGTTGGCTCTGATAAATGGCTAACTGCACTTGCTCAGATAAGTGAATTTATTACAAAAGTTAAAGAATCTGTGCCTACTGGAACTCGCATTTGGATTACATCAGATCATGGAATGGTAAATAGCACCAAGCAGATTATTTTAGGTCAGGATAATGATTTATTAGAGAATGTCTTACTAATCGGTGGTGAGCCAAGAGCAAGGCATATTTATATTAATGAAGGTGCTCAGGAAGAAACCGTTGCCAAGTGGCGAGAATTTTTAGGTGATAGTGCGAAAGTTTTTAGTAAATCAGAGGCAATTGCTGATGGATTATTTGGCCCAGTTGTAAGTGAAGATGCATCTGATCGAATGGGAGATTTAATTGCCATTGCAAATGATGATTTAATTCTGGTGGATCCAGCCAGAGTTAGAGAAGAAACATCAATGGTTGGCCACCATGGTGGTATTACTGATATCGAAGTGGAAATCCCGCTCTTACTTACTTAGTCTTCATCCTTTTTACCAAACATAATGTCATCCCATGATGGAATTTTAATTCTTCTAGTCACACCATCACGCTTTGCTTCATCATCAACCTCATTAACTTCATCAACTGAAGCTAATTTAGTTGGTGCATATGGTGTTACATCCTCTTTAATTGAAACTAATCTTGGGGCATCAGTTTGTGGAATATTTCCATAGGTTTGAACTGGTTGCTTAACCTTTGCCTCGCCACCAATCCATCTAGCGCCATCATCATGTGCTGATAGTGCACGTCGACCTAAATTAAATAACCAAACTGCTTCACCTTTGGTATCACTTGGTGAATCATCGCGAAGTGGATAATAAAGTGTTAAGTTCCAATTTCCATCAGGTTGGCGAAATGTGTTCCACTCAACTGAATTCATATCAACACCTCTAGGAGCTAGTTGATTAGCAACAGCTGTTTCAAGGTATGGCGCATGAGGTTCACGGCGTATTTGAGTGGCGAGAGCTTGGGAAATAATAAAAGCTCGCTCCTGCAATATTGGACCTGCGTAATTTTCAATCTTCTCAATCGACCAATCAGTGGTGCGAGAGATGGCATCAATACTTTCACCAGATCTTAATCTTGCCTGTACCTCTTTAACTGAAGTGGTAATTACTTCTTCAATATTTGAAACCGCAGAAAGTCTTGGTTGGCTTATATTTGCTCGCAAAGTATCGCTAATTCTTAAGTTAAATTGATTTCCATCTAAATCTACTAATTCCAACTCACTACCATCGGCAGAACGCCCGATTAAGCGTAGATCAGTTGGTTCACTCATGAGAGTAGATTGCCACAAGTAATCGGCGGGTTAAATCTGCCACACACGAAACTGGCTTTACTTTTCATGCTTAGATAACCCGGTGAGCACAGAATTGTTGAAGTTAGCACATACGGTGGCAAAGATGGCTGGTTCTCATTTGATGAACCGACCTAGCAGTTTTACCTTTACCGAGAAAAGCTCGGCAGTTGATTTTGCCACTCAAATGGATCAGCAGGCAGAGGAGCTAATTGTTAAAGAAATTCTCACCTCTCGCCCAGATGATGGAATTATTGCTGAAGAGGGAGCAGCAAGGACAAGTAAATCTGGAATAACTTGGGTAATTGATCCACTAGATGGCACAGTGAATTATCTATATGGCCTACCAGGTTGGAATGTTTCAATTGCAGCAAAAGACAAAGACGGCGTATTAGTTGGTGTGGTTTACGCACCCAGCATTAATGGATTATGGAGTGCGGTAAGAGGCAGGGATGCTACTTATAACGGAGCTAAAATTAAATGTAATGATCCAGTTACATTAGATAAAGCATTACTTTCTACCGGCTTTGCATATGATTTAGATTTAAGAATTACGCAAGGACAAGTGATATCAAATCTCTTGCCACGAATTCGTGATTTGCGAAGAAACGGGGCGGCAGCAGTTGATCTTTGTTATGTAGCAATGGGATCCCTTGATGGATATTTTGAAGCATCATTAAATGAATGGGATCATGCAGCTGGTGGTTTGATTGCAACACAGGCCGGCGCTGTAATCTCAGGCCGGGCAGGTGGGCCGGCAAATAAGGATCTAGTTGTATGCGCAGGTCCAGCCCTGCACGCACAACTTTTACCTCTAATTTGATCTAATCACCCCTAGCGTGGCAAGATACGGGTTCATTCAAAATAATTGATTGACATAAATTTAGCGATTAGGACAAATAATGAACGTGTTAGATGCTGTTGATGCCGCCTCACTTCGCACAGACATCCCATCTTTTCGTTCCGGTGATGAGTTAAAGGTTCACGTTCGAGTTATTGAAGGAAGCAAAAGCCGTATTCAGATTTTCCAAGGTGTAGTCATCGCACGTTCTGGTGCTGGAATCCGTGAGTCATTTACTATTCGTAAGATTTCATACGGTGTTGGTGTTGAGCGAACATTCCCAGTTCACACTCCAGTTATTGAAAGAATTGAAATTGTTCGACATGGTTCAGCACGTAGAGCAAAGCTTTACTACCTACGTAAATTAACTGGTAAAGCAACCAAGATTAAAGAGCGTCGTGGCGCTGATGGTGAAATTATTGTTGAGCCAGCATATGTGCCACCAGTAGTTTCTAAAAAGGTTGCTGTCCCTGAAGTTGGCGAAGCTGTTGCCAGTGCTGAAGTTGTGGCTGCAGTAGTTGAAGCAGCTCCTGAGGTTGTAGAGCAAGCACCTGCTGCGAAGGCTGAAGAGGTGCCAACTGATGCACCTGCAAAAGAGTAATAATGATTGATGAAGCACTAGAGCATTTAGTAAAAGGAATTGTTGATAATCCTGCTGAGGTTGTAATTACTGAAAAAAGTTCTCGTGGCGGAACAACTCTTGAAGTTCGTGTTCACCCAGAAGATATTGGCAAAGTAATTGGCCGTAATGGTCGCACTGCAAAAGCACTTCGCACTGTAGTCAGCGCAATCGCTGGTCGCTCAGTTCGAGTTGATCTAATTGAGGCAGACGAGGTTCGTTAATTTGCAACTTGTCGTAGGTCGTATTGGCCGCGCACATGGAGTTTTAGGTGAAGCCACAATCGAGGTTAGAACCGATGATGCTGATCAAAGATTTTCAATCGGAAACAAATTAACTCTCGATAACGGCAAAGAATTAGAGATCAAATCATCTCGTTGGCATAATCAAGTTTTACTTCTTTCATTCATCGGAATAAATGACCGAAATCAAATTGAAGAATTACGTGATCAATTAATGTCAGCTGATGTTGATATTAATCAGCTAGCACCAGGGGAGTATCACTACCAACAACTAATTGGGTGTGAAGTATTTTTAGAAAAAGGTGATTTAGTTGGAGCAGTTACTGAGATTGTTAAACTACCTGGGCAAGATCTTTTATCAATTGAGCGTAATGGCAAAGAGGTATTAGTTCCTATGGTGGCTGCGATAATTATTTCAATAGATGTGGAGAAGAAAAAGATTGTGATTAATCCACCGGAGGGGCTATTAGATGTTGCGCTTTGATCTGATTTCAATCTTTCCAGAGTATTTACAACCTCTTAAATTATCCCTATTGGGTAAGGCAGCTGATAAAGGCTTACTATCAATTAATATTCATGATCTTAGGGATCAGACAACTGATGTTCACCACAGCGTAGATGACACTCCATATGGTGGCGGGGCTGGCATGGTGATGCTTGCTGATCCATGGGCAGATGCTATTGATGCTATTACTGATGATAAATCTGAGGTTGATTTAATTATTCTTACACCAGCAGGTAAAAAATTTGATCAAAAGATGGCCACTCTTTTTTCATCGAAAAAACAATTAATCTTTGCTTGCGGTAGGTATGAAGGAATTGATGCAAGAGTCGGTGAGTACTATCGCGCTAAATCAAATTTTAAAGTTCATGAGGTTTCAATTGGTGATTATGTTTTAGGAGGCGGTGAGGTTGCGGCAATGGTAATTATTGAAGCAACTGCTCGATTACTACCTGGTGTGTTAGGAAATCCTGACTCATTAAAAGAGGAATCACATTCAATCTCTGGCAATAATGATGAACAATTAGTTGAATATCCAAACTACACAAAGCCTGCAATTTGGCGGGGATTAGAAGTTCCACCAGTTTTGTTATCTGGAAACCATGGTGAGATCGCAAAATGGCGAAAAGCTGAGGCTGAGCGTCGTACTCGTCAGTTAAATCAGGAATAATCCCGACACGCCTACTGTTAATTAGGTACAGCTATCACTTTTAGGGGATTATCCGCCCAGTTGGAGTAATTAATACTCTAGTAAAGAAGATAGAAAGATTTACTAATTTAGAAGGAGGTGACTGATGGCAACTGATTACGACACCCCCAGAAAAACCGATGAAGAGTTACATGAAGAATCACTTGAAGAGTTAAAAGCACAACGTGCTGATGCTCAATCTGGCCAAGTTGATATTGATGAAGCAGAGGCTGCTGAAAATCTAGAACTTCCTGGTGCTGATTTATCTGGTGAAGAACTATCGGTAAAGGTTGTTCCTAAGCAAGAGGATGAATTTACTTGTAGTCGTTGCTTTTTAGTTAAACATGTTAATCAACGAGTTCGCGGTGAGGGCCCTAAAGCGGTATGTCGAGATTGCGATTAATTAAGACAAGCAGCTAACGCTTTCCCTTTACGGCTAGAGATTAACCAATATGGAGTTGGATCTGATTTATCCATAATTTCAACCTTAACACCGGTAGATACCCAAAACCTAGTTGCATTAAAACAGGCTGGATCTGCCTGCACACCACGTAACTTAAGGTAAGCATTTTTATCAAGAGCTGTAGCTTTTTTAATATATTTACTTTCAATTTTAGCGTTTCCAACATAAAGCCAATTATTAATTACCACTATATCTAATCGTGTTTTTTGGCTGCTATAGATAATAGCGAAAGTAGCGAGTAGGCAAATAATTACCGCAGTCATAGTATTAAATGGTGCCCAGATAGTCAGGTAAAGTGAGGCGATCATCATGGCGATAAATAGCCAAAGCCAGATCGGCCAATTAATTCGCTCAGCGAACTCAGATTTAGAATTAGATCTTGCCATGAGATAAAGGATACGCTCTGCCAATGACCAGAGTTGCCAGTACCGTTGCCCCACCTGATGCAGTGATGCCAGAGCGACACCCAAAGGCACCCGCTGCTAAATCACAAATTCCATCTCACTTCGGTCACTGCTTTGGTTGTGGTGAGTTGCACATAACAGGTCTGCACTTCACAGCTATTGCTGGTGAAAATTTAGATTTGACTGGGAATTTTACGGTAACTGAAAATCATCAAGGTGCTCCTGGTCTTGCTCATGGTGGATTGTTATCGCTAGCTTTTGATGAAGCATTAGGAAAATTGATGTGGTTAATTAGAACTCCTGCAGTGACTGGCAGATTAGAAACTGATTTCTTATTACCCGTACCAATGGGTCGAACACTTTATATTGATGCCAGAATTACTGGACAAGCAGGTCGAAAGATCTATACTCAAGCAGAAGGAAGGTTAGATTCACCTACCGGTGAAATAGCCGTAAAAGCAGCAGCGTTATTTATTTCAGTACCAATGGAGCACTTTATTAAAAATCTTACTGAGCAATATAAAGATCATCTAACGCAGCATCCAGAGTTAATGGCATTTGTTGACCCAGATTTTGACATAAACCCATGACTAAAATCTTAATTAAGCGCTTAGATCCAACTGTGCCACTGCCTTCATATGCAAAGGCGGGCGATGCTGGAGCAGATTTGGCCACTCGAATTGATTTCACAATTAATCCAGGGGAGCGGATGCTGGTTCCAACTGGCATAAGCATTGCTCTACCAAATGGCTATGTTGCCTTAGTACACCCAAGATCTGGACTTGCAATTAAGCATGGAATTTCTATGGTCAATACACCAGGCACCGTTGATGCTGGATACCGCGGTGAATTACAAGTTATTTTAATTAATCATGACTTAACACAACCTGTCTCATTTAAAAAAGGTGATCGAATTGCGCAATTAGTTATCCAAAAAGTTGAGCGAGCAGATTTTGTTGAAGTTAGTGATTTACCTGGCTCAGATAGATCAAGTGGCGGGTTTGGATCAACTGGTTCATGAGTTATCAGGGAAATAACGAGGATAAAGATAAGGTTGTTTCAGCACTCGGTGGTAAGCGCGGATTAATTGATTCAGGATTACCGGCGCTACTTTTTCTAATAGTTTTTAACGTATCTGGCAGAAACATAAATGCTGCAATTTGGGCAGCAGTAACGCTTTCAATTATTTTAACAATTCTTAGATTAGTAAAGCGAGAGACTATTCAGCACGCATTTTCAGGCTTGGTAGGGGTTGCAATTTGTGCTCTATTTTCAAAGCGAAGTGGTAATGCTGCTGACTTTTATTTACCTGGTTTATATATAAATGCTGGCTACGGGCTTTTATATGCGTTAACAAATTTAGCAAAATGGCCAATCTTAGGTTTAATGCTCGGGCCAATTCTGGGTGAGAACTTAATGTGGCGAAAGGATCCAGCTCGACTTAGAGCTTATATAAATGCTGGTTGGCTTTGGGTTGCAATGTTTGCCGCCAGATTAATTATTCAATACCCGCTTTATAAGAGTGGAAATGTCAACGCTCTTGGAACTGCCCGAATCTTTATGGGTTATCCATTATTTCTTGCAACCGCCTGGGGTACATGGCAAATCTTAAGAAAGACACCGACTACTAAAGTAGTTTAAATAAAGCAGGACTTTAATTTTTCCTCAGCAGCTGAAGATGCTACGAATAAAAGCTCATCACCTGCTGTAAAAACATCATGATCTTTTGGTGTGATTACATGAGTATCGCGAACGATTGCAGCAAGTGCAGCGTTTTCAGGTAGTTCAACTTCACCAACAGTTTTGCCACAGCAAGATGCGGTATCTGGCAAAGTAATTTCAACCAAGTTTGCTTCACCCTTTCGGAATGAAAATAACCTAACAACATCGCCAATACTGACCGCTTCTTCAACTAAAGCAGAAATAATTTGAGGTGTAGATACTGAAACATCTACTCCCCATGAAGAATCAAACATCCACTCATTTTTTGGATGATTTACCCGAGCGACAACTCTTGGAACGCCATACTCAGTTTTTCCAAGCAGTGAAGCGACTAAATTAACTTTGTCATCACCAGTTGCAGCTACTAATACCTGACAGCCATCTAATTTGGCTTGATCTAGTGCAGTAATTTCACAAGCATCTGCAAGTAACCATTCAGCGGTTGGAACCGAGTCCATCTTTAAGGCTTTTGGGTCTTTATCGATAAGTAAAACTTGATGGCCATTTCCTAGCAATTCACGCGCGATAGCTCTACCAACATTTCCAGCTCCTGCAATTGCAATTCTCATTAGTTCACCTTAATTGCCGCTGCTAAAGTTTTTTCCACTGCTGAGACCTTTTTTTCTTCAATCAATAAATGAACTAGATCTCCTTCTTGCAAAACTGTGTGCTCATCAGGCAATAAAGCTTCGCCTAATCTTGTTATAAAAGCGACTCTAGCTGAGGTATTTTTTTCAATTAGTGAAAATGCTTCGCCATACCAACTTTTATGAAGGCTTACTTCAACTAATACAACTGTTCCAGAAGCATCGCGCCACTCTGATTTAGTTCCATCTGGAGTTAGTCGACGCATAATTTGATCAGTTGTCCAAAGCACAGTTGCAACAGTTGGAATACCAAGGCGTTGATAAATTTCAGCTCTACCTGGATCATAAATACGAGCAACTACATTTTTAACACCAAAATTTTCTCTAGCAACTCTTGCAGCTAATATATTTGAGTTATCACCATTTGAAACAGCGGCAAATGCATCAGCTTTTTCGATGCCAGCTTCCAGCAGAGTGTCTCGATCAAAGCCAACTCCTGCAATAGTGCGACCATTAAAGTCAGCGCCTAACCTGCGGAATGCTTCTCGATTTTGATCAATTACCGCAACGGTGTGACCAGCTTTTTCAAGATCTACGGCTAGGGTGGATCCAACGCGCCCACAACCCATAATTACTACATGCACAAAGCACAACTTACACCCATAGGCTCACTCCTATGGAATTGAACGCTCAAGAGCGGTTAGAAGTTGGGCAGGTCATCGAGCTGGTCATTGGCCCCGTCGCACATGGTGGACATTTTGTTGCGCGCCATAACGGACAAGTTATTTTTGTTCGCCATGGCATAACTAATGAGTTAGTAAAAATTAAAATAACAGCAGTTAGTTCAAAGATTGCTCATGCTGATGTTATTGAAGTATTAACAGCTGCGCCATCTCGAGTTAGCGCCCCTTGTCAGTATGCCGGAAAGTGTGGTGGCTGCGACTTCCAGCATATTGATCTGCTCACGCAACGGAAATTAAAGGCTGAGATTATAAAAGAGCAGTTTATGCGAATTGGGAAAATAGATTTACCTGCACTCGGATTTAATCTAGAGGTGATTGAAGTTGAACCTAGTGATGGATTGCACTGGCGAACCCGAATGGATTTTGCAGTTTCTCCAAATGGAAAAATAGGATTTTTTGGTGCTAGAAGTAATGAGGTAGTTGAAATTTCTCAGTGTTTAATTGCAGATGAACGAATGAACGTTAGTGAATTAGCTGTTCGAACCTGGAAATCAGATGCCAGAGTTGAGGTAGCAGTTTCGAGCACAAGTGAGGTTTCAGTTATGAGATCTGGTCGAAGCATTAGTGGGCCAACTCAAATTGTTGAGCAAGTTGGTGGCAATTCATTTAAAATTTCACCTGAGGCGTTTTGGCAAAGTCATAAATCAGCTCCAGTAACATTAGTTAAAGCTGCCCTTGCCGAACTTGGTGTTAAAAGTAATGATCATGTCTGTGATCTATATTCAGGTGTTGGTTTGTTTGCAGCAGCAATATTAAAGGAGCTTGGTGAACAAGGTTTCATAACCCTAATTGAAAGTGATAAGAGTGCAGTAGCAGATGCTCGAAAAGTATTTCTAAATAAGAGTAATGTTAAAATACTTCAAGGATTAGTTGCACAACAATTGCCAATAGTTAAGCGAGCAGATTTAGTTTTACTTGACCCACCTAGAACTGGTGCTGGTGAGGTAGTAATTAAACAATTGATAAAATTAAAGCCAAGAAAAATTGTTTATGTTGCTTGCGATCCAGCTGCTCTTGCAAGAGATTCAAAAACTTTAATCGACGCGGGCTATAAGTTGGATCACATATCTGCCTATGATCTTTTTCCGATGACTCAGCACATTGAGTGCGTGGCTGGATTTTCACCAGTAAAGAGATAGGATTAGCGTATTAGCAGGTGGAAAGAGGTGTGGGGCGTTGAGTAAGAACTCATTTAAGGCCAAAACCACACTTGAAGTCGCAGGTAAAAGTTATGAAGTATTTGATATCACTAGCTTTAAAGAAGCGGTCGATCTTCCATTTAGCTTAAAAGTTTTATTAGAAAACTTACTGCGCACCGAAGATGGTGCAAATATAACTGCAGAGCAGATAAAGAAATTAGCAGCCTGGGATCCAAAAGCTGAGCCAGACACTGAAATTCAATTTACGCCAGCTCGAGTTATTATGCAGGACTTTACTGGCGTGCCATGCATTGTTGATCTTGCCACAATGCGAGAAGCGATCGCTGATCTAGGTGGAGACCCTGCAAAAGTTAATCCACTTTCCCCTGCTGAATTGGTAATTGATCACTCAGTTATTGCAGATCTATTTGGAACTAAAGATGCGTTTGAAAAAAATGTTGATATTGAGTATCAGCGCAATAAAGAGCGGTATCGCTTCCTGCGTTGGGGACAAACTGCTTTTGATGAGTTTAAAGTTGTTCCACCTGGAACTGGCATTGTCCATCAAGTAAATATTGAATATTTAGCACGAGTAGTAATGAGTCGAGAAGTTGATGGAAAACTTCGTGCATATCCTGACACCGTAGTAGGTACAGATTCTCACACCACAATGGTTAATGGTTTAGGTGTCCTTGGTTGGGGAGTTGGTGGCATAGAGGCTGAAGCAGCTCTACTTGGCCAACCGGTTTCAATGTTAATACCAAAAGTTGTCGGATTTAAATTAAATGGCCAACTACCGGTAGGAACAACGGCAACTGATCTAGTTTTAACAATTACCCAAATGCTTAGAAAGCATGGCGTAGTCGGAAAGTTTGTAGAATTTTATGGACCAGGAGTTAGTGCGCTACCGATGGCTAATCGAGCGACGATCGGAAATATGTCACCAGAGTATGGATCTACTTGCGCCATTTTTCCAATAGATGAAGAAACAATTCGCTATCTAAAATTTACTGGTCGTACTAATGACCAATTAGAACTTGTAGAAAAATATGCAAAATTTAATAGCCTCTGGCATGATCCAAAAGCTGAACCAAGATTTTCTGAAAAGCTTGAACTCGATCTTGCAAAAGTTGTGCCATCAATTGCAGGTCCTAAACGACCACAGGATCGGATTTCATTAAGTGATGCTAAGAGTTCTTATGAAAAAATTGCGCCAACTTACTTCAGTGATAAAACTACAAGAAATAAGATTGATGTGAAGGTAAATGGCAAGCCAACCACTGTTACAAATGGCGATGTCGTAATCGCTTCAATTACCTCATGTACCAATACCTCTAACCCATCGGTAATGATTGGCGCAGCATTACTTGCAAAAAAAGCGGTTGAAAAAGGATTAACTAGTAAGCCTTGGGTTAAAACCACATTAGCACCAGGTTCTAAAGTTGTTACTGATTACTATGACCGATCTGGACTTACTCCATATATGGAAAAGCTTGGATTTAACCTTGTTGGCTATGGCTGCGTTACCTGCATTGGTAACTCAGGTCCACTGCCGTTGGAGATTAGTAAAGCAATTAATGAGAATGACCTAGCAGTCTCTGCAGTTCTATCTGGAAACCGTAACTTTGAAGGAAGAATTTCACCTGATGTAAAGATGAATTACTTGGCATCACCACCACTTGTAGTTGCTTACGCATTAACTGGCACGATGGATCATGATTTTGAAAATGATCCGATTGGTGTAGGTAGCGATGGCAAACCTGTATTTTTAAAAGATATTTGGCCAACAACAGCTGAGATTGATTCCGTGATCACATCTTCAATCTCCTCAGATATGTTTACAAAAGATTATGCCTCAGTTTTTGATGGCGATAAAAGGTGGAAATCACTCGATACGCCAACAGGTAATACCTTTGAATGGGATAGTGCTTCAACATATGTTAGAAAGCCGCCTTACTTTGATGCCATGCCACGGAATCCAAAACCAGTAACAAATATTTCAGGTGCGCGTGTACTTGCAGTATTAGGTGATTCAGTAACAACTGATCACATATCTCCTGCTGGAAATATTAAAGTTGATTCACCAGCTGGAAAGTATTTAGCCGAACATAATATTGATAGAGCAGATTTTAACTCTTATGGATCAAGGCGTGGAAATCATGAGGTAATGATTAGAGGTACTTTTGCCAATATTCGTCTTAAAAATCTTTTACTTGACGGAGTTGAAGGTGGATTTACTAAAAACTTCTTAGCAAATGGGGAGCAGACAACAATCTATGATGCTTCTCGGGCATACATTGCAGAAAATATTCCATTAGTAATTTTGGCAGGAAAAGAGTACGGCTCTGGATCATCCCGAGATTGGGCTGCAAAAGGAACTGCGCTACTAGGTGTTAGAGCAGTGATTGCAGAATCATTTGAAAGAATTCACCGATCTAATTTAATTGGCATGGGCGTATTGCCATTGCAATATTTAAATGGTGATAATGCATCCTCACTTGGATTAGATGGCAGTGAGATTTTCTCAATAACTGGTGTAGAAGAATTAAATAATGGACAAACGCCAAAAGAGGTGACGGTCACAGCAGGGGATAAGAGCTTTAAAGTTAGCCTACGTATCGATACCCCAGGTGAGGCAGATTACTATCGCCACGGTGGAATCATGCAGTATGTATTACGCTCACTTTTGAGTAAATAGATCGCTTTAATAAGTATCAGGCTTTAAACTATCACCATGCTCTCAGAGATTAAATCACCGGCTGATCTAAAAGGCTTATCAAATACGCAATTAGATCAATTATCTACTGAGATTAGATCTTTTTTAATTGAGCAGGTATCAAAATCTGGCGGTCACTTAGGGCCAAACCTTGGTGTTGTTGAGTTAACAATCGCACTACATAGAATTTTTCAATCACCAAAGGATGTAATTGTCTTTGATACAGGCCATCAAAGTTATGTTCATAAGTTATTAACGGGGCGAATAGCTGGATTTGAAAAGCTGCGTCAGCGCGGTGGAATAGCTGGCTATCCAAATCGTAGTGAGAGTGAGCATGATGTTGTTGAGAATTCACATGCTTCAACCGCACTTTCTTGGAGTGATGGAATTGCAAAAGGATTTGCGTTAACAAATCAGCATGATAGAACTGTAATTTGTGTAGTCGGTGATGGCGCTTTAACAGGTGGTATGAGTTGGGAAGCACTTAATAACATAGCTGCAAATAAAAAAGAAAAATTAGTAATTGTTGTAAATGATAACGAAAGATCCTATTCGCCAACAATTGGCGGCCTTGCTACATATTTATCAACTCTTCGCACAACTCGTGGCTATGAGAAGTTTTTAGATTGGGGTAAAGGTGTTTTAGAAAAAACACCGGTAGTAGGTCAACCAATTTATGAAACCCTACACGGGATGAAAAAAGGTATTAAAGATATTGTTGCACCACAAGGAATGTTTGAGGATTTAGGAATAAAGTATTTTGGACCAGTTGATGGCCATGATATCTCTGCGATCGAGCGGGCATTATTATCAGCTAAAGATTTTGGTGGTCCAGTACTAGTTCATGTTATTACTGAAAAAGGTAGAGGACATGCTCCAGCAGTTAATGATGAGGCTGAGAAATTTCATGCAGTTGGTGTAGTTGATGCTGAGACCGGACAACCACTTAGTAAAGCTGGCCAAAGTTGGACAAGTGTATTTTCAGATGAATTAGTAAAAATTGGTGCAAAACGTAGTGATGTTGTAGCTATTACCGCAGCCATGATGGGACCAACTGGCCTCGATAAATTTGAAAAAGCTTATCCAGATAGAACATTTGATGTTGGAATTGCTGAACAACATGCAACAACAGCTGCTGCAGGTATGGCATATGCAGGCCTTCATCCAGTAGTAGCTGTCTATTCAACATTTTTAAATAGAGCATTTGATCAGCTTCTATTAGATGTGGCTCTTCATAAAGCAGGTGTGACATTTGTATTAGATCGAGCAGGTATTACCGGAGATGATGGACCTTCACATAACGGTATTTGGGATCTAGCGCTAACTGGAATTGTGCCAACATTACATGTTGCTGCCCCTCGTGATGGTGAGCGAGTTCGAGAAACACTTCGAGAAGCGTTAGATATAAGTAATGCACCAACTCTAATTAGATTTCCAAAGGGCGCCGTAAATCCAGATATTCCAGCATTTGAAAGAAGAGATGGCATTGATGTTTTATATCGAGGAGAGAGCGCTGATATTTTATTAGTAAGCATTGGAGCTTTTGCCCAAGTTGCAGTTGATGCTGCAGCACAGGCATATCGAGAAGGAGTAGGCGTTACTGTAATTGATCCAAGATGGGTTAAACCATTACCAAAATCTTTAGTAACAATGGCCCAGCGTTATAAGAAAGTAGTAGTAATTGAAGATGGCATAAAGCATGGTGGTATTGCCAGCACAATCTCTGAGTTATTTAGAGAATCTGGACTTAATGTGCCGGTTCATTCAATTGGAGTGCCACTAGAATTTTTAGAACATGCTAAGAGAGCACAGATTTTAGAGGATTTAGGAATTACTGTTCAAAATATTACAAGATCACTTGTTACATGGAGCAGTGATGAGTTTTCAGTAGATACTAAGGAAGAGATGCAACTCCCTTTGGATGAAAACGAGCACCGCAAACCGCTTCGCTAATTCCTTCACGATCTAAATAAGGAAGTATTCCGCCTAAATGCATTGGCCAACCTGAGCCGAGCAACATACAAATATCAATCTCTTGTGGAGTTGAAATAACACCTTCATCAAGCATCATCTTTGCTTCAGTTGCTATCGCCTCTAATGCTCGCCTTCTAACCTGCTCTGCCGTTGAAGCCTTCTCACCTTTTTCAAGTAGTGCAAGTGCTGCAGGGTTTACGGTGTTAATACCTTGCTCATTTTTAACATAGAAAGTTTTAACACCTTCTTTAACAAAGCGTTGCATTGTTGGTGAAACTTTGTAGCGAGCTCCTAAATTCTTATTTAGAGTTTGAGAAACATGCAGCGCTACTCCTGGTCCTACCAGACCAAGTAATTCAAGTGAGGACATTGGAAAACCTAGGGGAGCCATCGCAGCATCTGCTACCTCATAGGCAGTTCCTTCATCCATTGCATCAGTAACTTCGCCCATAAATCTAGTTAGTAAGCGATTAACTACAAATGCAGGTGCATCTTTAACAATAACCATAGTTTTCTTTAGATCTTTACCAATATTTATTGCAGTTGCAACAGTTGCATCATCTGTTTTAGATGTTCTAGCAACTTCAAGCAAAGGCATTACTGCCACTGGATTAAAGAAGTGAAAACCAACAACTCTTTCTGGATTCTTAAGTCCCTCACTCATAGCTTCAACTGAAAGAGATGAGGTATTTGTTGCCAAAATACACTCTGGCGTAATAATCGCTTCTAGATCTTTAAAAAGCTTTTGCTTTAGAGATAACTCTTCAAATATTGCCTCAAGAACAAAATCTGCATTAGCAAATACCTTTTGATCAACTGAGCCAGAGATATTTCCTAGCAAGCGAGTTGCTGCCTCAGGATTTAATCTTTTCTTATCAACTAACTTTTGGATCTCATTTTTTATCCAAGCTAGACCCTTATCAACTCGCTCCTGATCTAAATCAGTAATTACTACTGGAACTTTTAAATTACGCAGCATAAGTAGGGCAAGTTGGGAGGCCATAAGACCAGCGCCAACCACACCAACTTTAGTAATTTTACGAGCAAGCGCAGGTTTAGGAGCACCCTCAACTTTTTTGCGTTTCTTTTGAATTAAATTAAAGGAATAAAGTGAAGCCCGTAGGCCATCACTCATTACTAAATCTGATAACACCTTTGTCTCAGCTGCGTATCCATCTCTTACCGTATTTGTTTGTGCAGCTTTAATTAATTCAAGGGCGGCAAGGGGAGAAGGTATTTGTGCGCCGCTATATTTTTTAGCAACTGCAGCTTTTCCAGTGGCAATAGCTTTCTCAAAACCTGCGCTATCTTTACTAAAATCCTTACGATCAATTTTCTTTTTCCCACTTAAAATATCTGCTGCAAACTTAACTGAATGTTCAAGAAAATCAGCTGGTTCATAAACAGCATCAACTACGCCGAGTGAAAGCGCATCCTTAGCTTTTAACATGGTGTTGTTATTTAAAGCATTTAATATAATTACCTGAACCGCATTTTCTGGACCAATAAGCTTTGGTAGCAATGTTGCCCCACCCCATCCAGGAACTAATCCAAGGAAACACTCTGGTAGGCCAATAAAGGCAGTTGAAGCCAGAGTTCGGTAATGAGAGTTAAGACCAACTTCAAGGCCGCCACCTAGAGCTAAACCATTAATAAATGCAAAGGTTGGTTTCTTACTTTCATATAGTTTTAGAAAAACTTCATGACCAAGATCGCCAAAGGCGGTAGCAACTGATTTATCACTAACGGAGCCAACTCCTGATAGATCAGCACCTGCTGCAAATATAAATGGTTTACCAGTTACTGCAATTGCAACTGCATCTGATTTCCCAGCTTGATCTATCGCAGCTGAAAGTGAATTAAGGGAAGCCGGACCAAATGTGTTTGGGCGATTATGATCTGCCCCGTTATCTAAGGTAATTAAAGCTAATTCACCAGTATGACCAAAAGCAGTCAGTGAAATCATTCTTAGTATTGCATTTGTTACTACCTCATCAGGGGCGCCCGCTAATACTTCAGCCACTACTTAGCACCTTTATAGTTTGGATTTTCCCAGATGATTGTGCCACCCATACCAAGACCAATACACATTGTTGTAATGCCATATCTAACCTCTGGGTGATCAGTAAAGGCGTTTGCTAGGTTAAGAATTAATCTAACTCCAGATGAAGCAAGTGGGTGCCCAACTGCAATTGCGCCGCCATAGATATTTACTCGCTTATCATCATCGGCAATTCCAAAATGATCTAGAAATGAAAGTACTTGAATTGCAAATGCTTCATTTACTTCAAATAAACCAATGTCTGAAATATCTAAACCAGCTTTTTTAAGTGCTTTAATCGTGCTAGGTACTGGGCCGTATCCCATAATTTCTGGCTCAACTCCGGCAAATGCAAATGAAACTAACTTTGCTTTAATTGGCAGGTTTAATTCTTTAGCTTTACTCTCCGATGCCAAAATTGCAGCTGTTGCGCCATCATTTAAACCAGCAGCATTTCCAGCTGTTACTCGACCAGCTGCGCGAAATGGTGTCTTAAGGGCGCCTAGTGCTTCTAAAGTTGTTTGCGGCCTAGGTGGTTCATCAACTGTTGCCACACCCCAACCTAACTCAACAGTTCTAGTTGCAACTGGAATTAAATCAGGTTGAATCTTATTTGCAGCATATGCTGCAGCAGTTTTTTGCTGGGAGGCAAGAGCGTATTTATCTGCTCGATCTTTAGTTAGGTGTGGAAACTTGTCATGTAATCTTTCAGCAGTTGCGCCCATTTGTAGCGCATCAGTTTCAACAATTCGCTCGGCTAAGTATCTTGGATTTGGATCCATGCCATCACCCATCGGATGATTTCCCATATGTTCAACACCGCCTGCAATTGCTAAATCATAAGCACCCATATTTATGCCACCAGCAATTGTTGTTACTGCTGTTAACGCACCGGCGCACCATCGATCAATTGAATATCCAGGTACTGATTTTGGAATACCAGCAAGGATTGAAACAGATCGACCAATATTCATTCCTTGATCACCAGTTTGGGTAGCGGCGGCAATTGCAACATCATCAATTTGATCAACTGGCAGATTTGGATTTCGCTCAAGTAGGCCGCGAAGGCAGCGAACCATTATGTCGTCCGCTCTAGTTCCAGCATATAAAGAGCCGGCTTTTCCAAATGGAGTTCTAACCGCATCTACTAAAACCACATTTGTTTTTGCAGTAGCGCTTTTACTCATTAAAGACTCCTAGCTAGATAAACCTAATAAGGCTTAGGTTACTAGCCAGTAATGATATTGGGTAGTGGGCTTACTTAGTTACTAAAGTTTGAACTGTCCTAGCTGGGCGGGTGTATAGGCGTAAAACTAAGCCAAGGTAGGTGGCCCAAAGTGCTAGTTGCACCCAAGAGGTGTTTACATCAAAGCCAACTGTGCCAGCTAGTAACGTGCCTGCAATTGAATCCTTTGCCATAACTGATGAGATATCCCAAGCGTATGAGCTAACACCAGGTAACCAGCCCAACTCCTGGAACTCATGAACTCCATAGGAGAGAACTCCAGCTGCAACAATAATTAATGCCACACCTGTAATGGTAAAGAACTTACTTAAATTCAACTTAATTGAGCGGTTATAGATTAAGTAACCAAGAATTACTGCAACTGCCAGACCTGCAACTAAACCAATTGAGGCACCTGATGTAGCAGCAACAGTCTTAAAGTTTGTATAAACAAATAATGCGGTTTCAAGTCCTTCTCTAGCTACTGCAAAAAAAGCAGCAGCAGCGAGTGCTAATGGGCCAGCGCTAAGGGCGTTATCAACCTTGCCATGAAGATCATCTTTTAAGGTTCTAGCTACTCGCTTCATCCAAAAAACCATCCAGGTAACTAAACCAACTGCTACAAAGGATGTAGTACCAGCGAAGAATTGTTCACCGCGCTCTGATAATTCAGCTGAGGTAAAACTTAGAAAGCCGCCAAGTGCAAAGCTTGCAGCCAGTGCAATACCAACGCCAGTCCAAATTGGAGTCAGAAGTTGGCGACGATCAGTCTTAACCACATAGGCAACTAGGATTCCGACAATTAATGCCGCCTCAAGCCCTTCGCGCAGTGCGATTAAAAAGGTACTTAACATGGCTTGAGCCTATGCCTAGGGTGGGGAATTACGCAACTTAAGTGTTGCGTAATTCCTGTGATAATCCTTACGCGCTCGCTTCAGCCTCAGGTTCAGCCGCAGGGGGCTCAGCAACTACCACCGGCTCAATCGCATCTAATTTAGCCGCTATTACAGGGCTAACCTGTTCAATCTGCCAGGGGCGTGCTCCCATTTGAGTTAATTGGGTAATCACAAAGCTCTCATACTCACTACTACTAGAAGGTGGTTGCTGCCAGCATATCTTTTTTACCAATTCAGGAGTTACTAGGTTTTCAGTAGGGATTTGAATTTGTTTTGATAACTCAATTAGCGCTGCTCTAGCGTGAGTTAACCTGGCATATCCAAGTGGGTTCTTCTCTTTCCAAATCTTCATTGGCGGTAAATTCTCAGAAGCAACTCGAAATTCAGGTTGTTGATCAAGGGGCGTCTTTAGTGAGTCATTTAAAACCTTAAGCCAGGTATTAAATGGCGGTGATTCTAATTTAGTGCGCCAGCTAATCACCTTAGCAACAGCTTCAAGATTATCTGGCCTAATTGTTGCAAGTTCAATAATTGCTAAATCTCCTAATACTCGCCCAGGTGCTAGATCTATTTGCCTAGCTATTTCATCTCGGGCTAGCCATAAATCTCTAACAATTGTCATTGTCAATCTATCTCGAACCTTATGCATACCAGAGGTCCGCCGCCATCGATCAGCCTTTGGTTGATCAGAGAATTTGTAATCTTTATAGTTCTTTAATATTGATGTGAAATCCTGCTGGGCCCACTTTAATTTTTTTTGCTCAGTAAGTAAGTCCTCAACTGCATTTCGAATATCAAGTAAAATATCAACATCGAGTGCGGCATAGGTAATCCATTCAGGCTTTAATGGGCGAATAGACCAATCAACAGCTGAATGCTCTTTAGCAAGAGTTAGCTCCAATAAACTTTCTGCTAGTGCTCCTAAGCCAACTCTTTCACAACCTGCAATTCGGGCCCCTAATTCAGTATCAAATAGCAGTGTTGGCTTTAAGCCAACCTCAATTAAACATGGCAAATCTTGAGTACTGGCATGAATTACCCACTCACAACTTGAAAACTGTTTATTAAATTTTTCCCATAATTTTGAATCTTTTAGGGGGATTGGATCAATTAAATGTAATCCACCATCTTTGCGATAAATCTGAATTAAATAAGCTCGCTGGCTATATCGGTAGCCAGATGCACGTTCGGCATCAATAGCAATTGGGCCATTACCCAGGGCTAATTGATTAATTAATTCTTCAAAGCTGCTTTCATTTTCTACAAGAGCAGACATAGCGTTACGGGGTACTAGAAGCGGGGTACTCATTACTTACTTAGTCTAACTATTACGAGCGATTGAACTAACACCTTGCGGGATTGGCTCAAGACCAGCTGCCATTGCAAGTAGTTCAAGCCAAGCATTTACATGAGATAGTAAATTTTCACCATCATTTGGTGTCCATGATGCACGAATTTCCATCTCAGAATCTTCTTCTCGATCAGCTAATGCACCAAAGGAGGCACTTGCAACTCTAGTTACTGTGCCACTTGGTGCACTAAATTCACAATTATTTTTCTTAAGTGCTTCAAGTAACCATGTCCAACCTATTTCAGGTAGTAATGGATCAGATGCCATCTCTAAATCAATTGCAGATCTAGCAAAAGTTACACATCGCCATTGTCCACCCCAGCCCTCTTGACCAGCAGGATCATGTAGTAAAACAAATCGACCGGTTGCAGCATCTTCTAAAACATCTGCAGTCATTGCTAATGCATGTGGTGCCAGTTTTTGTGGAGCTGGCACAGCCTCAAGCAATATTTCACCCCGTGGCTTAAGTGCCAATATCGGCGCAGTTAATTGCTCAAAGCTTAATTTCATGGCTAAAGGATAAATTGGATATGGGGTAAGTAAGTGAAGGCGCGAGGAATTAGTGATAACTAAAAAATCAGATCAGCGCGCTAGGCTTAACTTATGGCCACAATTCTCGCTTTGTTCTCATCTTTGTTGTGGGGCAGCGCTGATTTCCTTGGCGGCAAATTAACTAAACGCCATCCAGCTTTGGCAGTTACAGCTGTATCGCAAAGTATTGGTTTAATAACTGGAATTTTAATTGTTGTAATTAGTTCATCTTGGCTATTGCCAACTCTAAGTTGGGATAATTTTTTCCTACCTGGTGTATTAGCTGGCTTACTCGGATTTATTGGCTTAATAGCTTTTTATACTGGACTTGCAACTGGACAAATGGGCGTTGTTGCACCAATTAGCGCACTAAGTGTTTTAATTCCTTTAACAATTGCATTTATTAATGGCGAGAAACCAAACACAATGCAGCTAAGCGGTATGAGTATTGCTTTAGTTGGCGCAGTTTTTGCAAGTGGGCCAGAAATAAAAGCCGGCATGACCATTAGGCCATTAGTTTATGCAGTCATTGCTGCCTTTGGATTTGGTGGCGCAGTTGCTTTTATTGCCCAAGGATCAAGTTCAAGTGCAATTATGACCATGACAACTATGCGCTTTACTACTTTTATTGTCTCTTTATTTTTACTTGCGAAATATAGAACTTTAGGAGGATTATCAAAAAAGAATATTCCAATTTTAATTGTAATAGGCGCAGCAGATTTTATTGCAAATCTTTTTTTGGGAGTAGCAACTACTAAAGGTTTGGTCTCCTTAGCTGTTGTTTTAGGTTCGCTATATCCAATTGTTACTGCACTGCTAGCTTTTAAACTTCTACAGGAGCGTCTGCATAAAATTCAGTATGTAGGTATTGTTTTTGCAATAACTGGAGTAGCAGTAATAGCTGCTGGTTAAATTTTTTTATACCGTTCAAACTTAGTTTCTTCGATGATTTCTTGACTTACTAATTCAAAGTTAGCCACAAGGTGATCTACTGAAATTCTATTCTCGCCATCTTTAATTAGGTTAGTAGTTAGATAAAGATGATCAATTAAGCCTTGATCGATGAGTGATTGAAGCAACATGGGCCCTGCTTCAACTAGAACTTTGACTGCAGATGAGCTATCTATTGGCGGAAAATTTTCACTTATCTCCTTAAATAATTGCGCAGGAGGTAGCAAGAACTGCTTTGCTAATTGATTCTTCGGCTGCAATCTAACCTTGGTGTGGGTAAGAATATAAAGTGGAATAGGTGTGCGCTTATAAGGTTCGCGCCTGGCGGTATTGCCACCAATGATGATCAGATCAGATTCTTCTCGCAGCTGTTTAAATCGCTTTCGATCCTCATCATTAGATAGCCCAATGGATGAGCCAGCTACGGTGGTCGCCCCTGATTTACCCACAATCAAATTGGCGGTGGTTATTAAGGCTCTCATAGGTAGCAGGTTAGCGAGTGTCAGTGCCTACTCCTACTCTTTTACCATGATCATAAATTGCCAAACATGTGTAATGAGAGAGATCGCCTGTGGCGATTGTGTTATTTCTGTGCTGCTTGAAATTAAGCCGCTGCCTGGTAAAAACGCTGAACTCACAAAAGGTGATGAAGCTGCAATTAATTTGCTTTCAAATGCTGGCCTAGTACCCCCTTTAAGATTTAAAGCAGGCAGGAATCTGAAATTGCGAAATATCGGCTAAATAGTAAAAAAGATCACAAAATTTGGAAAATTCTCAGCCCGCTACGCTTATGTTGGGTTGAGAATGCCGGTCAATGATGGCTAGCCTTTCTGAATGAGAAAATTACTGCGCTCACTTTTTTCTATTTTTATCGCAGCAGGATTACTAACTCCAATTTCAGCAAGTGCTGCCCCAAATCTAATTGAGGTGCAGGGTCGGGTTAGAGACCTACAAGAGCAGGCCACAACTGCTGCAGAGGGTGCGCAGGAGGCAAAGGTTACTTTAGCTAAACTAAATAAAACATTAGTGACTGTGCAACAGGAAGCAAGCCAGCAAGGGGCTTCAGTAACTGCAATGAATAAAACAATTGGCGCTATTGCAGCTGATCAATACAAGTCTGGACCACTTAGTAAATCATTAGAACTACTTTTTTCCTCTGATCCTTCGTTGTATTTATCAACAGCTGGCTCACTTGAGGCGGTTACTAGAAAAAAGAGCGCTGATCTAAAGAAATTCTCCGTAGCTACACAAAGATTAAATGCCACATCTTTAACTGTGGCCGATAAATTATCATTAGTAAAAGCTGCTGAGGCTAAGTTTAAAAAACAATTAGATATAGCTAACTCAAAATTAGATCAGGCAGAAGCGTTACTAGCAAAATTAACTGCAGCCGAGCGCGAGCGGCTTGCAAAATTAAATGATGATGAAGAAAATGCGGATCAACAGCGGTCACTAGCTGATGCAGGCAAGTATGGGTCTGTCTCTGGACGAGGTGGCACGGCAATAAAGTATGCACTTGCTCAAATAGGAGATAGGTATATCTTTGGCGCGGACGGGCTTACTACTTGGGATTGCTCAGGACTAACCATGCGTGCTTTTGGCGCAGCCGGTGTTTCACTGCCACACTCTTCTCGAGCTCAATATAACTATGGCAAAGCCATCTCTCGAAAAGATTTACAGCCAGGTGATTTAGTGTTTTTTGGTAAACCAATCTCACACGTTGCAATTTACTTAGGCGGCAATCGAATGTTGCATGCTCCGCGAAAAGGAAGCCGAGTAAAAATTGCTGAGTTTGATCTTGGAAGAAAGCCATATATAGGAGCACGCCGTTTATAGCGAGAAAAAAGTTTTATTAATCACAAATGATCTTGGTCCAAGAGCAGGTGGTATTGAAACTTTCATTCTAGGTTTAATTGAAGGTATGCCATTTGGCACTCTAGTTATTTATACATCCTCACAAAAGGGTTCAATCGAATTTGATAAGAAGCTATATGAAAAGTTTGGCGCAAGAGTAATTAGAGATCGAGCTAAAATTTTGCTGCCAACTCCAAGAATTGCAAAGCGAGCGATAAAAATACTAAAGAATGAAGCAATTACTCGGGTTTGGTTTGGCGCAGCAGCGCCCCTAGCATTAATGGCAAGTGCGCTTCGTAAAAATGGAGTGAGCAATATTGTGGCTTTAAGCCATGGCCATGAGGTCTGGTGGGCAAAGATTCCAATATTTAAACAGTTACTCAGAAAGATAATTAAAGATGTTGACTACCTTGGTTACCTTGGAAATTTTACAAAAAATGAAATTATTAAAGTGAGCAATGAGCCAAATAAACTAATACAGATTGCCCCAGGTATAGACACCAACCATTTTATGCC
>OFQR01000001.1_pt1 | contig 57371 bp, 53 predicted proteins | sample 1542891 | NCBI WGS metagenome assembly OFQR01 (sample SAMN05442522, study PRJEB24371) | freshwater metagenome | isolation source: Freshwater Lake | place: Canada: Niagara | collected 2012-08-09 | reverse complement strand
CCTACATATGCAAATAATGGGCGTAATCTTTTACCACTATCTAAAAGAAAGGATTCGATTGCCGTAGCAACCGGATCTAATTCAGGGCCAATTTTAGATAAGTACTTATTCTCACTTTTAACAAACTCAGTTAGTGCCTGATTTATGGCAGAACGCATCGAATTTATATCGGAGGTCGAAGAAAAACTCACGGCGCAACGGTACCCTGCCTGCTGTGAGCGATTATCTGAGAACCACTACCTTCTCGCTGGAGTTTTTCCCACCTAAAGATTCAGCAGGTGAGGATCGACTATGGCAGGCATTAGCGCAGCTTCAGCCACTTAAACCTGATTTTGTCTCCGTTACCTATGGTGCTGGCGGTTCAAATCGGGATCGCACGATCAGAGTCACAACCGAAATAACTAAGCGCACATCTATTCCAACCGTGGCTCACTTAAGTTGTGTAGGTTCTTCTAAATCAGATTTAACAGAAATATTAAATCAATATAAGAAAGCTGAAATTAAAAGTATTTTAGCTGTTCGTGGCGATCCTGAGGGCGGACCAAAAGCAAAATGGGAAAAAGTTTCAGGTGGATTCGATTATGCAGATCAATTAGTTGAACTTGCTGTCGCTACTGGAAATTTCAAAGTAGGAGTTGCTGCATTTCCAGACGGCCATCCTGCTTCTAATTTTGATTTTGAAAAAGATATTGATGTGCTAATTAGAAAAGAGGAGCTGGGCGCAAAATTTGCAACAACCCAATTTTTCTTTGAATCTAACAAATGGCATCAGTTAGTTGAGCGATTAGCTAAGCGTGGTTCAAATCTACCAATAATTGCCGGGATACTTCCAATTACAAATTTGAATCAATTAAATCGAATGACTGAGTTAAGTGGACTACAAATACCAAAAAATATATCGAAAAGGTTTGAGGGAGTAGAAAATTCTCCAGAAGATGTAAGAAAAATTGGAATCGATATAGCAACAGAAATGGGGCAGCAACTCATGAATCTCCAAGTACCAGGTGTTCACTTTTATACGATGAACTCAGCTGAATCGACATTAGAGATCGCTAAGAATTTAGGATTAGTTAGCTTATGAAGCAAGACGATTTTTTTGTTACTTGGAGCAAATTACACGGTGACGCAAAGGTTGTAGGCATAGTTAAGGCTTGGCTCATAATTTCCTTTTCTCTTGTGAAACCACTTTCAAAACTAAAATTTACTCCAAATAAGTTAACACTCCTTGGCTTATTCTTTGGCATCTTACTTTATTTAAATGCTCAATCACCTTGGGCTGCACTTTTATTGGTTCTATCACTTATCTGTGATGGTATTGATGGAAGTCTTGCAATATTAACTTCAAAGTTTTCAAAATGGGGCGCACTACTTGATTCAACTATAGATCGAATTACTGAAGTTTTTTGGTTGCTAACTCTTTACAAAATAGGTGCCGATCTAAAGTTACTACTGGTAATTGCTGTTTTGGCATCAGTTCAGGAGTATTTAAGGGCGCGCGCTGGGGGATTAGGCATGTCACACGTAGGAGTTGTCACACTTGCAGAAAGACCCGTTAGAGCATCATTCATTTTTATTGCTTTAATTGCGTCAGCTATTGAAATACCAATTATTAATGAAGTCGTAGTTATTTGGTTAGTTTTACAAGTAATTAGTTTCTTTATGATCACTAGGTTTGTCTTTTTAAAGCTGCGTTAGGCTTTACCAATTGCATTAGCAACAATCTCAGCACTTATTCCAACTAGTGGTAAGCCACCACCTGGGTGTGATGAACCACCAACGCAAAATAATCCTTTTATCTTTGATCGATTTTTCGTGCGCAGAAAGGCAGAGGCTGCTGAATTACTAGAACTGCCATAGATGGAACCACCTGGAGCCATTGCATAATTTTCAAGATCCGCAGGAGTTCTGTATTTCATAAAATCTAATCTAGAGGAGACATTTAAACCAAGGTCATCTAACTTTTGAATAATCTTTTGTGCATACTCAGCCCCGCCTTGACGCCAATCCCAGCCACCATCTACTTGATGGCGAGGTGCATTAACTAGTACAAACCATGCCTCTTTATTTTCTCCTTTAGTCATATGGGGATCTTTTGGTGCACATATATAAATTGTTGGATCCTGAACTGGTATTTGCTTTGTAAAAACATCATCAAATTCAGCATCGTAATTATTTGGGAAATAAACATTATGATGATCGATTGGAACAGCTTTCCCCTTTGAATTATCTAGGCCAAGTAGAAGCGAAAATCCAGATAGAGATTTAGTAGCGAATTTGAGCTTTCGCCTTTCACTTCGTGCTGCATTAACGTTATTAGCTAGCAATTTATTGTAAATATATTCAGCGTCAGAGTTAGCAACCACTAAGTCGGCTTTAAACTCTTTTCCATCACTAGTTTTAATCCCAGTAGCATGGTTATTATTTACTAATATCTGTGAGACTAAAGTATTAAACTTAAATTTAACTCCCAAATCCGAACAACGCTGCTCTAGTGCTGTAGAGAGTTGGCCGACCCCACCTTCAATATGCCAGGCACCAAATGTGCTTTCTACAAATGCGATAGTAAGCAGTACTGCGGGTGCACTTCGTGGATCACTGCCCGTATAGGTGGCATAGCGATCTACGATCATTTGTAGATGAGGATCTAGTTTTAGTTTCTCACTTAATTTGCGAAGAGAGGTAAAGGGAGCAATCTCTTTAATATCACGGAGTAAGTTTTTCCGTTTTAAAAGTGAGAAAATTGAGTTTAGTTCTGATTCGATAAAAGGTTCACGAGATACCTCCCACATTCGCTCTGCTCTATCTATTAACTCTTTCCATTGATTACTGGCTACTAGGCCATATGATTTTTCAATTTCATTATAAGTATTTGGGTTCGATAGATTTGGGAATAAGACTGAACTCCCATCTGAAAAATGATAATTAAATGCAGGATCAACTGGCTTGATATTTAAAACATGCTCTATACGTTTACCAGTTTTAAGAAATAAGTCACGGTAGACAGCTGGGAGTGTTAATAGTGATGGACCAGTATCAAATGCATAGTCACCAAACCATTCAGTTCTACACTTACCACCGGAGCGATCACTATTTTCATAAATTGTGACTTCATGTCCGGCTTTAGCAAGTCGCGCTGCTGCACTCATTCCACCTATACCTGCACCAATTATTACAATATTTGCCATTTATATAACCGGCCGATCTCGCCAAGTTAAAGTTTTTGTAAGTTTACCAAACCATGAATAGGCGATCAAGCCAATTAAAAATAATATTGCGATTGGATGCAGAAGAGCTGTATTCGGTGGAGTATTTGTTTTAATTGAAGAAATAATTCTGCTAAGAAATATTAAGCCAAATGAGATTAACCCAATCTCTGAGCCAAATAAGGTAGAAATAAAGGGTAGAACTCCAGTTACAAATAGAAGCGCTATAGCCGTGATACTTCCTAGCGGTGAACCAAATGCTCGCCAAAGTGATTTTTGATAACCTTTAATCAGTTGCATAGGTGAGTCATACATTTGGCAAGTTGCTACATTACTTGCTTCAGCAACTCCACCTTTAAAGCCAGACTTAAGTAACTGTTTAGCCATCATTAAATCATCTAGTACCTCAGACTTTATTGCTTCAAAGCCGCCTGATTTTAAATAAGCATCTCTTTTAATAATAAGGAACTGGCCGTTTGCTACCGCCATCGATTTGATAGAAAATTTTTCGCTAATTTTTAATGGTACAGAAGCTAGCCAAGACCATTGAAGAAGTGGCTGGAATAACCTTTGTATAAATCCACTAGTTATCTGTTTAGGGTAAGCAGAAATAAAATCCCAATCTCGCATTTGCTTAATTGCTGAAGCAACTGCATGTTCAGTAAGTCTTACATCAGCATCAATGAAGACTAAATATTTACCATCACTTGCAGCCACTAATTGTTCTAATGCCCATAATTTGCCTAGCCATCCATCGGGTAGTGATTTACCACTTAACAGCTTAATATCTGAAAACCTAGATAATTCCTTCATAGTTTGATCTGTTGAACAGTCATCTAGCACTAATATTTCAAAATCCTCTAGGCCAGTTTGTGAGATGAGTGAGTTAACACAATTAGCTACATTTTTTTCTTCATTGCGCATTGGGATTAGAATTGATACAGATTCACTGACCTTTTTAGGCTGATTTCTGACAACTCTAATTGTTAGGCTATTTAGAATTACAAGTGCTAATGCTAGGCATGATAATGCCAGAGATATTTCCATTAATCGTTAGCTGGTGGACCAAAACGTAAAACAAACACATAAGGAATTAGAACTAATCCAAATACCACACCACCAAATAGCGCAACTCCTGGTCTATCAAAAAAGAAAATATTTCCAACTATTCCAGAAAATAAAGTCCAAAAAAGAAATAAATCTGGCACTAAGGTAGAGGTTTTAGTCTTTCGTCGATCTACTTGTAAAAACTTATTTAAAATTGCCATCAAACCCATGCCAGTTAGAAGCCACCCAAACATATTTGATAGTGGGATTTCCGGTTGAAATGGTACATGTGAGCCAGAAAAATCCCATAGCCATCTTTCAGATGCAACCATTTGTGGATCTAGAAATAGGTCCCAAGCCATCATCGCTAAGCCACCATAAAGAAATACCCAATTTTTGGTTATCTTTCGGGCAGCAATCAGTAATGGGTGAGCGATCATTACCCATGCGAATGGAACCACTAGTGGTACTCCATATATTTGATAACCTAAAGTGCCAGAGTATTCATAATTTCCAAACGGCCACCCTGTTTTACTGCCAATCTGCTCAACAATTAATGCATATGCAAATGTTGTAGATACAAAAATTGATGCGTATTTAATTCCATATGCGAGTACAGCGTGTATGCACATCGCAGCGGCAGCCCAGTAGACAGTTGCAATTGTGACAATTCTTAGAGATTCACCGTCAATTAATGGATAAGAAATTTGAAGTAAAATAGCAATTGCAATTGTTATATAGAGTATTGCCATTTTCCATGATGAAACTTGGTGACGACTATTTCGTTTTGGATAAAACTGGCGCAACGACATGGGGTAATTGTGCCGTATTACTTAAGCCCGCCTCGCTCTTGCACAACTGCAAATCGAGAAAATAGCTCCTCTGAGTACCACTTATTCTCTTCCGTCGCTTTTATTGCCTGGGTGTGAGCCTGACCCTTATAGGCAAAATCTCTCAGCTGAGCAGCGCTTTCCCACAAAGAAAATGTCCCCTGTAGCCCGATAGGTGCTTCCCCAATTCCAATTGCATTTATTAAGCCAGGGGATTGATGCAGACTAATTGTTACTGGCGGCACTGCTCGCCAAAAAACTAAGTTTTTTCGCCAAACAATCCGTGCTCGTGTGATGGCGGCAATTTTTCCATTCCAATCAAATTTTTCAACCTCAAATGGTTGTTTACCCGACCATAGGCCATGCACAGAGATAGGTTTTAAAATTGCTCGATACTCTTTTTTTGCAATTTTTTGCCAACCTATAATTACTTTAGATTTGTCTAGATTATCTAAGTTATCTTTTTGGATTGTAACTAAAGCACCCCAGCGATATGGGTCAGCGTCTTTTGGTGTAAAGCTCTCACCTTTTCCTGTCCCTAATAGTTTTACAAATGAAACACCGGGCAATCTCTTAAGTGCAAATTTGTGAATAGCCATAAAAAGTATTGCAACTGGTAGGAATACTTTTTTAATCTGCCAAAAATATATAACAGTGATCATTTGCTAACTCCAGTAGTTGCCATTATTTCAGATAAAACCTCATTTGGGCTATCCCACATAGGCACATGACCGGTTTGTGGCAACACAACCCACTTTGCATGAGTAGGAGCTAATGATCGTTCTTGACAGGTTTTTTGGGGAAGTGTGTGATCACTATCGCCAAAAATTATTGTAATTGGAATCGAAGTTGTAATTTGCTTATCAAATCTTTTTCCAAGTAGTGCATCCCAGGCTGGAAAGTATCCAGTTGAATTTGCCATCGCAGTTGTAGCATCAAGGCAGAGTTCATAACTTAACTCGCGCCAACGAGGTGAGACTGTTTCAAATCCCATTTTTTTTGCCCAAGTATAATTTAAGGCAGATGGTGCAACCTTTTCTACTCCACTTGCCATAAAGCGAAGTGCCACCTCACCTGGATATCTTGATGTGAAAGGTGTTAGCCATAATCCAGCTGGGGCAAGTGCGGTGATGCTTTTAACAATTTCAGGATTACTTGCCGCTATTTCAAGGCAAATCCAACCACCAAGTGAATTACCAACTAGATGAAATTTATCTATTCCTAAACTATTTAAATTCTTCATAACAAGTTGCGCTAGTGAGGTTGGATCCATCGGCTGAACCGGCGAAAAAGCTGTCCTGCCGTGGCCTGGTAAATCAACGGTAACAACCTTAAATTTATTCTTTAGATCACCAATTATTGGCTTCCATGCTGTGGCTGCAGAACCCATACCGTGAATGAGCACTAATGGCTCACCCGTTCCGAAGGACTCGATTGCAAGTTTCATAACGATAAGATTACCTTCTAATGATAAATCTAGATGCATCAACTTTTGCGGAAAAAATAACAGAAAAAGATGTTGTCCTACTTGATGTTCGAACCTTTGATGAATTTAGCCAAACTCATATCCCAGAGGCGCTTAATATTGATGTTCAAGGTGATTATTTCACCGCTGATGTGAGTGCGCTGGATAAGTCAAAAAGTTATGCAGTTTACTGTAGGTCCGGTAAGAGATCAGTACTCGCATCTGAAGTATTGGATCAAATTGGTGTAACTAATGTTTACAACTTAACAGGTGGAATTATGGAGTGGATAGAGTCAGGTAGAGGTACTGTTAATTAGATTCAAATAAAGTAGGAATTAATTCCTCAACTAGTTTTTTTATTTGGTCTCGAATTGGTCTAACATCTGCCACACCTTGCCCAGCAGGATCAGGTAGTACCCAATCTAAATATCGCTTACCAGGAAAAAATGGACAAGCATCCCCACATCCCATGGTTATCACAACATCTGATTGTTCAACTGCGGATGTTGTAAGAACTTTTGGTATTTCATTTGAGATATCTATGCCAACCTCTTTTAATGCCTCAACTACCGCAGGATTAATTGAGTCAGCAGGAGCAGAGCCAGCTGATCTAACTTCAACCTTACCTAGAGTCAGATGCGTTAAGAATGCAGCCGCCATTTGTGATCTGCCAGCATTATGTACGCAGACAAATATAACTGAAGGTTTATTCATTTGCTTCAAGTTTTGGATTTGTAATATACAGCGCAGCTGCTAGACCAATCACAGCACCAATAAGTTGGGCGGTGATAAAAGCTAAAACAGATTCGTTAGCAATTCCAGTTATTGATGTTGTAAAGGAACGAGCGATAGTAATTGCTGGATTTGCAAATGCAGTACTTGAAGTGAAAAGAATCCCACCAAATATCCATAGTGGGGCATATATAGCGATTAAATCATCACGTTTTGGAAATCTTAAAATTATCCAAACCAAGCCTGCTGTGGCCAGCACCTCTGAAACAAATAAGTTTGAACCACTTCGCACTGTAGCTGACTGGGCTAGGGCTGATTGATCAAAAATAAAGTTTGCAATCGCCACTCCCGTTACTCCACCAGTAATTTGGGCAAGTATGTAGCCAAGTGAGAGCTTAGGTTTAATTCTTTTCAGATACAGCATGATTAAAGTTACTGCTGGATTAAAGTGAGATCCGCTAGTTTTAACACCTAATCGGATTACAAATGCCAGGCCAATTCCAGTTGCCAACGCATTTATAAATAATCTAAGGCCAGAGTCTGTAGTCAGATTTGCTGCCATCTGCCCTGAGCCAACTATCGCTAATGCCAGTATTAAACTTCCAACAAATTCCATACCAATTGCCCGTTGTGTCTTCATAAATCCCCCTTAAATAAATAACTCTTTGATAATAGTAAAGGCTGCTATTGCGAATAATAAAAATGCAAAGCCTCGTTTTAGATGAACAGTTGGTGCTTTAGGGGCAAGGCGTGAAGATAGCCAAGCGATTATGAGCGCACAGATTGCAATTATCAGCGGATAGCGCCAGTTAATCTCACTCCAAATTGCATACTTTGCTAATAAAGCGGTTAAGCAATTTAAGGCAATGATTAGAAGTGATGTTCCAGCTGCTTTATTTTGAGGGGTATGAAAGAAAAGTACTAAAACAGGAATTGCTAGAAAACCACCGCCGATACCAAATAATCCAGTCAGGCAACCAATTAGAAGTGATAGAAGTATTAAAGCCCAAATAGGCATCTTCTTTTCTGGCCTAACACTAATTGGAGCGCGAAGCATTGAGTAGCCAGCTCCTATTAACACTAATGAAAATCCGATAAGAATTACTAGGTCAGGTATTTTAGTAACTATTAAACCTAGACCAATATTTGTAACAAGGCCAAGTGCCCAAATTGTTACAGCTTCTTTTATCAATACATCTTTACTTTTAAACTTTGGACCAACTCCAGCTAGCGCTGCTAGAAAAACAACTGCTAGCGCTGCAGTTGTGGCATGAAGAGGTGAGAAATCAAATAGGTAGAGCAGGATTGGAACTGAGACCATCGCCCCACCTGCTCCAATTAATCCCAAGACTGCGCCTATAAATGCACCAGATGCGATGGCGGTGAATATTAAGGTGGCGCTCATGTGTAGATACTTTCACAGATAATTACTTTTTGGGAAGAAAAAACCACCCACTACTAAAAATTCTAATGGGTGGTTTTCTTACTAATTAGCTAAAGAAAAGCAGTGTTCCTACATTGCTTCCAAAATCAGCTCCACCGCGAAGGAGAGCGAAGATAATCAAAGCAGCACCAGCGAGGGAGAGATCCTTGAAAAAAGCAATTCTCTCATTTGACTTAGCTGTTGCATCACTTTCTTTCCAGAAAGCATGCATTAAAAATGCAGTTGGAATCAAGAAGATTGCAATTAAAAGTGCACCTAAGTCAGCATAGAAACCGAGTGCGATATAGATTCCACCAAGCACAAGCATCAATCCACTTATATAAACAGCTATCTTTGCCATCGGAATTTTCTTATATTTAGCATAAGCTGTCATTGCAGAGTTTTGTGCAAAGTGATTAACTCCTGAGCTAATAAAAAGCAGAGCAAATAGCACTCGACCTATGATTAATGCGATTTCAGTAACTGACATTTTTCTCCATAACTTCGTTTAGCCTAATTTGGCCATTTGATAGAGGTTAAGCCCTACTGTCAGGTAGATAAACTAATCTTGGGGTGTGTCTAGTGAAAATATCGCCACTATCTTGCATGTTGATATGGATGCTTTTTATGCATCTGTTGAGGAAAGAGATAATCCAAAATTAAAAGGTAAGCCAGTTGTTGTCGGAGCCGGAATTAGAGGCGTTGTCTCGGCAGCAAATTATGAAGCAAGGAAATATGGAATTCATTCTGCGATGCCGATTTTTCGCGCAAAAACTTTAGCTCCACATGCTGTGTTTATTACACCTGATCTTGAAAAGTATTCAGCTGTCTCAAAAGAAGTTATGCAGATATTTAATGATGTCACACCTTATGTGGAGCCAATTTCACTAGATGAAGCATTTTTAGATGTAACAGGGGCTAAGCGTTTACTTGGAAGCGGTAGAGATATCGCAGATCTAATTAGAAAGCGAGTGGAAAAAGAGCAGGGGATTACCTGCTCAGTTGGAATTGCCCACAACAAATTTATTGCAAAGATTGCCTCTGCTGCCTGCAAACCAAATGGCGTACTTGAGATTGATCCAGCGAAAATGCTTGATTTTTTACACCCACTAGCAGCATCACAAATTTGGGGGGTAGGTGCAAAAACAAATGAGCAGCTAGCAAAGATGGGCTTATTTACTGTTGCAGATATTGCCAATACGCCTCGAAATACTCTAATAAAAATATTGGGCCAAGCAAGTGGTGCTTCATTATATGAACTTGCGTGGGGTAGAGATTATCGAGATGTTATAACTGAGCATATAGAAAAAAGTATCAGCGCATCTGAAACCTTTAGCTTTGATATTGATAAACAAGAAGAGATACTAAAAGAGTATTTACGCCTAACTGAAAAAGTTGCTGAACGAATGCGAGAGAAAGGTTTAGCCGCTAATACAATTACAATTAAAGTTAGATTTGCTGATTTTAAAACTATTACAAGATCAAAGACTTTAGATCTGCCAACTACTGGTACGCAAGAAATTTTTGAGGTGGTCAAAGCTCTTTACTTAGCCCTTAATTTAGATCGGGCTCTAATTAGGCTAGTCGGAGTTGGGTTGGATTCATTGGTAGAAAATGAAGATCTGCAGCAGATGGTTTTAGGCCAGCGCGATAGTGGCTGGCGGCAGGTAGATCGGGCAGTTGACCTGGTAAAGGAAAAATTTGGGCGCTCTAGCCTTAGGCCAGCCCGGTTGGTGAGCGAGGATGATGAAGATAACAGTGGTTGAGTTTTAAAATTTTACTAATTGCTCTATATTGCGAATATGGCACTTTCAGATAATGAGCGCAAGCTTTTGGCCGAGATGGAGGCTGCCCTTGAGCAGGAGGATCCACGGTTACTTTCAACCCTTACGGGTAAGGCCCGCACCCGCCAAGGCTCTAGAGCACTTCTAGGATTAAGTATTTTAGTTGTTGGGCTTTTAGTTTTAATTAGCGGGTTAATTGCTAAGGCAACCGTAGTTGGGGTAATTGCCTTTTTAATCTCCTTAACTGGGCTGATATTAATTATTACCAATATCAAGGTCAGCTCTACCCCGGTGCGGGTAAAGAAGCCAGGCTGGGGGAATAACCTGGAGCAGCGATGGGATCGGCGAAATAACGATAATTAGTAGTTAATCTGATCAAGGTAACCACCCGCATGGGTGGTTTTTTTATGCCCAAATGCCCCCAATAGGCCGATTTCCCACAGGGACTTCCATGAGGGAGGGATTGGGTAGGAAAGTGGGCGCATAGGGTTGAAAGTGGAGAAAAAGGGAGTAAAGTGGTGACCTGAGCTATTACTTAAGCGTGGGGAGGTCAAGTGATGTTCCTTGGCACCCATGAGCCAAAACTTGATGAAAAGGGCAGATTAATTTTACCTGCCAGATTTAGAGAAGATTTAGCAGAAGGTTTAGTAATAACTAAAGGCCAAGAAAATTGTCTTTATGTTTTTCCTGCTGCTGAGTTTGCATTAATAACTGAAAGATTACGACAAGCACCAGTTACTCAAAAAAATTCTCGTGATTATTTAAGAGTGATGTTTGCTGGCGCTCATGATGAGGTGCCAGATAACCAAGGTCGAATAAATATTCCAGTTGGCCTTCGTAGCTATGCAACTTTAGAAAAAAACTGTGTGGTGATTGGCGCGAATACACGCCTTGAAATTTGGGATGCAACTGCATGGAGTAAATACCTAGCAGATCGAGAAAAAACCTTTGCTGATGTTTCAGAGGAGGTACTACCTGGATTGTTTTAAATCCAACTAAATATCTATTTAGGCCACCGCCACTTTAAATATTCGCGGCGCCACTTCCCCGGTGCCGCGCGTTATTAACTAAAGCTCCGTCAAGTGGCGGTGACCTAAGTAGATATCTAGGAGTAAGAGAGCTTGTAATTAAAAAGTTGTAAAGAACGTTAAAAGAGAAAGAGGGGGAGGCAATGAACGCGAATGTTACACACATTCCAGTTGCGTTAGAGCAATGCATAAACATGCTAGCCCCTGCAATCATAAATAAAAAGAACCCAGTTTTAATTGATGCCACTTTGGGATTAGGTGGACATGCAAAGGTATTTTTAGAGCGTTTTGAGAATTTAAAATTAATTGGAATAGATAGAGATCTAAATGCCCTAGAGATTGCAAAATCAAATCTAGCTCAGTATGTAAAGCAAATCTCCTTTAGTCACACTACTTATGATCAAATCCAACTTGCACTTAGTGAGGCCAATGTAGAAGCAGCCGATGCAATTCTTTTTGATTTAGGTGTTTCATCTATGCAGCTAGATCAGGCAGATCGAGGATTTTCATACTCGCAAGAAGCACCACTAGATATGAGAATGGATCAAAGTAGTCCAACTACAGCAGCCATAATTTTAAACACCTATACCCATGGTCAGTTAGCTAAATTGCTACAAAACTATGGAGAAGAGAAGTTTGCTAGCAAAATCGCTGAAAATATTATTAAGGCTAGAGATAAAGCAGCTCTTAATACCACCAAAGACTTAGCTGAGATTGTTAAAGACTCAATTCCAGCACCAGCAAGGCGCACTGGCGGTAATCCAGCAAAGCGAACCTTTCAAGCACTTCGAATTGAGGTTAATCAAGAGCTGGCCATATTGGAGCGAGCTATTCCAGAGGCGTTATCAGCTTTAACTATCGGCGGCCGCCTTGTTGTTATGTCCTATCAATCACTTGAGGACCGAATAGTAAAGAACCATTTTATGCAGGTAAGTAAATCTAAAACTCCGTTGCAGTTACCAGTTGAGTTGCCAGATTCTGCAGCTAGTTACAAGTTGCTTATAAGTGGCAGCCAAGGTGCTGATGAGGATGAGCAGGATATTAATCCGCGCTCGCAATCTATGAGACTTAGAGCAATTGAGCGGGTGGCTGCCTAATGGCGATATTTGACTTAGCACCTGCGATTGAGATCTCGCGCAAAATAGTTAGAGAAAAAACAAATCAAGTAGTGCTGCGATTAGTACCAGATACGAAAACTGGTCAGGTGGCAGCAGATCGTACTTTTGGAATATTCTTGGTAGGTATATTCACAATTGGATTATTAGCTTTATTGGTAATAAATACAGCACTCGCTGAGGATGCATTTGTACTACAAGATTTAAAGCAACAGGCGCAGGTACTCACTGATGAGCGCGAAGCTATTTTACGTGAGCTAGCAGCCCAATCATCTCCAGATAAATTAGCGCAAAGTGCAATTGATCTTGGAATGGTAGCTTCAAATAAGATGCATTTTTTAGACTTATCGGTGGTTAAATAATGAATCATCAACAATTAGTTCAAGACCGAATTCGAAAGATCGTAGCAATTGCAATTGTAATTTTTTTACTATTTGGGCTTAGGTTAATTGAGATTCAAGCAATTCGCGCAAAGGGTTATGTTGAGCGAGCAGATAATGAGTTAAGTAAATCAGCCACCTTACTTGCACCTAGAGGAGATATTTACGACATTAATGGTGTTGAACTTGCTCGAAGTATTTCAGCGATAAATATCGCAGTTGATCAAACAGTTGTTAATGACCCAGTTAATGCAGCAATGGTGGTTGCGCCAATTCTTGGGATGAATCCAGCAGAGTTATTGCCAAGTCTTACTGGCCAAAAGCGTTATGTCTTAATAGCTAAGGATGTACAGCCATCTGTTTGGCGAGAGGTGAATGATGCCATTATTTCTTACAATACAAGAGTAGTTAAAACTAAAAGTGACCTCAATAAGCGCATAGGTGGCTTTGTGCCAGAGCGTAGTTATATTCGAGATTATCCAAGTGGAAAATTAACCGCTTCACTTATTGGAGTAGTAAATGATCAAGGCGTTGGATCTGGTGGACTTGAAAGCAGCTTAAATAGCATCTTATCCGGCACAAATGGAAAGTACGTATACGCGAATGGTCGCGGAAATATTATTCCTGGCTCTGAAGAAATAAGAGTTGAAGCAAAATCGGGTACAAGTATTCGATTAACAATTGATCGTGATGTTCAATGGGTAGCCCAAAACGCGATTAGCCAAGCGGTTGCATCGTCAAAAGCAAAATCAGGCACAGTAATTGTGATGGATCCAAAAACTGGTGAAATTCTTGCACAAGCAAGTGCGCCTACCTTTGATCCAAATATACCTAGTTCAATTACAGTAGATAAATTAAATAATCCATCAGTGCAAGAGGTTTATGAACCAGGTTCAACTGGCAAGGTAATTACTGTGGCAGCTGCGATGGAGGAAGGCTTAATTACTCCTGAGACGGTCTTTACAATTCCATACTCGATGAAAGTCTCTGATGGAGTTTTTAGTGATCATGAAAAGCACCCTACGCAAAGGCTAACAACTACTGGTTTATTAGCGGTTTCTAGTAATACTGGCTCAATTAAAATTGGCCAAAAACTAGGTAAAGATAATCTGTATAAATATCTAACTAAATTTGGAATTGGGCAGAGTACAAACTCGAAACTACCTGGTGAATCTGCCGGTATTTTACATCCCGTTAAGGATTGGTCTGGCACATCACTTCCTACAATTTCATTTGGACAGGGCTATTCACTAACAGCAATGCAATCCACCTCAGTCTTTGCCACAATTGCTAATAACGGAGTTAGAGTAAAACCTTCAATTCTTGCTGGTGTTGTTGATGAAAGTGGCAAATACACACCTTCTGCAGCAAATGAATCAACTCGAGTACTAAGTGAGCAGACAGCAATAAATATGCGCGCAATGATGGAGAATGTAGTTTCAAAAAATGGTACAGCACCATCTGCTGCAATTGATGGCTACCGAGTTGCTGGTAAAACAGGTACGGCAGAAAGATATAACACCGCTTGTAGGTGTTACAGCGGATACACCGCATCATTTATTGGATTTGCACCAGCTGATCAACCTAAGTACGTAGTTAGTGTGACTATTCAAGATCCAAAAGGCATGCATTGGGGCGGTGTGCTTGCCGGGCCGGTATTTAAAAAAGTTATGGGATTTGTCCTGCAAAATCAGCGTATTTCACCCACTCCTGAAACTAAAACTTTCTACTCATTAACAGAGGCAGCTCTTAAGCAGCGCAGTAAAATTACTCCAAAGAGTGGAGCATGATTAATGAGCACCAGACCAGCACAAGTAGTTCAGAAATCTCTTTCCACTTTTGATAAAAGCATTTTTGACAAAGATATTAAAATTTCTGGAATTGCAATTAATGCAGCTCAGGTAAAAAAGGGTGACATATTTGTTGCCTTAGCTGGAACCAAAACTCATGGTGCAAATTTTGTTGATCAAGCAATTCAAAACGGTGCGGTAGCAGTTTTAAGCGATAAAAAGCTTGACCTTTCTATACCAAGTTTCATCCACTCATCACCGCGTGAAATTCTAGGAGAGTTATCAGCATGGGTTTATGAAAAACCGTTTACTAAGCTAACCGCAATTGGTATTACTGGTACAAATGGAAAAACTACAACTAGCAATATTCTTAAACAGATTTGGCAATTATGTGGGTTAAATTCAGGATTAATTGGAACATTAGGAGTTGAAGTCGGCAGTCAATCACTTGATGGCATACGAACTACCCCAGAAGCAGATGAGCTACAAGCATTAGCCGCGCTGATGGTAAGTAAAGATTTAAGCCACCTTGTGATGGAGGTCAGTAGTCACGGCCTTGATCAATTAAGAGTTAAAGGTGCAAAGTTTAAAGTTGTTGGATTCTCAAATCTAACTCAGGATCACTTGGATTACCATAAAAATATGGATAATTACTTTAGCGCGAAGGCAAAGCTATTTTCGAAAGAATATGCAGAAAGTGCAGTAATTAATATTGATGATCAATATGGATTAAAACTTAGTAAGCAAGTATCTATTCCTACCCAAACAGTATCTCGAGATAACAAAAATGCGAATTGGTATTATGAAAAAGTAAAACCAAGTCATGATGGGTTTGAGATAGAAATCAATAGCAAAGATGGCAAGAAAATTAGCGGAAAGTTTCCATTAATAGGTGAATTTAATTTAGATAATCTTCTACTAGCAGTTGCTCTAGCAAGTATGGCTGGACTAGATGAAGTTAAAATTTCATCTGCTATCACAAAATTGACGAGTGTGCCGGGTCGATTAGAACAGATTAAAGTTGGTCAAGGATTTACTGCATTAGTTGACTACGCGCATACTCCTGACGCAGTAGCGAGAGTTTTGGAAATAGCAGCTAAATTTACTAAAGGTAAAGTGATTGCAGTTCTAGGTTGTGGTGGCGATAGAGACATTTCAAAGCGCCCACTAATGGGACAAGCACTTTTCATCGGCAGTGATAAAGCAATCTTCACAAGCGATAATCCACGAAGTGAATCTGTAGATGAGATTCTTAAAGCAATGGTCGCTGGAATTGATCTTGCTGATAAAGGGTTTGTAATTAAAGATCGCCGAGCAGCAATTGATTTTGCAGTAGCACAGGCATCTGCAGGTGATTGTCTATTGGTTCTAGGAAAGGGACATGAAAGTGGCCAAGAAGTTAATGGAATCATTACAACATTTGATGATCGAATAGAGCTAGCTGATTCAATAAAGCAGGCATTAAAAAAATGATAAAAACTACAGCCGCAGAACTGGCAAAAATTCTCTCGGGTAAGTTAGAGAATCTATCTGCAGACACAGTTATCGATCAGTACCCAGTGATTAACTCTGCAAATGCAAAGAGTGGAACATTTTTTGTTGCATTTGAGGGAGTAAATGTTGATGGTCATTCTTTTGCCGAAGACGCAATTAAATCCGGCACGAAATTTGCATTAGTTTCAAAGCCCGTTAGTGCACCATCAATTGTTGTAGCAGATGTTAGTCAGGCACTTTTAACCCTAGCCGAGTTTGTAAGAGGGCGGCTTTCTGAAATGAAAGTTATAGGCATCACTGGATCACAAGGTAAAACGACAACAAAAGAATTTTTGTATTCAATATTAAAATCAGTAGGTGAGTGTGTTGCAACTGAGGCAAACTTTAATACTGAGATTGGTGTTCCATTAACACTTCTAAGATGTAAGGAGAGCACAAAGTTTTGTATTGTTGAGATGGGAGCTAGGCACTTAGGTGATATCGCAAAATTAACTAAGGTCAGTTCACCAGATGTCGGCGTAGTTTTAGCTGTTGGCTCAGCTCATATTGGTGAGTTTGGATCAATTGAAGCGATCGCTAAAACTAAATCGGAATTAATTACTAATTTGTCAGCCGGAAAATCTGCTGTTCTTGGTAGCTACGACAGTTGGACTCCAAAAATGGCTACAAATTTACCTCTTGAAGTAATTAATTTTGGTGAATCTGCAATGGTTAGAGCAGCAGATATTCAACTACCTGGTGGTTATGCCCACTTTGAATTGGTAACTCCAAATGGGCGAAATCCAGTTTCACTTCAGTTATTAGGTGAGCATCAGATTCCAAACGCACTTGGCGCAGCAGCAGCAGCTTTTGCCCTTGGAATTAGTAATGAAGTAATTGCACTTGGACTTACGACCGCCGATCTTGGTAGTAAATGGCGTATGCAGATTGAAGAGTTAAATGGCTTAAAGATTATTAATGACTACTACAACGCAAATCCTGAGAGTATGAAAGCTGCACTTAAAACTTTAGTTTTACTAAGTCAAGAAAATGGTGGGTCATCTTGGGCAATTCTTGGAAAAATGCATGAGTTAGGTGCTATCGAAGAAGAGGCGCACAGACAAATAGCTATGTACTGTGAGGAAATAGGGGTAGATCATCTGCTTAGTGTGGGCACTGACCTATATAAACTCTCTAAAAATGAATCAAATCTGAAAAATATGGTGGTGCATCACTGCCCAAATACCGATGCTGTTTTAGAGTTAGTCAGTAATTTCTCACATGGAGATGTGGTTTTACTAAAAGCTTCACGATCTGAGAAATTTGAAGATCTTGCAGATTTAATTACCAATAAATGGAATGGAGGGCAATCGTGAGAGGAATACTACTTTCTGGCGCAATTGCATCCATCTTTGCTTTTTTTGCAACTCCATTACTAATTAAATTACTAACTAAAAAAGGCTATGGGCAAATTATTCGAGATGATGGCCCTACCACTCACCAAGTTAAGCGTGGTACCCCCACTATGGGCGGATTGGTATTAATAACAGCAGTGGTAGTTGGATATGGACTTAGCCATTTAATTAATGGTGTTGCAGTCACTACATCTGCCCTTTTGGTAATTGCTTTAATAATTGGCTTAGGTTTTGTTGGCTTTATAGATGATTATCTTAAAGTGGCAAAACAAAAGTCACTTGGATTAAATGCCAAACAAAAGCTACTTGGACAAGCAATTGTTGCTGGCGGCTTTGCATATGCAGGTTTGCAATTTCCTGACCAAAGCGGATTAACGCCAATATCTTCTTATCTTTCAACAGTTCGTGATACTTCAATAAAGATGGGACTTGTCTTAGTAATAATTTGGGTAATTTTAATGGTGTTAGGAACAAGTAATGGGGTTAATTTAACTGATGGCCTTGATGGATTAGCTACTGGCGCAGCAGTTATGGTTTTTACAGCCTTTATTTTGATCGGTGTTTGGGAGTTTGGACAAAGTTGCGCCGTTGCACCTGGCCTTAAATGTTATGCAGTTCGTGATCCACTTGATTTAGCAGTACTTGCAGCAGCACTTGCTGGTGCATGTGGTGGCTTCTTATGGTGGAATGCCTCACCCGCAAAGATATTTATGGGAGATGTCGGCTCACTAGCATTAGGTGGAGCCCTTGCAGGGTTAGCAATAACTCTTAGGATTCAATTGTTACTAGTAGTGCTTGGATTTATTTTTGTATTAATTACATCATCAGTAATTATTCAAGTTGCATATTTTAAAATTACTGGTGGTAAGCGGATATTTAAAATGGCTCCCTTACAACATCATTTTGAGTTAATTGGTTGGGGTGAGGTAACAATTGTTATTAGATTCTGGATTATTTCAAGCCTTGGGGTTGCTGCAGGTTTAGGCCTGTTCTATGCCCAGTGGGTTGTGGCTTAATGAATTTTGTTCAGTCACTGGCTGGAAAAAACTGTTTAGTTATTGGTGCTGGTGTCACGGGTATGGCTTGCCAGAAGGCCTTAGTTAATTTTGGTGCTAATTCCAAACTTTTTGATGAAAAAGTAAAAGCTGGCGCAGATATTGTGAATGAAATTCCAAGCGGAGTGGAGTTAGCAATTATTTCTCCTGGCTGGCGAGATGATCACTTGGTAATTAGCAAACTTAGATCAGATGGAGTTGAGATTTTAAGTGAGATTGATTTTGCTTGGCAGGTTAAGCAAGTACTTGCCCCTTCACAAAAATGGATTGCGCTAACTGGTACTAATGGCAAAACCACAACAATTAAAATGGTTGAATCTATTTTTAAGGCAGCAAAAATTAACGGCGCAGCATGTGGCAATGTTGGAGAAACTGTGATTGCATCGGTTTGCGCTAAAAAACCATTAGATTATCTTGCGATTGAACTTTCATCATTTCAGATCCATTGGAGTAATTTGCCAAAGTATGAATCTGTTGCAGTACTTAATATTGCAGAAGATCATATTGATTGGCACGGTAGTTTTGAGGCTTACTCGCAAGCAAAGCTAAAACTGCTTAAGCATTCAAATAAAGTGATACTAAATAAGTCTGATTCAGAATTATCTCGTAGAACTTCTAGTGATTTAATTACGTGGTTCTCACTAGATACTCCAAATGCAGGTGAACTTGGAGTTGTTGAGAATCTTTTAATTGATCGCGCATTCTCTGCTTCACCTAGCCAAGCAAATGAGATAGCTGAACTAGTAGATATAACGCCAACTGTTCCACACAATGTTTTAAATGCCCTAGCTGCAGCTGCACTTGCTCTATCAATTGGCATTAAATATGAGGATATCAAAATTGGATTAAAGAATTTTTCACCCGACCATCATCGAATGGAATTAGTACTTAGTAAGAATGAGATTAATTGGATCGATGACTCAAAAGCAACTAATCCGCATGCCGCCGCCGCATCATTACTTTCAAACTTTAAAGTAATTTGGATTGCTGGTGGGCTAGCAAAGGGTGCAAGTATGAGTGACCTAGTTAAAAGATGCGCATCTAGAATTAAGGCTGTTATTTTAATTGGGGAAGATCGCGAATTAATTGCGAAGGCTATTGGAGATTACTCACCGAAGATTGAAGTGGTAAGAGTTAATCAATTAAGTGATGCTAAAACGTTAATGAATGATGTAGTAAGTGCTGCGATCAAATTAGCCCAGCCTGGTGATACCGTTTTATTGGCTCCAGCTTGTGCCTCAATGGACCAATTTGATTCCTACGTGCAGCGTGGACAGTTATTTGCTCAAGCCGTGAAAGCGCAGGTTTAGTATGGCTAATAATTTAACGGTTAGAAAATATTCAAAAATACTTACCCGCCCAGAGTTACCATATTTTCTAATAATCTGGAGCACCATTTTTTTATGCGCTCTTGGCCTAACTATGGTTTTATCTTCCTCAACAGTCACATCCTTACAGGAAAGCGGCAATAGTTACTCAATATTTATCAGGCAGTTCTTATTCTTAATTCTTGGCGCAGCCACAGCATATTGGGCATTTAAAGTTCAAGGTGCAATTTGGTTAAGATTAGCCAAAGTAAGCCTAACGATTTCAATATTTATATTACTACTTCCATTTGTTCCCAATTTAGGAAAAAATATTAATGGAAATAGGAACTGGATAGAGATTGCTGGCTTCACGCTACAGCCGTCTGAGTTTGCTAAATTTGGATTAATTCTTTGGTGTGCATTTCAATTACGAAGAATCGATCTAGTCGCAGATAAAAATCCTACTAGTTTAATTTTACCTGGTTTAGTGGTTATTGAGGGATTAATTATATTAGAGAGAGATTTAGGAACTGCTTTACTAGTTTTAATTATTTTTGGTGGTATTTTATTTGTATCTGGCGCACCAATTAAGAATTTTATAGCAGTAGCTATTTTAGCTAGCGTTATTAGTGCGGTACTTATATTTAGTAATAGCTATCGAATGAGCAGATTTGCTGCTCTTTTTGATCCATTTGATGAGAGGTATTACAAGTTCTCTGGTTGGCAACCAGCCCACAGCATTATGGGGTTAGCAAGTGGTGGACTTTGGGGAAGTGGCCTTGGGGCAAGCAAGCAAAAATGGGCTAATTTAGCTGAAGCTCATACTGATTTTATTTTTTCAGTAATTGGTGAAGAGCTTGGATTGTTAGGAACACTTCTAGTCTTAGCCCTTTATGCAGCCTTGATTTATTCTATGTTGCGAATTGCTATTAAAACTAAAGATGATTTTTCAAGATATGCAACCGCAGGAATTGCATGCTGGTTTATTGCCCAAGTGACTGTGAATATCGGATCAGTTACATCATTAATTCCAGTAATTGGCGTTACTTTGCCATTTATCTCATACGGAGGTTCTTCTTTGCTCGCTAATCTGCTTGCGGTTGGCTATGTATTAGGTGTTGCAAGGCGAACACCGGAGATATCTGAAGGTATTAAGTTAAGCAGGATGAGAAAATTAGGCAGATGACTCCTAAAATAATTTTTGCAGGTGGTGGCACTGCTGGCCATGTTGAACCAGCGTTAGCTGTTGCAAATTGGCTTAGAGATAAAAAGCCGGATTGGCAGTATCAATTTGTTGGCACAAAAACTGGTCTTGAAAATCAACTTGTTCCAGAGGCAGGTTTTGAGCTTGTCCATATTCCTAAGGTATTAATGCCTAGGCAGTTAACTCCTGGTGCATTATTTTGGCCATTTAGAATTCCGCTAGCAACTTGGAAAGGTATTAAAATCTGCAAAGATGCAGATTTAATTATTGGATTTGGTGGTTATGCCTGCCCACCGCTCTATTTAGCTGGCGCACTTCTGCGCAAGCCAATATTCATTCATGAAGCAAATGCGATTCCAGGTTGGGCTAATAAATTAGGTGCTCCTTTTGCACGCAAAATTTTTATTGCTTTTTCTCGGGCAGGGTTAAAAATCGGGAGATGGCGAAATGCCAAATTAAGTGGCATGCCAATCAGAGCAGAGATAATTTCTAGTACTTACCAATCAAAAGAAGTAATTGCTGTTAAACGCAAAGAGCAATTAGAAAAATGGCGACTTTCTGCTGATAAGCAAACCGTTTTAGTTTTCGGCGGATCACTGGGCTCTCGTCATATCAACGAAGCAATCTTGCAGTCTCTTTCTAGCTTTACCGAAAAAGGTGTGCAGGTCGTTCATTCAGTTGGGCGCAATAATCCATTACCAACTAGAACAGAAAATTATCTTGCCCTCGCATATATCGAAGATATGGCATCTGCTTACCATGCAGTTGACCTTGTAATCGCAAGAAGTGGCGCACTGACCTGTGCTGAACTTGCAGCAGTTGGAAAATTTGCAGTTTTAATTCCACTGCCAATTGGAAATGGTGAGCAAGCAGCAAATGCCTCTGATTTACAAACCGCCGGAGCAGCAATCGTTGTGGCTGATGATAAATTTAATTCAGGCTGGCTTTCAAGCAACTGGGATGAAATTTGGCGCAGTGCCTCTGGGTATCAAGGAACTGCTAACACTGAGTTATCAGCAAGTGAGTTAATTGGAAATGCAATTATTCAGGAGGTCAGTGGAGATAAATGAGTTTAAAAACTGATTACTCACTATCTGAATTAGCAAAACTAAATATCCATTTTATTGGTATTGGTGGTTCTGGTATGAGTGGAATTGCCAGAATAATGTTAGCCAAAGGCTTTACAGTTTCTGGTTCAGATAAAAATGATTCAGCAATGCTTACCTCTTTAAAAGCACTTGGTGCAAAAGTAGAAGTTGGACATAAACAAGAGAATTTGGGAGCAGCTGATCTAGTAATTATTTCAGCCGCGATTGATGAAAATAATCCAGAGTTAGCCCTAGCGCGTAAAAAGATGATCCCTGTGGCGGCTAGAGCCCAAGCTTTAGCATGGTTAATGTCAGAATCCACATCAATTGCAGTTGCTGGCACACATGGTAAGACCACAACAACTGCAATGTTGGCGGTGGCGTTACAAACAGCTGGAGCTGACCCATCTTTTGCAGTTGGTGGAACAATTAATACAGCTGGAACAAATGCTCACAGTGGCAGTGGATCAATCTTTATTGCCGAAGCAGATGAGTCTGATGGATCATTTTTAGCGTATAAGCCAAGTGGAGCCATCATCACAAATGTTGAGTTAGACCATGTTGACCACTTTGCTGATGAAGAGGCAGTTTTTAAAGTGTTTGAGCAATTTATTTCCTCCATTCAAGATAATGGATTTTTAGTTGCCTGCGGAGATGACGCAGGAGTTAAACAACTACTTACTCGGATAACTAGAAAAGACCTGAAGATATTGTTATATGGACAGGGCGAAAATAATGATTTCCAAATCCAGCGAATTCAACTAGACCCGTTATCTTCCCTAGCCACAGTTTCAAGTACTGGCCGCAGGGTTGGTGAGTTAAGTCTTTCAGTTGTTGGAAAGCACAATCTGTTAAATGCATTAGCCGCCTTTACGGCAGCAAGTGCCTTAAATATGGCAGAAGATAAGTTATTCGCTGGGCTTAAGAGCTTTACCGGAACCCGGCGTAGATTTGAATTAAAAGGTGAGGTTTCTGGAGTTAAGGTAATTGATGATTATGGCCATCATCCAACTGAAATAATTGCCACCTTAACGGCGGCTAAAAATTTAGCCCAATCTGCTCGAGTGCTAGTTATTTTTCAGCCTCATAGATACTCAAGAACGGCTGCCTTTTCAGAACAATTTAGTGCAGCATTATCAAATGCTGATTTTACTTTTCTACTAGAAGTTTACGCAGCTAGTGAGAAGCCAATTCCTGGCGTCTCCTCCTTAATGATTGCGCGAAATATGGACCAGAGCAAGGTTAAATTCGAACCTTCGATGTTAGAAGTAGTTTCAGAAATTACAAAAATGGCAAAAAGCGGAGATGTAATTATTACATTAGGAGCAGGAGATATTAGTTCACTAGGAGAACCTATTCTGCAATCACTTGCTGATCGGTAATACTTAATGAGTTTAAGGATTTCTAAGCGGCTAAAGCGATTATTAACATCCATACTGGTAGTTAGCGCAATCTCGGCCTCTGCTTATCTTCTTGGTTGGTCTTCACTTCTTTCAGTAGCACAGGTATCAGTTAATGGTAGTGGTGCTGCGAATCTAGTTTTAAATGAGCTTTCTCGAAATGGGATTGAGCCAAAGACTGGTGATCAATTGGCCAGGGTGGATGTTAGATCCATAAAAAGAACCCTTAATCAATTAGATTGGATATCTAGCAGTGATGTTTCTAGGAACTGGTTTAATAAAAAGCTCTCAATAGTGGTTCAAGAGAGAGTTGCAATTGCTAAAACGATTTCTGTGCAAAATGCCTCAGTAAATTTTGATAGCAAGGGCTTTATTTTTACACCTACTTCACCAAATCAACTTATGGCGCAAGGTAAATTACCTTCGGTAACAAGTCAGAATCGCAGTAATGAGGACCTGACCGCAATAGCTACTTTATTAGAGCAAATTCCAAGTGATCTGAGATATTTATTACTAGATCTTGAGTCAATTTCCATCACAAAATCAAGCTTTATTTTGATGGATACCCGACTTAATGCTTCCACTCTTCGCATTAATTGGGGAGGGGCTACTGATATTGGGCAAAAATCAAAAGTATTAACCGCCCTCTTGAAACTACCGGAAAATAAGGCAATTAAGCAGGTGGATTTATCACAGCCAGATTCGCCAATAGTCAGTTAATTTTGATGAAAAGTAAATCTGAATTTGGCATTAATTCTTTATAAAAATCCATAAACTGCATAAATATTTATCTCACTAAATATCGTGTCGGTGTTTGATTGAGATGCCTCTAATGCATACTTTTGCGTAATCGGAAAAGCAATAACTTTAACTCTCAAGTTGAGATTTAGGGCTAGGGAAGAGGCGCAACGTGGCAACACCGCAAAATTATTTAGCTGTAATTAAAGTTGTTGGTATTGGCGGCGGCGGAGTTAATGCTGTTAACCGAATGATTGATGTTGGTTTAAAAGGTGTTGAATTTATTGCAATCAATACAGATGCACAAGCATTGTTAATGTCAGATGCTGATGTGAAATTAGATATTGGTAGAAAGTTAACAAGAGGATTAGGTGCAGGTGCTGCGCCAGAGATTGGTCGTCAAGCAGCTCTTGATCACATTGATGAAATTGAAGAAGTATTACGTGGTGCCGATATGGTTTTTGTTACTGCAGGTGAAGGTGGCGGAACTGGTACTGGCGGTGCTCCAATTGTCGCAAAGGTTGCAAAAGATCTTGGTGCGCTAACAGTTGGTGTAGTTACAAAGCCATTTACATTTGAAGGAAAACGTAGAACTGCACAAGCAGATGAAGGAATTGAAAATTTACGAACAGAAGTTGATACTTTAATTGTAATTCCAAACGATCGTCTGCTTGCAATTTCAGATCGTTCAATTAGTGCTCTTGAAGCATTTAGAACTGCTGATCAAGTTTTATTATCTGGAGTTCAAGGAATCACAGATTTAATTACAACACCTGGATTAATAAACCTTGACTTTGCTGATGTTAAAAGCATCATGTCAGGTGCTGGTTCTGCATTGATGGGAATTGGTTCAGCAAGAGGTGAAGCAAGATCTATTCGCGCAGCAGAGCTTGCAATCTCAAGTCCACTTCTTGAAGCTTCAATTGATGGTGCACATGGCGTATTACTTTCAATTGCTGGTGGATCAGATCTTGGTTTATTTGAAATATCAGAGGCCGCCGAATTAGTTGCGCAATCTGCTCACCCAGATGCAAATATTATTTATGGCACTGTAATTGATGATGCCTTAGGTGATGAAGTCCGTGTAACTGTTATTGCAGCAGGCTTTGCTGGTGGTGAACCAAAGCGTGTATTAATGCCAGTGATTAATGCGGCCGCACTAAGTGGTGAAGCAGATCCAATCGCTGCTAATGATCCAATTGCAATTGCACTTGATCTAGATGTTAATGGCGGGGAACCACGCTCACGCAAGCGGATAACTTTTGAAGATTTAGTCGCAGAAGATGAGATCGATATCCCTGATTTCATGCGCTAGGAATCGAGCATGGCTCGGTTGCTCTTTACCTCGCGACACTTCGGCTCACTAGATAATCCACAAGCATCTGATAGCGCAAAACAGCTTTCAAAGTTAATTGGTAATCCCATTTATTTTATGAAACAAACGCATGGTAATAAAGTAACTGTGGTCGATAACCAGAGCTCACCAAACGGGGCAGTTTATGATGGCGATGCAGTTGTAACTGATAAACCAAATGTCGCACTAGCAGTGCAGGTAGCTGATTGTCTTCCGCTGCTGCTTATTTCAAAAAGTGTAGTTGCAGCAGTTCACGTTGGCCGCAAGGGGTTATTAAATAAAGTAGCACTAGCTGCGTTAGATCAAATGAAGAAACTGGGCGCAGATCAGATATCCGGGGTGGTTGGTCCGCATATTTGTGGTAACTGTTATGAAGTGGACCCGGTGATGTATGGCGAGATTGTTAAAGAGCATCCAGCAACAGGTGGCAAAAGTAATCACCTAAATCTGTTTGCAGGTCTAAAAGATCAATTAAGTGAGGTTGAAATAACAAGTTTAGGAATTTGCACAAAGGAAAATTCTGACTACTTTTCACACCGTACAGATGCCACCCTAGGCCGGCAGGTTGGTGTAATTAGCTTATGAACCGTATTGATGAAATTAGTGCAAATCTTGAAAAGGTAAATGAGCAGATTAAGTTAGCGGCTGAAAAAGCTAACCGGTCAACTGATGAAATAACTTTAATTGCAGTTACTAAAACCTTTCCAGTATCTGATATCGAAATTCTCTATTCTCTTGGTATCCGAGAGTTTGGCGAGAATCGTGATCAGGAGGCAAGTGGGAAGGTTTCACTATTACCAGATGATGTGAAGTGGCATTTTCAAGGCCAGATTCAGAGCAATAAACTAAAATCAATTACATCTTGGGCAAGTTATATACATTCAGTTGATCAACTAAAATATGCGCAAATTATCTCTCAGCACAGCGGTGGCATAGAAAAGCCAATTTTTATTCAGGTCTCACTGGATAAGCCGCCACAATCTAGATCCGGCGTTAACCCTTCTGATTTAATCGAATTAGCAGGTGCTATTTCTGAGTTACCAGGAATTAGTTTGCAGGGCTTAATGGCAGTTGCCCCAGTTGATTCACCTGCTGAGGAAGCCTTTGCTGAATTAGTGGCTATCCGCAGTGATTTCCTGCGCACTTTCCCAGCTGCTAAATCCTTATCAATTGGGATGAGTGGTGACTATCAAATAGCCATCAAATATGGTGCGACACATATCAGAATTGGCAGTTCAATCCTCGGTATTAGATCTCCTATCGCATAGCCTTTGGTCTATGGCTAGTGCATTTAAGCGGGTTGCAGGTTACCTCGGTCTTATGGATGAGGAAGAGCTTGACCATGGCAATAATCAACTAACTGAGCGAGCACCTAGATTAGTTCGTGCTAATTCAAAATCTGCTGCAAAGTCAAATGTTGAATTACTTCCAGCATCTGCACAAAGTAAAATTATGGATCATATTATTTCGCTAACTCCTAGAACTTATAGTGAAGCCCGATTAATTGGTGAGCATTACCGCGAGGGTAAGCCGGTAATTATGAATTTAAGTGACATGGAAGAGACAGAGCGTAAGCGTTTAGTTGACTTTGCTTCTGGTCTAGTTTTTGGCCACCATGGAAGTATTGAACGAGTAACTCCAAAAGTATTTTTATTAACACCGCCAAATGTTTCAGTTAGTGTTGAAGATAAGAATTCAGCAGCACAAGCAAGTTTTTTTAATCAAAGCTAAAAACCTTTAAACCATGGGTGCAATTTTTGGTTTAATTTACTGGGCTCTTAATCTATTTTTAATTACACTAATCGGCCGTTTAATTTTAGATTACGTTCGAATCTTCTCACCAAACTGGCGTCCAAAAGGAGTTGTACTTGCCCTAGCCGAATTGGTTTATACAATTACCGATAAGCCATTATCTTTTGTTAGGCAGTTTGTGCCACCACTTCGATTAGGTGCAGTCTCACTTGATCTATCTTTTATTGTTGTGTTTTTTGTTGTGCAATTACTTATGCGTTTAGTTTCTGTTCTTTAATTAGTTTTTAATTAGTTTTAACCACAAGCCAAGTTCATTTTCATCAGATTTTTCGGTGCTAACTTGCTGCATTTTTGTGGCCAATACTTCAGCACTAATTTCTGCCGTTGCTGATGAGATTACCTTTGCTAACTCGGTTGGGCCATTCCAGCTAACTGTTATCCGGTCGCTGACATCTAAACCGATATTTTTACGTTCCTCTTGAATTGCTCTAATTACCTCACGCACTAATCCAGCTCTAATTAACTCTGGAGTTAACTCAAGATCAAGTGCCAAACTTTCACCTGCATGTGAGGCAACAGACCATCCAGTTCGAGGGGTTTCAGTAATTATCAAATCTTCAATTTCAATCTCAATGCCTTTAGACTTACCATTGATTTCAACATTTAATTTAAAGGTTTTATTTTTCCGCAGATCTTTAACCATAGCAGTTGCATCAGTTACCGAGATTTGTTTTGAAATCTCTTGAACATTTGCACCAAATTTTGTGCCAAGGGTGCGAAAGTTTGCCTTTACTGAGATATCTACGAGATCTGATCCAGCCGCATGAATACCATCTAGTGCCAAAATATTTAGCTCATCAGCGATATGAGATTTAATCTCTTCAGATATCTGATCCCAGCCAGGAGCAGAGATTAAGGCGCGAGATAGTGGTTGGCGAATTTTAATTGCCGACTCTGCCCGAGCAGCTCTTCCTAATTCAACTAGTCTTCGCGAAAGTGCAACAGAAGTTGATAATTTTTCATCAATCATCACTTTATCAAATTGTGGAAAGTCTGCTAGGTGAACAGATTCAACTTGATCTGCTTCAGATGATTTAACAAGTTTTTGCCAAACATGTTCAGAGATAAATGGCACCATAGGAGCTAGCAGAAGGGTTAAGTTCTTAAGGCAGAAGTAAAGAGTATTAAGTGCTACTGGGTCACCATCCCAGAAGCGACGACGAGATCTGCGCACATACCAATTTGAAAGATCATCAATAAATGCAGCAAGTAAAGCTCCGGCACCTTGCGAATCAAAACTTTCAAGGGCATCATCTACACCTTTAATTAGTTTATTAAGTTCAGAGAGAATCCAGTGATCCATAAGTGTTAAATCTTTAGGTAGGGATGAAACTTTAAAATCTGCTGCATTTGCATAGAGGGTAAAGAAAGAAATGGTATTCCAGTAGGTAAGCAGAGTTTTTCTAACCACATCTGATATCGCATCATGTCCAACTCTGCGAGCACTCCACGGTGAGCCAGCTGCGAGCATGTACCAGCGCACGGCATCTGCGCCATGTTGGTTCATCAACGGTATTGGCTCTAATACATTTCCTAAATGCTTGCTCATTTTCCTGCCATCTTTATCTAAAATATGGCCAAGGCAAAGCACAGTTTTATATGATGATTTATCAAATACTAAAGTTCCAATTGTCATTAAGGTATAGAACCAACCACGAGTTTGATCAATTGCTTCACAAATAAAATCTGCAGGATATGCAGCTTTAAATTCTTTTTCAGAATTCACCTGATGTGGGTAACCCCACTGCGCAAATGGCATTGCCCCTGAGTCATACCAACAATCAATTACCTCAGGCGTACGCTCCATAATCGATGAGCAATCTTTACATTTAAACTTAATATCATCGACAAATGGACGGTGTGGATCTAATTTACTTAACTCTTTGCCAGCTAGTTCTCCTAATTCAGATAGTGAACTTACGCAGATTTCATGCTTGTTCTCACATCGCCATATTGGAAGTGGCGTTCCCCAATAGCGATTACGAGAAACGGCCCAGTCAATATTATTATTTAGCCAATCACCAAAGCGACCAGTTTTAATTGTCTCTGGGTGCCAATCAGTTTTCGAATTCTCGCGTAGTAGATCTTTCTTGATTGAGGTTGTCTTGATATACCAGGATGGTTGTGCGTAATACATTAAAGCTGTGTGACATCGCCAGCAATGTGGATAGGAATGCTCAAATTGAGAGCTCTTAAACATTAAATTGCGAGATTTTAAATCCTTAATTAATGCCTTATCTGCTTCTTTAAAAAATACACCACCGACTAATGCGACCTCTTTTTTAAAGTGACCATCGGGTTCAATTGGATTGACTACCGGCAGGTTATATTTTCGACAAACCTCTAAGTCATCAGCACCAAAGGCAGGGGATTGGTGAACTAATCCAGTTCCATCTTCAACTGTTACATAATCAGCTAAAACTACATAGTGAGCATTTTCAATCTCAATGAAATCAAATGGCCTAGTGTATTTAGTGTGCTCTAGTTCGCTGCCTTTAAATGTAGCTAATACCTTTCGGTCCTCTCCTAGAACTGATGCTAAATCAGCAGCAACTACCAACCGTTCAGTTAAATCCTCATTTGTAATTTCAATTACCTGGTACTCCACCTTAGGATTTACTGCAACAGCGGTATTGGCAACTAATGTCCATGGGGTAGTAGTCCAAACCAGCAGGCTTGCTTCTAATTCTGCTAACTTTCCAGAGGTTGCTTTAAACCTAACAAAAACAGATGGATCCTTAATAGTTTCATAGCCTTGTGCTAATTCATGATCGGATAAGCCGGTTCCACATCTTGGGCAATATGGCGCAACCCTATGGTCTTGAACTAGTAATCCTTTTTTCCAAATCTGCGCCAGTGACCACCAAACACTTTCAATATATGCAGGTGACATAGTCCAATAGGCTTCATCAAAATCCACCCAAAAACCCATGCGCTTTGTCATATTAGTGAACTCACCAACATGGCGTTGCACTGATTCACGACACTTTTCATTAAATTCTGCTACACCAAATTTTTCGATATCTGCTTTACCAGTAAAACCCAATTCTTTCTCTACTGCAATTTCAACTGGTAATCCATGACAATCCCAACCCGCTTTACGAATTACTTGCTTACCTTTCATTGTTTGAAAGCGTGGAAATAAATCCTTAAAAACTCTAGCTTCAATATGGTGGGTGCCAGGCATTCCATTTGCAGTAGGAGGGCCTTCATAAAAACTCCAACGCGGTGCACCGTTTCGATTTGCAACTGACTTTTCAAAAATTTGATTTTGTGACCAAAAATCCAAAATACTAGCTTCCATTGATGGAAGATCAATTTGCGCAGGTAAGGCGTTAATTGTGCGCTTCGAGTTCGTATCCACCCTACATTCTAACGCGGGATTGATACCTTTTTCTGAACTCTCATTACGCGCAGGGGTGGCGGTTGGTAATTAGTTGCGACAAGCCATAACCTTTGCCCCTCCAGGAGGTATCGTGGCTATTCGCAAGTTATTTAAGAAATCAGCAAAAAAAAGTAAGAAGCCTTCCATAAAAAAGCCGGCTAAGTCAGCCGTTAAAAAGTCAACGAAAAAAGCACCTGCTAAGAAGGTGGCAAAGCGATCACCAAATATCGTAAAGCCTAAGCTTGCTAAGAAACCAGCATTTAAAAAAGCACCTGGTAAGCCATTTCCAGCTAAGTTACAAACTTCAACTTCAGGTTCCTCAACAACTATTTCTGTAACATCAACAATCCCAAATGCAAATGCAACTCCAATTGTGGAAGAGCGCAGATTAGTTATGTTGCCACCACCAAAGCCAGTGTTAAAGTCAAAGAAAGCAGCAGCACTAAAACCAATTAAAAGTGCGCCAGCTCCACTTGTGGCTACAGCGAGTGAGATGGCATGGAACGCCACTGAGTTAAAAAGCATCAAGGCTGAACTTTCAAAGGATTTAATTAGGTTGCGGAAAGAGTTGGAAACAGCAGAGGCTGAGATGGAAGATTTAGTTGAGGCAGCAGGAGTTGGCGCAGGAGATGACCAAGCAGATGCTGGTGCAAAAACTTTTGAGCGTGAGCATGAAATGTCATTGGTATATAACGCTCGAGACATGGTGCAGCAAACTGAGCGAGCCCTTGAGCGAATTAATAATAAAACTTACGGCAAGTGCGAAGAGTGTGGAAATTTTGTAGGCAAAGCAAGGCTACAAGTTTTTCCAAGAGCAACACTTTGTATGGTGTGTAAACAAAAAGAGGAACGACGCTGAACTATCTTCAGCGCAAATGGTTAGCGGCTACCGCTTTAATAGTTTTTGCCATAGATTATTTAACAAAAGTAGCAGCTCTTAACTATTTATCAGATGAGCCAAAACAAATAATTGGTTCACTGCTGCAACTTCGACTCGTCTTTAACTCAGGGGCGGCATTTAATCTTGCTTCAAGTGGCACAATATTCCTATCAAGTTTTGCAATTATTATGGCGGGTGTGATCTTTTATTATGGGAGAAGCGTTAGGTCTAATCCCTGGGCGATCGCCCTTGGCTTAGCGTTGGGCGGAATATTTGGTAATTTATCTGATCGAATTTTTCGCACACCAGGTGCCTTACAGGGTGAGGTTATCGATTGGATTCAAATACCTAACTGGCCAGTCTTTAATATTGCAGATATGTCAGTGGTTAGTGCTGCAATACTGATTACATTTCTAAGTTGGAAAAATGTGCCATTTACTAAAGGTAAGGGGGATCTATGAGTTCACGCGAGGTTAGAAACTTATCAATCCCAGAGGGATTAAATCAGGAACGAGTAGATGCGGCGTTATCTAGATTACTTGGACTATCTCGTAATGTAATTGTTGGATTAATCGAATCAGGTGAAATATCTAAACTTGGTAAACCAATTGGTAAATCTGATCGAGTGATTACTGGAGATCAGATTGAAGTTTTAATGCCAGCTGCTAAAGGTGAAGCAAAGCTAGTTGCAACTCCGATTGATGGTTTAAAAGTTGTCTATGATGATGAGTATTTAATTGTGATTGATAAACCAGTTGGGATAGCGGCTCATCCAAGTCCTGGTTGGCAGGGTGCGACAGTTGTAGGGGCAATATTTGCTGCCGGTTATCAACTTGCTACATCGGGTGCAGCAGAGCGCCAAGGAGTTGTTCACAGGTTAGATGTTGGAACATCTGGATTAATGGTGGTTGCAAAAAATGAGATTGCATACTCTCATTTAAAAGATCAGTTTCGTGAGCGCACCGTTTCTAAGGTTTACCATGCTTTAGTGCAAGGTCATATGGATCCAACCGTTGGCACAATTGATGCGCCAATTGATCGACATCCAAAAGAGGATTATCGATTTGCAGTTGTTGCAAATGGAAAACCAAGCATTACTCACTACAAAACATTGGAAGTATTTCCAGCTGTTACGTTGCTTGAAATTGAACTAGAGACTGGTAGAACTCATCAGATTAGAGTCCATTTTGCTGCGCTGCACCATCCCTTAGTTGGTGATCTAACCTATGGATCAGATCCAGTACTTGCGCAAAAACTTACAATCACTCGTCCTTGGCTACATGCCAAGCAACTTGCCTTTACCCATCCAGGCAGTGGTGAGCGCCTATCCTTTAACGCTGAGTATCCAGAGGATCTGACACGCTCACTAGCGCTTCTTTCAGATTTAGCCCGCTAGAAATTAAAGTCAGTAGTAATCTCACCATTCATGTCTGATTTAACTAGAAACCCGAAAAATTCGGAGAATTTTGTGCACCTACATGTGCACACCGAATACTCCATGTTAGATGGCGCTGCAAAAATTTCTGAGTTAGTTGCTGAAGTAGCACGCCAAGAAATGCCAGCAATTGCGATGACAGATCATGGAAATGTCTTTGGTGCATTTGAGTTTCATAAGAGCGCTAAATCTGCCGGAGTTAAACCAATAATTGGTATTGAAGCTTATGTAGCACCAGAATCAAGATTTGATAAGCGAAGAGTTAAGTGGGCTGAAGGCGGACAAGATGATGTTTCTGGCGGAGGGGCATATACCCATATGACTTTGCTTGCTGAAAATAATCAGGGACTTTCTAATTTATTTAAGCTCTCATCATTAGCTTCTTTAGAGGGTTTTTATTACAAACCAAGAGTTGACCGAGAGTTACTCTCAAAGTATTCAAAGGGAATAATTGCTACAACAGGTTGCGCAGGAGGGGAAATTCAGACCCGATTACGTATGGGCGCCTATAAAGAAGCGATCAAAGCTGCAAGTGAATACAGAGATATTTTTGGTCCAGAAAATTTCTATCTAGAGATAATGGATCACTCAATTGAGATTGAGCAAAGAGCGTTTGCTGATTTAATTAAATTAGGTAAAGAGTTAAACCTTCCGCAATTAGCAACTAATGATCTTCACTATACACACCATGATGATGCAGCAGCACATGAGGTATTACTTTGTATTCAGTCTGGTTCGACAATGGCTGATCCAAAGAGATTTAAGTTTGAGAACTCGGAGTTTTACCTAAAGAGCCCAGCGCAAATGCGAGAAATATTCAAAGATTTTAAGCAAGCCTGTGATAACACATTACTAATAGCCGAGCGTTGTGAAACTACTATGCGTGAAGGTGAGAATTTACTGCCGCAATTTCCAGTGCCAACTGGGCAAAGTGAAGATAGTTGGTTAATTAAATTAGCTAATGACGGCTTAGCCACAAAGATGGGCAACAGCATTCCAACTGAATACCAGGATCGTCTTAACTTTGAATTAGAAGTAATGATTAAGATGGGATTTCCAGGTTACTTTTTAGTTGTGGCAGATCTTTGTGATCATGCACGTAAGGTAGGGATTAGAGTTGGTCCAGGTCGTGGATCAGCTGCTGGATCTTTAGTTTCATACTCTCTAGGTATTACTGGACTAGATCCGATTAAGTTTGGATTATTATTTGAGAGATTTTTAAATCCAGAACGTATTTCTATGCCTGATATTGACCTGGACTTTGATGAGCGCAGACGTTCTGAAATGATTCAATACGCAACTACTAAATACGGTGATGACCGAGTTGCTCAGATAATTACCTACGGCACAATTAAATCAAAGCAAGCAATTAAAGATTCCACCAGAGTGCTCGGATATCCATATGCACTAGGTGAGCGCTTAACGAAATCACTACCACCTTCAGTTATGGGTAAAGATATTTCACTTTCTGGCATATTTAATATGGATAACGAGCGTTATGGTGAGGCATCTGAATTTAGAAATTTATATGAAAGTGATCCTGATTCAAAAAAGATAGTTGATACCGCCCTTGGAATTGAAGGATTAAAGCGGCAGTGGGGAGTGCACGCAGCTGGCGTGATATTAAGTAAGGAGCCATTACTTGATGTAATTCCGATTCATCGCCGCGATGCAGATGGCGCCATCATTACCCAGTTTGATATGGGAGCATGTGAAGCTACTGGTTTACTTAAGATGGACTTTTTAGGACTTAGGAATCTATCTGTCTTAGATGATTGCTTAATAAATATTGAAAAAAATCTTGGTAAAAAAGTTGTATTAGAAAGCTTGCCGCTATCTGATAAAAAGACTTTCGAATTACTTTCTCGTGGTGACACTCTCGGCGTATTTCAATTAGATAGTGCGCCAATTAGATCTTTGTTGCGCTCAATGGCACCTGATAGTTTTGAAGATATTGCTGCTGTAATTGCTCTTTATCGTCCAGGCCCTATGGGTGAAGATTCACATAATAAATACGCGGATTATAAAAATGGTCGCAAAGCCCCAATTGGTATTCACCCTGAATTAGATATGCCTTTAAATGAAATATTAAAAGACACCTATGGGCTAATTGTTTATCAGGAGCAAGTGTTAGCGATTGCGCGAAAAGTTGCTGGTTTCACCCTGGGCCGCGCTGATCTACTACGTAAGGCAATGGGAAAGAAAGATAAAAAGATATTGGATAAAGAGAAAGTGCACTTTGAAGATGGTATGAAAGCAAACGGCTTCTCTGAAGATGCAGTTGAGAAGCTATGGCAAACATTGATCCCATTCTCTGATTATGCTTTCAATAGATCACATAGCGCAGGGTATGGACTACTTTCATTTTGGACTGCTTATTTAAAAGCTAACTATCCATCAGAGTATATGGCTGCGTTACTCACCAGCGTTCGAGATGATAAAGATAAAAGTGCACTTTATCTAAATGAGTGCAGGCGTATGGGCATAAAAGTATTGCCACCAGATGTTAATGAGTCAGATTCGGAATACACCCCTATTGGATCTGATATTAGATTTGGATTAACTGCTATTAGAAATATTGGTGAAAATGTAGTTGCCTCAATAATTAATAATCGAAAGGCCAAGAGTCGGTATGACAGTTTTGGCGATTTCTTGACAAAAGTTGATGCAATTGTGTGTAATAAAAAAAGTATCGAATCACTTATTAAAGCTGGAGCATTTGACTCGCTAAATCATTCACGGCGAGGTTTAATGATGGTTTTTCTAGAAGCACTAGATGCAGTCTCTGAAACCAAACGGGCAGAATCTATCGGGCAATTTGATTTATTTGGTGCTGCAAATTCAACAAGTGTTAGTGGAGTTGTATTAGATATTCCAAGCCCTGAATGGGAAAAAATGATGTTACTTGGTTATGAGCGAGAGATGCTTGGGCTTTATGTTTCTGATCATCCACTACTTGGCGTTGAACATATTTTGCGTTCAGTAGCTGATTTTTCAATTAGCCAAATTTCTGAGGTTAGCCATGATCAAATAATTACAATTGGTGGGTTAATCACACAAATACAACGTAAAGTCTCAAAACAAGGCACACCATGGGCGATTGTGACTGTTGAAGATTTAGATGGCGCAGTCGATGTTTTGTTCTTCTCTAATGCTTATGCAAATCATGGTGTTAATTTAGTTGAAGATCGAATTGTGGCAATTAGAGGCAGAGTTGATAAGCGTGAGGAACAACCTAGAATTTCAGCATTAGATTTAACTCTGCCCGATTTAAAACAGATACCAACAGGCCCACTTGTTATTTCAATGGAAATGTCGCGTTGCACACCTCCAGTAATTGATCGTATGAATGAAATTTTGCGATCACATCCAGGGGGGCGAGAAGTTCATCTCAGACTTGTAGATGGGGAGAAGAAGACCGTGCTTAAGTTAGATGAGGGTTTAAAAGTTACATCATCACCAAGTTTAAGTGCTGATCTTAAAACTGTATTAGGTCCTGATTGCTTAGTTCTCTAGTTGTAATAACCTGAATTTTACTTCGCATTAATAGAAGTCACCCTTAGATATCGGGGTAATTGATGTTGCGTAGGCCATGGGCCTAGCAAATATCTGGCACACCGCAATAGATACTTACGGCAGAATAGGTGAGTGGAAAAGGCACTGCTCTCACTTGAATCGTTTCGAGAATACGCACGTGATTTTAATGTCATTCCAGTAGCTCGAAAAATATCATTAGCTGGTCAATCTCCACTTTCTATTTATAATAAATTAGCTTCAAACAGAAGTGGAACATTCTTACTTGAATCAGCAGAGGCTGGAGTTTGGGCACGTTACTCATTTATTGGAATAAATAGCGAGGCTACCCTTACTGAATCAAACGGGTTAGCAATTTGGGAAGGAGTAATGCCATCTGGAGCGCCAACTGGAATTGATCCATTATCAGCGCTGCGAATTTCAACGGCTCACCTTCGTTCACCAAAACTTCCTGACTTACCACCACTTACTGGTGGACTTGTTGGCTATCTTGGTTATGAAATTGTTAGAAGGTTAGAAAAAATACCAAATCTTGCAAGCACAGATGTTGATATTCCAGAGATTGCCATGATGCTCACATCAGATTTAGCAGTCTATGATCATAAAGAAGGAGATATAACATTAATTGCCAATGTAATAAATTGGGACGGTAGCACAGAGCGCGTTGATGAGGTGTATGGCTTAGCTATTAAGAGGCTAGATAAAATGGAGTCAGATTTATTAAAAAATACTGATGATCAATTTAAAGAAATTCCGGATAGAGTATCGCCACAATTTAAGCGCAATACAACCGATGAGGGATATGTAAATAAAGTTGAACTAATAAAAGAAGAAATTAAATCTGGTGAGGCATTCCAGGTTGTTTTGTCACAGAGATTTACTATGTCATCTGATTCAGATCCATTTGATTTATACCGAGTATTGCGAGAACAAAATCCAAGCCCTTATATGTATTTGTTTCGATTTGCTAATGGTCTATCAGTTGTTGGTTCAAGCCCTGAAGCATTAGTTAAAGTTACCGGTAATGAAGTAATGATTCATCCAATCGCAGGAACTAGGGCTAGAAATAAAGACCTAAAAATCGATGATGCCTTAGCAAAGGAATTGCTGGAAGATCCGAAAGAGCGCGCAGAGCATTTAATGTTGGTTGATTTAGGACGTAATGATTTAGGACGAGTATGTAGTCCAGGATCTGTAGAAGTTACAGAGTTTATGCAGATTGAAAAGTATTCACATGTTATGCATATTGTTTCAACCGTTGTTGGTAAATTAGCAAAACAGTTTGCACCGATTGAGGCACTCTTCGCAGTATTTCCAGCCGGAACTTTATCGGGGGCGCCAAAGCCTAGGGCTATGGAGATTATTGAAGAGAATGAACCAACAAGAAGAGGTATATACGGTGGAACGATTGGTTATTTAGATTTCACAGGCAATATCGATACTTGTATTGCGATTCGAACTGCAGTAATTAAGAATGGTGTTGCCTATGTTCAAGCTGGTGCTGGAATTGTTGCCGACTCAGATCCGATTTCTGAAAATCAAGAGTGCATAAATAAGGCTGCAGCAGTGTTAGGTGCTATTGCCACAGCAAATGCGATGGTTGGTTAATGTGAAGAGCTCAATTATTACCAGTCTGCTTTTAGTTGCGATCTCAACCTATCTAATTACTAGACTAAGCAAACGCGCAAACTCTAATAAGTATGAACGTAAAGAAAAAAATACTTGGAATTCTCTTTCAGAAGGGATCGATCCAACTGATGAGTGATTCAAATATTCTTACCTCCATTATTGAAGGCGTTATTGAAGATGTTGAAAAGCGGCAGGTTCCAATTTCACAAATTAAAGAGCAGCTTACAAATGCGCCAAAACTTAGAAATGCTTATGAAGCCTTAAACAAAGATGGAATGCGCTTAATCGCTGAGATTAAGAGATCATCTCCAAGTAAAGGTGATTTATCTGCCATAGAGAATCCTGTTTCACTAGCTAATGATTATCAAAGTGGTGGAGCTGATCTAATAAGTGTTTTAACTGAGAGCCGAAGGTTTAAAGGAAATATTTCTGATCTAATTGCAGTTAGATCTGCGGTTGATCTACCAGTGCTTCGTAAAGATTTTATTGTTACAGAGTTTCAAGTGTATGAGTCTAGGCTTTTAGGCGCTGACTTAATGCTGTTAATTGTCGCAGGACTTTCAAAGTCACAATTAGTTGACTTTTATCAATTAGCCACAGAATTAGGGATGGATGTTTTAGTTGAAGTTCATGATTTAGCGGAGGCAGAAATAGCCGTAAATATCGGATCAAAAATTATTGGCGTAAATTGTAGAAACCTAAAAACTCTTGAAGTAAATGATAAGAATTTTGAGTTAATCCTGCCCCAGCTCCCAGCATCTGTTCTTAAGGTGGCAGAGTCTGGAATTAGTACCAGGGACCAAGTCTTATCTGTACAAGAGTTAGGCGCAAAGGCGGTTCTCATCGGTGAGACTCTAGTGAGAACAGGTAATCCAGTTCATACTATAAAAGAACTTCTTAACCGGTAAAGATCTTATAAACTCCTACTATGGCTAATGACAAGGTATTGCAAAGTATGGAGTCAAACATACTTGGGCATTTTGGTCCTTACGGTGGAAGATTTGTGCCTGAGGCATTAATTGCTGCATTAGATGAGTTATCAGCTGCACATATTTCTGCTCAGTCAGATCCAAGTTTTCAAGCAGAGTTGCTAGAACTACATAAAACGTATTCTGGGCGTCCAAGTATTTTAACTGATGCTAAAAGATTTTCTGAATACGCAGGTGGTGCTCAAATACTTTTAAAGCGAGAAGATTTAAACCATACCGGTAGTCATAAAATAAATAATGTGCTTGGTCAGGCATTACTAACAAAGCGTATGGGCAAGAAAAGAATTATTGCTGAAACTGGAGCGGGTCAACATGGCGTGGCATCTGCAACCGCCGCTGCATTATTTGGCTTGGAATGTGTTGTTTATATGGGTGAGGCTGATACTAAAAGACAATCGTTAAACGTTGCTCGAATGAAGTTACTTGGCGCAACCGTTGTACCAGTAACACAGGGCTCTAAGACTTTAAAAGATGCAATTAATGAGGCAATGCGAGATTGGGTTACAAATGTTGAAACAACACATTACCTGTTAGGCACCGTTGCTGGACCACATCCATTTCCAACTATGGTCAGAGATTTTCAGAGAATAATTGGTGTTGAAGCTAGGCAACAGGTGTTAGATCTAACCGGTAGATTGCCAGATGCAGTTTTAGCATGTGTCGGTGGTGGTTCAAATGCAATTGGTATTTTCCACCCATTTATAGATGATAAATCAGTTCGCTTAATTGGACTTGAAGCCGGTGGTAGTGGGATTGAAACTGGATTACATGCTGCCACTATTTCAGGTGGTACTCCTGGTGTCTTACATGGCACCCGTTCTTATGTATTACAAGATAAAGATGGTCAAACTATTGAGTCACATTCGATTTCTGCAGGTCTTGATTACCCTGGCGTTGGACCGGAGCATGCATATTTAAATGATATTGGTCGCGCCGAGTACAGACCAGTTACTGATGATCAGGCAATGTATGCATTTTCATTACTCTGTAAGTCTGAAGGAATTATTCCAGCAATTGAAACCGCCCACGCTTTAGCAGGTGCACTAGAGATCGGAAATGAATTAGGCAAAGAGGCGGTACTGCTTATTAATCTTTCAGGTCGAGGTGACAAAGATGTGCAGACTGCTGCTGAATACTTTGGAATGCCGCTTTAATGCCAACTGCTCTTGAACAGCTATTTATTAAAACAAAATCAGAGAATAGAGCAGCGCTAATTGGATATTTACCTGCTGGATTTCCAACTCAAAAGGAATCAAAATTAATTGTTAAAGCAATGATTGACGGTGGGGTAGATGCGATTGAAATTGGTTATCCATACTCTGATCCAATTATGGATGGGCCGGTAATTCAGGCAGCTTCTGAACAAGCTATTTCTAACGGTGCCGGTGTGGAAGAGGTTTTTGATCTACTTAAAACAAGTGTTGGCTACGGAGTTCCATCTGTTGTAATGAGTTACTGGAGTCCAATTGAAAAGTATGGTTCAGCAAAATTTGCTTCTGCTGTATCTGCTGCTGGGGGTTCTGGCGTGATTACTCCAGATTTAACAATAGAAGAGTCGGAACTTTGGAAGAATCAAGCAAAAAATGAATCTATAAACCGGATATATGTAGTAGCACCAAGCACTTCTGATGAACGCTTAGCAAAAGTTACTTCAGAGTGTTCTGGATTTATTTATGCCGCAAGTTTAATGGGAGTAACAGGTGCTCGAACAACTGTTTCTGGTAATGCAAGTGCCTTAGTTGATCGAATTCGAAGTTCAAGTAAAACCTCAGTAGCAGTTGGTTTGGGAGTTTCAAATAAAGAACAAGCAAGTGAGGTTGCTTCTTACGCTGATGGTGTAATTGTTGGCTCTGCTTTTATTAAAGTAATCCAAGAGCATGGAGCCGGTAGGTCAGGACTTAAGAAGATTAAGCAACTTGCTGAATCACTTTCGAAAGGAGTAAGAAGTGGTAGATAAATTTAAAGTAGCCCAACCATGGCTGACTCTTTTGGCTAGATTAATATTGGGAGCTGTTTTACTTGTAGCAGGTGCTCTTAAAGTACCTAACTTGCCAAAATCTGCGATGGCAGTCAGGGCGTATGAAATGTTGCCAATTCCTATAGCTAATTTTTTAGGATATACCCTGCCATGGATTGAAATTGGGCTAGGACTGCTATTAATTGTTGGAGTTACAGTAAAGATTTCAGGGGCATTAGGCGCCTTAACTATGTTGGCATTTATTATTGCAATTGCACAAGCATGGGCAAGAGGTCTGAGTATTGACTGTGGATGTTTTGGTGGCGGGGGCACGATTGACCCTGAAGATACAAAATATCTCTCAGAAATCATTAGAGACATAGGCTTAATGGGGCTGGGAATTTTCTTATATTTATACCCTAAGGGTAGATTTGCCATAGAGAAATAAATAACGAGATAAATAAAGGAGAGCGAAATGGCTGCGAATAGTGGACCTGATAAAGGAACGCGTAACTTAGTTATTGGAATGGTTTTATTTATAGTGGCTGTTGGAATTATTTTTTCCTTTATTAGCAATCGTGCTAGTTCAAATTTTGCAATCCCCGCAGCTGTATCTGAGGCTGATGGTTATGGAATTGTTTTAAACCCGACCGCAACTCCAACAATTGATATCTGGGTCGATTACCAATGCCCTGCATGTCGCACATTTGAAGTCTTAAATGGCGGTTATATAAATGAAATAATTGCTCAGAAGAAAGCAAAAGTAGTTTTTCATCCATTAACTTTTATTGGCGCTGAATCTATAATTGCTGCAAATGCTGCAGCATGTGCTGCTGATGAGAATAAATTTGTTGATATGAACCTTGCACTTTTCCAAAATCAAGGCGGTAGTGAAAACTCTGGTAGGTGGCAAGGCGATGCAATGCTTGCAATCGGTGAATCTATTGGAATTAAATCAGATACTTTTAAGGAGTGTGTAAGAGAAGGTAATTACGTAAAGTGGACACGCAATGTAACTGATGCATCCGCTAGTAAAAACGTGAATAGCACACCAACTATTCGAATTAACGGTAAGGATTTGGATCGAAATACAGAGTATGGAGATCCAGTTAAGTTTAAGGCAGCACTTGCTGCAGGTGGTGTTAAGTAGTCTTTCTACTTAATTTCCATGTATGCCTTAATACCAAGTCCTAGTTCATCACAGATTTCAATTGGGCCTGCAACACTTCATTACTATGCACTATGCATAATTGCAGGAATATCTGTTGCAATTTGGCTTGGTAGAAAACGCTATGCGGCAAATGGTGGATTAGCTGATGATGTCTCAGAAGCTGCAATTTGGGCAGTGCCATTTGGAATTATTGGCGGACGTATTTATCACGTAATCTCATCACCTCAACAGTATTTTGGCTCAGGTGGAAATCCAGTTGATGCACTTCGGATTTGGCAAGGAGGACTTGGTATTTGGGGTGCTATTTCTTTAGGTGCATTTGGTGCATACATATACTTTCGTAATCACGAAACTACTTTAAATTTCCCCCATTTTTTAGATGCGTTAGCTCCTGGTGTAGTAATTGCACAAGCCATTGGCAGAGTTGGAAATTGGTTTAATCAAGAAGTTTTTGGTAAACCAACATCACTACCGTGGGGCTTAGAGATTGATCTTGCTAATCGCCCAGATGGGTATGAGAAGTTTTTAACCTTTCATCCTACTTTTCTGTATGAAGCGATCTGGTGCTTGCTAGTTGCTTACCTTTTAATTAAGTTACCTATCTTTTTTAGGAAAATTGTTAAGAATCAGGGAGATGTATTTGCTCTCTATATATGCGGCTACACACTTGGCCGGATCTGGATAGAGGCAATTCGAATAGATGATGCAAATTATATATTGGGATTGAGGCTAAATATTTGGGTCAGCTTTATCGTATTTGCGGCATCAGTAATTTACTTAATTCGCAGTAATCGTCGTGGCTATTTATCTAATACCCAACCTGCAAGTTAGGATTAGGTCATGGGCTTAGAAGAGGTTCAAATACGAAATATGGAGCACCGCTCAAACCGCTCAAATTGGCTCCGAGCAGCCGTACTTGGTTCAAATGATGGTTTAGTTTCAACTGCAAGTTTAATGATAGGTATAGCAGCTGCAAGTAAAAGTGAATTTATAATAACTGCAGGTCTTGCTGGAATTGTTGCTGGTGCTATGTCAATGGCAGTTGGTGAATACGTTTCAGTTAAATCCCAGACTGATATCGAAAATACTGACCGTGAACTAGAAATAAAACATTTAGAAGTAGATCCTGAGGGTGAATTCGCTGAGTTAGTTAACATCTATATGAAGCGTGGTTTATCAAAACCACTAGCTACTGAGGTAGTAGCAGCATTTTATAAACAGAACCCGTTGGATGCTCATTTACGAGATGAACTTGGATATTTTGAACATTCTAAAGCCCGACCAGTACAGGCGGCTGTTGCATCCGCTATTGCTTTTACATTCGGTGGTGTAATTCCCCTAGCCGGAGCACTGATTTCAAAATCAAATCAGGTAGTTTTTATTCTTATTTTTACAGCAGTTGGTTTAACTACTGCAGGCTTTATTAGCGCCAAGATTGCTGCCTCACCAATGTTTAAAACTATAGCTCGGATATTCCTTGGTGGAGCGTTAGGTGTGATCATTACCGCAGGAATTGGTTACTTATTGGGGCTGACTGGGATTTAAGTATCCTGCTATTATTTGCCTATCAAGTTGTAAAAGTTGGGCCATAGTCGTCCCGACCCTTTAACGGGAGCGACCATTTAATTGGAAATGAATAGGCTTTTTTCTACCACCCCAAATGCAGTTGGGTTATATGACCCTGCTAATGAGCATGATGCATGTGGTGTTGCTATGGTCGCAACTTTAAATAAGTTACCAACACATGAGATTGTTTCGAAAGCGCTTACTGCGCTAAGAAATCTTGAACATCGTGGTGCTTCTGGAGCTGAAGTAGATAGTGGTGATGGTGCAGGAATACTTATTCAAATACCAGATAAATTTTATAGATCAGTAGTTAACTTTGATCTCCCTAAAGCTAGCGAATATGCGACAGGTATATTCTTCGTTAAGCCAGGAGAGACCGGCTATCAAGAGAGTATTGAAAAAATTGCTAAAGAAGAGGGATTAAAAGTCTTAGGTTGGCGAGATGTTCCAATAAATTCAAAATCTCTTGGTAAAACTGCGATTTCAGTTATGCCAGAGTTTAAACAAATATTTATCTCTGGCGGTAAAAATGAGAATGATCTAGTCCTTGAGAGAATGGCATTTTGTCTACGCAAGCGAGTTGAGCACACACTTCCGATATATATCCCATCGCTTTCCTCAAGGACGATTGTTTATAAAGGAATGCTTACAACTGGTCAGCTTGAAGAATTTTTTCCAGATTTATCTAATTCATTAGTTGAGTCTCCAATGGCTCTTGTTCACTCAAGATTTTCAACAAATACATTTCCATCTTGGCCCCTCGCACATCCATATCGATTTATTGCACACAACGGTGAGATAAATACAGTTAAGGGAAACCGAAACTGGATGAGAGCTCGTGAGACATTACTTGAAAGTGAATTAATCCCAGGTGATCTAAAACGACTATTTCCAATTGTGAATGAATCTGGCAGTGACTCAGCTTCATTTGATGAAGTTTTAGAGTTGCTGTATTTAGGTGGTAGATCTCTACCTCACTCAATATTAATGATGATTCCTGAAGCTTGGGAAAATCACACAACCATGTCGCAAGAGCGTAAAGATTTTTATGCATTTCATTCTGCGCTAATGGAGCCATGGGATGGACCTGCCTGCGTTACTTTCACAGATGGCAAACAAGTAGGCGCTGTACTTGATAGAAATGGTTTACGACCATCAAGGTTTTGGGTAACAGATGATGGATTAGTAGTTCTTGCTAGTGAAGTCGGTGTACTTGATTTCCCACCTGAGAAAATTATCCGAAAAGGAAGACTTCAACCTGGAAAGATGTTTTTAGTTGATATTCAAGAGGGTCGGATTATTGAAGATGATGAAATTAAACAATCACTTGCAACTGCAGCTCCTTACTCTAAATGGCTAAGTGCTGGCTTAGTACGACTTAGTGATTTACCTGCTAGGGAACACATCGTTTACCCACACTCTTCAGTTGTTAGAAGGCAGCGAGCGTTTGGTTATACCGAAGAAGAAATTCGAATGATTATTACACCAATGGCAAAAAATGGTGCAGAACCACTTGGTTCAATGGGAACTGATACTCCAATTGCTGCTCTCTCTACCAAACCTCGCCTGCTATTTGATTACTTTGCCCAACTATTTGCTCAAGTAACAAACCCACCTCTTGATGCAATTCGTGAAGAGCTTGTAACATCACTAGGAGCCTCAATTGGCCCAGAGCATAATTTATTAGATCCTGGTCCTGATTCTTGCAAGCAAATTTCCTTGCAATTTCCAGTAATTGATAATGATGAGCTTGCCAAAATAATTAATGTTAATGTCGATGGAGATCAACCTGGATTTGTATGTCATGTAGTTCGCGGATTATTTAAAACTGCAGGTGGCGGCAAATCATTAGTAGCAAGAATTAATGAAATTAGAACAGAGATTTCAAAAGCTATTAGTGAAGGCGCCAGAATTATTGTTTTATCAGATAGAGATGGGGATGCAGAAAATGCGCCTATTCCATCCTTGTTGTTAACTGCGGCTGTACATCACCACTTAATTCGCGAGAAGACTAGAACTCAGGTTGGCTTAGTTGTTGAAAGCGGTGAGGTACGAGAGGTTCACCATGTTGCATTACTGATTGGTTTTGGCGCAGCTGCAATTAATCCATATCTAGCGATGGAGAGTGCTGAAGATTTAGTTCGACAAGGCGTTATCACCGGTATTACACCTGAAAAAGCAGTTAGAAATTTAATTAAATCACTTGGCAAGGGTGTGCTAAAAGTTATGTCAAAAATGGGAGTATCAACTATCGCTTCCTATACCGGCGCTCAAATATTTGAGGCAATTGGTTTATCCAAAGAGGTAGTTGATGAGTACTTTGTTGGTGTTACATCAAGATTAGGCGGAGTTGGTATTGATGTAATTGCCCAAGAAACAATTAAGAGACATCACATTGCTTATCCACCGGGTGGAGAGATACCTGGAGCTAAAAAACTACAAATCGGTGGTGAGTATCAATGGCGTCGGGAGGGGGAGCCACACTTATTTGATCCTGAAACAGTTTTTACTCTCCAACATGCAACAAGGTCAAAACGATTTGATGTGTTTAAGCGATATACCGAAAGAGTTGATAATCAATCTCGCAGATTAATGACATTACGTGGTCTATTTGATTTTAAAAAAGATGTGAGAAAGCCAATTCCAATTGAGGAAGTTGAGCCTATTTCAGAGATACTAAAAAGGTTTGCCACAGGTGCGATGTCTCTTGGATCAATTTCTCAAGAAGCACATGAAACCTTAGCAATTGCAATGAATCGTATTGGCGGTAAATCAAATACTGGTGAGGGTGGTGAAGATCCAGCTCGTAATATTCCAGATTCAAATGGTGATTTGCGCCGTTCTGCAATTAAGCAGGTAGCAAGTGGAAGATTTGGTGTAACAAGTGAGTACCTTGTTAATGCAGATGATATTCAAATAAAAATGGCACAAGGAGCAAAACCAGGTGAGGGTGGTCAATTACCTGGAAATAAGGTTTATCCATGGATAGCCAAGATTCGCTACTCAACTCCTGGTGTTGGTTTAATTTCACCACCACCACATCATGATATTTATTCAATCGAGGATCTTGCTCAACTAATTCATGATCTAAAAAATGCAAATAACAGCGCCAGAGTCCATGTTAAGTTAGTTGCAGAAGTTGGCGTTGGCACAGTAGCAGCCGGTGTTAGTAAAGCACATGCAGATGTAGTTTTAATTTCTGGCCATGATGGTGGCACCGGTGCATCTCCGCTTACATCTTTAAAACATGCAGGTGCTCCATGGGAGTTAGGTCTGGCTGAGACTCAACAAACATTAATGCTAAATGGTTTGCGCGATCGAATTGTTGTTCAAGTAGATGGGCAAATGAAGACTGGCCGAGATGTTTTAATTGCAGCGCTATTAGGTGCTGAAGAGTTCGGTTTCGCTACTGCTCCACTTGTTGTTTCTGGATGTGTGATGATGCGAGTTTGTCATTTAGATACCTGCCCGGTTGGTGTTGCTAGCCAAAACCCTGAACTACGAAAGAAATTTACTGGAAAGCCAGAATTTGTTGAAACATTTTTTGAATATATTGCTGAAGAGGTAAGGCAGCTATTAGCAGAACTTGGCTTTAAGAAATTAGAGGATGCAATTGGCCAGGTTGAATTACTAGATACTAAATCAGCCATTGATCATTGGAAAGCAAATGGCCTAGATCTCTCGCCCCTACTTATTGCGCCAAAGGATAATTCACCAAGGCGGAATCTGACTAAACAAGATCATGGTCTAGTGAATGCCCTTGATAATGAGTTAATTAAATTATCAGCGGAGGCATTAAATAAAGCAACTCCAGTTAGATTAGAAATGCCAGTGCGAAATGTTAATCGAACTGTTGGAACTATGTTGGGTGCTGAAATAACTCGTAAATATGGTGGAGCTGGTTTACCTGCAGACACAATTGATATTACTTTCCATGGTTCAGCCGGACAATCATTTGGTGCCTTTGTGCCATCAGGTCTAACGCTAAGACTTTATGGTGATAGTAATGATTATGTTGGTAAGGGTTTATCTGGTGGTCGCGTGATTATTAGACCAGATGAGAAGGCAAAGTTTTCATCAAGTGCAAATGTGATTGCTGGCAATGTAATCGGCTATGGCGCAACATCTGGTGAAATAATGATTGCTGGCGTAGTTGGTGAGCGCTTTTGTGTTCGAAACTCTGGCGCAACTGCCATAGTTGAAGGTGTTGGCGATCATGGATGTGAGTACATGACTGGTGGAACTGTGCTTGTTCTTGGAAATACTGGTAGAAATTTTGCAGCTGGTATGTCTGGGGGTCGAGCATTTGTATTAGATCTTGATGTGCGATTAGTAAATACTGAGATGGTAGATATATTAGCTCTGCCAGGTGATCAAGAAGAGATTATTAAATCTCATATTTCAAAATTTTACGCAGAGACCGGATCAAAAATTGCTGGTGAGCTAATTAAGGATTGGCAAAGTGCTAAGAAACGTATTTCAATGGTGATGCCACGTGATTACGCTAGAGTTTTAGATGTGATGGCAAAAGCGCAGCGCGAGGGTTTGCCGATTGAGAGCGCAGTTATGGCGGCGATCAATGGCTGATCCAAAAGGATTTTTAACAACTAATCGTGAGTTACCAAAGCGTCGACCAGTTGATGTGCGTATTAAAGATTGGAAAGAGGTTTACCAAGAGCAAGAATTTTCCCATCTTCAAAAACAAGCTGGTCGTTGTATGGATTGTGGAATTCCTTTTTGCCACCAAGGGTGCCCACTTGGCAATTTAATACCTGAGTGGAATGAGTTAATTTGGCGAGGTGAAAAGGCAGAGGCGATTGATCGCCTACATGCAACAAATAATTTTCCAGAATTTACTGGCAGATTATGTCCAGCACCCTGTGAGACTGCTTGCGTAGTGGCAATTAATGCTGAAGCAGTCACTATTAAACAAGTAGAACTAAGAACAATAGAGGAAGCATTTCTTGAAAAAAGAGTTGTGCCATTAATTCCAGACAGATTATCTGGTAAAACTGTTGCAGTAATTGGTTCTGGTCCGGCTGGACTTGCCGCAGCTCAGCAATTAACTAGAGCTGGTCATACTGTTGCTGTCTATGAGCGAGCTGACAAAATTGGTGGGCTACTACGTTATGGAATTCCAGAATTTAAAATGGAGAAAGCAATAGTTGATCGAAGACTTTACCAAATGGAGCAAGAGGGTACAAGATTTAGAACTGGTGTTGAGGTTGGTAAAGATATTACTGGTAGCGCACTACGTAATAAGTATGACGCAGTTGTAATTGCTATTGGCGCAACTAACTGGCGCGATCTTCCTATTCCTGGCAGAGATGCTAAAGGTGTATATCAAGCTATGGAGTATTTACCTTGGGGAAATAAACAGGCATTAGATGAATTAGAAGGTGAGCCAACAATTAATGCTAAAGGTAAAGATGTTGTAATTCTTGGTGGTGGTGATACCGGGGCAGATTGTTTGGGAACTGCTATACGGCAGGGGGCAAAATCTATTACTCAACTTGAAATCATGCCAAGGCCAAGTGATGAAAGACCAAGCACTCAACCATGGCCAACTTATCCAATGATTTACCGAGTTAGTAGCGCCCATGAAGAGGCTGGTGAACGAATGTATGCAGTTTCAACTCAAGAGTTTGTTAAAGATAAAGATGGAAATCTTAAGGGGTTAGTGTTAGTTGAAACTGAATTTATAAATGGAAAGTTCCAACCAGTATCTGGCAGTGAGAAAGAGATACCAGCAGATTTAGTATTTCTAGCAATGGGATTTACTGGACCTGAGAAAAGTGATCTACTTACTCAACTTGAGGTTGAATTAGATGAACGTGGGAACATAAAGCGTGATGGCGAGTATGCAACTTCAGCAGAGGGTGTTTATGTCTGTGGAGATGCAGGCAGGGGACAATCCCTAATTGTGTGGGCAATTGCTGAGGGGCGAAGTGCTGCAGCAGCCGTTGATACATATCTTTCTGGACACACGCAGCTACCATTTCCAATAGAGCCAACCGCTCGTCCTTTGATGGTTTAAGGTCAATATATGCGTCGCGCAAAAATTGTATGCACATTAGGTCCTGCAGTTGAATCAATTGAGAAAATTACTGAGTTAATTGATGCTGGCATGAATATGGCCAGACTTAATCTTTCACATGGAAGCCATGACGAACACCAAAAAAGACTTGACCTAGTTAGAGCAGCTGCGAAAAAGGCCAACAAAGCAGTTGCAATTTTGGTGGATCTGCAGGGTCCAAAGATTAGATTGGGTAAGTTTTCATCTGGTCCGCATGAGTTATCACGCGGAGATACTTTCACCATTACGACTGATGATATTGCTGGGACAAAAGATAAAGTAAGTACAACTTACAAAGGTCTACCTGGAGATTGCAAAGCCGGAGATGCAATCATGATTGATGATGGAAAAGTATCTGTTCAAGTAGTTCAGGTTAAGGGCAATGATGTAATTACCAAGGTAATTCAACCTGGAATGGTAAGTAATAACAAAGGTATTAATCTTCCAGGTGTTGCAGTTTCATTACCGGCGTTATCGGAAAAAGATATTGCAGATTTACGCTGGGGACTAAAGGCTGGCGCAGACTTTATTGCGCTCTCATTTGTGAGAAACGCTGCAGATATAAAGGATATTCATAAGATTATGGATGAGGTTGGAGTTAAAGTTCCAGTTATAGCAAAGATTGAAAAACCACAGGCCGTTGAAAATCTGCAGGAAATAGTTGATGCATTCGATGGGATTATGGTTGCCCGAGGAGATCTTGGAGTTGAATTACCAATTGAAGATGTGCCAATGGTTCAAAAAAGATGTATTACGATGGCAAGAGAGTCAGCTAAGCCAGTAATAGTTGCAACGCAAATGCTTGACTCAATGATTAGTAACTCTCAACCTACTAGAGCAGAGGCTACTGATTGTGCTAATGCAGTATTAGATGGAGCCGATGCTCTGATGTTATCTGGTGAAACAAGTGTTGGTGATTTTCCAATTGATACTGTGAAGGTTATGGCAAGAATTATTGAGAGAACTGAAGAGGTTGCATTAGATCAAATTCCACCACTTAAACACTCACCAGCTACAAAAGCTGGCGCAATTACAAAAGCTGCAACTGAGGTTGGTTTAACAGTTGGTGCAAAGTATTTAGTTGCCTTTACGCAAAGTGGTGATTCAGCAAGGCGAATGTCCAGGCTTCGATCACCTATTCCAATGTTGGCACTTACCCCTGAAATTGGAACATATAACAGATTAGCTCTTTCATGGGGAGTTGAATCATTACTTACCGCAACCGTTAATCACACTGATGAGATGGTTATGCAGGTAGATACCATTTTAATTGAATCTAAGCGAGTTAAAATTGGTGATTTAGTTTTAATCGTCGCCGGTTCACCGCCAGGAATACCTGGTTCTATAAATGCGATGCGAGTTCATAAAATTGGCGATGCTGTAAGCGGAGTCGCTGCGGCTTACCGAAAGTAATTTCGCTAAAAAAAGTAAGACCGATAAACTAATTCTCTCTAACGCCTCGGTACTCCAACGGTAGAGAGGACGGTCTCAAAAACCGTATAGTGTCGGTTCGAATCCGACTCGAGGCACATGAATACTCAAAAAGAAAAAGTAAGAGTGCTTGTTGCCGAGGATGAAACTATCATTCGGTTAGATTTAGTTGAGATGTTAACTGAGGCTGGCTATGAGGTAGTAGCGCAAGCAGAAAATGGCGCAATAGCAATTGAACTTGCAAAAGAGTTCAAACCTGATCTTGCAATATTAGATGTAAAGATGCCAGTAGTTGATGGAATAACAGCAGCTGAACAAATTATTCCAATCGCTCCAGTATTAATGTTGACTGCATTTAGTCAACGTGAGTTAGTTGAACGAGCTAGGGATGCTGGCGTCATGGCTTATGTTGTTAAACCTTTTTCACTTGATGACCTAATTCCAGCTATTGAGATTGCAATAAGTAGACATCGGCAGATGAAGCAGCTAGAAAAAGAAGTAGCAGATGTTTATGAACGACTTGAAACTAGAAAGGTTATTGATCGAGCCAAGGGGATATTAATGAAGGCCATGAATTTATCTGAACCTGAGAGTTATTCGTGGATACAGCGGACTGCAATGGACCGGCGAATCTCAATGAAGGCTGTGGCCGAGGCTGTCATCAACCCCGACGCAATGCCTAATAATTAGGTATTAAGCCTCATATATCTGCATTTATAACAAAATCGCTACGTAATATACGAAAGATTTCGGGTTGTCATTTCTAAGCCTTCTGCATTACCCTTCTCATCTCCCTTGCCAGGGAAAACATGAACAGGAAGGCATAAATGAACAAGAAGATTAAACAATCACTTGCGATTGTAACTTCTGCAGCCCTTGCATTTAGCGCTGTAGTAGCTTCATCTGCAAATGCTGCTGGAACTTTTACGATCGCCTACCAAGGCCCACTTTCTGGTGGAGAAGCCTCAACAGGTACCGATGAGTTAAACGCAGTTAAGTATGCTGCAAAGGTATTTATGGCCAAGAACAAAGGCTTCAAAATTAATGTTGTAGCCGTTGATGATCAAGGAGATCCTGCTGTTGCAGGAACAGTTGCTCCAGGAGTTGGCTCTAACAAGAAGATCCTTGGTCTTGTTGGTCCTGCTTACTCAGGTGCAACTATCGCATCACTTCCTTATTACAAGGCTGGTGGATTAGTAATGGTTTCACCATCAGCAACTCGCGTTTCAATAACAGACCCAGCATCACCTGATTTCGGCGGACCTGTGTTCCACCGTGTAGTAGGAAAAGATGATTTACAGGGTCCAGCTTTAGCTAAGTACGCAACTGCTGGAGTTTCAAGCGCAAAGGTATTTGTATTTGATGATCAATCTTCATACGCAGTTCCACTACGTGGCTACGTTGAAGCAGGATTGAAGAAGGTAGCTGGTGCAACACTTGTTGGTGGAGATTCAGTTCCAAACACAACAACTGATTTCAGCCCAACTATTGCAAAGATTAAGACCACTGGTGCAAATGTAGTTATCTACACTGGTTACTACAGCCAAGGCGCAATCTTTATTAAGCAGCTACGTGACTCAGGTTCAACAGCGATATTCGCTGGTGGAGATGGAGTCTTCAACCAGGAGTACCCAAAGCTTGCAGGAGCTGCAGCTGAAGGTTCAAGAGTTACTGGTGTAGGTGGTCTTGCTGGCATTAGTGCGGCACTTGAGGCTGACTACAAGAAGAAAATGGGTGCTTCATCTGGTGTTTATTCAGTTGAATCCTTCGATGCAGCAAACCTTCTTCTTAACGGAATCAAAGCCGGAAAGACAACTCGAGCAGCAATGCTTAAGTATGTAAAGTCTTACAACGGTAAGAGCATCACTGGAAACACAATTAAGTTCGATAAGAACGGTGATATTTCTTACGGACTATTTGCTGGATTTACCTCAAAGGGTGGAGTTCTAGTAAATACAGGTATTATTAAGTAATACTTAATTACCTCTACAAGTTAGTGGGTGTTTTGGAAAACTCTTGAAAAAGAGGGCCAAAGCACCCACACTTGTATAAGCAGATGGTTAAATTAATTGCCTTTTATTTGCAAGGAGAAGAATGTTTGCAGTATTAATTGATCAGTTCTGGTCTTTAACGATAGCGGGCATTGCTCTTGGGTTTATCTACGTATTAGTTTCACTTGGCTACACAATGGTTTATGGCGTTCTTCGAATGATTAACTTTGCAAACTCTGAGATATTTATGTGGGGCACATTTGGAGCAGTTGTTTCCAATCGAGATTTGTTTAAATACACGCAAACAAGTGAGCCAGCTACAGGTTTTAAATTACTAGTTGTCCTTCTTACCGGTTTGCTGGTTTCTATGTTTATCGCCGCCTTAACCGCAGTCTTTGTTGAATTTGTTGCTTACCGTCGTCTGCGCATGCGAGGAACTAACCGGCTTGCTACATTAATTTCAGCAATTGGAATATCTATTGCACTAGCCGAAGTTATGCGATTACTTACTGATTCACGCCCAGTGGGCTCACCACGAGTGCTAGAAAAAATTATTTTAACTGAGGTTTGGGGCGCTAATATTCGCTTAGATACTGTAATTACTATCATTGCAGCAGCGGTAATTTACTTTATATTAGAGCGCTTTATTAAATTATCCCGCATGGGTAAAGCAATACGTGCAGTATCCCAAAATGAAGACGCGGCAAAATTAATGGGTGTAAACCTAAACAGAGTTATCACAGTGACATTTTTGATCGGTGGCCTTGCTACCGGAGCAGCAGGATTTTTCTACATTACAGTATTTGAATATACAAAATTTAATATTGGTTTTACTATGGGGTTGGCAGCATTTACAGCAGCAGTGCTTGGTGGAATTGGAAACATCCGTGGTGCATTCTGGGGTGGTTTAAGTCTTGGATTACTTGAAGTTTATGCATCAGCAGTTCTTGGAACTCAGTGGAAAGCTGTTACTGTTTTCGTAGTTTTAGTTTTAGTTCTTTTATTCAAGCCAAATGGTTTGTTTGGCGAAGCTGTTCAGCAAACGAGGGCGTAAGAATGAAAATTCGCAATTACTGGAACTTACGCGACTTAGGCGCAAATATATGGGAGAAATCTAATCGCATTCAGCGGGTGGCAATTGTACTTATTACAATTTTCTTAGTGGGTTTATTGCCATTTGCCGGAAATGGAATACTAGCAACCCCAATATCTGCCTATGACGCAGTCCTAGTTTACCCTGTTGCAATATTCGTTCTTATGGCACTGGGCTTAAATATAGTTGTAGGTAAATCTGGAATGCTTGATTTAGGTTACGTAGCTTTCTTCGCAATTGGTGCATACACAATGGCGCTAATGGGCACTCTGACAGGTTTAAATACTTGGGAGATTATGCCTTTTGGAATTGCTTTTGCAATGATTGCTGGGGTATTGCTTGGTCTACCAACACTGCGTGTGCGTGGAGATTATTTGGCTATCGTCACCTTGGGCTTTGGCGAAATAGTACGTTTAGTGGTTTTAAACTCCACTTGGTCAAAAGGACCAAATGGAATTGCTAATATTCCAATGCCTCCTAATATCGGACCACTTGAATTTGATTTGTTTAATCAAAAATTATTTTTCTGGGTAGTTTTAATCATGATATTACTTACTATCTGGATGATTCGCCGTTTAAGCGTGCGTCGACCAGGCCGTGCCTGGGAGGCAATTCGTCAGGATGAGGATGCAGCAGAGCTAATGGGAATTCCAACACTTAAATATAAGATTTGGTCCTTTACCTTAGGCGCAGCTATTGGTGGCGCAGCGGGTGTGCTTTATGCATCTAAGAACCTATACATAGCACCTGAAATGTTTACCCTTAACGTTTCAGTATTAATTCTTGCTTGCGTAGTTCTTGGTGGAATCGGCAATATTTGGGGTGTTGTAGTTGGCGCAACTATTATTGGATACCTGCCGGATCGTATTCGTTTTATATCTGACGCAAGACTTCTTGTCTTTGGAATAGTTCTAGTTATTGTAATGAATTTTAGACCCGATGGATTATTGCCACGCAAGAAGCGCGAAAAGGCGATAGTTAAGAAAGGGGTAAATAAATAATGTCAGAGACACTTCTTTCAATTAAGAATTTAACTATGAAGTTCGGTGGTGTTACCGCCCTTAATGACGTCACTATTGAAGTAAAAAAAGGTGAGATTTTAGCTCTGATAGGTCCTAATGGAGCAGGTAAAACAACAGTTTTTAATGTCATTACAGGTGTTTATAAAGCTACAAGTGGTGTGGTTACATTTGAGGGAACTGAGATTCGTGATCAAGCGCGTTATAAAATTACACAACTTGGACTTGCTCGTACATTTCAAAATATTCGCCTATGGGGAGAGATGACAGCCCTAGAAAATGTTATTACTGCAACTGATGCGCACAAGAAGAGTGGCTTAATTGGCGCACTTTTTGGTCTACCGCGTGCGCGACGTGAAGAGCGCGAAAATCGTGAGCACGCTATGGAAATGCTTCGCTTTATTGGAATTGAAGAATATGCCGATCGACTAGCAAAAAATCTACCCTATGGTGTTCAAAGACGCCTTGAGATTGCAAGGGCACTAGGAACATCACCACGTCTACTTTTACTTGATGAGCCAGCTGCAGGCTTTAATCCAGCCGAAAAAGTTGAGTTAGCTGCTTTGATTAAAAGAATTCGTGACGCTGGATATACGGTGCTTCTAATTGAACATGATATGTCACTGATTATGGGTATTTCAGATCGCGTTATTGTTCTAGATTTTGGCGCAAAGATTGCAGATGATCTGCCAAGTAAAGTACAGAAAGATCCTAAAGTTATAGAAGCATATTTAGGGGTGCCAGCTGATGCGTCTTGAAATTAAAGATCTACATGTTCACTACGACAAAATTGAGGCAATTAAAGGAATTTCTGTTGTTGTAAATGAGGGTGAAATTGTCACATTAATCGGTGCTAATGGCGCTGGAAAAACAACAACGCTTAAAACTATTTCAGGGCTTCGAAAAGTATCTAGCGGTGCAATTATGTTTGATGGTCAGGACATATCTAAGGTACCGGCACATGAAAGAGTAGATCTTGGTATCTCACAAGCTCCTGAAGGGCGCGGTATTTTTCCAGGTATGACTGTTTTAGAAAACCTTGAGATGGGAAAGTTTCACCGTAAAAATCGTAAAGCTGAAATGAATGAAGATCTCGATAATATCTATACATTGTTCCCAAGATTAAAAGAACGAAGTTCTCAGGCTGGTGGAACATTATCTGGTGGAGAACAGCAAATGCTAGCGATTGGGCGTGCTTTAATGTCTCGTCCTAAGGTGTTACTTCTTGATGAACCATCAATGGGACTTGCTCCACAAATGATTGCAAATATTTTCCGAATTATTACGCAAATTAATAAGCAAGGTGTAACTATTTTGCTAGTTGAGCAAAATGCACAGCAAGCATTAACTCACGCCCATAGAGCATATGTTCTTGAAACTGGCTTGGTTACTAAAGAGGCAAATGCAAAGGATTTACTAAATGATCCTTATGTAAAGGCTGCTTACCTCGGTACTGGTGCTTAAGAAATATTTTTAACGTACAGCAAGAATTAAACAAGTAATTCTGGCCGTACAGGTTCTCTCACCTTTATCATTTGTAATCTCAACTTGGTATGAACAGATAGTTTTTCC